>Ga0214921_10003088_pt1 | contig 26115 bp, 24 predicted proteins | sample LL1505_MetaG_FD_177992 | JGI IMG/M metagenome (GOLD analysis project Ga0214921, IMG submission 177992) | Freshwater microbial communities from Lake Lanier, Atlanta, Georgia, United States - LL-1505 | ecosystem: Environmental > Aquatic > Freshwater > Lake | place: USA: Georgia | collected... | reverse complement strand
TCCGCCAAATTTGGCCGCCAATACGGTCGTGATGGCCGCAGTCAAGGTGGTCTTGCCGTGGTCCACGTGACCAATCGTCCCTACGTTTACGTGCGGCTTGGTCCGCTCAAACTTCTCTTTTGCCATGATTCATCCTTTAAAGAGCAATGCCCGTGTTGTGGTTTAACGTCTGCACGATGTTGCTGGTTCACCCCGCACGGGCACGGGGCGGCACACCGTCGCAGACACAGAAAACTTACTTGGCTCGAGCCGCTACGATGGCTTCCGACACGTTACGAGGGGCTTCAGAGTAGTGCTTAAACTCCATGGTGTAGGTGGCACGCCCCTGAGACATAGAGCGCAATGTGGTGGAGTACCCAAACATTTCGGACAAGGGCACTTCAGCCTTAATAGCCTTGCCGCCACCGACCATGTCATCCATACCTTGCACCATGCCTCGACGTGAGGACAAGTCGCCCATCACGTTACCGGCATAGTCCTCAGGGGTCTCCACTTCCACCGCCATCATGGGCTCCAAAATCACGGGGCTGGCTTTGCGGCAACCCTCTTTGAAGCCAAAAATAGCCGCCATCTTGAAGGCGTTCTCGTTCGAGTCCACGTCGTGGTAAGAACCAAAATGCAAGGTCACCTTAACGTCCACCACAGGGAAGCCGGCCATCACGCCCGCATTCAGCGCCTCAAGGACGCCTTTTTCAACCGCGGGAATGTATTCGCGGGGCACCACACCACCCTTGATGGCGTCTACAAACTCAAAGCCTTTGCCGGCTTCATTGGGTTCAATTTTGAACACCACATGGCCGTATTGACCCTTACCACCAGACTGACGTACAAATTTGCCTTCCGCCTCGTCCACGCTCTTGCGAATAGTTTCGCGGTAAGCCACTTGCGGCTTACCCACATTGGCTTCCACGCCAAATTCGCGCTTCATGCGGTCCACAATAATTTCCAGGTGCAGCTCGCCCATGCCGGAAATGATGGTCTGGCCGGACTCTTCGTCGGTTTTGACACGGAATGAAGGGTCTTCTGATGCCAAGCGCTGCAAGGCAATGCCCATTTTTTCCTGGTCGGCCTTGGTTTTAGGCTCCACCGCCTGTGCAATCACGGGCTCAGGGAAAATCATGCGCTCGAGCATGACTATGGCGTCTGGGTCGCACAAGGTTTCGCCCGTGGTCACGTCCTTCAAACCCACGCATGCGGCAATGTCGCCCGCACGAATTTCCTCGACTTCCTCACGGTTGTTGGCATGCATTTGAACAATACGGCCAATACGTTCTTTTTTGCCCTTGATGGGGTTGTAAACGGTGTCACCCTTGGTCAGCACGCCTGAATACACCCGCACAAAAGTCAACTGGCCCACAAAGGGGTCGGTCATCAACTTGAACGCCAAAGCGGAAAACTTTTCGCCATCGTCCGCATTGCGCGTCACGGGCGCCTCATTGGAGTCCGTGCCACCCACAGGCGGAATGTCAACTGGCGAAGGCATCAACTCAATCACAGCGTCCAACATGCGCTGAACACCTTTGTTTTTAAATGCGGTGCCGCACAACATGGGCTGGATTTCGCCCGCAATCGTTCTGGCGCGCAAGCCAGCAGTGATTTCTTCTTCTGTCAGGTCGCCCTCTTCAAGGTACTTGTTCATCAGTTCTTCCGAAGATTCAGCCGCGGCTTCGATCATGGTCTCGCGCCACTTTTTGGACTCTTCCAACAAGTTTGCTGGGATTTCTTCATAGTTGAACTTCATGCCTTGAGATGCTTCATCCCAGATGATGGCTTTCATTTTGCGCAGGTCAATCACGCCCTTGAAGTTTTCTTCAGCACCGATAGGGATCACGATCGGTATGGGATTGGCCTTGAGGCGCAAACGCATTTGGTCGTACACCTTGAAAAAATTAGCGCCCGTGCGGTCCATCTTGTTCACAAAGGCCAAGCGCGGCACACGGTATTTATTGGCCTGACGCCAAACAGTTTCAGACTGAGGCTGCACGCCACCCACAGCGCAATACACCATGCAAGCGCCATCCAAAACTCGCATGGAGCGCTCCACCTCAATGGTGAAGTCCACGTGGCCTGGGGTGTCAATGATGTTGATGCGGTGCTCAGGGAAGGCCATCTCCATACCCTTCCAGAAACAGGTGGTAGCCGCAGAGGTGATGGTGATGCCACGTTCTTGCTCTTGCTCCATCCAATCCATTGTTGCCGCGCCATCGTGAACCTCACCAATCTTGTGGTTCACACCGGTGTAAAACAAAATCCGCTCGGTGGTGGTGGTTTTGCCAGCGTCGATGTGCGCGGAAATGCCAATGTTGCGATAACGCTCGATGGGTGTCTTGCGAGCCATATTGAATCCTTGGTAGACGAGGTAAATTGATAACGATGTTGAATGACCCGGTTCCGAACTTGCGGCGCCAACTGCTTAGGGCCTACGGCTATCGGGAGGTGCACAAGCCTACTATGAGCACATGACACCACTCCGACCAACCTCGGCTCAAGCCGACCACCCCAATCAGAAGCGGAAGTGAGAGAACGCCTTATTGGCCTCAGCCATACGGTGCACTTCGTCACGGCGCTTCATGGCGCCGCCACGACCCTCTGTGGCCTCAATCATTTCATTGGCCAAGCGCATAGCCATAGATTTTTCGCCACGCTTGCGTGCGGCTTCCTTGATCCAGCGCATGGACAATGCCAAACGACGTACGGGACGCACTTCCACAGGAACCTGATAGTTGGCACCACCCACACGGCGAGACTTAACCTCCACCATGGGTTTGACGTTGTTGATGGCTGTGGTAAAAATTTCTAGCGGGTCTTTGCCGGTTTTTTGACCCACTGCATCTAGGGCACCATAAATGATGCGCTCTGCAACGGCTTTTTTTCCGCCCTCCATGATGACGTTCATGAATTTGGAGAGCTCTACGTTTCCAAACTTGGGATCCGGAAGGATTTCACGTTTTGGGACTTCGCGACGACGTGGCATTTTTTCACCTCTTAACTTCAGTTGACACTCTGGGTAACCCCTGAATATCTTGGGCGCTCAAATAGCACCCACTTACTCGACCCACACAAAACCCCTTTGTGCTTGAGGTCGTTTACCGACTTTGCTTGCCCAGCAAAGCCAGCAAAAAATCAGGCCTTTAAGCCTTCTTAGGGCGCTTGGCACCGTATTTGGAACGTGACTGCTTGCGGTCTTTCACGCCTTGCAAGTCCAAAGAGCCGCGAACGATGTGGTAACGCACACCAGGCAAGTCTTTCACACGACCGCCGCGCACCAGCACCACCGAGTGCTCCTGAAGGTTGTGGCCCTCACCGCCAATGTAAGAAATCACCTCAAAGCCATTGGTCAAACGAACCTTGGCCACCTTTCGCAAGGCTGAGTTAGGCTTTTTTGGTGTGGTGGTGTAAACGCGGGTGCACACGCCACGTCGCTGCGGGCAGTTTTGCATGGCCGGGCTTTTGGATTTAATCACCTCGACCTGTCGGCCTTGACGCACTAATTGATTGATGGTTGGCATGGAATCTGTTTCCTAAACAGGATTTTCGCAAAGCCAAGCAGTATAGCTCCTATTGCTTAGGTCTGCAATGGTATGCGATGTTTTGAATGATTTTTACTGAATCCACAGCCTGACCGCATCCCAAGCGCGCGCCAATATGCCGGCTTGCTCTACGCCCTGCAGCGCCGAAAGACTGATTTCAGACAACACTTGCTCACCCACATACACCTTCAACACCCCAACGGTTTGCCCCTTGTCCACAGGCGCCACCAAAGGGCTGGGGCGCAGGACCTCAGACTTCAAACGGTTGGCACTGCCTGCAGGTACGGCCACCACAATCGGCTCGGCTCGACCCAACTGAACTGTGGGTGCCTTGCCCTTCCAAATCACGGGAGACATGACCGCCTGATTGGCGTCAAAAAGCTTGATGGGCTCATAGGCCGTAAAGCCCCAGTTCAGCAGCTTTTGCGATTCGTTGGCGCGGGCCTGCTCTGAGCTGGCCCCTAACACGACCGACAACAACCTTCGCGAACTGCTGCCCGTCCCCTTCTGCGACGCTGGGGCCAAATGCGGGTAATCGCGCTTGGATGTGGCAATCAGGCAAAAACCGGCGGCTTCGGTGTGCCCGGTTTTCAGGCCGTCCACCGTGGGGTCGCGAAACAACAACAAGTTGCGATTGGTATCGTTGGCTGAAGGAGTGCCTGGGTAGCGGTATTTACGCAAAGCGTAAAAGTGCATGTACTGCGGAAAGTCCGCCATCAAGCGGGCGCCCAAGGTTGCCAGATCTCGAGCCGTGGTGGTGTGGCCAGCCTCGGTCAGGCCTTCCGGGTTTTTGTAGCTGGTGGCCTTCATGCCCAAGCGAGCAGCTTGCTCGTTCATCAATTGCACAAAACGCTCTACCGTGCCGCCCACACCCTCAGCCAGAACCACCGTCGCGTCGTTGCCCGATTGCACCACCATGCCCTTGATGAGGTCTTCCACGGGCACCATCATTTTGGGGTCAATGAACATGCGTGAGCCCGGCATGCGCCAAGCCCTTGGACTGACCGGCAGGGCCTGATTTAAGTCCAGCTTGCGGGCCCGCAAGGCATCAAACACCAGATATGCCGTCATCAACTTGGTTAAAGACGCGGGCTCTACAGGGCTGTCGGCATCTTTTTGGGCAAGCACTTGGTTGCCTGCCGTGACATCGATCAACAGATAGGCCCTTGCTGCAATTTCGGGTGGCTGCGGCATGCCTTGGCTCAAAACGGTATTTTGGCTTTGCGCTGCAGCCGTTACAAGTTGCCCCAACATGGCCACCGTCACCACCAAGGCCCTCAAACCACAACCGACCAGCCAAGAAGAGCTCATGCGACGCCTTGGCTCAAATGCCGCGCCACCAAGCTTTTAAGCAGAGGCAGTTGGCCATGGAAAAAGTGTGAGCCTGCGGGCACCACCGTCACCGGTAAGACCTGGGGGCGCGCCCAGTTCATCACGTCTGACAACGGCACGGTGTCATCGAGCTCACCGTGAACCACCAAGGTGCGCTCGTGCAGGTTTGCAGGTATCTGCGACACCTCAAAACGACTGGCTGCAGTCCCCACCAAAATCAGCGGCCCAAGCTGATCCATTTGACCCTGCTGAACCAATACATCCAAAGCTTTTGTAGCCACAAAGGCCCCAAAAGAAAACCCGGCCAAGGCCAGAGGGCCAACAGGTGCCAAGTGCTTGACCACCGCCAAAAAGTCTTGCGCCTCACCAATGCCGTGATCGTGCACCCCCTCGGTATCACCCACCCCCCTGAAGTTGAAGCGAACCGAAGTCCAACCCTTAGACACAAAGGCCCTGGCCAGCGTCTGAACCACCTTGTTGTCCATAGTGCCACCAAACAGAGGGTGGGGGTGCGCAATCACAGCTATGCCTTTTGCCGCCATGCCAGGGGCTGCAGCATCTGATGTGGGCGCATCCACCAAGACTTCAATTCGACCCGCAGGGCCTTGGATCCAAAGTTTTTGCGTACTCGCGTTCATCTGAGACTTTGTAAGTTGTGTGGGTTGACTGGTTCTAACGCCCAATGTCTGGGGGTGTCAGCAAGCGCTGCACCACCTGACCATTCTTCAAATGGGAAGTCACAATCTCGTCTATGTCCGAAGTGTCCACGTAGGAGTACCAAACCCCCTCGGGGTACACCACCAACAGAGGCCCACCAGCGCAGCGATCCAAGCAACCAGCTTTGTTGACACGAACCTGCCCTGGCCCCGACAAACCCGCCGCCTTAACTTGGGATTTGCAATGGTCAAACGCCTCTTGCGCTTGGTATTGGGCACACGAAGCCTCACCATTTTTGCGCTCATTCAGGCAAAAAAACACATGCCGTTGGTAATACGTAGTAGGTAACCCTGGTTGAGAAACATGGGGTTGAGTCATAACTTTTGCGGATTGAGGTTGGGTTGTCATGGGCGTCTCATCATTGGGATGTCCGTTTATAACGTTATCGAAAGGCATCTAACTGGACGCTGTTTTATTTGGCAGGACAAGGTACGACGACGCATAGGCCAGGACCGCGTAGGGCCAGCACCACCCCAGCCACTCCAGCACGCCATAAAAACGGGCACCACTGCCCAAATCCCAATGTTGCAAGGTTTGTTCAAAGTACACCGAAGAAGCGGACTGGTTGATCAAGATCAGGCTCACCATCATGGCCACACACAAACCCCCTGCGCATATGCGGGCGGATGCATTTAAAAAGGCCCCGGCCAGCAACAGGCTGAGCACGACGCCAACACCCACAGGCAGGTCTAACCATGCCCACAAATACGACCATCCCAAACTCCATGCGCTGGAAAGGCAAGAAGCCAACATACCCGCTGTTAATACAGCCCCCATCAGCGATAAACGTTGTGTGCGCTTTCGGGTGATGCAAAAGCCCAGCAGGCTCGGAGCCAAAGCAGACAACATCACACAGACCACCATGGCAGATGGCAGCAGGGGCTGCAGTTCGGTTTCTCTGATGGGCAACAGGGCTAAAAACGGTGTGTCTTCCAGCAGCTCCACCAAGCCCGCCTCCACTGGCTCCATCACCCGCCCCAGACCAAAAGGCAGGGCTAAGGGGTACAACAGAGCGGCTGGCCACAGCGCCAGCAACACCAGGCCGCCGCGCGCCTCAGGCACAAACCAACGCGCGCGCCAATGGCTCCATCGTTCTAGGGCGCCCAGCTGGTGCAGCAGCAAAGCCACCCCCGCACCCAACACACCACCTAAAAAATTCAGAAAGACATCTAAGTTAGAGGGTACGCGCGCAGGCAAATACACCTGCAAGGTTTCCAGGGTGAGCGACAACGACGCACACAACCCCATGGCCAAACCTCCTGCCCACCGGACTTGGCCGGTTCGGCAGGCGCCCACGGCCAAAAAAAGACCTAAGGGCGCATAGCCCCAGACATTGATCCAGACGTCAAAGCGCGTCCAGTAACTGGGCAAGGGCGCCCACCAAAACTCCCAGGGTGAAGCGCCTAAATTGCGCCAATCGGAAAACGGAAAGAGGCTGGCGTAAACAATCAGCCCGGCATAGGCCAGCGCCAAAGGCCAGGCTGAAGATTTGTGTGGGTCTGCAAATTTTGTCAAGGCTCAGTTTCACACCAACTCAAAAGGGCTTGACCACCACCAGCACCACCGCCAGCAACATCAGCACCACGGGCAACTCGTTGAACCAGCGAAACCATACATGGCTGCGCTGGTTAAGTCCCTGCTCAAAGCGGCGCAACATACGGGCGCACATATGGTGATAGCCCACTGCAGCCAGCACCACCAATAACTTGGCGTGCATCCAACCGTTGCCCGGGCCCGTCAAGCCAATGCTGTAGCCCAACCAAAGCCACACTCCCAGCAACACCGCGGGTCCAGCCAAAATGCCCGTAAAGCGCAACAACTTTTGCGCCATCAGCAAGAGCCGCGCGTATTCCGCCTGAGAGTCTGGCGAAACCTGTGCCAAATTTACATAAATGCGTGGCAGGTAAAACAAGCCCGCGAACCAGCTGGCCACGAACACAATATGAAGTGACTTGACCCAAAGCATGCGGTGCCCTCCTGTGAATGGACGGATTGTGAACGAGGCGATTGTCCAAAAAAAAACCCCGGCACACGGCCGGGGTGTCAAGCCTTTTATGCTGTCACACATCAAGGCCCCGCTCAGGGAGGAAAAGCGGGGGGCATATGCCCTGACAAAATGTAACAAAGCTCATGCTGCATCACAAGCCTGAGTTCACCAGTCAGACAACTTACACGCTCACTTGCGTCACTTTTTTGTCGTGGTGCATGAGTTGCCAACTTAAGGTCATGACCTAGCGCCCAGATTTGCTGTCGCGTCTTTTTCGGGCAGAATTTGCAACATGACCCCTTTTGCCCCCTATCCTCATGGTCGTCCGCGTCGACTCCGGCGCGACGATTTCACGCGCAACTTGGTCCGCGAGCACACCGTAAGCGTGAACGACCTCATCTACCCCGTTTTTGTGCTTGAAGGCACACGCCAGCAGCAAGCTGTGGCCTCCATGCCAGGCGTGGAGCGTCTGAGCCTGGACCTGCTCCTGCCGGTGGCCGAGGACTGCGTCAAGCTGGGCATTCCGGTCATGGCCTTGTTTCCGGTGATTGAAGCGTCCCTGAAAACACCCGATGGCACCGAAGCCACCAACCCTGAGGGCTTGGTACCCCGCGTGGTGCGCGAACTCAAGGCACGGTTCCCCCAATTGGGCGTGATGACCGATGTGGCCCTTGACCCCTACACCAGCCATGGTCAGGACGGCGTGATAGACGCAACGGGCTATGTGCTCAATGACGAAACCTTAGAGCTGCTGACCCAACAAGCCGTGGTGCAAGCCGAGGCTGGCGTGGACATTGTGGCGCCCAGCGACATGATGGACGGGCGCATTGGATCTATTCGGGCCATGCTTGAGGCCAACCTCCACATTCACACCCGCATCATGGCCTACAGCGCCAAATATGCCAGTGCGTTTTACGGGCCGTTTCGAGACGCAGTGGGCTCTTCGGGCCAATTGGGCAAAAGCAACAAAAAGGTGTACCAAATGGACCCGGGCAACACCGACGAAGCCCTGCGCGAAGTGGCCATGGACATTGCTGAGGGGGCAGACATGGTCATGGTTAAACCGGGAATGCCTTACCTTGACATTGTGCGGCGCGTGAAAGCCGAGTTCCGCGTGCCTACCTTTGCCTACCAAGTGTCGGGCGAGTACGCCATGCTCAAAGCTGCCGCACAAAACGGCTGGCTCGACCATGACGCGGTCATGATGGAAAGCTTGCTGGCTTTCAAGCGGGCTGGCGCTGACGGCGTGCTGACCTACTTTGCCCGCGACGTGGCCCGACTCTTGAAGGCCACTGCCGCTTAAATTCGGCTTAGTTTGAGCCTAATTCACCCTAAGTACTGATCGAAAAAGCGCAGGCTTCGGCTGTAGGCCACGCGAGCTGCTGCGGCGTCAAATGCACCGCGCTGGTCACAGTTGAAGCCATGGTTGGCGGCATACACCTGCACCTGCACGTCTGGATGCGCCGCTTTAAAAGCGTTCACGCCGACCATCGGAATGTGGGTATCGAGCTCGCCAAAGTGGGCCATCACCGGGCATTTGGGCGTTCGTGCAGACTCAGCTTCGGTGGTCACGCCGCCGCCGTAATAAGCCACCGCGGCACTCACGCCCTTGAGCAGGCAGGCACTGCGCCAGGTCAGCAACCCACCCCAGCAGTAACCCACCACACCCACTTTGCCAAACTGGGCCGCATGATCCACGGCCGCTTGAATATCGGCCATGACCCCGGGGGCGGGCAGCTCTTCCACCGCTTTTTTGAGCGCGAAACCAGCGGCCATATCGTCTGGGGTGTAGCCCATTTCCACATCCGCTTTCACACGCTGAAACGCTGCGGGAGCCATGGCCATGTAGCCGGCTGCCGCATAGCCATCCACCACATTGCGAATGTGAGAGTTCACCCCAAAAATCTCCTGCAACACCACCACTGCGCCGCGGGCAACACCCTCAGGGTGCGCCACGTAAGATGTGCACACAAAACCGTCTGCAGCTTTGAGGTCGATAAATTCATGCATGGTCTGTCTCCTTGCTAATGGTTGTAGATAAAGCCTAAGCGGCCAAGCGCCGCTCCAAAAAGTCTAAGCGGTCTTGGCCCCAAAAAATTTCGCCGTCCATCACATAGCTGGGTGCACCAAAAACGCCAGCATCAATAGCCAGCTGGGAATCAGCTTCATAACGCTCTTGCACCGTTTGGCTGTGCGCCTGCTCAAGGCGCTTGGCAGACAGGGCCTGCTCTGCGAGCAAACTGGCAAGTACTTTTTCGTCTGCGATATTGAGCTCGTTGGCCCACACGGCGGCCAAGATGGCGGCGGTCAGGCTCAGGGCGGCTTCGGTGCCGTCGTGCAGGTCCACCGCAATGATCAGGCAGGCCGCAACATCACCAGACACCGGAAAAAACTTGGGCTGGGTGTTGAGCGGCAATTGCAAATAATCGCTGTAGCGGCGCAACTCCAGCAAACGGTAAGCCTGACGCTGCTTGGGGCGCTTGTTCAAAGGCAAACCGCCCGAAACCGGAAACACCTTGCCCCCCAAATCCACGGGCAACACCCTAATAGTGGCACCAGCGGCCTTGGCAATTTCCACAAACCGGGTGTGCCCCAAATAGGCCCAAGGGCTTTGGGGCGCAAAGTAGTAATCTACCGTCACAGGCTTGGCAGCAGACATGGCAGCTCCTGAATTAGAGTTGCCGATACTAGCTCCTTATTATGAAGGGCTTTTTCTGGGATCAGTTTTTTGGAGGGTTGTTGAACGCAAATGTGGAGTAGGTTTGCTCGGCCACGCGGTGCCACACCAAAATATCCCCACGGAACTTGCGCCATGATTCGTAAATTTTCTTGAAGGACGGGTTTTTGGCAGACTCTTCAGCGTACAAATCAAAGGCGGCGTCCTGCGCTTTTTTCATCATGTCGGTGGTGTAAGCGTGCAACTTGACGCCGTTGCCCACCAAGCGGCGCAAAGCCGTGGGGTTCTTAAAGTCGTACTCGGCCATCATGTCCAAGTTGGCTTCAGCCGCTGCCGCCTCAAACGCCGCTTGGTACTCCTTGGGCAGACTGTCCCAGACTTTGGTGTTGACGTAGAACGAATACATGGAATTGCTTTCCCACCAGCCGGGGTAGTAGTAATGGGGAGCCACTTTGTAAAAGCCCAGTTTTTCATCGTCGTAAGGGCCCACCCATTCAGCAGCGTCAATGGTGCCTTTTTCCAGAGCGGGGTAAATGTCACCACCAGCAATTTGCTGAGGTACGGCGCCCAAACGGGCCATGACCTCGCCACCCAAACCGGCGATGCGCATTTTTAGGCCCTTGAGGTCGTTGATAGACTTGAGCTCTTTACGAAACCAGCCACCCATTTGCACGCCGGTGTTACCGCCGGGAAAGCTGATGATGTTGTAGTCGGACAAAAACTCGCGTACCAGCTGCAAGCCGCCGCCGTAGTACATCCAAGCGTTTTGCTGGCGCTGGTTCATGCCAAATGGAATGGTGGTTTCAAAACCAAAGGTTTTGTTTTTGCCCACAAAGTAATAGGCTGCGGTGTGGGCCAGCTCCACACTGCCGCCTTGCACAGCATCCACCACACCAAAAGCGGGCATCAGCTCACCGGCTGCGTGCACAGAAATTTGAAACTTGCCTCCGGTGATGGCTGCCAAACGCTTGGCCAACACCTCTGCGCCACCGTAAATGGTATCCAAGCTTTTGGGGAAACTTGACGCCAGTCGCCAACGGATATTGGGCAGGCTCTGAGCAATGGCAGGCGCTGAAAGAGTAGCGGCCACTCCGGCTGCGCCCGCCACCAGGCCTGATTTAAGCAAGTCGCGTTTGTTCATGTGTCGTCTTTCAATAGTTAGGGGAATACTCATGACAAGCAATACACGTGCCACCCACGCACGCTTATGATCGGCTCAAATACTAACCAAGTGTTCGCCCACTACGGGCGAACCCCAACAGGAGACTTCGCCATGCGCACTATTGACCACTATTTGGCAGGCCATGTGGTGGCCGGCACTTCCGGCCGCTATCAAGATGTAACCAACCCTGCCACCGGAGCCGTGACGGGCCGCGCAGCATTGGCCTGCACCGAAGAGGTGCAGCGCGCGGTCGCCGCAGCCCACGCGGCATTCCCCGCTTGGGCAGACACCTCGCCCCTGAAGCGCGCGCGGATTATGTTTAAATTTTTGGAGCTGCTCAACCAGCAGCGCGATGCGCTGGCACACTTGATCACCGCCGAACACGGCAAGGTGTTTACCGATGCCCAAGGCGAGGTGACCCGGGGAATTGAAATTGTGGAATTTGCCACCGGCATCCCCCAACTTCTTAAAACCGACTTCACCGAACAAGTGTCCACTGGCATGGACAACTGGACGCTGCGCCAGCCTTTGGGTGTGGTGGCAGGCATCACGCCGTTCAACTTTCCGGTCATGGTGCCCATGTGGATGTTTCCGGTGGCTATTGCCACGGGCAACACCTTTGTGCTCAAACCCAGCCCCACCGACCCGTCGCCCGCTTTGTTGATGGCCGATTTGCTGAAGCAAGCCGGGCTGCCAGACGGGGTGTTCAATGTGGTGCAAGGCGACAAAGTGGCGGTAGACGCCCTGCTGGAGCACCCCGACGTCAAGGCCATCAGCTTTGTGGGCTCCACCCCCATAGCCAACTACATCTATGAAACCGGTGCGCGCCATGGCAAACGGGTTCAGGCTCTGGGCGGCGCCAAAAACCACATGGTGGTCATGCCCGACGCTGATTTAGGCCAGGCCGTGGACGGCCTTATTGGCGCGGCGTTCGGCTCGGCAGGCGAGCGCTGCATGGCCATTTCAGTGGCGGTGTTGGTGGGTCCGGTGGCGGATCTCATCATGCCCCAACTGGTCGATCGCACACGCGCACTCAAAATTAAAAACGGCACCGAGCTGGACTCTGAAATGGGCCCCATCGTCACTGCAGCGGCGCATGAGCGCATCACCGGGTACATCGCTCAAGGCGAACAAGAAGGCGCCAAGTTGCTGGTAGATGGCCGCCATTTCAAAGCCGCCAGTGCCGGTGCGGGTTGCGAACGCGGTTTTTGGATGGGGGGCACCCTGTTTGACAACGTCACGCCTGACATGCGCATTTACAAAGAAGAAATTTTTGGCCCCGTGCTGTCTTGCGTGCGCGTGCCCGACTTTGCCAGTTCAGTAGCACTGATCAACCAGCATGAGTTTGGCAACGGCGTGTCGTGCTACACCCGTGACGGCCATGTGGCGCGGGAATTCAGCCGCCGCATTCAGGTGGGTATGGTGGGCATCAATGTACCGATTCCTGTACCCATGGCCTGGCACGGTTTTGGCGGCTGGAAACGCTCGCTTTTTGGCGACATGCATGCCTACGGCGAAGAAGGGGTGCGTTTTTACACCAAGCAAAAGTCCATCATGCAGCGCTGGCCTGAGAGCATTGGCAAAGGCGCGGAATTTGCCATGCCCACGTCCAAGTGAGCGACACCACCTTTGACTACATCATTGTCGGTGCGGGCACGGCCGGGGCTTTGCTGGCCAACCGGCTCAGCATGGACGCCAGCAAACGGGTCCTGCTGATTGAGGCGGGGCGGCGTGACGACTACCACTGGGTGCATATTCCGGTGGGATACCTGTATTGCATAGGCAACCCCCGCACCGACTGGCTTTACCAAACCCAACCCGAAGCGGGCCTGAATGGCCGTCAGTTGCGCTACCCCCGCGGCAAGGTCTTGGGCGGTAGCTCAAGCATCAACGGCATGATTTACATGCGTGGCCAGGCCCGCGACTACGACCAATGGGCCGCCCTAACGGGCGACCCCCGCTGGAGCTGGGCGCAAAGCCTGCCCTATTTCAAGTTGCACGAAGACCACCATTTGGGCTCCAATGCCTGGCACGGCGCTAAATTGCTCGGCGGTAAGGGCGGCTCTGTGCCGGATGCTAAGAACGGCGCCCCTGATGAATCCCTCGGCCTGTGGGAGCAGCTCATGCAGCACCACCGCGCCGGTGGCGAATGGCGGGTAGAGCGCCAACGTCTGCGCTGGGACGTGCTGGACGCATTTGCTCAAGCCGCTGTTCAGGCCGGAGTGCCCGCCACCGATGATTTCAACCGTGGCGACAATGAAGGCGTGGGTTATTTTGAGGTGAACCAGAAAAAGGGCTTTCGCTGGAATACTGCGCAAGCCTTTTTGCGCCCCACCTGTTATGGGCGGCCCAATGTCGAAATTTGGACCAGCGCGCAAGTGGCTCGGCTGTTGCTGGAGCCTGCTGCATCAAACTTAGCCTCAAACCCAATCTCACAACTTTGTACCGGTGTTCAGGTCTGGACGGGCCAAGAGCTTGTCAGCGCGCACGCCACCCAAGAAGTGATTTTGTGCGCCGGCAGCATAGGCTCACCCCAGCTTTTGCAGCTGTCTGGGGTGGGCCCGGGCGAGCTGCTGCGGTCTAAGGGTTTGGAAGTTAAGGTGGATTTGCCCGGCGTGGGCGCCAACCTGCAAGACCACCTGCAAATCCGCTCGGTGTACCAGGTGCAGGGTGTCAAAACCCTCAACACCTTGGCGCGGCACTGGTGGGGCAAATTGAATATTGCGCTGGAATACGCTGTGTTTCGCACCGGACCCATGAGCATGGCGCCCAGCCAACTGGGGGCTTTTACCCGCAGCTCGCCCGACTTGGCGCACCCTAACCTGCAGTACCACGTGCAGCCGTTGTCGCTTGACGCTTTTGGCGAGCCGCTGCACCGCTACAACGCTTTTACGGCCAGTGTGTGCAACCTCAACCCCAGTAGCCGCGGCACTGTGCACATTGCCAGCCCACGGTTTGAAGATGCGCCCGCCATAGCGCCCAACTACCTCAGTACCGCGCAGGACCAGCAGGTGGCCGCAGATTCGTTGCGGGTCACGCGGCGCATCGTGTCGCAACCGGCCATGGCCCGCTACCAGCCGAAAGAACTCAAACCAGGGGCTGACTATCAAACCGATGACGAACTTTCCCGCATGGCCGGCAACATTGCCACCACCATTTTTCACCCCGTGGGCACCACCAAAATGGGCCGCGCCGAGGACCCCATGGCTGTGGTGGACACAGTGTTTCGGGTACGTGGCGTGCAAGGCCTGCGGGTGGTCGATGCGGGCGTCATGCCCACCATCACCAGCGGCAACACGAACGCGCCGGTGTTGATGATGGCCGAACGCGCAGCGCGTTGGATCATGCAAAGCGCTGCTGCTTCAACCTAAAACCTGAATCCGCCACAAGGGTAAACCCCTGCAAAAGCCCGGCTTGCAGCGCCAAATAGTTGGTTTTGGGAGGGTAAACTCCGCTGCATCCAATTACGGATCCGAGGAAGACGTCCCGTAACTCCAAAGGCCGCCCTAAGTAGGCTGTCCCACAGCACCGGTACCCCCGGTGCTTTTTTATTCATGGAACTTGTTTGGATCACGCTGGCCTCTGGCTTGGCTGGCTTTGTGGACTCTATTGTGGGTGGCGGCGGGCTTATTTTGCTGCCGGCCTTGTTGGTGGCCTACCCCAGTGCCCCAGCGGCGGCCATGTTAGGGACCAACAAATCAGCCTCAGTGTGGGGCACCGCCTTTGCGAGCTGGCAGTTCTGCCGCCGCATTGAGATGCCCTGGCGCATTTGGTTGCCCGCCGCCGGCTTGAGCTTTAGCGGTTCACTTATAGGCGCTTGGGGACTCACGTTGGTGTCGTCCACCGTTTTGAAGCAACTGCTCCCGCTGGTGTTGCTGGCCGTGCTGCTCTACACCCTGGCGCGTAAAGACTTGGGCGCCCTCCACCAACCCCGGTTCAGCGGCCGCCAAGAGCTGGCCGCCGCCAGTGTTGTGGGCCTGTGCATTGGAACTTACGACGGTTTTTTTGGCCCGGGCACGGGCAGCTTGATGGTGTTTGCCTTGGTGCGCTGGCTCGGGTACGACTTTTTGCATGCCTCTGCAGGCGCCAAGCTGATGAACATGTCCAGCAATGCTGCGGCTTTGCTGTTGCTCAGCTTCAACGGATTGGTGTGGTGGCACTTGGCCTTGCCGTTGGCATTGGCCAACATTGTGGGCAGTGTGCTGGGCACGCGGATGGCCCTGCGCCACGGCAGCGGCTTTGTGCGCTGGATGTTTATAGGGGTGGTAGGCGTGCTGATTTTGAAAACCAGCTGGAACGCTTACTCCGGCTGAGCGGCCTGAGCAGAGCGCGTCGGCGATGCCGACTTGGCAGACGCTGGCGGCCATGCCACATCTTTGGCGGCGCGCTGTTTGCCTATGGGCGCAGCGGCCTTACCTTGCTTGACGGCTTCCATGTCTTCTTCGCTGGGGTACTGATCCATCAACCAGTAGTCAAATACACGCCGCGCCAGCGGGGCAGCATGCTCGGCCCCAAAACCCGCGTTTTCCACCACCACCGCGAGGGCTATTTTGGGATCGTCAGCCGGAGCAAAGGCCATATACAAAGCGTGATCGCGCTGGTGCTCCAGCATTTTGGAGGCGTTGTATTTTTCTTTTTGGCCAATGGTCACCGCCTGGGCAGTTCCGGTTTTGCCGCCGCTTAAGTAAGGTGCACCCATGAACACTCGGGTAGAGGTGCCCGACTGGGTCACACCCACCAGCGCTTTGCGAATGACCGCCACGTGTTCAGGGGCATACCCCAGTTGCTCGGGCGGCTGGGTGCGTAAAGTGTTGCGGTTGTGGCTTACAGGGTCTTGCGTGGCCAGCACCAGTTGAGGCGCGTATTTGGTGCCACCGTTGACCAGGGTAGCGGTGGCACTGGCCAACTGCAGCATGGTGAAGGTGTTGTAGCCCTGCCCGATGCCCAGCGAAATGGTTTCCCCCGCGTACCACTTGCGCTGCTCCGGTTTTTTGTAAGTGTTGCGCTTCCATTCCTGGCTGGGCAACACCCCTTTGAGCTCACCTTGGATGTCGATTCCAGTGAGCTGCCCAAAACCCAATGGCGCCATAAAGTCGTGAATGGCATCAACCCCCAGCTCATTGGCCAGGGTGTAGTAATACACATTGCTGGACTTGACGATGCTCCAGTACATGTCCACGGGCCCCAAGCCCGTGTCGCCGTGGCTGCGAAAAGTGTGGCCTCCAAAGGTCCAGGACCCGCCGTCGTTGATGATGGTGCTGGCCGACCGTTTGCCCGTTTGCAGGGCTGCCATGGCCATGAACGGTTTGTAGGTGGACCCTGGCGGATACGTGCCTCGCAAAGCGCGGTTGAGTAAAGGTTTTTCGATGGACTCGTTAAGTTCTTTCCAGCTTTCAGAGTCAATGCCCTCCACAAACAAATTGGGGTCAAACGTGGGCTTGCTCACAAAGGCCAGAACTTCTCCGTTATTGGGGTCTATCGCCACCAAAGCGCCGCGGCGGTCGCCAAACATTTCTTCCACCAAGTGCTGCAGCTTGATGTCTATGGACAGCACCACGGTTTGCCCAGGTGTAGAGGGCAGGCTAGTCAACTTGCGCATGGCTCGGCCGCCCGCAGAGGTTTCCACCTGCTCAAAGCCGGTCAAACCATGCAGCTGCTTCTCAAAGCTTTGCTCTACCCCCAGCTTACCGATGTATTCAGTGCCGCGGTAGTTGCTTTGGTCATCGTCAGACCATTCCTCAATGATCTTTTTTTCAGTTGTATTGATGCGACCAATGTAGCCAATGACGTGGCTGGCCAAGTCGCCCCAAGGGTAGTTGCGAAAGAGGCGCGCCTTGATTTCAACCCCAGGAAACCGAAAACGCTGGGCGGCAAACTTGGCAACCTCGGTGTCTGTTAAGCGCGTGCGAATGGGAATGGAGTCGATGTTTTTGGACTCCTCTCGCAGTTTTTTAAAGCGCCGCCTATCGCGCGGGGAGATGTCCAAAACCAAAGCCAACTCGTCTATGGTGCGCTCTAGGTTTTGTACCTTAGAGGGTGTGATTTCAAGAGTGTAAGCCGAGTAGTTGGTGGCCAGCACAATGCCGTTGCGATCCAAAATCAACCCACGGTTGGGCACCACGGGCACCACGGCGGTGCGGTTACTTTCGGCCTGTTCGTTCAAGTCCTCGTGACGCACCAGCTGCAAATACACCAGACGCGTTACCAGCAAAGCAAAACAAAACAGAATCAGGCCTGACACCACCAACAATCGGATGCGAAAACGGTTGAGGTCGGACTCGACATCCCTCAACTCAATCATGGGCAACTCCAAGGATGAAGTTCACACGCCAAGTGTTCACGCCAAAATTTTTCACAGCGGACGATTGGCGTCGGGGTCGGGAGCCTGCTTTTGAGGCAGCAACAAAAGTACCGACAAAGGCACCCACAACACGGCTTCCAGCAGCGGTGCGATCAATAGTGCGAAGCCCGGAAAACCATCCCCCACCCACATGCGCACGATCAAAGACACCCCATGCGAAGTCAGCAACAAGGGCAACACCTGTAGCGCCTGTTGCGGCACACTGAACCAAAGCAATCGACGGTGGATGGTGATGCCAAAGTAGCTCAGCACGGTGTAGGACAAGGCATGCTGCCCCAAAACGCTGCCCTGATGCACATCCACCAGCATGCCAAACACAAAGGCGGCCAACATGCCCACGCGTCGGGGTTGGTGCACATTCCAAAAAACCAATACCAAGGCCAACACATCGGGCGCCCAAGCCGCACGCCCCCACCAGCCGATGTTTTGCACCATGTTGAAAAGCAAGGCCAGCAACAACGTGCCCCAAATAAAGGTGGGCTTGGCGGGCAACAAAAGCTGCTGCTGACCTAATGGCATGATCATTTGGCTTTGCCTTTTTTGCTCAAATCAGGCGGCACCTCGGGCGCAGGTCGCTCCGGTATTTCGGCGGAGGCCGGTTGCACCACCAGCACATGCAAAGTGCCCTCGGTTTTGGCCAAGGGCTTGCACACAATGCGGGCAAATGAAGACTCAACGCGGCGTTCGATATGGTCCACCTGCGCCACCGGCAGCCCAGGGGGGTAAACACCATCGACCCCGCTGGTGGTCAGTACGTCGCCGGGCTGCACATCGGCATTGGTGGCCATGTAGCGCAGCTCCAACCCGGGGCTGGTGTACCCCGGCGTGCCAAAGGCCACCGCCCGTGCCCCCGTGCGGGTGTTAAGGATGGGAATGGCCTGCTCACGGTCGGTGACTAACGTGACCTCGCTCAAGGCCGGATACACACGGGTTATCTGGCCGAGCACGCCGGATTCATCCAATACCGGCGAGCCCAGCCGAACGCCTTGCAGCGCACCCTTGTCGATCACCACCTTGCGGGTGTAAGGGTCGGCAGCGTCGTACAGCACTTGGGCCGTTTGGGAGGTGCTGACAAACCGTTCGCGAAGCTCCAAAACCGAGCGCAAACGCTGGTTTTCAAGCAACAACTGCTCCACCTGAGCCGAACGCTGCAGACCCTGAATCAAGTTGCTTTTAAGGCGGTCGCGCTCAAGCTGAACGGTTTGGAGTTGCTCAAAATACTGGCCGACATTTTGCAACCACAACATGGGCTGCACCACCGCTTGTTGCAGCGGGTACACCACGGTGGACAGCACGGCTCGCACAGGTTGCGTGACCATAAAGCGGCGGTCGAGCACCATCAAAAAGACTGACAGCGCGCTGAACAGCAAAAACTTGGATAACGCTGAGGCCCCTTGCTTGAAAAAGGGCGGTGGGGATCGGTCCAGCGTACCTAAAGGCATGGTGAGGTTCCTGTGTCAACAGGCCGCGGGACGGTGGGTTATTCGCTGGTGAAGATGGTGCCCAAGCGGTCCATGCGTTCCAGCGCCATGCCGCAGCCGCGCACCACACAGGTCAGGGGGTCTTCGGCTACCAGCACGGACAGGCCTGTTTCCTCGGCCAGCAGGCGGTCCAGGTCGCGCAACAAGGCGCCCCCACCGGTAAGCATCATGCCGCGGTCGGCAATGTCAGCCCCCAGCTCGGGCGGGGTTTGTTCCAGCGCGTTTTTGACTGCAGACACAATGTTGTTGAGCGGATCGGTCAGGGCTTCCAGAATTTCGTTGCTGGAGATGGTGAAGCTGCGGGGAACACCCTCAGACAAGTTGCGGCCGCGTACTTCCATCTCGCGCACCTCGGAGCCCGGAAAGGCTGAACCTATGGTCTTCTTGATGCTCTCGGCAGTGGGCTCACCAATGAGCATGCCGTAGTTGCGGCGGATGTAGCCAATGATGGCCTCGTCAAACTTGTCACCCCCCACGCGCACAGAGCCCTTGTAGACCATGCCCCCAAGCGAAATCACGCCCACTTCGGTGGTGCCGCCGCCAATGTCCACTACCATGGAGCCACTGGCATCGGCCACAGGCAAGCCCGCGCCTATGGCTGCGGCCATGGGTTCTTCAATCAGATACACCTCTGAGGCCCCAGCGCCTAAGGCCGACTCGCGAATGGCACGCCGCTCGACTTGGGTTGAGCCACAGGGCACGCAAATGATGATGCGCGGGCTGGGTTTGAACAAACCCCGCGGGTGCACCATTTTGATGAACTGCTTGAGCATTTGCTCAGTGACCGTAAAGTCGGCAATCACGCCGTCCTTCATGGGGCGAATGGCTTCAATATTGCCGGGCACTTTGCCCAGCATGGCTTTGGCTTCGCGACCAACGGCCTGAATGGTTTTTTTGCCCTGGGGGCCGCCCTCATGGCGAATGGCCACCACAGAGGGCTCGTCGAGCACAAGGCCTTTGTCTCGCACAAAAATCAGGGTGTTGGCGGTCCCGAGGTCAATCGCCAAGTCGGTGGAGATGTACCGACGGAAAGACTCAAACATTCAAATTTTCCTCATGGCCGAAGGCGCTCGCGCATCGGCATAAAAACAGAATCGGGCTCTGAACAGACCAAAACCTGTCATTCAGAGCCCCATCTACCATGCATTAAAGGCACGATAATACTCCAACGCTCCCCAATCAAGGGCCAGTGACACGCTATAAAAACGTGCGTTTCAAGTCCCAATTAGGGCTAACCGTCGCCCCCCAACTCAAACCAGCCTTTTTTACTGCCCACAAGATGTCCCTTCAGTCCCAAGACATGGTGCGCATGGCTTCATTGGCCAAGCTTGAAATCAACCCCCAAGAGTTGGAACTCATGCGCACCAGCATCAACGATTTTTTTAAGATGGTTCAGGCCATTGGCTCGGTAGACACCACGGGCGTGGAACCTTTGGCCCACCCTGTGGCCATCATTCAAGACGTCACCCTGCGCCTGCGAGACGATGTGGTGAGCGAAACCAACCGCCGCGAGGCCAACCAACAAAGCGCTCCCGCCATCGATCGTGGCCTGTTTTTAGTGCCCAAGGTGGTGGAATGAGCTCGCTGGTGACTGCACTTTCTAAACCCCTGCACGACCTGACCGTGGCTGAACTGGCTGCCGGACTTAAAGCCAAAACCTTCTCTGCCACCGAAGTCGCGCAGTATTTTGTAACCCGCGCCCAAAACGACATGGGCACGTCTGATCCCGTGCAAGGCGCTGACAACACTTGGGGTACAGGCAGCTTTTTGGCTCTGAACCCCGAAGCCACATTGGCGCAGGCACAGGCTGCCGATGCACGCTTGGCTGCAGGTACAGGCGGCGCACTTGAAGGTGTGCCACTGGGGCACAAAGACATTTTCGTCACCCAATCCTTCCCCACCACCGCCGGCTCCAAAATGCTGGAGGGGTACCGATCACCTTTTGATGCGACCGTGGTGCGCCAACTGGCTGAAGCGGGCATGGTCACTGTGGGCAAACTCAATTGCGATGAATTTGCCATGGGCTCGGCCAACGAAAACTCCGCCTTCGGCCCCGTGAGAAACCCTTGGGACATGACGCGCGTGCCCGGCGGATCATCGGGCGGCAGTGCCGCAGCCATTGCGGCGCGCTTGGTGCCTGCGGCCACTGGCACTGACACCGGCGGCTCCATCCGCCAACCGGCGAGCTTTTGCGGCATCACGGGCATCAAACCCACCTATGGGCGCGCCAGCCGTTACGGCATGATTTCATATGCCTCCAGCCTTGACCAAGCGGGTCCCATGGCCCGCACCGCAGAAGACTGCGCGCTGCTGCTCAGAGCCCTATGCGGCCCAGACCCCGACCGCGACTCCACCTCGCTCGATGTGCCGTCGGAAGACTTCAGCCGCAGCCTGAACGACTCCCTTGAAGGGTTGCGCATTGGCATTCCCAAAGAATTTTTTGGCGAAGGCTTGGCTTCTGATGTGCGCACGGCTGTGGATGCCGCGTTGGCCGAACTGACCAAGCTGGGAGCGAAGCTGTTGCCCATCAGCCTTCCGCTCACGGAATTGTCAATTCCGGTTTACTACATCATTGCGCCGGCTGAGGCCAGCTCCAACCTGAGCCGATTTGACGGGGTGAAATTTGGCCACCGCGCCAATAACTTTACCGATCTGGAGAGCATGTACAAAAAGTCTCGCGCCGAAGGCTTTGGACAAGAAGTCAAGCGCCGCATCATGACCGGCACCTATGTGCTCAGCCACGGTTATTACGACGCCTACTACCTGCAAGCCCAAAAAATCCGCCGCATGATCGCCCAAGACTTTCAAAATGCGTTCAAGGTGTGCGACGTGATTGCGGGTCCCGTCGCCCCTAAAGTGGCTTGGAGGCTGGGCGAAAACGCCAACGATCCGGTGGCCGACTACTTGGCGGACATCTTCACGCTGCCCGCCTCTTTGGCGGGCCTGCCCGGCATGAGCGTGCCTGCTGGCTTTGGCTCGGGTCAAGGCAAACCATTACCCGTAGGCCTTCAGTTGATTGGCAACTATTTCAAGGAAGCGCAATTGCTGAACGTGGCGCACCGCCTGCAGCAAGCCACAGACTTCCACCTTTTCAAGCCGGAGGGGGTTTGATATGAGCTCTAAATTGGTTCAAGGTTACGAGGTTGTGATCGGCTTTGAAACCCACACCCAACTCTCCACCCAAAGCAAAATCTTCAGCCGCGCGAGCGTTGCCTTTGGCGCCGAGCCCAACACCCAAGCCTGCGCTGTGGACATGGCGTTGCCGGGCACCCTGCCCGTCATGAATAAAGCTGCGGTGGAACGCGCCATTCAATTTGGGTTGGCCGTGAATGCCCATGTGGCCGAGCGCAGCATTTTTGCTCGCAAAAACTACTTTTACCCCGATCTGCCCAAGGGCTATCAGATCAGCCAGTTTGAAATTCCGGTGGTGCAGGGCGGCGAGGTGTCGTTCTACCTCGTCGAGGGCAAAGAAACTGTGCACAAAACCGTGCGTTTGGTGCGTGCCCACCTTGAAGAAGACGCGGGCAAGTCCATCCATGAAGACACTGAACTTGGAGGCGGTGGTCAAAGCGGCATCGACCTCAACCGCGCCGGCACCCCGCTGCTGGAAATAGTGACCGAGCCGGACATGCGCAGCAGCGATGAGGCGGTGGCCTATGCCAAAGAGCTGCACAAAATCGTCACTTGGATTGGCATTTGCGACGGCAACATGCAAGAGGGCTCCTTCCGGTGCGATGCCAATGTGTCGGTTCGCAAGCCCGGCGCACCACTCGGCACCCGCCGCGAGATCAAAAATCTCAACAGCTTCAAGTTCATGCAGCAAGCCATCGACTTTGAAGTGCGCTGGCAAATTGAAGAGCTGGAAGACGGCCGCACCATACAGCAGGCTACGGTGCTGTTTGACCCGGACACAGGCGAGACCCGCGCCATGCGCACCAAAGAAGACTCTGCCGATTACCGCTACTTCCCAGACCCTGATCTGCCCCCGCTGGTGATTGACCGCGGCTGGGTGGCGCGCGTTAAAGGCAGCATGACCGAGCTGCCACGTGTGATGGCGCAGCGTTTTGTGGCCGACTACGCCTTGCCCGAATACGATGCCACCACCCTCACCCAAAGCAAAGCCATGGCCGCTTACTTTGAGGCCACCGCCAAGGCTTACAACCAGCCAAAGCTGGCCAGCAACTGGATCATGGGCGAAGTGTCACGTCGATTGAATGCGAGTGATATAGGCATCGATCAAGCCCCGGTAAGTGCCGATCGCTTGGCAGCGCTTATTTCCCGGATTCACGACGGCACCATTTCCAACAATGCCGCCAAAGAAGTGTTTGAGGCGCTATGGACTACGCCCGGCGATTGGGTCGCTGAAACTGGCCCACTTTCTGTGGTGGACAGCATCATCGAAGCCAAGGGCCTCAAGCAAATGAACGACACAGGGGCGCTGGAAGCCATCATTGACGAAGTGCTGGCCGCCCATCCGAAAAACGTTGAAGAATTCAAAGCTGGCAACGCCAAGGCGCTCAACGGCTTGGTCGGGCCCATTATGAAAGCCAGCAAAGGTAAGGCCAATCCGGCGCAGGTGAATGCGTTGTTGATGAAAAAGCTGGGCTGAGCTTTTTTATAAATCAGCCTTCGCGCAATCCAATCACACCCCGTAGCGGTCCCTGTAAGCCTGAACCCGAGCAAGCTGTTGGCTCAGGTTGTGGTCAGCTTCACCTCCTGCCTCACCAGTACCTTCCATGGTGTCTGCCTTAACCTGCAGGTAAGCCAACAGGTCCTCCAGCTTGGCAATGGCGCAAACCTGCAAACCCAAGGTGTGCTGCACATATTGCACAGCACTGTGCGACACGTCTTGCACCGATCCGTCGGCTTGTTTTTCAGTAGCGATTTCTTGGCGGTCCAGGGCAATGGCTACGGCATGCGGGGTGGCGCCGGTGGAGCGGATCAGCTCAATGGACTCTCGCACTGCAGTGCCCGCGCTGATGACGTCGTCCACGATCAGCACGCGGCCTTGCAAGGGGGCACCTACCAAGTGTCCGCCTTCGCCGTGGTCTTTGGCTTCTTTTCGGTTGTAGGCAAACGGCACGTTTTTGCCCAACCGCGCCAGCTCAACCGCCACGGCGGCGCCTAAAGGAATGCCCTTGTAGGCAGGGCCAAAAATCATGTCGAACTCCATGCCGCTGGACAACAAGGCTTGTGCATAGAATTGCGCCAGACTGCTGAGCTTTGCGCCGTCGTCAAATAAACCGGCATTGAAAAAATATGGGCTCAGGCGCCCCGCCTTGGTTTTGAATTCGCCGAAGCGCAACACACCGGAGTCAATGGCAAACTGCACAAATTCTTGCGCCAAACCGCTGTGCGGGGTACCGCCAACTATTGGTTGTGGGCCCATCACCATTGCACTGTCACCATAGGAATTACCTTGTTTAAATTAACCAGCCTCAACCTCAATGGCATCCGCTCTGCCGCACGAAAAGGGTTGGAAACTTGGGTCGAGCAAGAGCAACCAAATTGTATGTGCGTGCAGGAGCTCAAGGCGCAAGCAGCCGACATGCAAGGCAGCTTGGACACCTTGGCTGGCATGCAGGGTTATTTTCACTTTGCCGAGCAAAAAGGCTACTCCGGGGTTGGGGTGTACACACGGCACGAGCCCAGTGAAGTGTTGACGGGCACGGGCCACCCCGAATTTGATGCCGAAGGCCGCTACGTGGAATTGCGGTTTGACACGCCTGCGCGCAAGCTGTCCATCATCAGCTGCTACTTTCCCAGCGGATCATCTAGCGAAGAGCGGCAGTTGGCCAAGTTTAGGTTTTTAGAGCACATCTCCCCCCACTTATTGCAGCTCAAACACAACGGCAATCGGGAGCTGCTGCTGTGCGGCGACGTGAACATTGCGCACCAAGAAATCGACCTCAAAAACTGGAAGGGCAACCTTAAAAACTCTGGCTTTTTGCCCGAAGAGCGCCAATGGATTACCCAACTATTGGCCAGCGGCTGGTTTGACGTATACCGCCATCTGTACCCCAACCATGGTGAGCAGGCCTACACCTGGTGGAGCAACCGCGGCCAAGCCTGGGCCAACAACGTGGGCTGGCGCATCGACTACCACTTGGCCACGGCTGCCTTGGCACAAACGGCGCAGCGCGCATCGGTTTACAAAGATCAACGTTTTTCCGATCATGCGCCGTTGACGGTAGAGTATGAATTTGTCCTCTAAAGCCATGCTTTAGAGGCGCGTTAGGGCATTGTTGATTTCCAGCCCTTAGCCTTTTTGCTGGAACAGCTCGCCAACGTCAATAACATCGGGTGCTAAACCAGCTTGGTATCTGGCAAACATGGCCTCATAAGCCATTTCTAAATGTTGAGCAAAAAGCTTTCCATCAAATAGGCTGGAGGTTTTTCGGTTCTGCTCCAGTTTGAGTTTGATGGCATTGAGTTGAGAAGTGTCTTTTGCCAACTCAATCGCCTTGGCCTCGTAATCCTCTAAGGAGTCCATGACCAGTTCGGGCAGCTCAACCGCATGGAGCAAACTTGCCGCCACTCGGCTGGCAAAAGACTTGCCTGGACAAGTGAGCAACGGCAAACCCGCCCAAAGCGCATCGCTGGCAGTGGTATGCGCGTTGTAGGGCAATGTATCTAGAAATAAATCAGCAAGCCTTAATCTCGCTAAATGTTGGTCAAGAGGAAGTTTGGACGCAAAAATCAGACGACTTGATTCCACCCCTCTCTTTTCAGCTTCAAGTTTCAGGTTGCGAGAAGCAAATGGGTTGTCTTCAAACAGCCAAAGCACACTGCCTTCAACCGATTTGAGAATTCGCATCCAAATATCAAAGATATTCGGAAGTATTTTGTAGTTGTTGTTAAAGCAGCA
>Ga0214921_10003086_pt1 | contig 26120 bp, 21 predicted proteins | sample LL1505_MetaG_FD_177992 | JGI IMG/M metagenome (GOLD analysis project Ga0214921, IMG submission 177992) | Freshwater microbial communities from Lake Lanier, Atlanta, Georgia, United States - LL-1505 | ecosystem: Environmental > Aquatic > Freshwater > Lake | place: USA: Georgia | collected... | reverse complement strand
CCATTGCATCAGATCCATATAGTGTTGATTGGCTACCTTTTAAGATTTCAACTCTTTCAATATTGTCAATAGTAAGCAATCGAATATCAAAATTACTTCCAATGCCAGCAGGGTCGTATAATGGAACTCCATCAATCATGATTAGTGTGTGATCAACTTTTGCCCCACGCAAATAAACACCTTTATCTTTCCCAGTATTACTATTGGCGCCATTGATAAATAGGCCAGATTGTTCGGTGAGCACTTGTGATAAATCTTTTCCGCCACTTTTTTCTAATTGTTCTCTTGTAATAACAGTAACAACTTTACCCGTTGATGAAGTTTTAATTGGGTATTTGTTTGATGTTACAACAACTTCACTTAGGTTTTGTGCATTGTCTTGTGCCTGTACATTTGAGTAAATGAATAGCACAGCAGCAATAAAAATTTTCTTTTTCATTTTTAGAAGATTTTATTGCCTCCGAGAAAATAAATGCGGGCTATATTAAACCTGCATCTAGTAGAAATATAAAATGCATGTACACTTTACATCTCAAGCCTTTCTCCCGAAAGCTTATGGATGAATAAATTGGTAGTGGCAGGTCTTCTGACTTACTCTTAGTTCATCGCCTTCCCATACGAAGTATACAGTGGCTTGTAGAATGAACAATCATTAGAGCTTACAGCTACGGGGATAGTGCCGGACTTTCACCGGTCTTCCCTATTAATTCCGAACATCGGAAACCAATACAAAACGAAAGTAGTTACTATGAAATTATAATATTAAATAAGTTATTCAAGTGGTGTTAATAAAAAAAGTCGCTTTGATATAAAGCGACTTTTAAATAAAGTATCAAAATTTTATTTTTTTGATTTATTATTATCCACTTCAATCTTGCGAACTAGCTCTTTCGCTTCCTCTAAAAGAGCTTTTATTTTTGCATTAGAAGCACGGCCACTTACCTGACCATCCAATTCTGCGCATTTGCGTAATAGGTAATCTAAATTTTCTCTTGTTTCCTTAACAGCATAGTTTGCTGGTATTTCTGACTCATGCAACATTTTTGAAGCACTATAAATCATCATAGAGTTTTCTTTCAAAAGACAAAGTTTGCTATCGCCCTTGCTATATTGATACATTTGATCAAATACTTTGTGAAAGTCATTCATTTCAGACCACTCGGTCATTTTTCTTGATTGCGCGAAACTTGCACTCATAAACATTGTAAATGCAAAGAATAGTAAACTGATTTTTTTCATTTTATTTTAGTTTATTAATTTGTAGAATGTCTTTATCTCTGAACAACAAACTTACATTTTTTTTATTAAATTCACGAAAGAAAATATTGAACATTCAATATAAATACGCATTTGATTTAAGTATTAAATTAATATGTTTTTGGTATAATAATCAATATTTTATATGATTTTTGTTATTATAAATGCACATTTCTATTATCTGTATTAATATTGAAATTTAAGGGTTAATATCATAATTTTGCCTATGCGATTATTTTCCAAGCTTTTATTTGTGTTTATTTTTATTTCGGTAAAAATATCTGCCCAGGAAAAATGGAACCTAAAAACCTGTGTAGAATTTGCCATAAACAATAATATTGCTGTACGACAAAGTCAAATTCAATCCGAATTATCGTCCTTAACATTCAAGCAAAGCAAATTGTCGCTGTATCCAAATTTTTCTTTTGGAGGTAGTACGGCATATAATAGTGGAAACAATCAAGATCCCACAACATTTAGTCGTGTAACAGAAAATTATTTATCCGCAGGAATGCAATTGCAATCTAGCGCAGACATCTTTAATTTTTTCAGTAAAAGAAATTTAATAGCGGCTAATCAATGGTCATTAATGGCAGCTATGGCTGATGTGAATAAAATAAAAAGCGATATAGCATTATCTACCGCTAATGCATACCTGCAAATTTTATTAGCGAATGAACAAGAAAAAATTGTAACTGTGCAGGTGAATCAATCTCAGGTTCAACTAAGCAATACGCTTAAATTAGTTGAAGCAGGTTCTTTACCTGAATTAAATGCTACTCAATTAGAAGCACAGTTAGCAGTAGATAGTGGAACGTTAATTTCCGCAAAAGGAAATGTAGCACAGGCAGTTCTTTCACTAAAATTATTAATGAGTATTGATGCCGATAAAGAATTTGATTATGAAACAACCCCGGTAGAATCAATTCCAATAGAATCAATTGCTGATTTACAACCTGATTTTGTATATGCACAAGCCATAAAAAATCTTCCACAGCAAATTGGTAATGAGTATAAATTAAAAGCAGCACAAAAAAATAAACAATCTGCTAAAGGTAGTCTATACCCATCTCTTGGGGCATTCGGCAATTTAAGTTCTAATTATTTATCATTTTCTAAGAGGCCTGTATTTAGTAAAACATTTAGTAATTATGAATCTACCGGATTGGTGGCAGATGCAGGTAATGGAATTTTATATGACGTGCAAAGTCCTGTTTTTAACAATGGAGATATTATTGGATATATAAAACCGGGATCTTTTGGTGCGCAGATGAATGATAATTTTAGAAAATCAATTGGACTAAGTATTAGTGTTCCTTTATTCAATAGCGCTTCTGCTAAAACCTACTATGAAAAAAGTAAATTAAATATTAGATCTATCGAGTTGCAAAAAGAACAGGATAATCAAAAGTTAAAGCAAGATATTTATCAGGCATATAACGCAGCGATGGTAGCTTTGCAAAAGTTTAATGCCAGTACAAAATCTGTAGAAGCCAATCAGAAAAGTTATGATTTTGCAACAAAACGTTTTAATATAGGAGCTTTAAGCATGTACGATTTAATGTCATCACAAAATAACTTACTGCGTGCAAAATTAGAATTCAGTATCAATCAGTTTGATTATGTTTTTAAAATGAAAGTTTTAGAGTTTTATAAAGGAGCCGGTTTAAAATTATAATTGTATGAGTAAAAAAACTAAATGGATATTAATTATTGTTGTTGCACTGACAGTAATATGGTTTATACTTTCTAAAATGGGTGTCTTTGTAAAAAAAGAAAGTATAAAAGTCACCACAGAAAAAGCACAGTTAAGAACAATTATTGAAGTAGTAAGTGCTAGTGGAAAAATTTATCCAGAGGTTGAAGTAAAAGTAAGCCCTGACATAAGTGGAGAAATCACAGAACTTACGATTCAGGAAGGAGATACAGTAAAAAAAGGTCAATTACTAGCACGCATATACGCTGATATTTATAGTTTACAAAGAGACCAAGCTAGCTTTGGCGTTAATCAAACAAAAGCACAAGTTGCCAATTCGAAAGCTTCTGTAGATGCATTGAAAGCACAGCTAGATCAAGCAGAACGAAATTTTGATATACAGAAAAAACTATTTGATGAGAAGGTGATTAGCAAAAGTGAATTTAATATTGCAGATGCAAATCATAAAACAGCGCAAGCTAATTATAATGCAGGAATACAAGGCATAAAAGGAGCATCCGCTAATGTTCAATCTGCTGAAGCTAATTTAAATAGGGCAAACAAAGATTTAGGAAGAACATCTATAATTGCCCCCATGGATGGTGTTATTTCATTATTGAATGTTAAGAAAGGAGAAAAAGTAGCCGGGAATAGTTTTAATATTGGTACCGAAATGTTGCGCATCGCCAATATGGAAAAAATTGAAGTAAGGGTTGATGTTGGAGAAAATGATATTCCGAAAGTAAAACTAGGGGATAGCGCATTGGTATCAATTGATGCATATAGCGATAGAAAATTTAAAGGAATTGTTACTCAAATTGCAAGCAGTAATAATGGCGCTTCTGCTGTTAGCGGTCTTTCATCTGCCAGTAATGATGTTACGCAATATAAAGTGTATGTTAGACTATTATTAGAAAGCTATACTGATCTTTTAGGGAAAAAAAGTTTTCCATTTAGACCAGGAATGAGCGCCAATGCAGATATTCAAACCAAAACACAAAGGAATGTTTTAAGCGTTCCTATCAATGCCGTAACTACAAGAGAAAAAGAAGGTATCAATCAATACGAAGTAAAAAAAGACAATACTGAAAATAACAGCTCTTCAACAATGTCATTAGATGATTTGGAAGTTGTAGTTTTTGCTGTAGAAAGTAATGGAAAAGTAAAAAAACACCCTGTAAAAACGGGAATTCAAGATATTAATTACATTGAAATTTTAGAAGGTATAAAAGAAGGACAAGAAGTAGTAACAGGTCCTTATGATGTAGTAAGCAAAACAATAAATGATAGTAGTGATGTTAAAAAAGTTGAAAAGAAAGAGTTATTTGAGAAAACGAATTGATAATTTATTATAATGGAAATCATAAAAAAGCCCCTAGTATTCTAGGGGCTTTTTCGTAAATGAAGTTATTTAAATTATAGCTTTATCAGCTTAATCGTTTTTATATTTTTACCTTGACGAAACTCAATAAAATAAATGCCATGTTTCAATTCACCACCAAAATTATTTCCATCAATTGAGTTGGTTTTAAAACTTGTCAGTGTTCTTCCTTGAATATCTATTATCCTCGCAGAAATCGATTCATTATTGAGACCTAACGATTTAATGTTGAAAGTATTGTTTGTAGGATTAGGAGATATTTCAATACTGTTCAGTATTTCACTTGAAGCTATATATTTTATTTTGCCAATTACAGGGGTTGTTGCACATCCTGTTGTAGTAAGCTTTAATACTTTTTTAGAACCTAAGCACCCGTTATTTGCCTGCACATATATGCTGTCATTGGAGCCAGCAGTTATGAACCGTACTTTTATTTTTAATCCATTACTTCCGCTGTCAATAACAGCACCAGAAGGGATAGTCCAACTATACGATGTAGCACCAGTTACAGCAACCGTTGTATATCTTGCTGATGTTAACGTTCCTACAATAGGACAAATGGTAGTGGTACCCGTTAGTGATGATGGGGCTGATAATATAGGTGTGATAGTAGCCGTCACGGTGGTTCTTGTTGCGGATACACATGAAGTTGTAATACTTTTTGCAGTTGCATAATAACTTTTACTTGCAGTTAATGATGGGGTTGTATATCCTGTAGAGTTGCTTAATAACAAAGTGCCGTTGGTTGCAGCTGAATACCAGTCAATTGTTTGTCCATTTCCAGGTGTTGCTGAAATTGAAACGGTTCCGCTACCACATCTTGAAGCAGAATTTGCTGTTGGTGCAGCAGGTAAGGTATTTATAGTAGCGATGGATAATGATCTTGAAGCAGAGATACATCCTGTTGCTGTTGTTTTCGCTTCAACATAATAAGATGATGTAGCACTTATGCTTGAAGTTGTGTAACTAGCGGACGTGCTAAGGGCTGTTCCTCCAGAACTTAGAGAGTACCAAGTTACTTTTCCAGCGGGGTTGGTTGGTAGCGTTGCTGTAAGTATTACTGTTCCCGTTCCACATCTTGAAGCGCTTGTTACTGCAGGAGCTGATGGTTTACTATTAATCGTTACCGTTACACGTTTTCTTGCTGCAGATATACAGCCTGTTGTTAAGTTTCTTTGCGAAGCCCAGTAAAGAGTAGTTGTGCTTACAATTGGTGTAATGAATTTATTTATGCCAGTAGCCGATCCACTTTGCAAAGCGATATTTGTTGTAGAATCTGCATACCAGTCAATCGTCATACCGGCTAAGGCTGTTGCACTAATTGTTGCTGTATCCGATCCGCATTTAGTTACATTTGAAACAGTGGCAACAGTTGCAGGCAAAGCGTTTACCGAAGCGATAATGCTAGTTCGTGTTGAAGATTCGCATGAGCCATTATTTGATGCAGCATAATATGTTGTAGTGGTTGATATAGCTGGGGTGGTAAATGTATTTGAGGCGGATGCCAACAAAGTTCCAGCCGTTGCCGCAGAATACCAATTGATGGTTTGATCATTTCCTGGACTGGCAGAAATTGTGGTAGTTCCAGTTCCGCATACCGAATTACCTGATCCAACTGGTGCAGTAGGCGCTGAAAGAATAAACGCTGTTGCTAAAGATCTTGTTGCAGAAACACATCCTGTAACACTGTTTCTTGAAGCTGCGAAATAAGAAGTAGTAGCACTAATACTTGGAGTAGAGTATGCGTTTGAAGTTGACAATAGATTGCTACCAGATGAAAGGCTATACCAATCAATCACTTCCCCATTACTAGGACTTGCTGATACTATTACTGTTCCCGTTCCGCATCTTGATGCATTTGTTACTGCAGGAGCGGATGGTAAATTGTTAATAGTCAAACTTGCATTTGCAGAAGTTAAGTTTGAAGTACAGCCTCCATTTATAATGCAACGATATAAGTATCCATTCATGCCGAGCGTAACATTATTTATTGATAATGTGGAAGTAGTGGCTCCTGAAATATTAGAAAAAGTACTTCCAGTATCAGAACTTATTTGCCATTGATAAGTCAATGAAGATCCTGTTACAGTTGTTGATATACTTGTATTTCCGTTTACGCAGGCAGATGTATTTGCGGGCTGAGATGAGATTGAACCAGGTATACATGCTAATGCTTGTAAAATGGTAGTAGTGGTATCTGTTGAAGCAGTTACTGCGTTATTTGAATTATACAAGTTTGATTTTATTTTTACTTGAGCAATATCTTTGAGAAGAATATCATCAAGATACCATCCTGTAGCAGCTACACTCGCATCTGATCCAAAGCGAAAACGGAATTTTACAGTTTGTCCGCTATAGGCAGAAAGATTAATGACAGTTTTTACGAATCCAGCGCTATTGCCGGTGAAGGCAGCTTTTCCTGATAGTGGATTAGTGCTGCTTCCTAAATTTCCGTTGTATTTTCCAGTTGTAATTGCGGAGCCTAAATCTGTCCATGATACACCATTATTAGTACTGATTTCTACAACACCGCCATCCCATCCAGATTCAGCATTAATATACCCTTGAAAAGATAATGTTAGTGGCTTTACAGGTAAAGTAATGCTATTTGTCGTTTCTAGTTTTTGGTCAGAAACACTCGTTAAATTAGCTGTGAATAATGAATTAGGCGCACTGGTTTTTTGAGCTGTGGAAGTAGTCCAAGTTGTTGTGGTTGAAGAAGTATTCGTCCATGTACTTGATATGGTAGTGGATGGCACCGATTCGTCTATGTAATTATTAGTTGGATAATAAGTGCCTGAATTTATCTTTACCGTATATGAATATGTTTGAGTAGTTCCTGCGCTTAAATTAATTGCGTAGCTTACAATTCTTTTAACAGAGTCGTAGCTGCCACCACTAATATAGGTTACATTAGTAGGAAGTGTGTCTCTTAAAGTATAATTTGATATTCCACTACAGCTACCAACGATAACGGTATGGTTATACGTAACATTTTCTCCTTCATATTGCTGACTAACGTTTTGAGTTAAACTAAATGTAACACCATCGTTATCAGTAAAGTCAGCCACCTGATCGGTTGTACTAGCAGAAGACCCTTGAGATGCAAATGCCCCCATTCCTCTTCTTGCAAATGCTTTCCAAATTGCACATTTATATTTGCCATTAAAAAACAAACTATCTGCTTTCAGTATAGCGTTTCTTGCATCGATATAGCCCGGACTGCAAGGCTGAAGTCTCATTCCTTCTACAACTAACTTCAATGCGGCAGAATTACCACCGGTTCCACTAGCGTTAAAAATGTTTGTATTGATTCCATCAATTGCAATTAAATTCCATGTCATATCCCATAAAACAGCACACCAGATTTCTCCGATTTTATGTACTTGTCCGCCTGAACCTGTCATCATTGCATAAGTCCAAGGGTTAATAGTCATATTGGTTGAATAAGGGTAAGTGCGTATACCCGTACCAGTTGGAGATTGTCCTAATACATAGGTTCCTATTGGTTTTGCTAATGAGCCATCATTCACAGTGGCAGTTGCCCAATTTGTCGTGGTCATTAAAGCTATATAATCGCTCCAGCCTTCGCCCCCTTGTTCAGCATTACTTAAACAAGATGAGTTGGCAGGTCCACCTGTTAATCTATTACTTAAGCCATGGCCATATTCATGAGCGATAACGCCATTGTCTAAATCACCATCTCTATTAGGAGTTGTATAGTTAAAAATATACATTTGCATTCTTGGCGCACTTCCGTCATTAGGGGTAGAAAAGTTTGCATTATTGGTACCACCTGCATCTTGAGCATCAGCCACAACATAGTCATTTCCTAATCCGCCACGCCCTTGATTGTTTGCCTGAAAATTTCCGGCCGCTTCGTTAAATCCATATTGATACAATAAATCATGGGTAATATTGTTCCAATAAAACAAGTTGGTTATGGCAAATTTTTGATTATTTGTGTCAGTGGGCGCTAGTGTATAATTTGGTGTATTGTTAATGGTTAATGAAGGCTCTGGTGTACTTGACACAGACATTACACCAAAAGTAGTATTGTTATTATCTCTGTCTTCCTGTGCCCAAACGTTATTTCCTTTGGTGCTGTTTGTATAAGTAGTTCCATTATAATGCCATTGATAGCTTGTTGCATTTCCTGGAGCTAATAACCAAGGGCTTGTAACTAAAGCATTAGATCCTCCGGTATGGCTAGGGCTTTCAGCAGGAAATGGGATTACCCGATATGTTGCATCAGAAACAATAGATGGGCTGTTGTTTGAATTTAATAGCGAATGATTTTGCTCAATTGTATTAGTAGGGGCATCAGCATCTATTTTTTTTAATTCATTAAATTGCTCATAAACAGTATAATTGTTCTTGTCTAGCACTTTATTTGTTTCTGCATCAACTCTAATCAATAAATGATCCGACGTTTTTAATGGGGCAATTTCAATTTGCCAAGTAAGTTTTACTTGTTTGCTGTTGATTGGAAGCCAGATAAGTTGTGCATTAACTTCAATGGAGGAAACACCCAAATCCCCAAAAAAAGATATTGATCCTATTTTTTTTACTTGTACTATTTTCTTTTTTGGAATGATGCGCTGATGTAGCAATGCAGCTGCAGTAGCTTCTTCAGGCAATATTTTAGGCGTTGCCGTTATATTGTTTACAAATTGATCTATCGAAAGGATTCTTTCACCGGCTTCAGAAACCAGCTTATTTTTTTTAAACGCCAATACTTGCATCTGGTTATAAACAGGTATTTTTTTATAGGTTTGTTGTAAATAAACCATCCTGATGTCTGAGCCTTGTACGATATAGGAACTAGATATTTGAACTTCAGATAAATCTTTTTCTGACAGATTTAGTGCACTCAGATTTGTCTTTACCAAATCAAAGGCGATCATTTTATCCACGGTACTTTCTTGAGCGGTAACTATAAAAGTTGAAAATAAGATTCCGATTGCTAAGACAAATTTTTGCATGATGAGTTTATTGAAAAATAAATTAATGTTTAATGCTTTTTTATGGGTAGTCTACTATTGTAGCAAGCAGTAAAAACTATGCTAAATCAGTGTACAAATATACTCTTAATTTGCTTAATTAATAATAAATAATATAAATAAGTGATTTAAGTAATTGCAATTACTTATTAGGTGACAGGTATTCAATATTTTTCTCTTTTATAAAATTAACCACAAAAGATTCATAATCGTAAATCTAGCATCAAAACCAAAACTAATATTTAAAAGGCTAATGCTCAAAGTTATAATGATTGGCTTTTTGTATTTTAAAAAAAGGTATTATCTGCATGGTAAAATAAATGAGTTATTGATTATTTGATTAAACGTTGCAAAGAATTCCAGCCGCCGCCATTGTAAACTTTTTCAAAACCCTTTGATCGTAGGATTGCTTTTGCAGAAGCACTTCTCATTCCTGATGCACAACAAGTGATAATGGGTTGATGTTTGTCTTTTAATTTATGTACATTTCCCGATAATTGGTCTACGGGTATGTTGATTGATCTGGCAATATGTCCAGAAGCGTATTCTCCAACGCTTCTTACATCTAATATGATGGCTCCATTTTCAAATAATTCTTTGTAATCTGCCCTTGGGCCAAAACCGAGTTTTTTTAATAGTTCTTTAAACATTATTTTATTTTTTTGAATTCTAGTATTTGATATTTAAGATTTATATTGCATGCTCAAAAGTAAAATATGGAGTATAATAAATTAATAGCCGTAACCGGGCTTAGCGGTTTGTTTGAATTAGTATCTTCTAAAGCTGATGGTGGCATTGTTAAGTCTCTTGAAGATAAAAGTACAAAATTTGTAAGTAACAGGGTGCATGCCTTTTCACATTTGGAAAGCATTGAAATTTTTACAACAGGAGAAAATGTTAATTTAATTGATATTTTCCATGCTATGAAAGCTTCTTCAGAAAAACTTCCGGATGCAAATAATGCAAAAGATGTAAAATTGTATTTTGGAAAAGTATATCCTACAATGGATTTTGAAAGAGTATATGGTAGCGATATGAAAAAAATGATCAAATGGTTTGATGTCTTGCTTAAGAATAATATTGAAATTAAATTATCAGAAACGAGTGCAGAAGATAATGTTAATGAATCTATGGCAGATAAAAAGACAGCCGTTTCTAACAAACAAACATCAGCTAAATCGACTGCGGTGAAAAGCGCACCACCTAAAAAAATAAACACCCCAAGAAAAATGGCGTAATTCTTGTTAGGGTATTAATAACTTTTTAATTCAAATTTCCGCCTCAGGCGGATTTTTATTATGACATATACAGCAAATATTAAAAAACTAGAAAGGAAATTTTTACCACCCGATTTTGTTGTTTCTGATTGGCAAAATCTTGAGCCTTATTTTAAGCAATTGCTTGACAGAGAAATCGACTCCGCCGAAAAGTTAGTTCTTTGGTTGCATGATCAAAGTGAATTAGAAGCTGCGGTCAGTGAAGATGCATGCTGGCGTCAGATAAAAATGACCTGCGACACTCAAAATAAAGACCTAGAAGAATCTTTTAATTATTTCTGTTTGCAAATCCAGCCTAATATTCAGCCATATGCTGATGCATTAAATAAAAAGCTGTTGACCTCACCTTTTTTAAAAGAGCTGGATCAAGAAAAATATTTTACTTATTTAAGAAATGTAAAAAAAAGTATTGAACTTTTCAGAGAGGAAAACATTCCCTTACAGGCAGAATTGGCGGTGTTGCAACAGCAGTATGGTCAAATTACAGGTGCGATGACAGTTGAAGTTAACGGTGAACAATATACGCTACAACAGGCTGCTAAATTTTTAGAACATAAAGATAGAAGCATAAGGGAATCTGTTTATCACAAAATTCAACAAAGAAGATTAGAGGATAAAGAAAAGCTAAATGAATTGTTTGATAAGTTAATTGCCATTAGAAATACCGAATCAAAAAATGCCGGATTTTTAAATTATCGGGATTACCGATTTAAAGAACTTGGCCGTTTTGATTACACCCACGAAGATTGTTTTCAATTTCACGATGCGGTTAAATTACATGTACTGCCTTTGGTAAATGAAATTTATAAAAAGAAAAAAGAACAATTAGGCGTTGATACTTTAAGGCCTTGGGATCTTGAAGCACAGCCCGACGACTTATTGCCTTTACACCCATTCAAAACAGGGAATGAATTATTACAAAAATCAATAGACTGCTTTAAAAAATTAGATCCTTTTTTTGGAGATTGCCTTTTAAAAATGCAAGAATTAAAACACCTAGATTTAGAAAGCCGAAAAGGGAAAGCGCCTGGCGGATATAACTGTCCGTTAGTAGAAAGCGGAGCGCCATTTATATTCATGAATGCTGCCGGTCAAATGAACGATGTTACTACAATGGTTCATGAAGGCGGCCATGCCATTCATTCTTTTTTATCACATCATTTAGAGCTGAGTGGTTTCAAAGAATATCCCATGGAAATAGCAGAAGTGGCTAGCATGTCGATGGAATTATTCAGCATGGATTATTGGGATACATTTTTTAGCAAAGAAGAAGATTTATTAAGGGCTAAAGAACATCAACTAGAAAGGGTCATCACTATTTTTCCTTGGATAGCCGTCATTGATAAATTTCAACATTGGCTATACCTTAACCCCCATCATACAAATATAGAAAGAGAACAAACTTGGATGACTATTTTGAAAGAATTTACAGATGATATTATAGATTTTGAAGGGTTGGAATCATACAGAGAAAACGCCTGGCAGCGTCAGTTGCATTTATTTGAAGTGCCCTTCTATTATATAGAATATGGTATTGCTCAATTAGGAGCAATTGGTATGTGGAGACAGTTTAAAATAGATAAAAAAACGGCCATTGAAAATTATTGCAATGCACTTAGTTTAGGCGGAACAAAAACATTGCCAGTATTGTATAAAACGGCGGGACTATCTTTTGATTTTTCTCCGGATACCATTAAAATTTTAATGGATTTTGTAAAATCAGAAATGAATAAAATAGGATAATAGATTAGTTTTTACAATCATCACAAAATCCTTTCACCACCATGGCTGTTTGTAGTGACTTGAATCCTTTGGGAAGTTTTACCATTGGCACCATTACCTCATCTAAGCAGACTGTTTTATCGCAATCGATACAAATAAAATGAATATGCTCATCATGGTGATGACCAGCTTCGCATTTATCTTTACATAAGGCATATAAAATAGTATTATCTGTTGTAGGTATTTGATGAATAATGCCGCTTTCAACAAATGTATGTAACGTACGATAAACGGTTACTCTATCAAATGAAACCTTACTATTGCTTTCAATATCTGCATGAGCGAGCGCTCCCCCCGCTTCAAAAAATAAATCAAGAATAACCTGCCTACATTCAGTTATACTAAGTTTATTTCGTTTTAATATTTGAAGGGATTGTTCCATTATATTTAATTAGGGCTACTGCTAAATCCATTTAAAAATCTTGTGTGATCAATTTTTTCTTTTAATAGTTCAGGTATATCGGCTATTAATTTTTGAATCTCTTCTTCTTTTAGTCCATCATAAATTGCCCGAACACGACCATATCTGTCTACTAAAGCAAAAAACTGTGTATGAATGAATTGATTTTCGATGATTTGATTTGTGTCTGATTTACCATTATCAATCATATACCCCTGACGCGCTAATTGATACAATGCTTTTTTATTACCGGTTACAAAATTCCAGTTATTGTTGTTGATAGATTTTGTGGTATCGTTTGTTTGATGTGATAATGTGTAGGAGCCATCAGTATTTTTTAAAATGGTACCTGTAATCATTTGCTGTTCATATTTTTTTAACAAACGTACACTATCAACTTCAGGCATGCAAGTATGGGAGATGATTAGGAAGTCGGGTTCATTTTTATATACATCATAAACCCTGCGCATGTTGATATTCATTTTTGGACAAATACCTTTACAAGTAGTAAAAAAATATTCTACCAAGTATACTTTATCTTCTGTATTTTTTTGAGATATCATTTCCCCATTTTGATTAATAAATTCAAAAGAGGGGATACTTGAATTGATAACAGCAAGCTTTGAATCATGGAATGGATGTTCATTAGATATTGCCCAATAAAATATAGATAGTAGCAAACCAAAGAATGAAAAATATATCCACCACTTATTAATTTTCTTCAATTATTATTAGTTTGATATTAATTTATAATTTGCAACGGTATTGCAAATATAGTACCTTTGTGAACATATGAATGTAAAAATAAATTGGGATGGGTTGGGTATATTAACTTCTGTAGCTTGTGCCATTCATTGTGGATTGCTACCGATCCTGCTTCCCGCATTATCATTATTTGGTGTTAATATTATTCATAATTCATTTTTTGAGTGGGGAATGATTGTTTTGGCATTTTGTGTAGGAAGTTATTCTTTGTTTCATGGATATATTAAGCACCACCATTCATACAGGCCCTCCACTATTTTTTTTATCGGATTTTTATTTTTAGTAGGTAAGCAATTTTTTACTGAAATAGAATTTTTGTTTTTAGCTATTGCCGTTGCATTGATTATATCCGCTCACTTTATGAATTATAAATTATGCGTAAGAAGTAAATGTAGCTCGCCTCACCACAAACATTAGATTCATGTTTAAAATAAATAGTACAGCTTTTTTAATATATAAAAATAAAGCTACAACACCTAAAATATTAATAGGTTTATTATTATTAAGTAGCATTTCTTTTTCTCAACAAAAAACAGAAAGAAAATTAAGAAAGGTGTTGGAAGTTCAGCAGAAATCTTGGAACAACGGTGATATAGAAGGTTTTATGACTACCTATTGGAATAATGATTCTTTAATGTTTATTGGAAAAACGGGCGTTACATATGGCTGGCAACACACTCTTAATAATTATAAAAAAGGATATCCGGATAAAGCAGCAATGGGTACTCTCAATTTCGATTTGCTTTCAATTAAAAAGGTATCCCGAAAATATTATTCAATTGTAGGTAAGTGGCATTTAAAAAGAGTGGCCGGAGATCTGCAAGGGCACTTCACTTTATTGCTTAAAAAGATACGTAATCACTGGTTTATTATACAAGACCATAGCAGTTGATTACATTTTCCATTTGCTTTTTAAATATCTTATTAAGAATATTGCGGATAGTAATAGAAATGAATAGTATAAGATATTTTTCCAGGTAGGGACTGTTTCAAAAAAACCAAGCCCAAAATAAATGCCAATCAATACATTTAACATCATCCATAATAATACCCATGAAATGGTGTTCATTATCAACACTAAAAATTCTCTGGTTTCGTCTTCCATTCTTGCAATATTTATTTTATTATTTTTTTAGTGTACTGCTTATTTCCGGAAACAATATTTATAATGTAGGCGCCTTTTGAAAAATTCTCCATATGAAGGTACACCATTTCTGTTCCATTAAAAAGCGACAATACTTTAGTAAATAATAATTGCCCATTCATATTATATACAGAAAGATTGGCTTCGTTTTCCATAAAATCATGTAAATACACGACGGTGTTATTTTTGATTGGATTTGGATATACGTCAAAGCCGGCATGATCTATAATAGGGAAACCAATTTTTTTACTAGAATTATTTTTACTTATTAATTGATATTCCTGGTCCACAATTATCGTATCTGGTGTAAAATTTAATTCTTTTATAAAAACTTCTCCATTTGAATGATTATCTAAATAAATCGTTTCTTCCTGATTATTGTTTTTAAAGGTAAGGGGTACTTTCATCTCAAAAAATGAAACGGAGGCATGAGAGGTTGTTTGATTTATTTTAATTTTTATATGATTATCACCCAACATTGACCATTGGATATAATAAGATGGATAGCCCTCTCCGATATACCATTGTGTAAAAAAATTATTTAAGTCCGTAGCACTTTCTGTTTCTAAAATATTTTTAAGATCACGGGTAGTTGTAAAATTATACATCAAAGAAGATGATTGCTGATATTCTTTTAAACTTTTAAAGAAAAGGCTGTCACCTAATTTTAATCGTAGCATTTCCAACAAAAAAGATCCTTTATTATATGTTAGCCTAGAATCAAAAACCCTACTTACATTACTGGTATCATTTACATAAACAGAACCATCTGGAGAGGATGTGATATCTTCGACAACGGCCCTTCTTTCGTTTATCACTTCTGAAGGATATTTTTGTTCAAAATAAAAACGAGCAAGAAATGTTGCAAATCCTTCGTTGAGCCAAATCTCTTTCCAGGATGCACATGTAAGGTTATCACCAAACCATTGATGTGCTAATTCGTGAGAAGTAAGCCTTTCATCTGTATTTGAAATAAACGTAGATGTCTGATGCTCCATACCACCTCCCCAGCCAAATTGAACATGTCCATATTTTTCCTTTATAAAAGGATATGGACCTATGTATTGATTAAATAATCTCAATGCATTAAGGGTATGTTGAGTGCCTGTTTCAAAATCCGACTGATTTTCCGGGTAACAAAATGTTGTCATAGGTAATTCAACGCCATCGAGTGTGATATAATTTTCAAATGTTACATAATTGGTAACTGCCATGCATACAAGATAACTAGCAATAGGATATCGGTGTTTCCAATGTGTTATTATTCTACTGCCATTATTAATGATTGACTCGGATTGAAGAAGTCCATTAGAGGCTGCTTTATAATTTGAAGGGTGGTTAATAAAAATATCTATAGAATCTATCTTGTCTTCCAATCCATTTTTACAAGGCCACCAATCTCGCGAACCATAAGGCTCACTCAATGTCCACAAAACTGGCACACTATCATGAGTAGAAAGAATAAAAGAACCGAAGCCACTGCTTGCAGGGGTTCCTTGATAATAAATAGAGACCGAATCTAACTGACCAATATTTACGATATGATTGAGTGTAATGGCAAGTTCATTACTTGTGTGTGAAAAATTTAATGGTTGTTTTCTTTGTACAACACTATCTGTAGTAAGTTCATTTACTAAGTCGAAAGAAATTGATTGACCCCGTTCTTGCATGATAAAGAATACGGTTATTATGCCTTTTATATAATTTACAGCAGGGTCCACTTCCCATTCACATCGTGTATATACTATATTGTAATTATTAGCATTTACATTAGCTTCTCGGTTGTTATATAGCCTAGCATGTCCATTTTTTTCGAAAGAGGCAATCGTTTCATTTGTATAATTATGTTGTCCGGATTTTTGAGCTTTAGATTGTAAGCTTAACAAAACGAGAAAAAGTAAAAATCGATTCATACCTATTTTTTCAATGTAAAGTTGAGAAATATTATTTAACAATCGCATTTTCAACTTATTCTATTAATATGATTCAAGCATTTGTTATTTTATATTATCCTTGAAGTTACTATGTAAAATGGAGTCAGATAATGATTTAAATCAACTCAAGCCAATAAAAATAATAGTAATTTTGCTAGCATGTCAGGGATTAACAAAAATGATACCATCAATTTAATTAGTAAGCTCAGTGTTCCAAGGCTTTTAAATGGAATAAAAGTGCTGACTAGTTTCTATTTAAGCCGTATTTCAGGAAAACCAATACAATGGGGATTGCCTGTGTCTATTTCATTTGAACCTACCACGAGTTGTAATTTAAGGTGCCCAGAGTGCCCTAGTGGTTTAAGGGCTTTTTCTCGCCCTACAGGTATGCTTGAAAAAGATTTCTTTAAGGAAACTATTGATGATATACACCGTCATTTATTATACTTGATTTTTTATTTTCAAGGGGAACCATATTTAAATCCAGCTTTTTTAGACATGGTAAAATATGCTTCTTCCAAAAAAATATATACAGCCACTTCAACCAATGCTCATTATCTTAATGATGACAATGCCAAAAAAACAGTAGAAAGTGGATTAGATAGATTGATCATTTCCATTGATGGTACAACGCAGGATACCTATAAGCAGTATAGAGTAGGCGGACAACTAGATAAGGTATTAGAAGGCGCCAAAAATATTATTAAATGGAGAAAAGAACTTAATAGCAAAACTCCCTTTGTGTTTTTTCAATTTTTAGTAGTTAAACATAATGAACATCAAATTGAAGAGATTAAAAAAATCGCAAAAGAAATTGGAGTAGATGAAGTACGGTTTAAAACGGCACAAGTGTATGATTATACAAACGACCCCAATCAATTAATTCCAACTATTGACAAATACAGCCGCTATAAAAAAAATGCAGATAATAGCTATGTGCCAAAAAATAAATTAGCCAATAGGTGTTGGAAATTATGGCATGCTAATGTAATTACCTGGGATGGATTAGTGGTTCCCTGTTGCTTTGATAAAGACGCTACTCATCAATTGGGAAATGTTAAAAATGAATCCTTTAAAAATATTTGGCATAATTCGAATTACAAACAATTTCGAGCTGAATTAATGAAATCCAGAAAGAATATAGACATCTGTGCCAATTGTAGTGAAGGGACTTCCGTATGGAAAGAATAATTATTTAACTACCACGAGTATGAATACAAATATGTTTAATGAAAAATTCAGACAGGTTTTTCTTTTTCTGCTAATTGTGGTTATTGCTGTTTTACTTTCTTCACAACTATCTCTTTTTTTTCCAGGATTATTAGGTGGAATAACTTTGTATTTATTAAGTCGTTCTTTTTATTTCAAATTGGTATACGATAAAAAGTGGAAAAAATCACCAACAGCATTTCTATTAATTTTATTTTACTTAATCTTAATCTCCATACCGGTATATATTAGTATAGTATTGATATCCCCAAAAATTAATCAAATTGCTGCTCAACAAGATAAAATCATTCAAGGAATTCAGATAGTTGCTACTAGAATTAAAGAAAGAACAGAAATATCATTAATTACGGCAGAAAATGCTAAAGAAATTTCTTCCAAAGTTTCTGTGATCATTCCTATGTTGTTAAATAGTACTATGGCTTTATTTACAAATTTACTGATGATGTTTTTTTTGTATTATTATTTACTAATCAATGGAAAAGATGCTGAAAAATATATTAGTGAAATCATTCCTTTAAAGCAAGAAAATATTCACCTATTAGCAAATGAAACAAAAGTGATGGTAAAAGCCAATGCCCTGGGGATTCCCATTATTTGTATAATTCAGGGTGTTTTTGCTGCATTTGGGTATTGGATTTTTGGTATCAATGACTGGGCTTTATGGGGATTTTTTACAGGTGTTTTTGCTTTTTTCCCTTTGGTGGGTACAATGATAATTTGGGTTCCATTAGTATTATATTTATATGCTGTAGGACTTATCTGGCCGGCAACATGGTTGGCTTTATATAGTTTTTTTATTACCGGAAATGTAGATTATTTAGCCAGATTGACGCTGATGAAAAAAATGGGCAATGTGCATCCGATTATTACTGTATTTGGAGTAATTGTAGGCTTAAAACTTTTTGGTTTCATGGGATTAATTTTTGGGCCTTTGTTAGTGAGCTATTTCATTGTGCTGGTTAAAATATATTTGAATGAATTTGCGAGTATAAAAAATATCGAATAATACACAAATACAACATGAATAGATTCTTTTCATGTTAACTCAACTGATAAATATTAGTTTATTTTCTTTTTTTGAAGTCTTTCAATGACTTAATTTTACAATTATATAGTACTACTGAATGGCACTTCATCAAACATTTCAACAAAAACAGCTACAAAAGCTATCTCCACAACAGATTCAGCTGATGAAACTCTTGCAGGTACCTACTGCGCAATTAGAAGAACGAATAAAAGAAGAGCTAGAAGAAAATCCTGCACTAGAACAAGGTGACGACAGCTATGATGATGAATTAGATATGAAGGATGAGTTTTCTGAAAGTAATGAAGAAGACTTTGAGCTTGATGGAAGTGAAGACGAGTATGATAATATTGATATCAGCGAATATGTTCAGGAAAGCGATGATGAAGTAGGCGATTATAAATTAAGAGACGATAATTATCCTGAACTTGATGACCATAGAGTTATTCCACATAAGGTTGAAGTAAGTTTTAATGAAATGATGATTCAGCAATTAGGATTATTAAAACTGGATCCAATAGAACAGAAAATTGCAGAACAAATAGTTGGAAGCTTAGATGATGATGGTTATTTAAGAAGGGAGATTAATTCAATCATTGATGATTTAGCTTTCAGACAGAATATCGAAACGAATCATAAGCAGGTCGTTAAAATAATAAAACTAATTCAACAATTTGAACCTGCAGGCATTGGGGCAAAAAATCTACAAGAATGTTTATTGTTGCAATTGGAAAGAAATATTGATCAGGGCGAAGATGTAGCATTGGCTGTTACTGTTTTAAAAAAATATTTCGAAGAATTTACAAAAAAACACTACGAAAAAATTGAAAAAGGCCTCAATTTATCTGACGAACAATTAAGGGGAGTTATCAATCAGATTATCAAATTAAATCCAAAGCCAGGTGAAAATATTGGAGACTCATCCTCTGTTGCAGAAAATTATGTTATACCGGATTTTTTCATTCTGAATAATAATGGCGTACTCGAACTTTCACTCAATAGTAAAAATGCTCCAGATCTTCGCATCAGCGAAGGCTATAGAGATATGCTAAAAGAGTATGAAAAAGGAACCAAAAAAAATAAACATCAAAAAGAAGCTGTTGTCTTCATAAAACAAAAATTAGATTCTGCGAAATGGTTTATAGATGCCATTAAACAAAGACAAGAGACTTTGTTAAATACAATGGAAGCAATCATGAACTATCAAAAAGATTTTTTATTTACAGGAGATGAAACCGATTTAAGACCAATGATATTAAAAGATGTTGCTGAAAAAACAATGCTGGATATTTCTACCATTAGCAGAGTGGCAAACAGTAAATTTGTGCAAACAGAATTTGGAACATATCGCTTAAAATACTTTTTTAGTGAAAGTCTTCAAACTGATTCAGGAGAAGAAGTTAGTACGAGAGAGGTTAAGAAAATATTGACAGAAATAATTAATGAGGAAAGTAAAAAAATTCCTTACAGTGACGAAATACTTACGGAAATGTTGCAAAAAAAAGGATATAATATAGCTAGACGTACAGTAGCTAAATACCGGGAACAATTAAATATTCCCGTCGCCAGATTAAGAAAAAACCTATAATGTTTAAAAATGGAATTAACTAGAGAAAAAATAAATAATCAAGATTTAGGAACGACTGTAAGTTTGCCTGCTAAAATGATGGCATGGTTATTTTCGTATTTATTTCACCCGATTTTTATTCCTATTTATGTTGCGTTCTTTTTATTATACATCCATCCATCTGCCTTCTCGGGCTTTTCTGATTTTAATAAAAGACAAACAATAATAATTGTAATACTCAACCTGATTTTTTTTCCATTATTAAGCGTTTTATTGCTAAAGGCACTGGGTTTTATTGAGTCAATTTTTTTACGTACTCAAAAAGACAGGATAATTCCTTACATCGCTTGTGGAATATTTTTCTTTTGGGCATATACAGTTTTTAAGCAACAAAGCGCTTATCCATTGTTATTAAGCTCTTATGTACTAGGAATATTCTTTGCGTCTTCAGCCGCATTACTGGCTAATATTTATTATAAAATAAGTATGCACGCAATTGGGATGGGAGGATGGTTAGGGATATTTTTTATAATAATGCATGGCGACTCCATGTTAATGTCATTAAGCATAGCAATAGTTATACTACTAACAGGGTTTGTGTGTACATCAAGATTATTATTAAAAACGCACAATCCCTTTGATATATACTCTGGTATAGCTATAGGAATAGTTACACAATTGATGGCCGCGTACTTTATTTTCTAAAGAGTAAATCTTAAGGCCTCATGATTATTACGCCACTAATAGCAGGATGCTCAATGCAATGATAGCGGTAAGTGCCAATTGTATTTATTTTAAACGTATAAATACTATCAGGAAATATGGTGGGTGTTTTTACAGAAAAAACATCATCTGAAATCAATGTGTGGGCAGAGTTTGTGGTATTAACAAAACAAACTGAAGCCCCTAAAGCAACGCTGTCTATGCTAGGAAAAAATTGGTTATCCCATATCTGAATATTATCAGCAGGAATATTTCCAGCTTTCACATCGAAACTTCCATTGGATGCTTTATCACAACTAAAAAGAAAAAAAACAAAAGAAGATAAAATGCTAGCGTAAAATATTTTCATCTTTGTTGATTATTATTGAAATAAGAGATTTTGAAGGATATTGTCTTCAGATAATAATTTTAGGTGGATGAAACCCACAAAATATATTATGCCTAATCACAATAGCTCCACAATTGGGTTACAAAATACAAAATTTCCATAAAAATCAGATAAAAGATTATTGGTTATCATATCTATCCACAACTTTTGATTAAAAGTTATATCAAATATTTCTTCACACTTCTTTAAACCAATACGCCTATTCGTACATTTGCGGTATGTCGATTTATTTAGAGGAATTGAATCCCCCACAACGAGAAGCAGTTTTACATAGAGACGGACCTGTAATGATTATTGCTGGTGCTGGAAGCGGAAAAACCAAGGTAATTACCACAAGAATTGCCCATTTAATGGCAACAGGAATAGATCCCTTTAATATTTTAGCACTGACATTTACCAACAAGGCCGCTGCAGAAATGAAGGAAAGGATTGAAAAAATCCTTGGAGGATCAGAGGCAAGAAATTTATATATAGGTACTTTCCATAGTGTTTTTGCCCGAATATTAAGAACGGAAGCCCCTAAATTAGGATATTCTTCCAATTTCACTATTTATGATACGGATGATGCAAAATCGGTTATTAAGACTGTAATTAAAGAGTTGAATCTTGATGATAAACATTACAAGCCAAATACGGTATTAAATCGTATTTCGATGGCGAAAAATGCACTCGTGGGTCCGGATGAATACATAAATGATTATTTATTGCAGCAGGAAGATAGTAAATCCAATCGACCAGAAATAGGATCGATTTATAAAGCGTACAGCAATCGTTGTTTTAAAAATGGCGCGATGGATTTTGATGATTTATTATATAAAATGTATTTATTGTTAAGTGGGTTTCCGGAAGCGCTGAGTAAATACCAGCATAAGTTTAAATACATTATGATCGATGAGTACCAAGATACCAATACCTCTCAATATGAAATCGTAAAACTGCTTGGTGCCATGCATGAAAATGTTTGTGTTGTTGGGGATGATGCTCAAAGTATTTATAGTTTTAGGGGAGCCACAATCGAAAACATTTTACAATTTCAAAAAGATTACGACGAGATTAAAGTCGTTAAACTAGAACAGAATTATCGCAGTACGAAAACGATATTAAATGTTGCAAATGAAGTAATTGGTAATAACAAAGGGCAGATTGAAAAAAAATTATTTACCGATAATCAAGAAGGTGACAAAATCAATCTTATTCGTACCATGACGGATAATGATGAAGGCAAAATGGTGGCAGATGCCATTCAAGAACTTAAATTACGGAATCATTTTTTTAATAAAGACTTTGCCATTTTATATAGAACCAATGCTCAAAGTAGGAGTTTTGAAGAATCACTCCGAAGGATGGGGATTGTGTATAAAATTTATGGCGGCATGAGTTTTTATCAAAGAAAAGAGGTCAAAGATTTTATAGCCTATTTAAGATTAGTAGTAAATCCAAGTGATGAAGAAGCATTGAAGCGTATTATTAATTATCCGGTTAGAGGAATTGGAAAAACAACAATGGATAAGGTGATTCTCCTGGCAAATAATTCTAATCAAAGCGTGTGGCAAATTTTATGCAATGCCGCAATTCATGGATTTAAAAGTGGTACGCTCGAATGTATTGACGGGTTTGTAACCATGATTAAAATGTTTCAAAGCGAACTCCCTAAAAAGAATGCCTATGATTTAGCCATTATTATAGGTAAGAGCACTACTATTGTTAAAGATTTATTTAATGATAAATCAACAGAAGGACTCGCTCGCTACGAAAATGTTCAGGAGTTATTAAATTCAATCAAAGAATTTACAGAAACACCAATGAATATGGAAGATGGCGAAGTAGGAGATAAGAGTATGGGATCTTACTTACAACAAATCGCCTTGCTTACGGATGTGGAGGATAATAAAGAAATAACCGACGCAGTAAAGCTGATGACAATTCATGCTGCCAAAGGATTGGAATTTCCAGTTGTTTTTTTAGGCGGATTGGAAGAAACTTTGTTTCCAAGTGCAATGAGTATTAATACACGTGAAGAATTAGAAGAAGAAAGGAGATTGTTTTATGTTGCAATCACAAGGGCAAAAACGAAACTGTATCTAAGTTATGCCAATGCACGTTATAGGTTTGGTCAGTTACAACAAAATGAACCAAGCCGTTTTATTGATGAAATAAATGAGGAGTATATTGATAAAAGTTATGCAGGAAGTACATCAAGAAATAATAACAACAGTGGTTGGTCGCAATCATCTGCCTATGACAGAATGAGAAGAGGATTTGGAAATAGCGATACGCAAAAACAGCCTCCTGCTAGATCTATTATTAATATTCCACCAGCTAGGCCACAAATAAAAGAACACACCCCAACAGAAAATTTTATCGCAAGCGATACAAGTTGGCTTGAAATAGGCCATAAAGTAGAGCACCAAAAATTTGGTTTTGGGAAAGTGATGAAGCTAGAAGGCGCAGCACATAATCCTATAGCAACAATTGTATTTGATCAAAACGGGGAGAAAAAAATAATGTTAAATTATGCCAAGTTGAGAATTGTTGAAGAAGGAGCATAGTTGATAGCACTAGTGTTTGCGAAATAAGAAAAACTTGCTATTTTTAGTGGTAATAAATCTTAACCAGAAAACCACTGTTCAAGGTAAAAGTTTATTTTTACAGTACTTTAAATTTGAGTTATGATAAAAACAGGAAATCCGGTAATTAGTATTTATACAGAAATGACCCCCAATCCCGAAACAATGAAATTTGTTGCCAACAAGTTATTGTATCCGGGAAAAACAATTGACTTTCCTGATGAGGCTAGCGCAAAGCCTTCCCCATTAGCACAAGAGTTATTTACCTTTCCATTTGTAAAAGCTGTATTTATTGCGAGTAATTTTGTTACGATTACCAAAACATCCGAAACAGATGATTGGCAAGATATGATTCCAACCATCAAACAATTTTTAAAAGAGTATTTAGAAGAAAGTAAAGTGGTAGTGAATGATGAAGAGGTAGTAAAAATGAAATCAGAAAGCAGTAATGAAATTTCGGCCGATGATAATGATGTTGTGAAACGAATTAAAGAATTGTTAGAGAATTATGTAAAGCCAGCAGTGGAAATGGATGGTGGCGCTATTCAGTTTAAAAGCTTTGAAAATGGAAAAGTGAATTTGATGTTACAAGGAAGTTGCAGTGGTTGTCCATCTTCGATGATAACGTTAAAAGCGGGTATTGAAGGAATGATGAAGAGGATGATACCGGAAGTAAAAGAAGTAGTTGCAGAAGCGGAGTAATAAAAAACAATCATTTAATAGAGCACTTCAATTGGAGTGCTTTTTTTATAAAAGCATAGTTCATGAGGCATTCAAATGTTGACATAAATAGTTAAAAAATGACAACGGCAGATATTTGGAAAAACTTTTATGAAAATATTGTGCAAACAAAATGGCCGGAATGGACAAGTACTATTATGCAAATATTGAGTGTTTGGTATGCTAAAAAAAATAATGTACTGGTGTATCCTACTGGAATCATTGGTGTGTTGCTAGCTTCATATGTTTATTTTTATATAGCATCGCCCCCATTATATGCGGATGCAATTTTGAATGTCTATTATTTTGTGATGAGTATTTATGGATGGAATTTTTGGGTTCAAAAGAAAAATGAACAATATGCATATCCTATTAGCTGGTGCAGTAAAAAGGAGTTAGGTGTTGGAGTTATATTATTTATTTCATCTTGGATCATTATTTATTATTTATTGATTACACTCACCAATAGTAATACACCGATACTCGACTCGCTGGTATCATCATCGGCTGTTGCGTCTATGTGGTGGATGGCTAAGCGGAAAATGGAAAATTGGCTCGCTTGGATTTTTTCTAATATGGTTGCTATTCCGCTGAATTTTTATAAGGGCTTTATGTTATTTACAGTCATGTATATGTTATTTCTTTTATTATCTGTATCTGGGTATAGAGAATGGAAACAACAAATAGATTCTCGTAATTAAGAAATCTATGTTACGAAAAAAAAATAGAGTATAGCACAAGCATAAATAGTATTCATCAAAATGAATAATCAAATCAAAAAAATTGTTGTTATTGGTCCGGAATCAACTGGAAAAAGTATGCTATGTGCTCAATTGGCGGAATTTTTTAAAACAGATTGGGTAAAAGAATATGCCAGAGAATATTTGATAAGTAACGGTAAAGAATATACTATTAATGATTTAGATGAAATAGTAACAGGTCAAATTCGTAACGAAGAAAAAGCCTTAAGTCAATTGGATAAAAGCAGTAATATACTATTTATTGACACGGATATGTATGTTATGAAAGTGTGGAGTGAATATGTATTTAACGCCTGCAATAATTCAATTTTAAATGAAATTGTAAAAAGAAAGTATGACTTGTATTTGCTTTGTGAACCTGACCTTCCATGGGTGGCAGATGAATTGAGAACTTACCCTGATTATAAAACAAGAGAATTATTATACCATTATTATAAAGAGGCAATGACCCATCAACAAGTTCCTTGGATAAATATAAATGGTAATTATGAACATCGGTTA
>Ga0214921_10003085_pt1 | contig 26125 bp, 14 predicted proteins | sample LL1505_MetaG_FD_177992 | JGI IMG/M metagenome (GOLD analysis project Ga0214921, IMG submission 177992) | Freshwater microbial communities from Lake Lanier, Atlanta, Georgia, United States - LL-1505 | ecosystem: Environmental > Aquatic > Freshwater > Lake | place: USA: Georgia | collected... | reverse complement strand
ATGGGTGGAATTAAAAAGCGCTCAACGTAGAGCCTCGACCGCGCGATCGTAGCCGGTGAGCTCGAGGTAGGCGGAACCCAGCTCAACTCCAGCGGGTGAGCGCACGCGGCACGCGCCCTCCCAATAGGTCACGCCGCCGAGCGAGCCGCCGAGCTCCTGGTCGGGGTGGAGCGGATCGACCAGAAAAACCGCCTCGGCCCCGGTCGCCGGATCCGTCGTGGTCAGGCGGACACGTTGCGGGTAGACTGCGCCGGTGTGCGGGCTTTTCCAAGTGGTTAGAGGCTCCCAGCGGAAGGGTGCGGTGGTGGCACGACCGTCGCGATCGACCCACGTCAGCGTGGAGGCCGCGTCCGTGCCGCCGTCGGTGGTGCGCAGGCGGTAGAACATCAGCTCGCGCCCGTCGGCGAGCTGTGCGCTCAACCAGTCCCAGCCGACCTGATTTTGATCGAGCTGGCTGCTGCTGTATTCGTGGTCCATCCAAACCTCGCCCGCGACCCGGAGCTCGTGGCCGTCGAGGGTAAGGGTGCCGTTGGCGGCGACGCGGGGGAAGGTCAGGTAATAGCTCGCGGCGGTGGGCGCGGCGCCCTTGCGCGAGTAGCCGCCGGCTCCGAAGCGCACGAGGGGTTTTTTCGGCACGAGGGTCAGGGCGAAGCGGGCGTCGGCGCGGATGCCGCCCATCAAGGCAAGGGTCTCGCTGCCGGGCGCGGCGGCGGGCTCCATGAGGGCGAGGGACCAGTCGCCGTTGCGCACAGCGAGTGTCGTGGTTGACGCGGTGGCGTCCCAGCCGGCGCGGTTGAGGCGTTCCTGATGGAGAAAGCGACCGGTGGAGACGTCGATCAGCGCCATGTGGGCGAGGTAGATCTGGTCATGCCCGAAGGCGGCGGGGCCCGGTTGGGCTGAGACAGCGCGCGGCGCGGCGGAGCGGAAAAAAGTCGCTTGGAAACCGAAGCGGCGGGGCGCGAGGCCTTCGTTAGCGTAGAGGTGGCCGGTGAGATACCACCACTCGATCTTGTAGTCGGGGTGGGCGCCGTGGTCGCGGGGAAACGCGAAGACCGGGTCGGGGCGCGGCACGGCGAAACCGTCGGCGGTAAGCGCAGGGATTTCACCGCCTTGGGCGGCGGGCGCGAAGGTGGCGAGACCAAAGCCGAGGAGCAGGGAAACGAAGGTGCGCATGGTCTGGATTATTCCTCGCGGTCGGCGGGTAGATCGGCGCCCCAGCGGCCTACGAGGTGGCTCACGCCCACGCCAGTGCCGATCACGAGCGCGCCAAGGGCGGCGAGTTGTCCGCCGGGCACGGCGAAGGCCAGGGTCCAGCCGAAGCTTTGTTTATTGATCACATGAATGAGCAGCCAGCCGAGGGCGAAACTCAGCGCGATGCCGGCGAGGGCGGCGCAGAGAGCGAGGACGCCACCTTCCACGGCGGTGGCGTGGGCGATCTCGCCGCGGCGGAAGCCCAGCGCGCGCAGGGTGGTGAGCTCGTCGCGACGGTCGAGCAGCACGCTGGCGAGGCTTAGCGCGAGGCCCACCACCGCGACCGCTAGGCCGATGCCCTGGAGGGCGTAGGTGATGGAAAAGGTCTGGCGGAAGACGCGAAGCACCTCGGCGCGGAGGGCGGCGTTGGTGAAGATGGCGAGGCCGGGGTGGGCGGCGAGCAACTCTGCCCGCACCGTCTCGGCCGAGGCGCCGGGGGCGAGGTCGAGGGCGAGGCTAGTGGCGTGGTCGTCGGCGAACCAGCGCACGGTGTGGATCCGGTCCACCAGCACGGTGCCACGCTCGTTGCCGTAGTCGGCGAACACGGCCGCGACGCGCAGGGTTTTCGGCCCGCCGGGGGTGGGCACGCTCAGGGTGTCGCTGCGCCGGATGTGGAAGCGGTCCGAGAAACTTTCGCTGATTAGGGCGAGGCCGGCGTTAAGCGTCGGATCAAGGGCCTCGGGCGCGGGCGGGCCATCGACCCACAGAAAACCACCGCGCCCGGCCTGGTCGGCGAGGTCGCCGCCGCCGAGTGTGGTGGGTTTGCCGTCAAGGGTGAGCGGGTAGGCGGAGAACACCGACGCATGGGCGATGGCGGGGTGGGCGGCGAGAGCGCGCCAGGTGGCGGGGGCGATCTGGTTGTCGGTGGAGGCGGATTGGGCGCCCGAGCTGGAGAGGTAGAGGTCGGCTTGCAGGGCGGTCTGCACCCAGGTGCGCACGGATTGCTCGAAGCTCGCCACCAGGATGGCCATGCCGGCGGCCATGCCGATGGCGCATACTAGGGCGGCGGCGGCGAGGCGGTGGCGGCCGGAGGGGCGGGCGAGGTGGCCGAGGGCGACGCGCCAGGGCGCGCCTCGGCTGGCGAGAGGCCGGAGAGCGCGGCCGAGGACGGGCAGGGCGAGGGCGGCGAGCATGCCGCCGCCGAGGATGCCGCAGAACGCGGCGATATGCCCGGCAAGCGGGAAACGCGTGCCGCCGCCGAGGTCGAGCGGGGGCAGGCGGGAGAGGATCACGCCAAGGGTAAGCACGCCGGCGGCGAGTTTCGGGCTGCGCAGCCAGCGTCCGCCGACTACGCCGGGTGCGCCACGCACCAGCACCTGGGCGGGCGGGGTCGCGGCGGCGGCGCGGGCGGGGGCCCACCCGGCGAGCACGCTGGCGACGACGCCGGCGGCGAGGCTGAGCGCGGCCTCGCCCCAGGCCAGGCCGGCGGCGTCGACTGTGGTGGTGTAGTAAAGGGCGTTCACGGTCTTGCCGACGGCGCGGACCGCGACCTGTGCGCCGGCCCACCCGAGCAGCAGGCCGAGGGCGCCGCCGAGCAGGCCGAGCAGGGCGGCCTCAGCCAGCCAGGCGCGGCGGATCACGGCGGCGTCGACCCCGAGGGAACGCAGCACGGCGATCTCGGCGCGGCGGCGCACGACCGCGCCGTCGAGGGCTTGGAAAACCAGATAGAGCCCGACTAGCAGGGCGATAAGGGAGAGGACGGTCAGGTTGAGCCGGAACGCCTGCGTCATGGTCGCGGCGGTGTCGCGGCGCGCGCCGGGGGTCGAGACGAGCCAGCGGGCGGATTCGCCGGGGGTGGCGGAGGCCAGTTTTTCCAGGCGGCGGCCGAGCTCGGCGCGGCGTTTTTCGAGGGCGAGGCCGGTCTCGAGCACGAACTCGACGCGGTCAACCCGGCCGGCGCGGCCAACCATTTCCTGGAGACGGGGCAGATCGAGCACGAGCAGGTTGGGCGGGGCGACGGGGCCGTCGGGCGCGCGCGGGATGGGGCCGGCTAGGCGCAGGCGGACGGGGCGGTCCTGGATGATGAGTTCGAGGCTTTCGGGCAGCGGCGAAGCGAGGCGCGGGCTGGCCCAAGCGAGCGGCTCGGCGCCGAAAAGATCGAAAAAGCCAGCGGGCGTGGCGGGCGTGTCGGTAGCGGCGCGGGCGCGGAAAAACGGGTCGGCGGCGGCCTGTTGCGCGGCGAGGTTGGCGACGGCGACGAGATCGACGCCGAGCAGGGTGTAGGTTCGGCGGCCGAAGCGCTGCTCGGCGGGGGCGTCGGGCGCGAGGGGTTCGGCGGCGGTGCTTTCCACCACTGGGTGGATTTGCACCCCGAGGTCGGCGAGGGCGGCGCGGAGTTCGGGCAGGACCCTTTCGGGCAGGGGGCCGGCGGGGGCCTGGATGATCCAATCGGATTGGCCGGTGAGGGTGTCGGTGAAGTGGGTGAACGACGAGACCGCGGCGCGGTTGGCGAGGCGGACGGCAGTGAACACGGCCACGCCCAGCGCGAGGATAAACACCAGCAGGGCGGTCTGGCCCGGGGCGAGGCGTGCGTGCCGCAGCGACAGGCGGCGAAGCAGGAGCGGGAGGAGGGAGCCGTTCACGAGGGCGGGCGGGGTGCTCAGGCTTGGGACGACGTTTCGACCACGCAGCCGTCGCGCAGGCGGACGCGGCGGTGGCAGATGGCGGCGGCCTCCTCGCTGTGGGTCACGAGCACGAGGGCGGTGGCGGTTTCGTCGGTCAGTTCGCGGAGCAGGGCGAGGATGTTGGCGCCGTTGGCGGAATCGAGGTTGCCGGTGGGCTCGTCGGCAAGAAGGAGGGCGGGGCGGTGGACGAGGGCGCGGGCGATGGCCACGCGTTGTTGTTCGCCACCGGAGAGCTGGGAGGGGAGGGCGGTGGCGCGGCCGGCGAGGCCGACGCGGGTGAGCAGGGCTTCGACCCGGGCGCGGCGTTCGGGGGCGGGGACGCGGAGCAACTGGAGGGGCAGTTCGATATTTTCGGCGACCGAAAGGGTGGGAAGGAGGTGAAAAAACTGGAAGACGGTTCCGACGCGTTCGCGGCGGAGGAGGTTGAGGCCGTCGGCGTCGAGCTGGTCGATGCGCGCGCCGAGCAGGCGGATTTCGCCGGAGTCGGGCCGGTCGACGCCGCCGAGGCAGTTGAGCAAGGTGGTCTTGCCGCTGCCGGAGGGGCCGGTGAGGGCGACGCGTTCGCCGGGGGCGACGTCGAAGGACACGGCGTCGAGCACGCGGCGGGGGCCGTAGTGTTTGGTGACGCCGGAGACGGCGAGGGCGGGAGGGGCGGAAGGGACCGTCATCGGGTCTACGGAAACACGGCCGGCGCGGGAAGCGAGCGGCGGGGCATAAAAAAACCCGCGTCCGGGTGGACGCGGGCTCGGGAGGGATGAGGCGACCTATCAGGCGGCGCGACGACGGCGGCGACCGGCGGCGAAGGCCAGACCGGAGAGACCGGCGAGGGCGGCCCAAGTGGAGGGCTCGGGGACGGCGGAGAGGTAGCCGTTGCTATCGATGACAGCCGATTGTCCGTTGATGTTAATCAGTGCCAACTGAGCCGAGGTTAGGCCGGTGTTGCTCGTGCCAAAACGAATGGAGCTACCATCCACGTAGCTACCTGCGATGCTCAGGGTAAATGATCCCCAGGCGGAGGAGAGGGAGCTGCTATCGGCGAAGATCAATGAGCCACCGCTTCCCAGCGTGATGGACGAATTGGCAGTGAGGTTTAGCGTGCCAAGGGTGTCGGTGAATGTTCCAGCGGCAAGAGTGCCTCCGTTCAGCTTGATCGTAGAAGTATTGGCCAGGACATCATTGGCTCCGAGCGCCAAGGTGCCCGCGCTGATGGTGGTGTCACCAGTGAAGGTATTGCCGCCGCTAAGGGTAAGAGTGCCGTTACCGACCTTGGTAATCGCGGTGGTGCCGCCGCCGTTTTGAATTACGCCGGCGAAGGTGGTATCCAGGTTTTTGCCACCAATGGTGTAGCTCACATTTTGCACGTTGCCTACGCCACCTGTGGACCCGGAGAGCGTCGAACCAGAGGCACCCACCAAGGCACCCAAGGTAATGGCCGACTGCGTGCTGCGAACGCTAACATAGCGGGTTCCCAAGTCCAGGGTCACGTCTGGCGAACCCGTGGCGGTGCCGAAGAAGCGGTAGCCTGCATCGCCAGCCAAGGCGATGGTGCCGGAGAAACCAGACCACGATCCAGTCAGGTCGCCAACGAAACGAGTCGAGTAAGTCAGGGTGCCGGAACCGCCGGTGATACTGCCGAGGCTGACGACATTGCTCGTATTGTTGGTCGCGGTGATGGAGTTGGTTCCGTTGACCGTGACGTTGTTGACTGTCTGGCCAGAGTTTTGAGTGATGGTGATTGCGGCATCGTTGTTCAGGACGATGGCTCCACTGGGTAGGGCGTTGACATTGCTGACGGTGATTCCGCCGGCATTGATGGTGGTGGAGCCGCTTGCGGTGGCAGCGCTACCTAGGGTGAGCACTCCGCTGCCGTTTTTAACAAGATTGCCGGAACCGCCTAGGGAGCCGGAGATGGTGACAGCGTTACCATTGGTATTTAAAACCCCTGTTCCACTAGCGAGGGAGATACTCCGGTTGGCGGCGAGGGTGGTGGCACCGTTAAATTTCACGCTCGAGGTATTGCCTGCTCCCGGGTTGAGGGTGAGATTTGTGGTGGCGACGCCTGGCACCGCACCGAGGGAAGAATCGCCGGCCAACTCTATGAAGGTATCTGCGCCGTTTAGCGTGGTGCCACCGGTGGTGGCGCTGGATCCGCTTAGCACGAGACCGCCGCCATTGATGGTGGTCGATCCCGTAAAGGTATTGTTACCTTGCATGGTCAGGGTGCCGGTCCCGCTCTTACTAAAGGAGCCCGTGCCGGTGACCGCGGCGCTGTAAGTCACGTTGTTGGAGCCAATGTTGATCGCGGCTCCGCCAGATCCGATGGACAATCCCTGCGCGGAAAGATCGTTGGTGTTTACGCCCTTGTAGGTGAGCGAAGCGTTGTCCACCGAGACGGCTCCCGAGCCTAGGCCGCCTGCGACAAACCCGACGGAACCGCCGGTAATAGTTGTGCCGCCGGAGTAGGTGTTGGAACTATCCAGATCAAGGGAGCCTGTGCCTGATTTTGTGAGGCTCGAATTGCCGGAAATTTGACCAGAGATGGTGAGACCGGTGCCCGAATCAGTGGAGGCGACGGTGTTGGAGGCGAGCGCTACGGGCGCACTGATGGTATGCGAGCCGCTGGTCACAATGATGCTGGCTTGGCTGACGCCGCTATTGAGTGAAAGCGTGCCACCAGAACCGGCGGCGATGGTGTAGCCGTTGGCGCTGTTGAGAGTGAGACCGCCGACAGTTTTATTACCGTCAAGGGTGATGGTAGCCGGCGAGGAAAGTGCCTTATTTAAAATAGCGCCTTCGCCTGTTCCGTTCGGGACGGCGCTGCTCCAATTGCCGGCGGTATTCCAACTACCGCCCGCGTCGACGTTCCAGTTGGAGAGGACGGCGGCGATGTAGACTTGGAGGGTAACATAGCCGCTCGAGGAGCCGAAGGTATAGCCATAACCGGCCTGAGGATTCAGGACGGATAGGGCTCCGGTTCCGGTGCCTTGGATCGCGCCGGCATACTGGATAAGGTTGTAGTTACCGGTAGTGGTCCAACCGTTAAGGGTGCCCTCACTGTATAAATTAAAGCCGCCACCGTTCAAGGTGAGGCCATCAGAGGTCGTGACATTGATCCGGTCGTTGGCGGGGGTGCTGTTGAATTCGAAGTTGAAAATCGAACCCGAGGCGGCGGTGAGAGAGCCCACGGTGAGGGTGCCGACGCTGTTACCCGGGGCGATGATCCCGCCCGATGCCAAAGATACGGCTCCAGATATCGTGCCGGTGCCGCCCAAAGTGCCGCCTGTGTTGATTGAAACCGACCCGGAGCCGGTAGCGGAGCCGGACGCGTTATTGGCCTTGAGTGTGCCGCCTGAAATCGTTGTCCCTCCAGAGAAAGTGTTGGAACCGGCTAAACTAAGAGTTCCTATACCCGATTTTGTAAGGGCTAGAGTTCCTGCTCCACCGTTCTGTATTGTTCCTGCATAGGTGCTTGTTGCTGTGGTATTTACTGTTAGTGAGATATTTCCAGAACCGCCGTTTTCTATGATTGGTGAACCAACTGTTGCGTTGGTGCTTAGCGCTGATACAGTTAGGTTACCACCGTTGAGTTGAAGTTTACCTGTGCTGCCTGATCCAAATGTTACTCCAGCTGCTGTTCCAAGCGCACTTGAGTTGCCGGTGCGAAGCGTGCCGCTGTCGATGGACCAACCTCCGGCGTAATTGTTGGATTGTCCCAGCAACAAAGTGCCTGGGCCAGAGACGCGTGCCACTGTAGAAGCTTGGCCGCCTGTGACCCCGTTGGTTGCTACCCCAACTGTGAAGATGTCATTCGCGTTAACGGTGGCTAGGGTTACGCTAGCGGCGCTTGCGCTAATTGATACGACTTTTACACTTTCTGAAGCTCCGTTTCCGCTTATAGTGCCGCCATCATTGAGTGTTGTTGAAGTGTTATTAAGAGCTACGTTTTTGATTTCCAGTGTGCCTCCACTATTAACGATTGGAGCTACAGTGCCTAGAGCACCAGCATTACTGGCTACTAAGGTGCCTGCATTTACAATTACACCTCCACCTATTGTGTTTGAGTTGCTAAAAATCCAACGTCCCGAGTCTGACTTCGTAATTGTGCTCGCGATTCCTCCAGAGTTGGAAATATTTATTACACCGCTAATTGTGTTGTCGCCAGTATTGGTTCCGCCTAGAGTCCATGCCGTGCCACGAGTCGAATTTGGGGAATTAACAATGCCACCAGCTAAGGTGAGAGTTGCACTTGAGGTGGTCGAATCATTTTTGATTGTATAAGCACCGTTGGTGCTGGAGGGAAGGTGAACGCCCAAAGCTGCGTTGATGGTTTGTGCGTTTGTTACCGTTGCTTTGATCTGAGTCGTTAAATTATTTCCCACCATAAGAGTGGGCGAACCGCTCGCTGCACCTATAAAGTAGGAGGCCGCATTTTGTGTGTCGAACGTGAGGCCGCCGATCATGCGATTGGTATCAATGATGATCGGATTGCTTGAGCTTCCTATAGTGCCACTTAAAGCTGAATTGAAGGTGGCAATGTCGGTGGTATTATTAGCGTTTGTGGTAGTAATTACCCCTGGTGCAGCTGATCCTACCCAGTTACTTGTAGTGCTCCAACTTGTATTTGTTGCGCTGGAACTCCATGTTTGGTTGGCTGCGTAAAGAGAACTAGTCCCGATTGCCAGCATGGCGGCAAGAAGGAGACGGGCGGCGGGTGAACTGGCGGAGGCACTGGATTGCATGGAGGCTAGCGGGGTTTTCATTGACTGGAATTTTTAGGGCTGGGGTTAGACTATTGGTTAAAAGTGTTTGGAGTGACCGGATTTCGGTCATCCTAGGATTTCACTTGGAATATCGTGGAGGCGCATAGCGAGGCGCTCGCTGTTTGGGCGCAGGGTAACTCTAGCAGGCATAAACGTGATTCTATTTGGGGTGGGGCTCTGTGTGGGGTATTGCTATCAGGATACCTTTGACAGGCGGCGGATAGATAAATTGAATCTTACAGTAAAAATTTGGTTATCTTATCATCCCCGCTTTTTGCCAGATAGTCCGCCGGGGGGGATCGCTATGACCGCCGCGCCCAGTGGCGCGAGGGTGAGCGTGCGGGCCGCCGACCGGCCGGTCAGCAGGTCGACCCCGCGGTGCGATCCCAGCGGCACGCTCACCGGGGTGTGGCGGTGGTTGAGCACAAACAGGTGGCGCGTGCCGTCGGCGGAAATGCGTTCCGAGACTTCGACCTCAGTTGGGGTGGCGAGCACGGGCGCGACGCCCGCCTCGGCGGCGAGGAAGGCGGCGACAGCGACCCAGCCCGGGGCGTCGAGTCCAGCGGCCAGATAGAGCGCGCGGCCGGAGCCAACGCGCCGGCGAGTGAGGGCGGGGCCGCCGGCGGTGAGGTCCGCGGCGAAGGTGGCGAGCACCTCGGCGTCATCGACGCGCACAAACTCGGACCATTCGCGGCAGGCCAGTTTCGCGCCGCCCTTGCCGGGCAGGCGAAAGGAGTTGGCGAAGCGGTCGCCAAGCGGGGCCCATTCCTCGACCCAGACGCCGAGGGTGTCGCGCAGCAGGCCGGGGTAGCCGCCCGGGACGACGCGTTCGTCGGCGTCAACGATGCCGGTGGCGTAGGTGGCGACGAGGGTGCCGCCCTTTTGGGCGAAAGCGGAGAGGTTGGCCGCGCCGGCCGGGGTGAGCAGGTAAAGCACGGGCGCGACGACCATGGAGTAGGCGGAGAGGTCGGCCTCGGGATGGACAAAATCGACGGCGTGGTTCGCGGCGTAAAAGGCTCGGTGCACGGCGTGCAGGGTCGCCAAGTAATCGAGTTTGGTGGGACGGGCCTCGAGCTCGAGGGCCCACCAGGCGGCCCAATCCATCACGATGGCGATGCGCGCGCGAACGACCGAGCCGACGACGGGCGCGAGCAGGCGGAGTTCGGCGCCGAGTGCGCGCACCGCGGCGTGGATGCGACTGCGTTCGGGGTCCACGTGGGCGACCATCGCGCTGTGGAATTTTTCCGCGCCGGACAGGGAGGCGCGCCATTGGAAAAACATCACGCCGTCGGCGCCGCGGGCCACGGCCTGGAGGCTCTGCAGGCGCATCAGGCCGGCGGGCTTGGGTCGGTTAAAGGCGCGCCAGTTAACCGCCGAGGTGGCGGCCTCCATCAGAACGAAGGGCAGGCCGGGCTTGAGGGAGCGGGTGAGGTCGTGGCCGACGGCGGCCCAGTGGCGGCCTTCGTCAGGCAGGGCGGGGTCGGGGTAGGAGTCCCACGCAGCAAAATCCATCGCTTTGGCCCAGGCGTGGTAGTCGAGGGGTTTGAAAAATGCCATCAGGTTGGTCGTGACCGGCACGCCGGGCGTGGCCGCCTTCAGGATGGCGCGCTCCATCTTGTAGAGGTCGAAAAAGGCCTCGTGGGTGAAGCGTTTGAAATCGAGTTGCTGGGCGGGGTTGCTGGCGTAGGGGGCGCGGCGGGGCGTGTGGATCTCGTCCCAGTCGCCGTAGAGCTGGCTCCAGAACGCGGTGCCCCAGGCGGCGTTGAGGGCGGCGAGGGTCTTGTATTTAATTTTCAACCACACGCGGAAGGCGCGCGTGCTGTGCGGGCCGTGACACTCGTTCATGTGGCAGGCGAACTCGTTGCCCACGTGCCAGACGGCGAGCGCGGGGTGTTTCGCGTAGCGTTTTGCCAGACGGCGCACGAGGGCGGCGGCGTGGCGGCGGTAGTCGGGCGAACTGGGGGAGAACTGCTGGCGCGATCCGATGTGCAGCGTGACGCCGTCGGCGGTGACGGGCAGCGAATCGGGATGGAGCCGGGCCAGCCAGGCTGGTGGCGAGGCGGTGGCGGTGGCGAGGCACACCCGCACGCCGTGGGCGTGGAGCAGGTCCATTATGCGGTCGAGCCAAGCGAAGTCCCAAGTCTTGGGGGTGGGCTGGATGCGGGACCAGGCAAAGATGCCCACGCTCACGAGGTTCACGCCGGCCTCGCGCATCAGCCGGGCGTCCTCCGGCCAGACGGACTCGGGCCATTGCTCGGGATTATAATCGCCGCCGTAGGCGAGCGTGGAAGGGAGGGCGGGTATGAGCATGCGGAGAAATCGAAAGGCTACGCCAAAGGGGGCAGGGTGGCGGCAGGGTGGAGAATTCTTACGGTCAGCGTCTTTCCGGATGGCACTCGGGCAACGGGGGCGGAAGCTGACAGTATGAACCAAATTTGGTGCAGCGCGAGGGTTTGGTTGGCCGGCGGCCTTGCTTGGGTGACGCCCTTGCCGGCGGGTGAAGTCGTGGCGCAGGATGCGTTTCGGAATGGGTTGGCGGCCTGGGTGGTGGAGCAGCAACCGGGCGGGACGGTCGAAGCGAAAGCTGGGGTGCTGACCATCGCGGACCGAGCGGGTTGCACGGTCTGGTGGTGCGAGCGTCTGGAGGCGCCGCTGGTTATCCGTTACACTGCGACGATGAAGCGAGAGGCGCGGGTCTCCGACTTGAACTGTTTCTGGATGGCGGTGGATCCAAAGCGGCCGGATAACCTCTTTGCGCCGGGGCATGGGCGTGACGGGCGGTTTGGCACCTACGACGGGCTGGCGACCTACTACGTCGGCTGCGGTGGTAATGTTAACACGACCACGCGGTTCCGGCGTTACGATGGCCGGGGGGCGCGACTGCTTTTGCCGCAGAATGATCTAAAGGAACCGGCGGCCCTACTTGAGGCGGAGCGGGCCTACCGGATCGAGATCACGGTGGACGGGGACGGCCGGACCACTTGGGCGCGAGATGGAATGGTCTGGTTCACGTATGTGGACTTGGAGCCGCTGCGTGCGGGCTGGTTTGGTTTTCGCACGGTGGATTCGCGCATCGAGATCCGGGATTTCGTCATCGAGCGGTTGTGAAGCTCCGCGACCAGACCGGACCTCAAAGCACGTTTCGGTCAGCGGCGGCGGTCTCGGCCCGGTAGGCCTCGGCGAGCAGCACGATGGGGTGGGCAACGCGCGGCGGTGTGGACTGGGTGGAGTGGGCGGCGCGCAGGCCGTTCTCGATTTGCAGGTGGCAACCGGGGTTGGCGGTGGCGACGGTTTGTGCGCCGGTGGCGAGCACGTGGCCGATTTTGCGGTCCTGCAGGCGGGCGGCGGTTTCGGGCTGGGTGATGTTATAAATACCGGCGCTGCCGCAGCACCACTGGGCCTCGGCGCACTCCTTTAACTCGACGCCGGGCAAGGCGCGCAGGATAGCGCGGGGTTGGGCACTGACCTTCTGGCCGTGGCAGAGGTGACAGGACTCGTGGTAGGTGACTGTAGAGGCGGGAGCGGTGGAGGTTGGCCGGCGAAAGTTTATGGCGACGAGATATTCGTGGATGTCCTTCAGCTTTTTATCCCAGGCGGCCGCCCGGGCGGCGTAGATGGGATCATCGTGGAGGAGGTGGCCGTAGGTTTTGAGATGCGAACCGCACCCGCCGGCGTTGGTGAGAATGGCGTCGAAGTCCTCGGGGTTAAACAGGTCGAGTTGGCGCCGGGCGAGAGTGCGGGCGGAGGCGAGGTCGCCATTGTGGGCGTGGAGGGAACCGCAGCAGGGCTGGACGGGCGGGGTGTGGACTTCGCAGCCGTTGGCGAGCAGGACATCCACGGTGGCGCGGTTGACATCGCTGAACGCGAGATCCTGCACGCAACCGGTCAGCACGGCGACGCGGCGCGGGGGCTTGGTGGATACGTCAGGGCTCGGTGCCGGGCGCTCGATGGGGCGGATGAGCTGGTGGGAAAATTTTGCGCGGATGGCCGGCGATTGGGGTTCGAGGCGGCGCAGGTTGGCGGGCAGGAGTTTAGTCAGACCGGAGCGGCGGGCGAGGGACTGGAGTCCGGAGGCCTGCCAGAGCCAGAGGGTGCGGCCGAAAAAGCGGAGCAGCCGGGGGCGGGTGAAGAGGAACTTCACCACCCAATAGCGGATGAAGCTACGCTTTGGCGCGTCGAGCACACCCTGCCGCTCGACCTCGGCGCGGGCGGTTTCGAAGAGTTCGGCGTAGTTCACACCGGCTGGGCAGGCGGTGGTGCAGGCGAGGCACCCAAGGCAATAATACATTTCCTCCCCGAAGGCTTTTGACACGGCGAGTTCGCCGTCGGCGATGGCGCGCATGAGGGCGATGCGGCCGCGTGGGCTGTGTTTTTCCAGCTTGGTCTCTTCGTAGGTCGGGCAGGTTGGCAGGCAAAGGCCGCAGTGCATGCACTGCTGGAGCACCGAGTAGTCGAGGCCGACGAGGAGGTTGGGGGACTGCGGAGACGGAGTTTTAACCACGTAGGAAACAGAGTTTTTTAACCACGGATTTCACGGATGGGCACGGATCGCGGAGGTTTTGTGTCCGTAAGGGTCCGTGTTGTTCGTGTTTGATTGGTTCAGTCGAAGATCTTCCCAGGGTTGAGCAGGCCGTCGGGGTCGAGGGCGCGCTTCACGAGGCGCAGCAGTTCGTAGGAATTATCGCCGAGCTGGCGCTTCAGGAAGGGCTTTTTGGCCAAGCCCACGCCGTGTTCGCCGGTGATGGTGCCGCCGCGTTTGAGCGTTTCCTCGACGATGTCGGCGAGGGCCGATTCGACGCGGTGCATCTCGGCGGTATCGCGTTCGTCGGTGAGAATGGTGGGGTGCAAGTTGCCGTCGCCGAAGTGGCCGAAGGTGGCGATGTTCAAGTGGTGTTTTTGGGCGATGGCCTCCACGGCGCGGATCATGCCGGCAAGTTCGCTGCGGGGCACGGTGACGTCCTCTAGGATGGTGGTCGGGCGGAGGCGGGCCAGGGCGGAGAAGGCGCTACGGCGGGCGGTGGCGAGTTGGGTTGCTTCTGCGGTGGTGGCGGCGCGGCGGACGGAGGTGGCGCCGTGGGCGTGGCAGAGTTTCTCGATGGCGTCGGCCTCGTCGGTGACGGCGGCGGGGTGGCCATCGGTCTCGATCAGCAGGACGGCGGCGGCGTCCCGAGGCAGGCCGACCCGGGCGAAGTCCTCGACGCAGCGGAGGGTTTTTTGGTCGAGGAACTCCAGGGTGCAGGGGATGATCTTGGCGGCGATGATGGCCGAGACGGTCCCGGCGGCGGCGTCCATCGCGGAGAAGGTGGCGAGCAGGGTCTGACGGGCGGCGGGTTTGGGGAGGAGTTTCAGGAGAACCTGGGTAACGACGCCGAGGGTTCCCTCGCTGCCGATGAAGAGATCGCGCAGGTTGTAGCCGGCGACGTCCTTCACGCACTTCGAGCCGAGCCAGCAGATGGAGCCATCGGCGAGCACGACCTCCAGGCCCATCACGTAATCGCGGGTGACGCCGTATTTGAGGCCGCGCAGGCCGCCCGAGTTTTCGGCAACGTTGCCGCCGATGGTGCTGATCTTCATCGAGCCGGGGTCGGGCGGGTAAAACAGGCCGGCGGCGTCGGCGGTCTCGAAGATTTTCTGCGTGATGGCCCCGGCCTCGGCGCGAAGGGTGAGGTTGGCCGCGTCGAGTTCAAGAATACGGTCCAGCTTGGCGAGGCACAGCACGATCGAACCGGCGAGCGGGACGCTTCCGCCGGACAGGCCGGTGCCGCTGCCGCGGGTGACGACGGGGGTGTGGTGTGCGTGGGCGAGGCGGAGGACGAAAGAGACATCGGCGGCGTCGCGTGGGAAGGCGACGCAAGTGGGGAGTTGTTTCAGGGCGGCGGTGCCGTCGAAGCCGTAGGGCAGGATATCCTCGGGGGCGGTCAGGACGCGGTGGGCGCCGAGTTGGGCGCTTAGGGCGGCGGCGAGGGGCGCGGTGGCGGTGATGGGCGGGAGATTGGCCAAGGTGGTATGGTAGCTGACGTGGCGAAAATGGCGGGAGAGGGGGCAGGTCCCCAACAGGAGGACTCAGCGAGGCCTCAAATCCTGGGTTTCAGGCTTTGAGGCTAAAATGGTGCCAGAGGCCGGGATTGAACCGGCGACCAAAGGCTTATGAGTCCTCTGCTCTACCACTGAGCTACTCTGGCGTTTGCCTTGGGCTGGGGAGGAAGTCGGTGACGCGCGGCGGTGTCAAGGCGGCGAGTGGGTCCGCGGTCGCCTAAGGTGCTACGGGGTTCACGGGGCGGCGGTTTCGGGCACTGGAATCAGCATCAGATCCAGGCTCGTGCCCCCCGACAACATCCCTGACTGCACAAGGATACGGGTGCCATCGGGGCTGAAATTAGGGTGGGTGTGGTCTGGCTTCATCACGTGGCCGGTCGACACCAGGCGGATCTCGCCGGTGTGGCGGTTGATGAGGAAAACCTCGCCGTCGAAATTATCGCCGACGGCCCAGCGACCGTCGGGGGTGGCGTTGCAATGCCAGAAGCCCTGACCGCGAGCGGTCTGGCCGAGGGGCAGAACCTCGTTGGTGCGGAGGTGGATGGATTGGATGCCGGTGGGTCGGAGGCGGAGTTCCGGCGTATGGCCCATCAGGTTAAAAAGCACGGTGTCGCGATCGACAAAGACCTCGTGGGTCACCCAGTCGGAGGGGGCTTCGGCGAAGAGGGGGCGATTGCCGGAGCCGTCAGCCTGCACCAGCCACATGCGTTGCGGGGCATCGCCGCCGGTTTCGTTGCAATAGAGGATTTCGCCCTGGACCCACGGATTGGCTTGGACGTGGCCCATCAGCCAAGGGGTATCAATCACCGTGCGGCAGGTGCCGGTGGTGAGATCGACGGCGCGGATGCCGCCGGGGACTTGCGGGATGGGTTTGCCGGGTTCGCGGGGCGGGCCGTCAGCTAGGCGCACGCCGAAGTAGGCGGTGCGTTCATCGGCGTCCAAAGTAAAACCACCCGCGCCCTTGAAATCGGCTGGCAGGGTGGCGAGCACGCGTTCGTAGTCCGAGGCGGACTTCACTGTCCCAGCGGCGGAGTCGGCGAGGAGTGGCGTGAGTTCTAGCTCGACCACTTGCTGGCGGGCGTCGGGGCCGGTGCGTTGGTAATACAGCCGATTCGAAAGGCGGGCGACGTTCAGGCTGCCGGTCTCGTTGCCGGGGCCGGAGGTGAGCTGGGTGATGGCGCCGGTGACTTCATTCACCGCGTAGGCTTGCGGGGTGCGGGCGGGGTTGCGGTCGGGGGAGCGGAAAATGATGTGGACACCATCGGCCGCCCACTGCGGGTGGGTTTGGTAGTTCTTCTGGTCGTTCGAGGGGCCGGAAGTGAGAACGGTCAGCGGCCGACCAGTAACGCGATCGACGAGGGTGCGGAGCTCGGAAGGCGTGCGGCGGCCGAGTTCGGATTCTTCGGCGTGCACCGGAAGGCTAGGTGCCAATGCGAGCAGGGTGAGGGCGAGGAGCGGGTAACGCATGGGGGTGGGGTGAGCGGTTGGCGGGGCGGACGCTCAAGGGGCGAGCGATACACTCAGGCGGAGGAAGCGGAGGATAGTGGCTAGGGGCACGGTCGCGGTGGTGGTGCCATCGGCAGCGGGCGTGCCTTGAGTCACGCCGTCCGTGGTCCACGCGGGCGTGCCGGTGAGGTCATTCGTAGTTTGGACGCTGTAGAGGATCTCGGCGGGCCGGGCGCGTTTGTAAGTCAGCGATAGCGTGGAAGCGGTGGCGGAAACGGTGGGGCGGGTCGCGGTGGCGTCGGCCAGCATGGGTTTACCGCCGAGGGCGAATTCGAGCAGGTTGGCCACGCCGTCGAAATCCGGGTCGGCGGTGACGGTGCGCTGGTCGGCGGGCACGCCTTCCGTGGTCAGAAAAGTGGTGAACACGGCGGCGGGCGACGGGGCGAGAGTCAGGCGGATCTGGCCGGCGGTCGCGGTGCTGAAGGTGGCGTTAAAGCCGGTGCCGCTCCACGTGAAGGCCGGAGTGCCGGTGAGGGTGCCGGTGTAGGTGCACACGGTGTAGGTGCCGGCCGTGAGCGTGGCGCCGGGCGCGGGCGTGACGGTCACGGTGCCGCCGAAGGCGAGGTTGCCGGTGATGGCGAGGGGCGCGGTCGGGCTCGCGAGCAGGGTGGAGCCGGAGTTGAAGGTCACGTTGCCGGTGACGGACCCCTGGCCGCCGAAGCCGGCGCCGGACTGGACGGTTACGGCGGAGCCAGTCAGCGAGCCGCCGGAGAGCATGAGTTTACCGGCGGAAACGGTGGAGGCACCGGTGTAAGTGGAGGCACCACTGAGAGTCAGTGTGCCTGTGCCGACTTTATTGAGGGCGCTGATGCCGGTGCCGTTGGTCAGGATGCCGGAGAACGTGGTGTCGGTGCCGCGCGCGCCGATCTGCCAGGTCAGGGTGCGACCGGCGGTGATGCAACCGGCGAGGGTGCCGGAACCGGCGAGGGCGCCAAGGGGGTAGGTCAAATTCGCCGTCAGGGTGTTGTTGTAATAGGTATAGGTCGACGCGGCGACATTGACGAGGGCGGAGGGGAGACCGGCAGACTGCATGAGACGCAGGTCGCCGCCGTCGGCGTCGGTTGTGACGTTCAGGGTGCCGGTGAAGGCGGACCAGTTCCCCGTCAGATCGGTGCGGATATACGAGGTGTAGAATTCGAGAGTGCCTGCGCCGGTCAGGGCACCGGCGAGTGTGCTGCGACCGTCGGCCTCGAAGCGAGCGGAGGCGCCGGTGGGGACGTTTATCGGCCAGGAGGAGGTGTTGTAGGAACCGGTGTTATCATACATCCGGAGGGTGCCGCCTTGGAGGGTGATGCCGCCGGAGCCGAGGCCGGAGGTATTGGCGGTATCGGAGGCGAGGACGAGGGTGCCGCCTTGCAGGAGGGTGCCGCCAGCATGGGTGTTGGCGGTGGCGAGGATGAGGGTGCCTGCGCCGGACTTGGTGAGCGCGCCTGCGCCGGTGATGCCGCCGCTGATCTGGAGGTTAACGGAGGCCGTCGGGACGTCGATCGAGCCGCCGTTGGCACCGAGGGTGATGGCGCGGTTGGTGTTGGTCTGGGCTCCGATGAGGCGGAGGGTGCCGCCGTTGAGCGTGAAGTTAGCGGCTTCGGCCGAGGAGGCGCCGATCGAGCTGGGTTCGCCGCCGTCGGCGAGGTTGTCGATGGCGAGCACACCGCCGATGATGGAGACGGGGCCGGTGAAGGAATTGGTGGTGTTGACCGTCACGGTGGAGGTGCCGGACTTGGTCAGCCCGCCCACGCCGGCGATCGCGCCAGAGCCGGACAGGGTGTAGTTGGTCGAACCCGAAAAGGAGAGGCCGGCGACGGGGTTAGCGACGTTAAGGGTAACGGCGGGGCGGGCGGCGCCGGTGTCGTCAAAACTGATGGTGTCGCCGGAAACGAAAACGGCGGGCGAGCCGGCGAGCTTCCAGTTTTGAGTGGTGGCAATATCCCAGATGCCCGAGGTGGAACCGCTCCAAGTCACGGCTCCCGCGGAGCGTGTTACGGGCACGGTAAGGGTGAGGGCGCCGGAGCCGAGAGAGATGGAGTAGGGGGTGCCTTCGGGGACGACCACGGAGAGGTTGGCCGTCGAGCCGGAGAGGGTGCCTGAGTAGGTGGCGAGGGTGTAGGTGCCGGGGGTGAGCTGGCTGGAGAGAGGGTTTATCACCACGGAAACGATGCCGGAAAGGGCGAGGTTGCCGGTGATGGCGAGGCGATCGTTGGTGGTGGTTACGCCGGTGGGATCGCGTGAAAGGTCGAAGGCGAGGGTGGAGCCGTCGGCGGCGCTCAGGCCGCCGCCGAGGGTCAGCGTGCCGGCGGCGTTCATCCCGGCACCGGGGGTGAGGGTGCCGCGGTATTGGAGCGAGACGTTTTGAGTGACAGTGCCGGAGCCGGCGAGGCGTCCGCCGGTGAGGCCCTTGGCAAGGGCTCCACCCCAAGTGCCGCCCCAGATCGTCAGAGGGCTGGCGGAGAGGGTGCCGTCGACGCGAAGGGCGCCGTCCCAGACGGTGGAGGCGCCGGTGAAAGCGTGGGCGCCGGTAACGCGCAGCGTGCCTTTGCCGGCTTTAACGAGGGCCATCGTGCCAGCGAGTGATCCGGCGGTGCCGTCGAAGGTGTAATCGATCGGGGAATAGACGGTCACGTCTCCGGGTTGGAGGGTGCCAGAAAGGGTGACGGCGGCGGAGTTATTGCCGGCGAGGTCGAAGCGCACGGACTGGCCGGCGGAGAAGGTAGACGTGGCGGAGGTGGCGGTGTTTTTCCACGCCGAGGTGGCGCCGGTATTCCAAGTGGAGGCGCCGGTGCCGCCGGCCCAAGCGAGGGTGGCAGGCACCATCGGGGGAGGGGGTGGAGTGGTCATGCCGACGCCGAGGTAGTAATCGACATTGGAGGACTGGACGTAGCCCTTGGTGGTGGCCTGGCAGCGGTAGGCCGGGTTGTGCATCAGGGTGTAGAGCCGGTTGGTCGCCACGCTGACGGGCGTATAGATGCGAAGCGCGGTGTAATCGGTGGTGACGAATACGAGCTCCTCGCGCCAGTCCCCAAGAATATCTCCCCAGAAGGCGGGGCGGCCGCCGAAAGCGGTGCGGTTGATGAACGATCCGAAATCGCTGTAGATGCTCCAGACTCGGTCCATGCCTCCGCTGGTCTCGTTGAATTTGTTGATGACGGGATTGTAGCCATTGCCGTCGGCGGCGGCAATGAACTCGCGGAGTAGGTCGCCGTCCCACCAGAGTGCTTCGTAGGGGAAGAAACTAGTGGCGTAGATTTGCTGGCCCTTCGCGTTGAAAATCCCGGGCTGGGTCGAATTTAGTTCGTAGCCCTTGTGGGTGGAATTGAGGTCTTGGGCGATGCCTCGGCCCACGTCGACGACGTCGGTGGCATACCATTTTTTCAGCATCTGGCCGGTGCCGGCGTCGTAGTAGGCGGTGGCGAGGAAGCTGGGGTTGTTTTGCTGGATGATATAATTTTCCAGGCCGGGGCGGTCGGGGTTGATATCGGCGACGTGGAAGCGGTCCCCATGAGAGACCTCGGCGAGGTCGAAAAGCTGGGTCCCGTTATCGTCGATTACGTGCCCGATTTCGCAGACCTCGTCCTTGCCGTCGTCGTCCACGTCGGCAATTCGGATCTGATGGCCTTCGGAGCCATGGAAGGTCTGGGCGGTGGACCAGCGCTGGGTTAGCTGACCGTTGCGGTAGTCGAAGGCACTGAAGACGCGGTAAAAGGGGCCGGAGCCGTCGCGGTTGTAACCGTAGAACAACACGCTCGGGCGCTGGCCGTCGAAGTAGCCGATGGCGCATTTGCTGGTGAGGGTGCCGAACTGGGCCCAGGGGTTGGGCAGGGTAGTGCGGGCGAGCTCGGCTCCCGTCAGCCCGTTGAGGATGGAGACGAACTGGGTGGTATCGTTGGCGGCGGAGATGGTGGCTACGACGGAGCCGGCGGCGTTCGTCACGGTCACGCCGTTGGCGGTGCGCACGGCGACCTCGGCCCGGCCGTCGCCATCGAGGTCGTAGACGGTGACGTTATCGGTATCGCCCACGGAAATAGCTGAGGCGCCGGGTTCATAGGCGTATTGGTTCACTGAATTCACGCCCATATCCATGCGCCAAAGGAAGGTGCCGTCGCGTTTGTAAGCTTCGAGGAATTCTTTCTCGGTAGTGGTGTTGGTGGAAATGCGGTCGACGAGGAAGTCGTATTCGCCGTCGCCGTCGAAGTCGCCTACCCAGCAAAATTTCACGGTGTAGGGGAAAGTGGATGCTGGGTTCGGGTAGGCGGAGGCGAGGGGGAGGCGGATGAACTGCTGGCCGCTAGCGGAGTTGGCGGCGAGGGTGTAAGGGGCGCTTGCGGATTGCTCCACGCCGTTGCGAACGGGAACAACGTAGTAGGATACAGTGCCGGCGAGTGCGGTGGAGCCGGGGGTGTCGAGGTAGTTGGTCGAGGTGTTGAGGACGGAGCTATTGAGTTTGGTCGCGGTGGCGCCGCTGATGGAGCGGTAGAGATTGAAACCGAGATCGGAAGGGTCGGAGCCGAGCAGGCGCCAACCGACGTATACCTGGGTCGAGCTCGTGCGCATGGCGACGACGCCCCGGCCAAGGGGTTCCATCTGACGCTGCGCGTGCAGCGCGGTAGCGCCCATTAACACGGCGGCGAGCAGCAAGCGGATAAAGTGGCGGAGCGGGGCGGGCATGGTCAGGGCAAAGTAGGGAGGGTGTGAAACGCGTGCTCCTTATGAAGAATGGCGCGGGCGGGAGGGGTGGTGCGCTGGTCTGACAGGGTGCAGAAATAACCCCGGGGCAGCTTGGCCAGGGCGGGCATGCCAAAGCCGGCGGTGTGAACTGCGGTGGGGTAAAGAAAGAGATAGCGGATCTCGCCCTCGGTCGTCAGGGATACTAGCACGCGGGTGGGATCAACTTTTTTACCGGCGGCATCGGTCGCGGTGGCGACGAGCGGGGCGATGGCTAGAAGTGCGGGGCGGAGACTATCGAAATTATCCGGTGTCAGCGGGAGGGCGGGTGTCGGTTCCAAAAGGGCGGTGGCGTAGGCCTGGGCCAGAGTCAGGGTAATCTCCAAGTTTTCCGTGGTGGAAACGATTAAGGCGGAGCTCTCCAACGCTTGGTGGGCCCGGGCGTTGGTGGGCGGCAGCCAAACTGCGAGCGCGCAGGCCAACAGGGGTAGGTGGAGGCGGGGCATGGGGTAAAATGTGGATGGGCGCGTGAAGGGCAAATGAGGGAAGCAGCCGAGGCCGGCGGCGTGGCTACTTCGCGACATTCTCCAATCGTCAGATGACTGCCTTTCCTGCACCTCGGGAGAACGAAGGATTCTAACAGTAAGATCGCCCGCTTAAAAGCGGGACTTTGGAGCGGGGGCTTTAGTCGCGGCGCCAGACCGTGACTTCCTGCCAGCGGCTGCGGCCGGGATTAAAACCGGCTAAACTCTGGCGGGTCCAGCCGGGGCCGGTCAGCAGACTGGCGGGGGTGTTTTGGGTTCGCCAGCGGTCGAGGCCGGTGAACAAATGGAGTGGGTCGATCTGACGTTCGACGGTGACGAGCACGATCGGGCCGGGGGTCGCGATTTCCGCTTCGATGGTTTGGGCGGAGGCATTATCGAGCCAGTGACGGTGGCTGTAGAAAATGAGGCTGGGTTCGGAGAAGCCGGCGCCAACAAAGCGGGTCTCGGCCGAGGCATCGGCCCAAAGGGCGGGTAAACGCGTGCTCAAGCTGGCGGCGCGCAGGCCGGCCGCGAGTTGGCTGGCGGCAACGGCGACGATCAGGGCGCCCAAGGCTAGTCCGGGGCGCAACCAGCGATCGCCGCGCACGAGGGCGGCGGCGATGAGGATGAGGCCGAACACGGCGGCTAAGGCGCCGGCGAAAGCGGGGCGGAGCGAGGCGGCCCCGGACGGCAGCGGGCGGACGAGCACCGCGATAAATAGAATCGCCACGCCTGCGCTAAGCACGATCAGGGCGATCTCGCCGCCGCGGCGCCAGCGGTTTTTCCCGAGGCCCAAGCCTTCGGCAAGGAGGAGAAAAAACGCAGGGAAAGCGGGTAGGACGTAGTGGGGTAGTTGCGTCGCGTAGAGCGTAAAAATCAGGTAAGGGGCGCTTAGCCAGCTCGCCAGCCAGCGGTGACGGATGTCCTTGGTTTTAAGGGCGAGGAAAGCCAAGGGAGCGAAGCAGATCCACGGGAAGAGGCTGAGGGGGGCAGTGCCGAGGTAAAAAAGCGGGTTGTAGCTGCGGCCGTTGAATTTCTCGTAACCGCGGGCCACGACGTGTTCGCCGATGCCGACGGTGAAAAAGCGTCCTTCGGTCACGATCAGCGCTGGCACGCCCCAGGCGGCGATCACGGCGAGCGCGACCAGCGCGCCGCGTCCGGCGCCGAGCCGTTGCCACGGCAACGGTTGCCGCCAGAAAGCAAAACGCAGCAGCAACAGGCTAACCACCGGCACGGCGAAGGTGATGGGACCCTTGGCGAGAAAGCCCAAACCAACCGCGAGCCAGAGGGTCCACCACCAGCGTCGGGCGGTGCGCGCGCCGGTGTCGGGATTTGAGACGTCTGCGGTGGACCAAGGGCGGTTGGCGGGGAACAACAGGGCGGTGAGCGCGAACTGGATGACGGTGATAGCGAGGATCATCGGCATATCCGCCAGGGCGAGGCGTCCGTGGATAAAAAGTTGCAGGCAGGAGGCGAGGCCGAGGCCGGCGAGCAAACCGGTCCCCGGCCCGAACCAACGCACGCCAAAGAACCACACCGCCAACACTAGGGCGGCGGTGCAGAGCACGGTGGGTAGACGGGCGCCCCACTCGTTTTGTCCAAAGACGGCGTAGCCGCCGCGCATCAGCCAGTAGGACAGGGCAGGTTTATCGAAGCGGTCGCGGCCGTTAAAGGTGGGTTTGATCCAATCCCCGCGTTCGGCCATCTCACGGCTCGCGGTGGCGAAACGCGGCTCGTCACGGTCGAGCAGCGGGACGGTGCCGGTGCCTGGCAGGAGTAACAGAAACACGAAGGCGAGCAGGAGCAGGGGGGCGTAGCGGCTGGAGGCTAGGGTCTTCATGAGGTGGGCGGGAGTCGTCCATGTTTACGCTGATAATCGAGCGCGGCCTGACCGAAGCAAAGTCCGCAAAGCAGGCCAAAGGTGGCGCCGGCGAGAACATCGGTCGGGTAGTGGCGGGGCACCAGGATGCGTGCGGCCATGACCGTGACGGCGACGGGGGCGGTCCAGGTGGCGAAGCGGGGTAAGGTCAGCCAGAGGCCTCCGACCAACGCGGCCCAGTGCATTGAGTGACCGGAGGGAAAGGAATCCCATTGAACGTTGAACCAATCGAATTGGTCGGGGATGTGCAGGTGGGGACGGGGGCGACCAAAAATGGGCTTAAGCAACTGCGCCAGGATGCCGCTCGCGGCCATCGCGAGCGCGGTGGCCCCGAGCGGAATGCGCCGGTCTTTTTGTTGTCGCCACTCAGCCAAGCCCCAGGCCGTGAGCACTACACCCAGGGGGGCAAGGTGCAGTTCTCCGATCAGGCTGACGAATTTGGCTGCGGCCACCACCTCGGGGGTGCGCCAGGTCGCCAGCCAAACCATAAAAGGGTGGTCGCCCTGATGGACGATCAAGAGCGCGGCGGCTAGCGCCGCTACAACCAGCAGGAGCGACTGGCGCCGAGTCCACGCGACTCTCGCCGCTCCGTGGCAGAGCTCCCCGGTCGTGCGCCAGGGAAGGTGGCTCAGGCCGCGCTGGCCGACCGGTGTTTGATGTCCAGCCATAGATTGTAGGCGGCGGTGAAGGCGGGAAAGAGATTGGACAATACTCCGACCGAGTCATTTTTCCCAATGATGAAGTAGGTGAGGAGCAAGAGACTGCCCGCGACGCTCATATACCAAAAACTGCGCGGCATGACGGGCCTACCGGCACGGCGGGATGCGATCAGTTGCACGACCCAGCGACCGGCGAACAGAATGACGCCGATGTAGCCGACCAGCTTCCAACCGGTGATGACTAGAGCGAGGGGGCCCAGTTCGAGGCGGAATAGAATTTCGTTCACTTGGTTTTAAAGGACTGGCGCCTCAGGCGCTTTCGTGAGGCGAGACGGATGTATCGAGGAGGCCAACCGGAAAACGGATCTGGCGTTTCAGCAGCCAGGAAACGCCGAAGAGATCGCGAATGCCGCGCAGGGCGCGGCCGCCGATGGTGTATTTAGAAACGCCGCGCAGGCGGGGACGATGGTTAACTGGCACTTCGACGAGGCGGAGGCCGGCGTTGCGCAGAAGGGCGGGGATGAAGCGGTGAAGGCCGTTGAAAGGCACGAGCAGATCTACGTGTTCGCGACGAAGGGCCTTTAGGGAGCAACCGGTATCGCGGATCCCGTCGTTTAAAAAAGCGCGGCGCACGCGGTTGGCGATGCGGGAGGCGACCCGGCGGTTCCATGTATCGCGCCGGTTGCGGCGCCAACCACAGGCCAGATCGGCCTGGGCGAGGGCGGCGACGAGGGCGGGGATATCGGCGGGATCGTTCTGGCCGTCGCCGTCGAGCATCACGCAAATGCGGCCTCGGGCCAGACGCAGGCCGGCGTAAAGGGCGGCGCTTTGTCCGCGGTTAGCGGGAAAGAATACGGTCCGGATGCTGGGTTCCGCGCGAAGAAGATCCGTGGTTCCATCGGTTGAGCCGTCGTCGACCGCCACGATTTCGGCGCCTGGGCAGGCGGCGCGGATCTCGCGTAAAAGTTCGCCGACGTTTTCCGCCTCGTTGTAAAACGGCACGATGACCGAGAGCTCTGGGGTGGGCATGGGAGAAGAGGGGAGGGCACCGGTTGTGGTGGCTAGCGACAAGCCTTTCTCGCGGCAGGGGTCTTGCGTGGGCGGTGGTAAGTGCGGTGGATGGCTGGTTTTGGGGGTCTTTGCCAGACGAGGGAAAAGGGGTTGCGAGGGAGCTTCAGCCGCTTCGTGGTATGGGGAATGTTTAACGCCATTGCCTCGAAACACGACCGTCGTTGGCGCGATCTGCTGGTTTGGATCGTGCTAGCGGCGGGGTTGACGCCGATTTTTTGGTTAACGGATTTGGATATCCGGGCGGCGGGAGTTTTTTTTCAGCGCGGGCATTTGGACGGCCCCTGGTTTATGGAAAGGGCGGGTTGGGTGCAGATGTTTTATTACGCGCCGCCGGTATTGGTGGGAGCGCTATTGCTGGCGGTGGTGTGGGGTTTTGTCGTCGGCACCTTGCGACCGGAGGCGAGGCGCTGGCGTGGGGCGGCGGCGTTTTTATTGATCACTTTGATTTTAGGGCCGGGGGTTCTGGTTAATGCGGTTTTCAAGGACCACTGGGGGCGTCCGCGGCCCAAGCACATCACGGAGTTTGATGGCACGCAGACTTATCGCCCACCTTTGCTCAAGGGCGAAGCCGGCACGGCTAAATCCTTTCCGGCCGGGCACCCTTCGGTCGCTTTTGCCTACGCGGCGGTTTTCCTTTTGTTACGACCGAAACGGCCCCGGTTGGCGTGGGTGGTTTTTGCTTTCTCCACCTTGATCGGCGTGGGTATGGGGGCGGCGCGCATGGCGGCGGGAGGGCATTTTCTTTCGGATGTGCTCTGGTCGGCCTTGCTCACGTGGTGGGCGGCATGGTTCGCCTATTATTTTATCGTGCGGGTGGAGCGAGAGCCATCCTCCTTGCTGGGATCAGAGGCGGATCGCCGGGCGGAGCGGTGGAAAAATCTCGCGATGGCTGCAGGTGTTTTAGTTCTGGTTGCGGGAGTCTTGCTGGCGACGCCGACCAACAAGCGTTCGGCCTTGAACTGGCCGGTGACGGTATCGCCTCCGGAAGCGGTGTTGCTAGTCGCTCCGGGGGCGCAGGTTCGGGTGAGGGTGGCGGGCGCGGAGACCTTGCCTGCGCTCGGTTTACGGCAGTCGATCCAGGGGTTTGGTCTGCCGGGCAATCATTTGAAGGTAAGAACAGACCCGCTTGAGCCAGTGGCCAAGTGGAAATATACTG
>Ga0214921_10003084_pt1 | contig 26127 bp, 30 predicted proteins | sample LL1505_MetaG_FD_177992 | JGI IMG/M metagenome (GOLD analysis project Ga0214921, IMG submission 177992) | Freshwater microbial communities from Lake Lanier, Atlanta, Georgia, United States - LL-1505 | ecosystem: Environmental > Aquatic > Freshwater > Lake | place: USA: Georgia | collected... | reverse complement strand
TTACCTTTTTATTTGTAGTGGTTACATCCATTTCTAATGGAATAAACCACCCCCAATCATCTTCTTTTTCTGATTCATCATCAAAAATATACATATTGATTAGGTAGATATAAAATTTATTAGAGTGATAAATTATATATAATCTATTTTAATTATTTGATTGGAAATGGACGTTATTGGACTGAATTTGATTTAATTAATTACTAGATTAATAATATCAATTTTTTATTTTTTTAGAAGTTTTTTAGAAGTTTTTTAGAAGTTTTTTCGTTTTTTTGGTAACATTTCTATTTTTTTTGGATTTTCTATATTGTCTTGAACGTATGTATGCAGCATAAACACCTTTCTTAGAAATTTTGCATGTGTTTTTTTTACAAATTGGAAATGATTTGCCTTTCCCTAAAAAGCATTTTTTACCGCATTTCTGTAACATGACTGTTCTTTGATGAAATCCGGGTTTCTCATTTTTCCATCCTTTCCAAGGTGCATTTGTCATTTTAGTATGTGTTATATATTACAATAAGATTATAATAGTATAGTGTATATAAAACTAATTTGGATAGATTTGGATGGATTTAATAAAAATTGAATCAACAAATACATTGAGTGATTTGAATGAATCACCGAATAATATAAAAATAGATCAAAATGATATTTTGGATGAAAGTACAATCAACATTCATTTATTGAAAAATACATTTAATATTTTAAAAAACAACAAACATGATGATAAAAAAATACAAGACAAATATACGATAGATATATCTCACATGTCTGAAAGTAATAGTGATATTTCAGACAGTGACAGTGACAGTTTTCAGAATGATAATAGTAACCATATTAATTTTAAAAGATACAGAAAATTGAATTATAGAAATGTCGAGAGTAAAATCGATAAATATTATTCTGACATTAATCACAAATATTCATCGGCACTGGATATATTGGCTAGTTATTTAAAGGGTCAAAAACTTATTTATATGGAATCGAAGCATTATTGTGATCAACGATTAAATAAATTAATGATGCCAGCTATTTTATTATCAACTTGTGTTACTGTTTTAGCCTCTATCGTTTCTAATTATGGATGGGGATACATGTTAATATCAGCAATCAACGCATTTATTGCTTTTTTATTGTCATTGGTGAATTATTTTAAATTGGATGCCGCATCAGAAGCACATAAAACATCGGCTCATCAATATGACAAATTACAAAGTTCTGTTATATTTACTTCCGGATCTATTCTATTGTTTCGTGATTGTGAAATGGAAAAGAGTTTATATAAAACTCATGTATCCTCAGAGGAGAAAAATGCATTGAAAGTCAAAATAAACAGTTATAAAAAAGAATTGGAACAAGAAATGACAAAAAAATTATATGAGGTTGAAAAAAAAATATCAGAAATAAAGGAAATGAATCAGTTTATTATTCCACGTGATATTCGTATGCGATATCCTATCATATATCACACCAATATATTTTCAATCATAAAAAAAATTGATGATTATCGGAAAAAGACAATCACAAGTTTAAAAAATGTTAAAAACGAGATTCGTTATATGAATCGTCGGCGAATTATGAGTGGTCCGGATGTCAATGATGAAGCAAAATACATACGTTTGTTTTCTCTCAAACGTGATTTGATAAAAGAGATTTTGCTTTTGAAATCCGCATTTTCTATCATTGATCAAATGTTTCATCAAGAGATAAACAATGCTGAAATTCGTAAGAAATATTGGATATATTATTGGTTAGAATTTACATGGTTTAAAAAGGATATAAAAGGGGACATCATGAATCCTTTAAAATTAAATCCATTTATAGATAATTTGTTGGATCCTTTTCAAAATCGTATAAATATTTGCTGTGATAATAGTGATAATATATATTAGTACATAGTTTTACGAAATATAGTTTATGTATTTCGTAAAATTTTTATTAATTTGTTGGGTTTTTATAAAGTATTTGTTTCCAGCTTGCTGGATTTGAACCAGCGACCAATTGATCACAATTAGATTGTGTTTTTACCTCTACAGTCAATTGCTCTACCAAACTGAGCTAAAGCTGGTCTTATTAATTATGTTTTTGCTTTTATATTGTTTTTTGTTATTATAGTTCAATACTTGATTTTATGGATTGATATGATAATTCTAATACTTTTTTTGTTCCACCTTGAAAATGAATAGTAATAGTTCGAATTAATTGATTATTATTTGTAATAAAATAATATTTATTATTGTTGTTGGCTATGTTTTTTATATTATTATTTTTTTCATATGTATTTTCTCCGTCAAATCCATAAGCATCTGATAAATTATGATCAAATATCATTTCTTCATTATTTATATTTAATATTTCATTTAAATCTATAATATTTTCTATTATTTTTTCAGAATAAATCAGATAATATATTGTCATATCACAAATACCACCACCAATATTATTATTTTTATGCCAATTAATTTTAGGTTCTATTAGATTTAATTTTGATTTATTTCCATAAATATCAAAGCATAATTCTATGAATTTCTCACAAAAATTTATATCTAATAATGAATTATGAATTGATCCTACCATATGATATGCGTTTTCCACTTTTTTTTGTATTGAGTAAGCTATACTACTATCTTTTGTGAAAATATTATTAATATTATCTAATACAACACAATCACTGTCTGTATGAAATGCTTTTTGAATATTTTTTTTTATCAAAAAGATTTTTAAATAAAACACTCTTAAAAAACAATTTAATTCGTAATTGTAACCGTTTGTACTATAATTTGTAAAACATTTTTTAAATTCGGTTATTTCATTAGATTCTAACTCACTAATATTAATAAATTCAACATTTTTATTATCAATAAATGTATTCATATTTGATTCATCGCCTATTAAATAAACTTTATTGTTGTGTGCAGATAAATTAATACAATTTTTAAAATATTCTTGATTACCATTTACATGGAAAACAACAACTGGTATTATCTTGTTGTTTTTCATTATCTTATTATTTAAAATTGAAATGTTTTTATGTTCTTTTTGATTTCGAAAATATAAATAAAATTGATAATGGAAAAAAGCAAAATGATTGTTAATAACAATAACAATAACAATAACATTAGTCTTTGTATATCTCGTGTTATGAATCATGTAACAAAGGATGTTATTAAGGATGTTCTAACTGATATTGGTCTAGGTGAAATATCCCATATTGATATTATTCACAAAAATAATAATGGTGATGTTTACAAGGTTGTGTTTATTCATTTTAAACAGTGGTTTGACAATGAAAATTCTAGTAAAGCAATTGAACGATTGTCATCGGGTAAAGATATTAAAGTAATTTATGATTTTCCATGGTTTTGGAAATTAACTCCGAATAAATCCAAATATCATTTTTGATATTATAGAAATTAAACATATCTTGTATAGAATTTATATTTATAAGAATAACTTTTAGAATGTCTAAAAACGTAAGGGTTACAAAAGATTTATATAATGATAAAAAAATTACTATTAAAATTGAGGGTGGATTGGTTGTAGAGAGAAATAAATTTTTTTTTAAATTATTATCTAAGATGGAGGGGGTTATAGGATTTACGACAAATAAAGAATATGATAGTGCTTTTTTTTATGTGAAGAAAGATTTTTGTTCCTTGCGTGATTTTTTTAAAAGAATTGTAAATAATTGTGGTTACGGGAGTGGTTATAATGATGAGGGTGGAATATCATACGATCAAGCTGTTTTTATGGCAGACAGTCTTTGTCAACAGGTTATATTATTTTCTGATTATGGTTGGGGATTTTACTGTTTTTTATTAGACAATGTTTATGTTATAGACAATCATAATTTTATTTATTTGGGAATCGAACATTTGGTTGAGCTTAGTGGTGATGGTGGGATTGGTGGGCAAGAGAAAACCATCAATTTTACGGTTCCTTTTCCAGAAAAAATGATGATCATGAGTGGAGTTGGAGAGGACATGAATTTATTTATCTGTCCAGAAATTAGAAATATGAAACAATTACCATTTAGGATTGTATATTCTGCGACTTATTATCATTTAGCTTCTTTGATTATTTATTGTATGTTTCATAAAAATATTTGTTTTAGCGGGGATGATGTTGAGGATGGGTATGTGGGTGAAGACGGTAAAGGTGGTGTATTAATAGCAATTTACAATACAAAACTTTATTGGTTTCTTATTCGTTGTTTGCATAATGAACCTTTAAAAAGAATTTTATTATGGGTTTAGCAGGGTTTGTTATGGATTGTTAGGGGTTGTTAGGGGGTGTTAGATTAGATGATAATAAAATGTATGTGATATATATAAACTATTTCATAAATATACAAATAATAGTATAAGTATAAATATAAGTATAATGTCAATTGTAGCTTTTAAAAAAAAATCGGTTATTTTATATGGTTCCAATGTTTCTGGTAAGCCTCCTGGTGGGTTTTGGTTAAATCGTGGTCCATTTGGTAAGGAAAGTACTATTGGTGCGGGGGGGAATTCCGGATTTTCATTGGTCGGTGGAAATAGAAATGTTGGTTACGTAGGTCAAAGCATGGCCATGTCTAGAAATGGAACTCCTTTTCACGGTGTAAATGCTTTTGGGTCTGGTGGTTGTTGCAATAAATATTATAATCGCGATCATGTTTATAATGTGAATCGTGTTATTGTTTTAGGCGATCAATCGAAATATATAAAACCATCCAATGTTTCGCCATATTGGGCTACACATACAAAATATAGATGGATTAATAGTGGTAAGTATCCAAACTATTGGGTTCAACCTAATTATACAGGCAATCAAACGGATACTGTTAGTCAAGGAACATATATACAAAATGTATCCAATGCTAATACATGTAATATCGATATTAATAATTCAGACGCGTATAGGTGTCACATTGTAAATCATGGACCTACGGATTGTTATACTACAACGGCTCGTTTTAAATTTAATAACATGGTTGGTAATGCGCCTTATACAAAAACAATTAAACAACCAATTAATTCTAGTCAATATACTACTTATATGCAACGTGGATGCGCATTACCAAAAGGTAAAAATAAGCCTTTTCCTTTTGCTGTAAATGGTGGATGTAATACAACCAATGATACTTATGTTGAACCCCCTGCTTGGTATACCTCTGATAAAAATGATAGTGTTGTTCCTGGTTGATTTTAATGCGTTATTTATAATTATTTTAGGGATTTATAATATTTAATAGTTTTTGATTTTTTTTATATACTATATATATAATAAAATGTTATATAGAAAACTACAAGCAATAAAGCATTTAAATATAGCTAACTATCCAAATGTAACATTTGTTTTTGATGACAATAAGTTACAAGTATGTAATTTAACTGAATCTAATTTACATGGTTTGAGAATGTATGTAAATGGTTCACATTCGGAAGGTGTTGTTAATGTATATTATAGTGATTTTACACTAGACAACGACCATAACAAATATAATCATCCGGGTATAACACACCATCTTAATAGTCTTTTACATGTAAATAATGCTGTTGCTCTAGAGAACGACAAAAAAGTATTTACTGCATTTCAACCACATGAAAACAAAAGAGTAATGATGGATGAGGTGTTAGAGCGAGTAACAACGATTGATGCCACAGCTCCAACTACAACCGGAAAAATCAAAAGATATTATGTTACATTTGAAGAAATATATTAAGATGTGAGTTAAATTTTTAATAGTAGATTTCCAACTAGAAATTGAATGGATTGTGAAATTAATATTTTAATTATATAAATTTTTTGTATTATATTATATTATAATACAAATTTCAATAAAATTCGAATGTGTAAAAAGGTAAATGATGATGAACAAGGAGAACAAGAAGTCTATACATCCAAATTATTTCTTATAGAAATCGGATTATTAAAAAGGTTTAATTCGAGTATAATAACGGATATTTCTCCAGATGGTCATACTCTTACTATCTCCAACATAAGCGAACGAGATATGATTAATATTCCATTGGTTACAAATGACCCGTTATATGATGCCGTTATGACACTTGAAGGTTGTTCGGTTAATCTTAACAATAGACACATTGACTATGAAATTCCTGGGTTTTATCAAATATTAGAACCAAAGATAGGGGTTGAAGATGCTACTGCTTTTACTAATAATAAAAAAACATATACACCATTTTTGACAGGTTTTAAGTGTGGAACTGTTAATCAGCTATGTGATAATCTTTCAGGTTTAACTTATCTTTCACCTTCTACATACGGCCATGTTAAAACATATACTCTTGTATTTCATAATAAAAATTCTGCTGGTAGAATTTTAAATTATAAATAAATGAGTAATATTAAATCATTTGCAGATCTTAAGAAAGCTCAAGAGAAAGATGAAAATATTAGATTACGCTAGAGATAAAGAACGTCATAACACGAAAGTAGGTATAAGAAAATTTGTCAATGGTTGGAAAGATAAGAGGAAATGGAAAGAAGCTGGAGAAGATATAGGTGAGGGCCTTTTTCTACACTTGAATATCTTGAAGATAGGGAGTAGGGCCATCATGATGATTAAAACTGTGTAACTTTGTATATGTGGTTTTAGAAACAATAAAACTAAAAATAAATTTAAATATAAAAATATATAACATTATATCTGAATTATGTCTAATTTTGTTCGTGATAGTAATATGGTCATTGATTTATTATCAAAAAAATATGGTTCATTTATGTTTTTGAAGGTGTGTGTTGACGACGATGATTTTGATATTAAAAAAGCGTATATAGAACACATTTTTAAACATAACACAAAGGTATTTAGTGAAGACGAACCCTTTTTTGACTCTGGTTTTGATTTGTTTTTTCCGTGTGTGGATGGACATGTATGTGGCGGTCTTCCTGTGGTGAATAAAATTGATTTCAAAGTTAAATGCTCGGCTAGTATCCTATACAAAGATGGATCTGAATATGTAACTGGTTACACGTTGTTTCCACGTTCTAGTTTGAGTAAGACACCATTGCGTTTGGCTAATTCAGTAGGTGTTATTGATTCTGGATATCGTGGAAATATTATCGGTATGTTTGATTGTAAGTGTCAAGAGTTTACAATTAATTATATGGACCGATTGTTACAAATATGTGCTCCTACTATGTGTCCTATCTATGTTGAATTGGTTGAAAAGGAGACTGATTTGGGTATGAAGAGTAGTAGAGGAGAAGGTGGGTTTGGATCTACTGGTAGGTAGGCTGTGGATGATTGATAGGTAATTTTTTTAGATATGTAATATATATGATATGAAAAAGAAAATCATATATATTCGATTATTTAGTATTATAGGGATAATATGTATTTTTGGGTTTATTCTCGTTGTAGTAGTAGGTTTATTTAATAGGAGAGGCAGGGAAGGATACACAAACAATAGTGTAGATATTTATAATAATTTGGGTTTTAGTGGTAGGGGTAGTGGTAGTGTTGGTGGGGGTAGTGGTGGTAGGGGTAGTGGTGGTAGGGGTAGTGGATATGATGATGGTATAGCAGATAAATGGGGATATGGATGGGGCGATCATGTTGTTAAACAGTTTTTGGGGTTACAATCTACTATTAATCCTGCTTATATATTTGATGTTAATAAGATGCAAAAATATATTAGTAAAGATGAGGTTGTGGATTTTTTGGCGAATGGTAAATGGTATTGGTCGGATGAAACAAAGCAGAAGTACTTGAACTATATTGATCGTGATGATAGATCAAAAGAATGGGTTGATGCGAGGTTTGATATGAAACTTTTACAAACCGTTTATTCTGAAAGTGCTATTCAAAAATTGCTTGGGGAAGAAGGATGTGGTGGTGTGAAAAGAAATAAGATGGGTGTGTTTGTGGTGGATGAAAATGTCGATGTTTTGTATGAGGGATATGAAAAAGACGGTTCTGGAATAAGGACTTTTGGTGTCAATAGCGGATTGTTATCGAATGGAAATTGTTGTTATGATTTGTTGATGTGAGGAGGAGGGAAAGGGTGCGAGGGATGTGGTTTTATGTTTGTATTGATTTATCTTTGACTAAAACCGCGCATCAGTTTCATGGCTGTTGGCGTTGCATAAACATTGTTTATTGGGTCTGTTAGGTCTGTTAGGTCTGTTGTGTCTGTTGGGTCATTGTCAATATTAACATTATACATTTGTTGTCTTCCTTGAGACGTTGATCTTGCATTTATATAACTTTGCTGATTTGTTGTACCTATTGTTTTTAATGCTATATTCATATCGTCACATAATGTTTTAATAAATTGTTTGTCTTGTGTGTGGTTGTTTTGTTCTAAATAATCTGTCATAATTTTCAAATGATTACTCATTCGTGATTTTAATAAATATAATTTTGATCTAGGTGGTTGTGGTGTTGGATTTGATTGTATTTGCGGTTCCGAAATGTCATCAACATTTGTGTTTGTGTTTGTTATATGGCTGTTTAAACTTGGTGGTGGAAGAAATGGCACGTCGTTGTAGTTTATCGTGGCATATGATCTCATAGCATAGCTTCGTTGTAATAATGGTGGACGTAATGTTATTAAGTCACATTCATCACTATATGAATCATCACTATATGAATCATCACTATATGAATTTACGTATTGTCTTGCTTCATACAACAATCTTTGTGTGCAAAGTCGGAAAATATGTTTTGTTAAATCTACGTCTACAATTATATCTTCCGTGGTTGTTTTTGGTTCTATGGTTTGGTTAGATGTGTCATCTGATGATTCTATGATTCGTGTTTCAATCAAGTCTGGTAATTTATCCACATATTCTTCAAAATATGCTCCTGCATAACTATCAATTGGATTGCCTGAAATTTTAATTGTTGTTGCGTATGGATTTTTTGATTTAATATAGTAAAACCTTTTGGATTCATTTGTAAGCGGTGATACGTGTAAAGTGGTTTTCCATTCATTGGAGTACCAATCATAAATTGCTCCTTCCCCGTCAACTACATCCAATACTACATTGTCCAATACCTTAAACAAATGATTATGTACAATTTCACCATAAACATGACCTATTAGTTCTAATTTGGAGACGAGGTAATTGGTTGTATTTTTCCCCGCGTTCCCTAATTTATTCATTAGGGATGGATTATGATCTAGACCGAAAGCAATAAATATGTTTGAAAATTTGTCGTATACTAATGATGCTAAGGATGATTCTGAACTATCACCCATTGTTGGATGTCCGTCTGTTAATAAGACATGAATCATTCGTGGTGATGATTGGTTGTTATCGGCTGTTGTGGTTGTTGTTTGGAGATAATCATTCATGGTTTGATTTGCGGTCTTTAATGCTAATTCTAAATTAGTGGAATTTTGAGGGCGAATTTTCTTTATTTGTTCAATTATGTCATTTACATTTTGTGTAGTTACTTGTGTTGTTTCTATAACTGTTCTTACATTATCACTAAATGCATTTACATGCACATAAATAGTTGCTTCTGGATTTTCTGCAAAATAACGTAACATTTGATTCATAGTAAAGTGAATGTGGTCCATTTTTGTTTTACCATCTTTACATAACTCGCTCATTGAACCTGATTCATCTAGTGTGAATAGGAAAAACACTGGATCGATGTTGATTGTAGTTTCACCGGTGTGAATTTCTAAACATCCAAAGGATTCGTTATTGGTGTTAGATGTGGATGTGGATGTGGATGTGGGTGTGAAATCCATATTAGACAAAGTTTCTTTTGAAAGTTTGTTTGTGTTTGTGTGTGTGTTAAATTCTAACAATGCACTTTCTAATATACAATGTTTTGGGAGTGTGTATTTTGGAGTTGTTTGAGTTAAATTTGATGATAGTTCTTGAGTTGTTGTCATTTTATAAATGATGTTGTTTTGGTTGTTTTTGCTGTTGTTGTTGTTGTTGTTGTTGTTGTTGTTGTTGTTGATTACTGTTAGTTAATTAGTTAATATTTATATTTATAACGATATGTTTAAATATAAATCAATTTTTTATTTTTTATTGTGGTATGTTGTTTTTGTTATTTGGAAGGTCGTTTATGCTTTTTTCCACGAACATACATTATTTTTATTTGGTTTAGATATATACATATTTCCATCATTCCCTTTCATTTTTTTATTACAGTTTTCATTTGCAGGATAAGGTGGTGATTTTCTATCTTTATATTTTTTTAATGTTTTACTGTGTTCATTGATAGCATTTCTTCCTGAAACACTTTTGATTTTTTCTGTCAAAGTTTTACGTTGTTTTTCATTTAATTTTAGAGGATTTGTTTTGGTCTTCAATGCATATTTAAAATTTCGTATCCATGAAGATTTACACTCTCCTTTGCATGTTCCTTTACCTATTGATGATAATACTTGCATGGCTCCATTATAAGTACCTATAAATGGCATTGTATGTATGTATATATATTGTTGAGGGAAAAATAAATTCAATAAATTATATTATTATTCATCCATAAACTACTTAAAATCAATCATATCTAATATTATATATATAATAGTCTTATTTATATATTTTATAAAATGGCAGATACAACACCACAAAAAGTAAAAAGAGTAACAAAAAAGACCAAGGCACCTGTTGTAGAGACTGTGTCTGTACCAGTTGTTTCTAGTGAAACTTCTCAATCACCTGAAGCTGTTGATAGTAATACAAAAACCACAGCTGAATCTGTACCTGCATCCACAACTGCTCCAATAAAGGAAAAGGAAATTCGTTTAACTGAAATTCCTGTTGTTGATGAAATCACTGCGCTGAATTTAATGGTTTCCTTTTTAGGATTAGCACAAAAGAGAGGTGCATACACTATTGATGAAGCTTCCAAAATTTGGGAATGTATTAAGAAATTTCAACGACCGATTGAACCAGTTTCTGCATAAACATATAAAATTTATTTGGTATTGGTATTGGTATTGGTAATTCAAAATTTTAATTTAGTGCTTCGTTAGCTCAGTTGGTAGAGCGTGAGGCTGTTAACCTCAAGGTCGGGAGATCGAAACTCCCATGAAGCGATTTTTTATATTATAATTAAGATGTAACTTACTTATAATAAAATAATTTGATATTTATATAATTATTAATATCATTTATAGAATAGTTGGTAAAAGGTTTTGTAATAAAATTATGATATAATTATTCTTTTTAAATTTTAGGTATTTTTTTATCGATACAATAATGTCTTAAAACAACTTCGTTATTTTCATTATATGTATTTGAAAAATCATATCCTCTTCTCATAACATTTTCCCATTTTTCCTCCTTAAATAAATTTGTTTTTATATTACGTTTGTTATTATTATAAATAATAAATAAATTTCTACATAATGTATGATAAAATGACTTTAGAGAATTATTATCTATATTATAAGCATCTATTAATGCCTTATATATTATATCATTTTTCGGATTTACTCCTATAAATGCATTCACTATTAACTCTCCACATTGATGATGACTTCCTAATATTGAAACAAATAAGTTATCTTCTAATAATTTATCAATATTCATTTCTATCATCATATCACTGTCCATATATACTCCTCCATTCAAATATAAAAAATAATATCTAAACAAATCTGCTTTATGAGCTCCATTTTCTAAACTGTTAAATTTTTCAATTACATTTTTAAATTCTTCGATATAATTTTCTTTAAAAAATTGAATTATTTCTTCATCATTAAAATGTAAATATTGATAAGATGGACATTTTGAACATATATTATCAATGACATATTGTTCAGGTTTATGTTTAGATGTTTGTACGAATATTTTAGGGATAAATTTAATATTGTCTTCTTTATATTGTAACTTTTCATACATTCCATACCATTTATTATGTTTTAATTGATTGAATAATTCTGGATTATCAAAATATATTTGTAAAACTAAGTTTTGATCATCATCTGTTATATATTTTTCTTGCCATTCAATTAATTTATCTTCAAATAATTTTTCAAAAGGTATAACTAAATCTGTTGGAACTATAAAAGAACTTCCTAATATAAATACTTCATGCGTTGTTAACATTTCATCTTCGTTTTTTCTAGAAGAAGGTACATTGTTAACAAAATGATAAGTTATTTTATTTTCCGGAATCAATGATATATTTAGGTTTTTTGGAATATTGTCAATATCACAATTCATTCTACCAAAATCAATCCATGCATAAAATTTATAATCTGAATATAATTCTCTTGTATGTCGAACAAAATTAATTTTACTATGATTGATTAAGTTATATTCTGAATATAAATGTTCGGGTGAATGAGATCGCCATTCAGGTATTTTTTTCCTATAAATATCACTATTTATAATTTTTATATCATTCTCAAGATATTTATCGTAAAAAGTATCAACCTCATTTAAATTTTCAAAAATTATATTATCATTAAATTTATTACTATTTGTAATTTGGTTTCTAATATCATCTTCTAAATATACTATTAATTTATATTTTATGTTATTAGCCAAATTATAAAAATAGTTAATATAATAATCGTTAGATGCACTATAATGTTCCCAATTATTTCTATTAATATCTTTGTATGCTGTTATAAAAATAATATCTTTATCTGACATCTTGTATATTATATATATATTATATATATTATATATATTATATAATATAATGACAACAACAAACAATTCCAACTTTTACTACATTACTGTTGCTACAAAACCACACCATGTACTCGATGTTTTAATTAAAACTGTAGAAAGTAAAAATGAAAGTATCGAAGTATTAGGATGCGATAAAAACTGTACATTAGGCGGAGAACTACATGGTAATGGTAGAAAATTCGGAGTCAAATTATTAGAAGTTTATGACTTTTTAAAGCGTGATAATTTAAATGATAATGATATTGTTCTATTTAGTGATGCATATGACGTTTACTATTCAGGTAACAAATCAATCATTATAGAACGTTTTAATAAAATGAATAAACCTGTAGTATTTGGAGGGGAACAATGTTGCTATCCAGATGCATCTAAAAGTTGTTTATATCCAAATACTAATAGTCCATTTCGTTATTTAAATAGTGGTTTATTTATAGGAAGAGTGCATGCACTACGTGAATGTATGAAAGATTATATTTATATAGAAGATGCAGACGATCAATTATGGTGGACTAATAAATTTTTAGAAAGACAAGATTTGATTGAATTAGATTACACTAATCAATTATTTATGAATTGTTTATGGTTAAGAGACGACGATTTAATAATCAATGAAGATAAGGTAGTATTTAATAGAACAGGTAGCACACCACAACTAATTCATGGTAATGGTCCATCTAAAAAGTTTATTGAACCATTATTAGAATATGCTAAAATTAAATTTAATTTATAAATTATTTATAAATATTTCGTGTAAATACTCATGTTGTTTTAAATTTTTTAAAGGATGATATAAATATGATGTATTTATATTATTTTCATTTGTTGTGTCTATATCACTAAATGAAAAAACAATATTTGATAGTTCAATTGGATTATAAATATTTAAATTATTTTGAAGTGCTAACGTATTAAATAATGTTTCATCAAATAACAAAAATTTGTTTTTACATGCAAAATTAGATATTATATTTAATAATTTGTTTGAAATTCTAACTGCACAAATCATAGAATGTGCCCATGGAAAATCTATTTTGTTTTCTAACCTATACCAATGTTGCCAATAAATCGAATTATCATTTTTTGATTCTTTTATTTCATTCATTTCGCATAATAAATCATAATTATTGTTACTATATTTTAAATCTATATTTTTAATTGTATTTTTGTTTGGTATAAAAACATCTTCTTCTATAAACCATATGAAATCATACATATTTTTATTTATTTTTGCGAAATAATATAATGCTTTATCACGAGAGCAAGCACGATCTAAACAATAACAAACACTACCGTAAAAACCGTTATTTTTTGATTCCTCATTATTAATGGAAACAAATGTGATTTTTGTTTCATTATAAATAGATGTATCTATTTCATTATTATCTAAACAAATAAAAACATCATAATTACTATCTATTAGTGTCTCTGCAAATTCGAATAACGCTTTTTTAATATCAATTGTTAAAAAACAGATGGCATATTTTTGCATAATTTAATATATAATTATATATAAAAAAATGCAAAAATATCAAGTCAATAAATTATCATTGAATGCAAATACAATTTTTTATTGTTTTATTTATTTTATTGTCTTGGTGAAAGGATTGTTTTTATTTTTTGTTGTGTGGAATTTATATCTTAAAAAGAAAAATGGTGGAGCTGAAACGAAATTAGAAAAAAAGATATCGTATTACAAAAAATTGACAGAGAATATATTTATTGTATTGGTGTCTCTGTTGTTGATTTATTTATTCAATCCATATCATGACAATAAATATTTAGATGATAAATATGTCAAAATTTTGTTTTTTATTTATGGTATTTTAATGTTAGTTACGTTTGATTGGAGTGAGTTTGCTCGTTTCAGTTGATAAAAAAAAGGTGAAAATTTAGTTAAAATTACAATTATAAAATGTTTTTGGGTTTGGATTGGTTTGGTTTAATTTAATTCATCTATGGTCATAGATATTGAGTTATATTGTAGTTCTGAATTTGTAGCAATTGGTATTGGGATTGGGATCTCTTTGCTAAAAATCTTGTTCATTGTTTCTGTCATTGTATTGTAAAATTCATCATTGTATTTGTTTATATATTGGTGATTGAAATAGAATGGATTAACTCGCCATGTCATATAGTAAAACATGTCTTCTGATGTATATCCCAATTCCAACATTTTGTTTGTCACTTCTGTCAATGACAAATCTGTCTCAAAACGTTCAAAACCGTCTTCATCATCATCATCATTATCATTAATATCATCATCATCATCATCATCATCATCATCATCATCAGTAGCTATAGCAGCAAGAGTTGGAAGTGTCCAGGATGAGTCATATTCGGAAACGGAAGAATTACCAGAAATGTTACCTAATTCTTGGTGGGAATCTGAGTCTGAGTCTGATTCTGAGTCTGAGTCTGAGTTTGAATCCGAATCTGATTCTGATTCATTAACTGTTTCGTTATCATCATTGTTGTTTATTGGAGGTTCATTGTAATATAATTCTTGAGAAAGAATCTCTTGAGATAACATGTCTTGAGATAACAAAGCATTGATAATGTCATCATCAATATCCATTAATTGACTATTATTTTGTGATAGATTGTAGTTTATGTTTATGTTGATGTTGGTGTTTGAGTTGGTGTTGGATGCAATTGGTATTTGTTTACATATCAAATCTTCTCTGCACATTGGACAGGATGTTCGTAACATCATGTTTTGAAAAATACACGATGAATGGAAAACATGACCACATGCTGTTGTTGTTTTGTTTTTGTCTGTGATATCTTCCATACAAATGGGGCATAATGTGTCTTCTGAGTCGGTTGTTGGAGATGTGATGGAGAATGTATTTTTGGCTACACAAAGATCAAATTCGTGTTCTAGATTACGAGGAACTAAATCTGAAAAATATGCCATTTTAAAAATAGATAGATACAAAATTGTAAAACTGAAAAACTTAAAAACTGAAAAACTGAAACTGGTATGAAAATATTAATAATAATAATTTGTAGCTGATTTGGGTTTAGTTGGTTTATTTTAACCAATTTCATTTCATTTCATTTTTTTTTATTTTTTTATAAAAAAATGAAACACTTAAATTTTTACTGGCTTATGGATATCATGTGGATGGCATTATAGATTTGTCTCTATTTTATCATAAATCCAACCGTTTGTTTTGTCATAAGGATAATATATCCATCTGAATGGCTCATTCTTAGAAGTGAATGAAACATCTAGTTGACTTTTATATATATCACTATCAGATAAATCAATTCTATAAATTTCTTTATTCTCTACATCTTGAATTATTATAGCAACGAATTTATAATTATCTCGTATGTCTTTAACTGTCTCTGCGTCTGCGTCATCACTCGTAGGTGAAGGCAATTTCAACGTATAAATGTATGATTTTTCACCTCTATTTTCCTTGTAAAGATCCTTTGCTTCTTCAAAGTCTAGTTCTGTATATTGTTCGTATTCTTTAAATGTTCTATTTATGCCCAATCCATACGGTTCTTTACCACCTTTTAATACTGATATTCCTTCTCCGTTTATAAATTTGGATAATAAATCTCGGTAATGTGCTTTTGATTCTTTATCTATTTTCCACCATTCACTATTATCATCCCAATGCTTTGTTCTTCCTTTGCGTGTATATTCATGCCATGCAATTAAACAATTTGGATGAAACATTGAATATCCAAATGTATATGCTCTTATAGCTATATTTATTTCTTCTCCTATAAAATATAGACGTGGATCATGTTGTACTTCAATGGAAAAAATACCTAAAGTAAAACAAAAATGGGCTGAATAAAACTTTGCCGGTAGTGGTTCATTTAATTGTTTATCTTCTTCTGAAAATCCACCTGGTAAAAATAGCACTATTTTGTTTTCTGTAAACTTGTCGAAATTCATTTTCCATGGAACCATTACTCTACCCTCTGGATCCTTTTCTGGATTAAATGATGGAATATATCCAGTGAGAAGTGGTTTTGCATATCCGGAAGCTTGTAAATCTTTAATCATATTAATGCAAATTGTATCCCAATTTTTAACAAATCTATGATGAGAATCTAATTGTAATGTGTATTCTTCATTATCATATAAGTGTTGAATTTTATTTCTCGCCCAACATGCGCCTTTTGACTCGTTTGATGGTATGTCTATTATTTTAAATCTCTTGTCATCTTTATATTCATCTAAATTATCCCAATCATCATCGGGACAATGTTGCCATGCTATAGCAAATACTAAATTATTTGGATATTTTGCTTTTGATATGCAATCTTTTATGGTTGGCAATAATTGAGGATCCCTATAACTTGCAATTTGTATGAATATTTTATTGTTATTCATTTATGTAATATACATTTATATAATAAATAAAGATTTAACGTAAATATTCTCTCTACATACTGATACTAATATTTGTGGGTGTGATCTGAGGGTGTGGTCTAAGGGTCTTGTGTCTGGTTGTTTCTGGGGTTAAAATTTATATTTTTTTGTGTAAAAAAAAATTGAAACAAATTTTCTTTATTTTTCAACCATAGTAAATTATTAATACTATTTCAGTTACATTTGATTTGTTTGATATTTGATCATAAGAGGATACTAATCATGAGATTCGATAACGAAACCGTAAAGAAGAGTTTCCATGGTTATCTCGATAATGCAAAACTAGAGAAAAAAGATTATCAATTGGAAGGTGTTACTTGGTGTGTCGAGAAAGAAATGGGTGTTATGTTGGATTGTGTCGAGGTGAATTCGGGGGTTGGGGTGTCGCCTGGTACGACCGGTAGAAAATTTATCCGTGGAGGGATTGTTGCTGATGAAATGGGGTTAGGAAAAACTATCATGATGTTAGGTATTTGTTTATCTAACATGATGCCAAAGACGTTGATTGTACTGCCCTTTGCGCTATTAGATCAATGGTGGATGCAAATCTATAAAACCACTGGTCATAAAGCAATTATCTATCATGGTGCTAATAAGAAAAAGTGCGGATTGGACGTCTTAAATAAATCTGCTATTGTTCTTACTACCTACGGAGCTATATGTGGTAAGCTTAATAAAGTGGAGAGTACCAATAAAAACAAGGTGATTGTTGAGAACGATTTACATAAGATCCGTTGGAATCGTATCATCTTTGATGAAGCCCATCATTTACGCAATAAAAAGACTATGTTGTTTTTGGGTGCGTTGAGGTTGAAGGCAGGTATCCGTTGGTTTGTTACCGGTACTCCTATTCAAAACAATGTGAAAGACTTTTATAGTTTGTGTTTGTTGATGGGAATCCCTGCTAGTTTCATAAAAGACAACATCGATTTTATTAGGAGGACGTTTGTGTTAAAAAGAAGCAAGTCTGACGTAGGTATTTCACTTTCTGGTATTGAAACTTTGTGTAAAACCGTTTCGTGGTTGGGAGAGGGGGAGGGGGACGGGGTGAAGGAGAAGGAGAAGGAGGGTTGTCTGGATGAGAAGCTACTATCGAAAAAAATTCATTCTTTGTTGGCATTTTCTGGTGCGACTTTTGATGAACGAGATGAAGGTAGTAGTGATGATATTAACATTTTTGATAAAAAATTTAAGTTTATTGCAAAACCGGGAAAAAATATTCCAATGATTTTGTTGATACGTGCAAAACAATCATGTATTTCATCGAATTTATTGCTTCGGGGTGATGAGGGGGGTGTGTTTAATTCTAGCAAAATAAATAGTGTTGTTGATTTGATTGGGGAGAGAATCGGTAACGGAAATGGTAAAATTGTATTCTGTGATTTCCACGAAGAAATGGATATTATTGAAAAGAGGTTGGGGTTGTTAGGGTTAGGGTTAGGTTTAGGGTGTAAAATTGGTAAAATTGATTCGCGTGTTAAAAAAACTGATCGTGAAAGGTTATTAAATGATCGGTTTGATGTTTTAATTATTCAAATTAATTCTGGGTCTGAAGGCCTTAATTTACAAGAAAATTACTCGGAGGTGTATTTCGTAAGTCCACATTGGAATCCATCGATTGAAGATCAAGCTATTGGCCGGTGTTACAGGTTCGGACAGAAAAAATGTGTGAGTGTTTTTCGATTTGAAATGGATGGTTTTGATGATGAAAAAAGAACGTTGTCGGTTGAGCGCCACATTTCAAATATTCAAAATTCGAAGAGAGAGATGATAAAGGAATTGTTTTAGGGTTAGGGTTTATTTGTATTAAATGTAAATGTAAATAAATGAAAGGGTAGTGCCTTTTTTTCAGCACTGGATAAAAAAATATTTGGTTTATATATTTACAAATAGGAAATGGGTTGGTTAGTGTTGTTTAGTCATCAAAACTGTCATCATCGGATGAATGGTAATCATAATCTGTGTCAATGTCATCTTCGTCAAAAACTAGATTATTGATTGTGATATCGTGATTCATACATTTGCATTTAATTTTTTCTGGAATAGGGTAATTAACACTTATTAATTTATATTCTCCACATAAACAACAATTATTTGCTTGAAATTGCGAGTTCTCTCCATCGTCTTCATTATATACATAAAATACCCAATGTTCTTCTGTGTCGGCACCTAAGGGAAATAAGTCATCTGGATTTGCTCTTGAAATACATGATGTGTTTAATAAATGATGGATTCTGGTTTTTTTTGATTTTATAAATTGCATGATTTCCCATGTTTTAGTATCATAAAAACAGAAATCTTTGATTAATGATTGTAGATCTTTGGGGGTGTCTAATTTATTTACACAAAGCTGTTTTATTACACTTTTGGTTTTGGTTTTGGTGGTTTGGGATGTGGTTGTGGTTGTCATTTGAAAGTAAATACTGATATATAATGTGCTTTATTGTCTAAGTCTTCATTAAATCAATTTTTTGTTTTATGTTGGGTTTGAGTTTGGGTTTGGGTTTGGGTTTATAAAAAATAAAATTGATTTGTTTTTGATTCAGTTGAGACGTTATACTATTTACAAACATGTCAAAAAGAGATAGATCAAACGAATGTTTACATTTGGCATTTATTGTCATTATTGTCTGTTTTATTCTTTGTTTCGTGTCGTCTATAAAAAAACGGACATCACAAACACCGCCATTTTGTTACGACTGTAAATTTTATAAACCATTGTCTTATGTTGGTAAATATGATACGTTTGGTAAATGTAGTCTTTATCTAAAAGTGTATGAAGATATGTTACAATATGAATATGCTGATATAGCTAGACAAAATAACAAAAAATGTGGTGTAAATGGAACGGATTTTCAACCAAGAGTCAAATAAAAAATGGGGAAGGAAGAGGAAGGAAAGGGGAAGGAAAGGGGGAAGAGAGAAAGAAAAAGGGTGATTTAGTTATAGTTTACAATTATAAAAGTGGTGGGGTGGGTTGGTTTTTTTTTATTAAAATTTCTTTAAAATATAGTGTTCGATTAAATCAATAACATTACCTGTATAATACCTGCATCTTTCAAATTTCTTGGCTTGGGCTCGAGTCTTATCTTTGCGGTGGATTTCGTTAATAATATGATTACCTTTGTCTACTATGATATTTGCTAGTCTATTATCGAATGCATTGTTATCTACGATGAACTGCATGTTATTATTGATAAATGCATATAGTTCAATGCATGTATCAACTAATTCATAAAATGAAAAGGTGTTTTTGTTTTTCTTTTGATATTCAAGAGCATATAATTTATGTCTTATGGTGTTATAAATTTTATTTTTTTGACTTGCTATAATTTCTTCTTCTGGAGTGTATATAGAGTCTTCCATTGCGCGTTGTTCTGCTTGATACCTTCTTCTCTCATCAAACTCCTCGTAGTTTCTTGAGTTTCTACGCATTGTCATTGTGTGAGTTGATTTGGTTGAATTTGAGGCATTAACGGAGCGTCCTGATCTTAGTTGCATGTTGTCTTGGTTTGGAAGTATCGCTATTAAAATAATAAGACTGTTAGTTAGTTAGTAAGTTGATTAGTTAGTTAGTAAGTTGATTGTAACGATTAATTAATTGATTGCTTGATTGATTTGTTTTATTGATGTGTATTGGAGAGAAAATTGAATCAATTTTTTTTTTCGAATATGCATTTTTAAAATTACTTAAAATTTTTTGATTTTAGGGTTCGGATGGATTTTAATTTTGTAACTTAATAAAATTCGTATTTTTCATCCGGTGGAAACATATAATAAAATGCTTCTTTACAAAATGTTTCGCCTGTGCTTTCATACCTAGTTTTTTTTTCTTGATTTTTATTGTTTTTTTTTTCTTCAATACTTGAAAATAGTGAGTTATTATTACGCCATAATCCTTTTATTTTTAATTCCCCTTTACCATCTTTTTTGTCATTAATCCAAAAACCTTCATATTCTTCTTCATAAAAATTGGTGCTTTGGTTCGGGTTAGGGTTAGGATAAGAGTCGTATAATTCTTTATATGAATATTTACCATATCCATGTCTATTATCATCTTTCCATTCACCATCATAGGTAATGATTATGTTATCGTTATGTGAAACATATTTGCCTTTACCCCATCTAACATCATTTTTAAATTCTCCCTCATATGTAAAATTAATGTTTTCATTAAACGAAATAAATTTACCTTTACCACATTTAACATCATTTTCGAACTCTCCTTCGTATATGTATTCTCTCTCTATATATGAAATAAATTTACCTTTGCCACACTTGATACCATTTTTAAATTCTCCTTCGTATGTGTATTCATTTTTAAATTTGTATTTTCCATACCCATGTTTTTCATTATTTTTATAATATCCTATGTAAGAACTTACTCCGTCCGAGTATGTCATACTACCATATCCATCTCTGATACTATCGCTATTTTCACGGTATTTTAATTCACCTTTGTAGATGGATCCATCATAATAAATAAGATAATCATCCCCATATTCTTCAATTGCAGAAATATTTTCAATACGATTTGGTTTTGTCATTTTTAATTGGTTGATTTTTTGCATGGTTTGTTTAATTGGTTTGTGTTTGGATTGGAAATATATAAAATCATTTTTTTTTAAAATTAAAAATAATGGTTGTTTATATACACATATAAATAAACACATATAAATGTCTCTTGTGGATAGTGGTGATAAATTATGGAAAAAAATACCATTTGATGTTTTTATTAATCATATTATGCCATTTGTTTATAAGAAACAGGATGTAGCGTTGTTGGACGATATTCGAAATTTTTATTTTGACTATCAATTCATAGTTGATTATTATTTTTTCGGGTTGAATGAATTTTGTTTGTTGGTTGATTTGGTTTTTTTCTGTAATGGCGGTGTTTCGTTGATAGAAAGAGTAGATAGTTGTTTTATTGATATTCTTGATCGGAATATCTTGTTTTGTAGGTTTTCTTTAGATAAAAAATATGAGTTTATAAATGAGCATTTTTATTTGAATTCTCTGACAAAAACGCATGTTAAAAACAAGTTTTTGTTGTCATTGATGACGCCGAGCGAGAGAGCTGGTTTTATGAATGATTTTTTAATTTTAGATTTAGATTTTGAATAAATGGCGTTTTGTTGTAACAAAACTAAAAAATAAATAAAAAATTGATGTTATTTTTATTTATTTTTGGGAGTGAATAAAATAAAACTACGTTGGCTGAATTTGTTGAATTGATATGTCGAAACATTATATTTTGGGTGATATTCTATGTGGTCCTGCATCTGCTGATAATCTGGGGGATTATGAACTTGCAAAAGTAGTTCATAAATACGCTACGGAGAGAAAATGTGGGGGTGGGGGCGACGGTGGAGATGAGGATGAGGATGGGGATGGTGGTTGGCGTATTAGGTTACCTGAAATTACAATAGAAGGAATTAAGGTGATTCCCGAGTTTATTGGAAATGCGAATGGGTTATCGTTGATTTTATACGGTATTGATGTTTGGATGTACAAGAAAAAGAGGTTAATTACAATGGATAGTATTTTTACATACAAACCAATTTTATATAAAAAAACATATATTGAAAAACGTGTGGGGTGTGAGTATGATGTGGATGATTATAATACGGTTCTTACAAAAATTAGTCTAGATGTCTCGTGTATGAAATTCAATAAATTGGAGGGGGTATTATATACTGCGGATAACTTGCATCCATTAGTGGGTGGTGAGGGTGGTGGGGAGGGTGAGGAATGCTGTGTTTGTTTGGAGACTACGAAGACTACTACACCATGCGGACATAAACTATGTGTGATGTGTTGGGGAAATATCAGAATGATTCGTAGAAGATTACCTTGCCCTATTTGTAGAGAGAATCTGAGACAGAGAGAAAAGTTGGCTCATTTGTTTCCACCAGGGTTTGTTGGGTTGGATAATTTATATTCTGACTTTTATGATCGTGGTGGTGATGGTGACGTGGATCTTGTTGGTGCTACTCATCCTGGTCGGCTTACTGGGATTTATAATGAAAATACTGGTACTATTATACCAATTGATGGTGGGGATGGGGATGACGATGATAGTGACGACGATAGTGATGATGATAACGACCTGTATTTTTGGGAAGATTATGATGGGGAGAGAGGGGATGATGGGGAAGAAACGGATGATAATATGCTTATGCGTGAATTGGCGCGAGTTGGATAGTTGGATAGTTGGATAGTTGTAGTTGTAGTTGTAGTTGTAGTTGTATAGTTAGATAGTTTTGTATTTGTATTTTATAATTTATAAAAACTTTTTTGTTGGAGTTAGTGGGGTAGGGTTAATTTTTCATGTATATTAAATAAGGGGCTAAGTATATGCTTACAATTAATAATATTATGTTTGTATCAAAACTTCTTGTGTTTAAAAATGCACTCAATACTACTGCGAATATTACCAGGAAACTATCTCCTAGTAAAGCGTATGCACCTACTTCTTTTGAATAGCCTTTAAAATAATCTAACATGTCATTGGATCCTCTAGGTATTACAGTGAATAGTATAAAAAATAAAAAGTCGAAAATTAGTTGAATTACAACACATAATCCTGCAAATGCTGTGAGGCCTATTTTTATTTTTGATGTATATACTAAATATCTACCTAATAAAATATATAAAACGCCGATCAATATATCTGCTATCATTGCTGATAGTCTGTATTTTTTATACCATCCTTCTAAAGATGGGCTTTTATAATAGATGCGTGAAAATGTCATAAAAATAATAAATAAATCCGCATAGATGTTTGCTGTGATTATGGGGACGTATTCGAATTTATTTGTATAGTTGATTATCGGGGTTATGTTAGTGGTTTTTTCTATTATGAATGTAATGAAAAAAGCGAATATGACTAATAGTAGTTCTTGCATATAGTATAACAATATAAAAAGAATAGTTGTTGAAGTTTTGGGGAGATAGTTGGAGAGAAGGAGAACCCAGGGTTGTTGTCTGTACTCTGTACTCTGTACTCTGTACTCTGTACTCTGTGACCCGACAACCACCCGACACTTACAACCCGCTTACAGCCAATATGGAGTGTATCAGGGTGCTACTACTAAGAACCAGAACAATATACGAGAATTACCCCATATTTACAGGAATCGAGAAATGGGTGAGGAATCGGGAAATGAGTGAGGAATCGAGAAATGGGTGCGGAATCGAGAAATGAGTGATTGGAAAAAAAACATACATTACATTAAATTACAAATTATAAAACTAACTATCTAACTAATTATTTTATTCGTCGTATTCCTCTTCTTCGCACTCACCTTCTTCTACAAAGTTGATGCCTTGATTTTGCTCGTTCCAAAAGCCAACTAGATCTTGCACCATGTTGTAGATGTGACCGTTTTCGTGCCAGTTATCACCATTGCGAGTTCTTAGATAAGTAGTACCTTTGTGTTCGAACTTCTTTACCTTGAATACTTCTTGCTGTGTTTCAGATTCGTTATCAGAAACAACTGGAGTTGATTCGACTGAATCTGGTGCTTTTTTTTCAACTTTGGCCTTTGATTTTTTGGCTGGTTTATCAGCTTTCTTGGCCTCTTTTTCGGCTTCCTTTAGAGCCTTTTCTTCAGCTTTCTTGGCCTCCTTTTCAGCCTTTTCTTGAGCTTTCTTGGCTTCCTTTTCAGCCTTTTCTTGAGCTTTCTTGGCTTCCTTTTCGGCTTCCTTTTCGGCTTTCTCTTGAGCTTTCTTGGCTTCTTTTGCTTCTTTCTCCTCTTCACTGAGGACCTTTGACTTTTTTACCTTTTTAGTTTCGAGGGGAGTTTCGAGGGGAGTTTCGAGGTGTTCTTCTTCTGGTGCAACATCATCTTTTGATACAATGTCTGCGAACATATCTACGACTTGTGATTCCTCAACTACTTTGACTGTTTTGGCTGGTCTTCCTCTCTTCTTTTTCTCTCCGTCTTCAGGATTAGAAGCAACTGACTTACGCTTTCTTGGCTCCTTGGCCTTCTTTTCTTTCTTAGGCTTTTCATGATTTAATAAACGAGTAATTGCCTCTTCACCGTCAAAACCATATAATTTACCACATAATACGATTAATTTTTTTGTTTTTTTTGTCATTTTTAATTCTTTTTTTGTTTTTGGTTGAGTTTCTGATTGAGTTTCAAGTTGATTTTCAACGACGACATCCATTGATTTTTGATCAACGAATGAAACGACAGATTCAACAGGAACAACTTGGGTTTGGTTTAGGGTTTCGATTTGAGCTGACATATTAAATATTGAAATACGGTATATTTGAATATTCGAAATAGTAGATTTACGAGTTGAAATTGCTTGTTTAAAATTAATTGGACGCTTAACTGATTATTGTTTAATGATTCTCCTAAATTAGAAAAATTTAATTTCAATTTTTTTTTTCGATTATGGATTTTTTAATTTACTTAAATTTTTTTGATGTTATAATTTGGTAAAAAAATAAACATGCCTCTTCTATCCTCGTTCTAATACTTAGATATAACAATATGGGGACAAACGGGAATCGAACCCGTGACCTCTCGCACCCAAAGCGAGAATCATACCACTAGACCATTATCCCATAAATACCGATTCCCAATATAGGTTGAGATTTTTTTTATATATAAATGTCAAAATATAATAGGTATATTTATCGACCGTTTCATAAAAAAAAGCCATTTGTTTTTGGCTCTACCTTTACTAAAGGTGGAAATTTAGTTAAAATTACATGTTATAAAATTATTTTTTATCACTATCTGAATCAATCTCTATCAATTCTGGTAGATCATGATAATCATCATCATGATACAATGGTGGTTTGTAGCCCTTTGGAACACCACAATCTGCAAGAAATTGATCTCTATCAAAAATGTCTAATGCTAAATTTTTAAATATGGCTAATGAAATGTACTTAATTTGACAGCTATTTAAGGCCTTTAATCCTAGCATTTCTCGCTCGGTATAAAGCTCTCCTTTCTCCTTTTTATCCACCCATGTTGCGAATGCTACCAAATCATCTGGTTTGTTGAAGAAGTATCTAAAATGCTCTCCATGATTCAGAATGATGTTTGTCAGTGTAGCAT
>Ga0214921_10003083_pt1 | contig 26137 bp, 18 predicted proteins | sample LL1505_MetaG_FD_177992 | JGI IMG/M metagenome (GOLD analysis project Ga0214921, IMG submission 177992) | Freshwater microbial communities from Lake Lanier, Atlanta, Georgia, United States - LL-1505 | ecosystem: Environmental > Aquatic > Freshwater > Lake | place: USA: Georgia | collected... | reverse complement strand
TAAGAAACAAAAGAAATATTGGTTGCGTAATCATTCAATTGATTATACAGCTAATGTAGTGCCTGGTCGTTCCCATAAGAAAGACTATGCTACACCCGAAACGATTTTAATTGATGATACAGAAGATGTTATTGTCTCTTTTAATCGTGCTGGAGGCATCGGTATACTTCACAAAGATATCGGTGAAACTCTAGACCAACTGAGAACTCTGCTTGCATCGGATACTAAATAAATGTATAATATGTTGTTGTGGATAATCAACTATACTCCGTTAATACTACGTCTATACAAAGGAAAATTATATGACTTCATTCGCTAATCTCAAGCGCAATCGCAACTCTTTTGAAAAACTTTCTAAAGCAGTTGAAGCAACCTCAACAGGTACTGCTGACTCAAACTCCAAAGAAGATACACGCTTCTGGCAACCAGAAGTAGACAAAGCTGGTAACGGCATGGCTGTTATTCGTTTTCTTCCCGCACCTTCAATTGATGGTGATGATGCTCTTCCTTGGGTTCGCACGTTCTCTCATGGATTTCAAGGTCCAGGTGGATGGTTTATTGATAACTGTTTAACCACTTTGAATGATAAGTGCCCTGTGTGTGAACACAACAATACATTATGGAACTCTGGCATCGAAGCCAACAAAGATATTGCTCGTAAACAAAAACGCAAGTTAAGTTATGTTGCAAACATTCTTGTTGTTTCTGATCCAAGTAATCCTTCAAATGAAGGTCAAATCAGACTGTTCAAGTTTGGTAAGAAAATCTTTGATAAGATTACAGAGGCAATGAATCCTGAATTCGCTGATGAAACACCGGTCAATCCGTTTGACTTGTGGGAAGGCGCTAACTTCAAGTTGAAGATTCGTAATGTCGAAGGCTATCGCAATTATGACAAATCAGAATTTGCTGATGCGTCTGCATTGTTGAATGGTGATGATGATAAACTTGAAGAACTTTGGAAGAAAGAATATTCTCTCAAAGATTTCACAGAACGTAAGAACTTTAAAGCTTACGACCAACTCAAGACCCGTCTTGATAAGGTTCTTGGATTTGATGGTGCACCAATCGTTAAATCAAAGGCTGAAGATACAGTCGCAACATTGAAAGATGATACTTCTGTATTGAATAAACCTCTACATGCTGATGATGAAGACTTAGATTATTTTAAGTCTCTCGCAGAACAAGAGTAATTCTCTCACCGTGATTAAATCCCGCTTCGGCGGGATTTTTTTATGCAACTCTTTGGAATAGATTAGCAAATGTATCATCATACACAGATGGTAATTTGCCTTGACTTTGTGGTGAAGCTGACGCTTGTGTACTATTATTTGTAATGTTTGTAACAGAAGCCATAGCATTGTCAAACATTCTCATCACTTCAGAAAGACCTGTTGATGCTGAATCAATTACATTACCCATGTTTGGTGCATTTGCTGCCACAGATGCAACAGCTGATGATCCACCTGTACCAATTAAACCAGCTAATGTTGAACCCATAGAACCAAGAGATGATGCCATAGTTTGACTATCTCGTTGCATTGGATTTGCAGCTGAAGCTAAAGCTGTATCTGGTGTACTTGGATGAGTAGAAGGTGTATATTGTCCACCAGCAGCTGCAATAACAAATTTCTTATAATTTTCAACGCCTTGTTTATCAATTTCATTAGTGAGCATAGATTCCCCAGCCCATCTGCCAATAGCTTTATCTAAAGGTAAATTTTTATATGATGATCCATCCCATAATGCTTTTTGTGCTTTAAATCCATCTTCCATAGTTGGAAATTTTGCCAAAGTTCCGTGAGATTTTCCAGCTGAATCAATTCCTTGTTGACTAGATGGAGTTCCTCCAAATTTTGCAGCAAAACCATTTTCTCCAGTATACATTATGTTACCTGGATTATTATGTCTTATTGGTTTGCCTTTACCATGTTCAAAATCTGCTTGAGCTCTAACGACAGCATCTTTTTGTTGTTCAGTTAAATTAGCCCAAGTCAATTCAGTTGTTGAAGGACCGGCAACAGGACTACTTCCTGTTCCACCAGTTGCTGTTGGTTTTGTTGAAGGTGCTGCTGTTGGTTTTGTTGAAGGTGCTGCTGGTGTTGGTTTACCGGCAGCTGCAAGTCTTGTTGCTTCAGCAGAACTTTCATTTGGTGCAGAAGGTAATGCTTGGACTTTAGCACTTTCAAGTTTTTGGGGTGCAACACCTAATCGTTTTAATTTTTCTTGATATAATACTGCTCTTTGTTTTAATATTTTTTCATTACCACCTTGATTAATATCATCTTGTATTGAAGCGAGAGCGGCAACACTATCAATAACTTGTTGTTGTTCATCTGGAGCTAAAGCATCTATTACTTGATATGCAGTTAAAGCTGTTAACCAAACAGCACCTATTGGACCACCAACAAGTGCAGCTGCTTCACCAGTAAAGAATCTTTTTAATATTTCACCAGCACCTTTTTTAGCAACATCTTTAGCACCTTGTTCTGCAGCCATTCTTGTAGCTCGTTCTCTGATTAAATCCTCAGCTGTTTTATTAAAACCACCTGGAGTTGATACTTTTCCAGGTGTTGTTCCTGGTGTTCCAGGTGTTGTTGGTGTGCCTGGAATACCAGGTGTTTTGGATGGTGTTCCTGTTGGAGCACCTGTTGGTGCACCTCCTGGCATTCCCAATTTACTAGCAGCCCATGCAGCGGCGGCTGTACCAGCTGCCGCGGCTAAGCCAACAAGAGCGCCACTTAAAGCAGTTATTGCTAAGTATAGTGCTCCCCCAACTGCTAAAACAGTTAATAGTCCACCAGGAACATTTAATTGATCTTTCAAATAAGTATCTAAAGTAACGAATGCTTTTTTGATTGCTTGCCATATTGCAGAAAAAATTTGAACTACGCCTTCTGCAAATCTTGGATCAGAAGCTAAATCGCCTAGTAAATTAATACCTTTGACAAATAAATCTTTAATAGCAACAAATGTTTTAATAAAACCTTCTTTCACATCAGGATCACTAAAAAGGTCACCTAAAATTTCAGAACCTTTTTGAATAATTGTTTGAATACCTAAAATAACTTGTTTAATAAAAGATTTTATTCCATCAACTACATCTTGATTTTCTAACAGTTTACCAACGCCTATTGCCAACAAACCAAGTAATCCACCCTTCAGTAGATAACTAGCAATAGTCTCCAAAAAGTCTAATATTCCACCACTTTCTTTTTTTTCTTCTGGCTTAGCACCAACTTGCGTTGGTTTTGTAGATGCTACTCCTCCAGCTTTACTAAATTTAGATTCATAAGCAGTTTCTCTATCACCAGCTCTTTTGAAGAACATATCTGCTTTTGTTGTTGCAGTACCACCTTGAAGCTTAACTAACTTGACCATATTCTGTCTTGTAACATTCATATCTCTTGCCATCGAAGGCAATACAACAGAATTTTTTGCAGCTAGTTGAGAATGTATTTTTACTTGTCTAGTTTCTGTAATTAAAGAACTGATACCATTTTCCAAAACAGCAGAAGAAAATCCACTCGCATTAGTGCCAGATAATTCTTTTACTTTCTTTGTTTTATCAACAGCATCATAGGCTTTAAATAATGATGGTAGTGCAGCAGCTGCAAAACCTTTTTGATTAAACATTTGTCTTGGGTCGAACTTTTCTTTAGCTCTTTTTCCAAGAGTCGAGAATACACCACCGCCACGTTCTTTCTCGGCCTTGTATATCTCTGCTAGTCTTGATTGTTTATCTGCCATTTATTTTCTTGCCTTTTGTTGAGCTTTTATTCTCTCATTTTCTTCTTCTAAAAACTTCACCAACATATCAATATAGACTTGTCTTTCCCAAGGTAACATGTTATCCAATTCAGTCAAACTATACTTGTGATGTTGCATCAACGCAAAATTAGTCTGATAGTAATTACCTAATGTATCATAACCAAATATTATACGAAAAAATTTTGTATGCCTTGCACAGTAATAGTTTCTTCATATCCACACTTCTTACATTTAAAATCTAACTCTTTTGCAATCTTTGGCATAGTATTAAAAAACAATTGAATTTTTTCCATGTCTTCTTGTTGCAAATTCTCAATAAATTCTAACAATTCTTCTTTTGTAGAATCTTTCGCATAGTACATTTGATCTGCATCATAGATGTAATCTATACAGCTAACAATAACATTCAATACTGTATCAACATCTTCATCTGCTAAATTTCCAGCATTTTTGAGTAAACTTAATGTTGGATACTTCATCATAATACCCAATTTATCACTAATCTCAATTTTGCTTGAGTGTTTCTCATCAATGATTGGTTTGATATCTAAAATATTCAAATCAAATTTAACTAATGATCCACAAACTTTTTCTTCGTCTTTATCATCTTTAACGGTATTGTTGCAGTTGTATTTTAAATTAACAACTTCACCAACCGATCTTGCTCTAAGTTGCATGAACAGGTGTTCAAGATCGAATGTTGGTAAATCATCAACATCAATATCTGATAAAATACAATTATTCAATACTTGTTTTACAACATCAACTGTTTCTTTTTCATCGGTAGACTGAGCTGCCATTAGAAATAGTTTTTGTTCCTTTACAAGAAAGGGTCTGTATTTTACAGTTTTGCCATTCGAAATTAATTTCGTTTCATATGTTGGCACATCAATTTTAGGTAAAGCCATATTATATCCTCAGTTAATTAAAATAAACCTCTTGTTAGGGGTGCAATCAAAGAATTACCAACTTTGCTACCCGTACTATCGAAAAACTTAGCAGCTTTAGATCCAAAGAACTCGGATGCAGCTGCAGCAAGGTCATACGTTCCATCATACACAACACGATATCTTTGATATGCAAATTGTACTGACAATCGGTGAAAACCATCTTCACTCCATGATAATGGTTGTGAAGCTATACCAATAGGAAATGCATCAATCAATTCAACAGCAAATATCTGTTTAATGAAATCATCGTATTGAACAATCTTAATATTTGTTAAATATCTAGTGTCAACACCTTTTGCATATCTAAGATTGTTTGTATCACTTGGCATAATAGCTTCCAGCCAACGCTCAAACAACTTTCTTTCATAGAATTCATTTGTACACAAGAATCCTAAAGTTGTGTCACCACTGCCGTATGCAGTTTGGTATGGAACTTTAAATGTGGGTCCATAAATTTTAACATCAGCTGTTTGCAATGTTTTTCCTGGCAACTCTGCACTTTCACATTGCATGGCTAAGTATCTCGAAATAGCCGCATTTGATGTTTTAGATTGACCAGTTGGTTGTTTATTACCAATTATGTCATTAATAGAATCTGTTATATCTGCTACGATTGTATTTGGTATATTTAATAGTTTTTCTAAAGCAGATGTTTGTATGAATTTGTCAATGTATTCTGGAATAGGAAGTATGACCTCAAAGCGAGATGGTTTTGCTAATCCATCTTTCCCTTTAATATTGGATAGAAATAATTGTGGTGAAAAGGCCATTAGAATTTTTTCCTTGAATCGGCATATACTTTACTTGTGCTCGCACCAACAAAACTTTCCATTGGTAATAAACATGCTATATCCCACTCATCAGCAGATATCTGCAAGAATCTAGATTGCACATGTGAGTATAGATATCTTTTAATACATGGTTGTGCTTCAAACGCCTTTGATGCAGCTGATAGAGCCGCATAACTTAATTTCAATCTTGTGTTCTTATCATAACGACTATCTGACGCATATTGACTTAACTTATCTAACAAAAGTATTCGTTGCTTTGGATGAATGTAATGTAAATTCAATCCTAGAAAACCGTCTGAGTATTGTTCTATTGGGAGTACCAAAGGAAACCTATCGTAGTATGGCAACGAATTCTTTGTTTTTGGGTCATAGAAATAAAAGTACATATTACCTATAATAGTACTACTTCTTTGTCTTTGACGATCAGCCATCAAGTTTTGTCTTGATGGATTTAATTCTGAAATTTTTGCACGAAGCCAAGACCTCGATTTATTAGTTCGAGGTGTAAGTCCTTCTTTTTGTAAGGACTGATTTATTCTGTCTAAAAGATATGCCATCGTATATTTATGTCAAAGACCAAGTTCTTTTTCAGTTATCAATTTGAATTCCCAACCATGTTCTTTACAGAAAAGATCAGCTGCTCGCCACTTTTCTTGATTGATAGCATATGTTATTGACTCATTAATGTAGTTCTTTGTTCGTCTTTTTTGCGTGGGTTTCTTAGTTTGTGCTTCTGGCTTGACCTCTAATATATAGGTAATGGTCTTGCCACCCTTCAGTTTCAGATGTACGATGAAGTCTGGAAAGTAACGATGAGCTTTCTTATCAACAGGTGACACATAGGGTATTGGTAATTCTTCAGATGCCCACCAGATTACATTTGGATTCTCATCCAAATATTTCATCACTCTCAATTCCCAAGAAGAACGGTAAATAATATTACTTGCGTTCCCTTTGTACTTTGAAGTGTTTTTAGGCGTAAATGTTCCTCGGTATGACATAAATATATCTAGTAAACTATAGGACAGAAAATGGCATTTTTTTCATTAACAGATATAAAACTTAATTCTGGCGAACAGTTTGATAGGAATTTTTCATTTCAGACTGATTACAATAGTGATAATAGACGTTATCCATCAGACCTTGGCAATTCTGACAAAGGTCATTATATGATGTTTTATGTGAAAGTTCAAGAAAGAAGTATAGGTCAAAACCCAGGATTGAATAATGTATTGAGTAGAGATCAATCTGGATCATCTCCCAATAATGGTTTTTTTGATGCTGGCAAAAATCTTATTGATGCGGGTGCTGCCATTTTTCAAAGTTTGGGTGAAAAACTTGATAATAGTATTTCAACCACAAGTCAAGACGCTGATGCACAAGAAGGTGGATTCTATGGTCAATCATCTTCATCTGTAGATATTATAAGAAAAACAAAAAGTGCTTTAGCTCAAGGGTCCAAACATTTAACAGAATCCGCTATATTAAATAGATCAAATTTTTTCAGAACAACAAAAAGAACAAAAGATACCATTGCGTTATATATGCCAGACACTTTAACTTTTGATTACAAACAAAGTTTTAGTACTACAAGTGTTACGAAAGATATGGGACTTCTTGGTGGTCTAGTGCAGGCTGGAGCTTCATTGAAAGATCAACTTGATAGTAATGCCAGCACTTCTCAAAAGATTAATAATATGTCACCCTTTGCCGCTGAAGCGTTAAAGAGTAAATTTGGTGGTGATACATTATTTACTGCATTAACAAGTGCAACTGGTGGTGCATTAGCGGTAAATCCACAATTAGAAGTAATATATCAGTCACCATCATTCAGAAATTTTAGATTTCAATTTATGTTTTATCCAAGAAGTGAGAAAGAAGCTTCTGATGTATTGGACATTATTGATTTGTTCAGATATCATCAAGCGCCAGAAATTATGAGTTCTTCTTATGGCAGATATCTCATTCCACCATCAGAATTTGATATTAAATTCTATTATAATGGTGTTGAAAATACTAATATACATTCCATTGGTAATTGTGTTTTGACGGATGTAGCTTTAGATTTTGCACCTAATGGTTATCAATCATACGAAACTTTAAGTAATGTGCCACAAAAAGGTAAGACTGGTATGCCAGTTGCAATTCGTATGGATCTGTCATTTCAAGAAACAGAGATTCAAACAAAATCTTCACTCAGAAATGAATATACCAAAAAACTTGGCGCAGGCGATTCAAGACTTGGTACTTTTGTTGCTGGAGGTAGTGATGCGAGTGGAATTGGTCAAGATCGTTATGATGCTTCTGGTACATATGCAGCTACAATTGCCAGCGGACAACCAGATGATGTTACTGGAGTAGATGAGGCTATAGCTTTGAATGCAGCTGATGATTTTAGAAGAGCCGCAGATATAGATGACTTATCAATTTCAGAAGATGTTTATGGTGGAATTACTTCTTGGGATGACCAAGCAAGTCCATTCGATGAGGGAGAAGAATAATATGGCTAGATACTTTAATTACTTTCCGAGAACACCTTATTATAAAGGTTTAAATTCAACTTCTTTAGATGAGTTGACAAATATAACTGCGAGATTTGGATTTCAAACTGATCTAAAAAACAATGCAGCTGCTTATTATAATTATTTAATTAAAGATGGTGATACACCAGAAATCATTGCGTCTAAAATTTATGGATCACCAGAAAGACATTGGATTGTTTTATCTATGAATGACATTACCGATCCATTATATCAATGGCCATTGACACAACGAACAATTATTAAATTTATTAATAAAAAATACGAATCTAATGTATACGCTGATACTGCTAATACTGGAGTATCTGGTGTTTCTTGGGCAACAAACAATATACATTCCTATTATAAAGTTGTATCAAAAATCAATACGACTTTAAAATATAAATCTTTTAGAAAACTGAATGTTGATATCAATACATATTCACAAATTGTAGCAACTTCAAATAACTTTACGTTACAAGATGGTGTAAGCCTCACAATAGAAACATCAAAAGAAACTAAAACTTATTACGACCATGAGATTGAATTGAATGAGAACAGAAGAAAAATTATATTGTTAAAACCAGAATTTGTACCAGAAGTAGAATCTGAATTTTTGAGAGTTATTAAAGACACTTTATGACTGATAGTTTAAATATTAAGCAATCTACCGACTTTAGAATTAATGAACTTAGTCTATTAACAAAAGGTGGTAAAGTTAAACTCAATGAAGTATATGAAGAAATAAACATATACGAGAGTATGCTTGCGCCGTGCATTTCTGGAAATATTCTTATAAGAGATGCTGTTGGATTAACATCTAAATTGTTATTTGATGGCACAGAAAGTTTATTGATAGACATAGACAAAGGTGAAGGGTTGTTTAGAATGAAACGCCTGTTTAGGGTCTATAGTCAAAGTGATAGAACAAATATTAATCAAACATCTGAATCATACATTTTAAATTTTGCTTCAGATGAAATTATTTTATCAGAACAACAAACATTAGCTGAATGTTATAGAGGAACTTATACACAAATAGCTCAAAAAATAATAACGTCAAAGTTGTTAGTTGATCCTGAAAATCTCAATGGTGTTTTTACACAATCTTTGGGCATTAATGATATTATTATTCCACAATTGAAACCGTTTGATGCATTGAATTGGATTGCAAAAAGAGCAGTAGATTCTGGTGGTCAACCATCTTTTATGTTTTTTGAAAATGTTGAAGGTTATAATTTTTGTACATTGTCAGATATTATGAAAAGACCGGTTATGTTTAATGTGTTTTTTGATGTTAAAAATATACAAGATCAAAACATTAAAGAAGAAATAATTAGTGTGAGAGCTATGGAAGTTATGTCTCAATTTGATTTTATTAAGAGTACTCAGTACGGCGTTTTTGCTGGTACTTTTATTGGTATAGATCCGTTAACTAGGCAAGTTAGAACAGAAATAAAAACTGTTGATAATGTTTACAATGGAACAAAAATTGGTAATAAAAATCCAAATTTACCTATTGAATTTAACAAACAAGGCCAACGAAATGTTGATATGCCTGGATCAAGGGTTGTTGTTGACATATCAACAGCGCCTAGACAAACTTCAAAATTCATTAAAGATAATGATGGCGCTTCAATACAAACTGATGACACACCACAAAAATTTGCATATGCAAGAAAAGCTTTATTGCAAAATTTTGTATCTCAAAGAATGAAAATAGCTTTGCCTGGAAACTTTATAGTTTCACCAGGAAGAACTCTATATATGGAAGTCCCAACCAGATCAGTAAATCTAGTTGATTCTAATAATTATGATATGACTCTAAAAGGTAAATATGCAATTTTATCAACTAGACATATTATAAGATATAACCAATTTGAAACCATAGCAGAAGTTGTTACTAATTCATCAGAAAAACCATTGGTCCAAGCACCTAAAGTTACAAGTAGAAAAGTGGCTGACACAAGTACAAAATCGGATTATTCTGGTGATGGAAATGTAGTAGATTTAAGTTTAGGATAAGGATATTAAATATGCATGATAATGACAGAGCCAATCCAAATAATTGGACAGGAGTTATAGAAGACTACGATGATCCATTAGAGAATGGAAGACTTCGTGTTCGTATTTTTGGATATCATAATTCAGATAAAATAATTCTCCCGACACATTGTTTGCCTTGGGCGATGGTTGGATTACCAGTTAATGCATCAAGGCCATCTAATGCACCAAGTCTTGGTGATTGGGTTGTTGGATTTTTCTTAGATGGTGAGTCAGCACAATTTCCTGTAGTAACACATGTTCTTCCAGGAATTAATACTGTACTTGTTAAACAACCTGCAAATTCACCAAAAACACCAGCTGGTGTTGTGTATAATAGAGCTGGTGAACCAACAACACCACTTTTAGGTCGTGGTGTTGTTCAATATACTGCGATAGATATATCCAATAGAAATCGAGCTCACGTTTGTGATATTTCGTATGAAGTTGACCAAACTATTGGTGCTATGAAAAATCTTTTCGGACCAATTATTGATAAAATTAGAGATTTGATTAATGGAGTAATAGGAGCATCAAATCTTGATCCAACTGGTTTAGTCAAGCAAGTGATTGAATTTGCTAGAAAAGTCATTAGATTTGTTAAACAAATTACAAAAGCAATCAAATATGTTCAACAAGTTATAGATGGATACTTTGAAGTTATAAGAAAAGTTAAAGCTATGATTGCTTATATTGCAAGTTTACCGGCAGAAGCTGCAGCTTTTTTTAAAGGATGTTTAGGTAAATTACTTGCAGTTATAAAAGCTGGATTCGCATCATTATTTCCAGATTTTGGTGGTGAAGGTCTTGGCGCTGATATAGCTGAATTAATAACTACAGTACAAGAAGGTGTTGACGCTGTAACAGATTTGACCAGATCAGCTGCACAAGTTATTGCAACTCCACAAAAACTTCTTGCAATAGCAACTGCACCAACAACAGCATCTGAAGCTGCAGCTGGAAAAGCAGCGGTACAAAGTTTGATTGATGAAGCTGGTACAGTAATTAGTCCATTGGATGTTGGAACTGGTCCTTGATATAAGAGTGAATTGAAATATGGCAGATACTATTAGAGAAGAATTACCCAATAGACCAGATACAGACAACGGTTGGACTGAACCACTATCGGCTGCGTCTACAAAATATCCACCAAAATATCCTTATAATAACATAACACAGACCAAGTCTGGTCACATGTTTGAAATGGATGATACACCTCAAGGTGAGCGTGTCAGAATACATCATCGTTCTGGAACATTTATCGAAATGCATCCAAATGGTGATGAAGTGCATAAGATTTATGGTGATGGATATGAAATTATTACTAAGAATAAAAATGTATTGATTAAAGGTGTATGTAACATTACAATTGAAGGTGACTCTCTTTTACACGTTAAAGGTGATAAAAAAGAAATCGTTGATGGTGATTATAATATGATTGTCAAAGGTGATTATACTGTGGTTGTTAAAGGTGAAGGATCAATATTATCAGCAGATGATATGACAGTCGGTGCTGGTGGTGACGTATCTGGTGGTTCACTACATATAAAGACGGGTGACCATTTGCTTATAACTGGTGATCTGGAAGTTGATGGACATTTAGAGGCACTCTCAATTGGTGCTGTTAGGGTTGACGCTAGAGCTGGTCTCTCTTGTGGTGTAGGTGATCCAGGTGATCCACTTAAAGGTAGATTGCCAACACCACCTTTGGGTATATTTTCTGCGACTACAGTAACAGCTTTACTTTCTATGGCCGCTCCATTAGGAACTTTTGGTTTGATGGATGCTGTATTGATGACTGATACAGTAAATACTGCACTTCACAATTGTCACTTCCATGTAGGTTTCAAAGGACCTACGGGTCCACCAATTCCAAAAATGATTTAAGGATATATTATGGCAACTCTTTTTGATAGAACAGGTTTTAATTTTACAGATAATAGTGGTACAATAACCACATTACCAAATACAGCTATTCAACAATTGAATACGGCTCCAGCTTTGGTTCCAAATCAATGGATGAAAGATGATTTGATAAATGATGATAGTAATGGTTATTATAAAAACCCTCTAGCAAATTCATGTAATATAATTTGGAGTTCTTCCAACACACTCATTAATATTACGAGTGCGTTGGAAGGCTCTGGCAATTTAACTGCATTATGGACTACAATTAATACAGACTTGAAAGCTATTGCTGGTTACAATGTTACAACAGGAAGTGCTGAAGCGCCACCTATTGTAACTACACATTATACTGGCCAAATGGAAGAATTTTTAGCTCACACATATAGGATTTCAGGCGTAGTTCCAATTACTGCAAATACAGATGCAGCAAATAAACCATGTCTTGAGCAAGCTATGCAAGTTGGTCGAGCATTAACATATTTGATATTTCAAGTTGATGGTCGAGAAGATAATGCTCCTATGTTGGGCAGTTTTACAAGCCTTTTGGTAGCTAACACAATTTATGACTATGCTAATATTATTGTTACATATGCAAATACAATTAATGCAAGTGTATCTGAAAGTGTAGGCGGTACTCCACCAGACAACATCTATACAATCAGGACTTCAAATTTGAGTTATGTTGCAGTAAATACTATTGCTACTGTGGCAAATAGTTTAATTACTTTGATCCGTGATAGGCGGATACATGATGAGAATTTTTATACTAAGTCCAATGAATTGGTTAATGAAGCTAAAACTATACGCAGATATTCGAATTTGGGAGCATCTGAGGACAATTTAGTTCAAAATCTCATTGGAACTGATAAATTAAAATCCAGGCTTGCTAACCAGTAACATAAATATAAAATGGCAACAGTATCAACACAAACCACAAGAAAATTCCAAGATTTGGATCTGAATTTTAAGATTCATCCGGTCCGAAAAGACATTAATAAGCACGTGGGTGAAATGGCAGTAGTTAACTCTGTCAAAAATTTAGTGTCAACAAAACATTATGAGGTGCCATTTCAACCAGATATTGGTTCAAATCTACACAAATTGTTATTTGAACCATTAGATTCAGTTACAGCTACTCTGCTTGAAAGGGAGTTGACTGAAGTTATTAACAATTTTGAGCCTAGAGCTAGTGTGAAAACTGTGAATATAAAATTAAATTATGATAACAATCGTTATGATGTTGAAATGGTATTTAAAGTAATCAATTCAACTAATCCAGTAACAATCAAATTTTTCTTAGATCGAGTTAGATAAATGGCAGATAATCGCTTACAGGTTGCAGAACTTGATTTTGACACGATCAAGACCAACTTAAAATCATATTTACAACAACAGTCAGAATTTCAAGATTACGATTTTGAAGGATCTGGTCTTAATGTTTTAATTAATCTTTTAGCATACAATACACACTACAACGCTTACTATTTGAATATGGTAGCGAATGAATCGTTTTTAGATACGGCATTATTAAGAGATTCTGTAGTATCACACGCAAAGACTTTGGGTTACGTTCCATATTCTAAAACTGCGGCCATTGCGGCAGTAAATGTCACTATTGAATCTGGTAGTTCTGTTGTAGACACTTTAACAATACCAAAAGGTTTTAGATTCTTATCTGAAACTATTGACAATAATTCTTACATTTTTAATGTAATGGCTGATGCAACTGTTACTAAATCTGGAACACAATACTTCTTTGAAAATTTGGAAATAAAAGAAGGTGAATTTACTACCTATTCTTTTACTCAATCTGACAACTCTAATCCAAAAAGTATATTTGAGATTCCGGATGCCAATATTGATACTAATACACTTAGCGTAACTGTTAGGCCATCTTCTGGAAATTCACAAGTCACAATTTACAACTCTGTGCGAGATGTTTTAGATGTTACCGCACAATCAGAAATTTATTTCTTACAAGAATCTAAATCTGGTAAATATAAAATATATTTTGGTGATGGATATATTGGTAAAAAAATTAACGATGGTGCAGTAGTTACAGTAACTTATCTGTCAACATCTGGTTCATTAGCAAATAAAGCATCTGCATTTACTGTGGGTAGTGATCTTGGTGCTGCATATACGATAACAGTTGATACTGCTAGTGTAGCTTCTGGTGGTGCAGGTAGAGAAACTGTTAGTGAAATTAAATACAATGCATCTTCTCAATTTGCAACACAAAATAGATTGGTAACATTTAAAGATTATGAATCTTATATCACAAGAAACTATCCACAACTGAGTTCAATTTCAGTATGGGGTGGTGAAGATCAAATACCACCAGTCTATGGTAAAGTTTTTGTTTCGATTAAGCCAAAACAAGGATATTATCTTTCGCAATTTGAAAAACAAAGAATTTTGAATGACATTATATCCCCAAAATCTATTGTTTCAGTTCAAACACAATTTACAGATCCAGAATACTTGTATCTATTGGTAAGTAATTATATTCAGTATGATCCAAAAAGAACTACATTAAGTGAAAATGCTATTAAAACAAATATCACTAATGCAATTGTAAACTATAAGAACACAAATCTTGATAGATTTTCAACTAGATTTATTCTTTCAAAATTACAAGAAGCTATTAATGCGGTAAGTTTGAATTCTATTATCGGTTCTGAAACCATTGTCCGTTTACAGAAAAGATTACTGCCAATTTTAAATCAAAGTAAAAATTATACAATCAACTACAATGCACCATTGCATCGTGGAACAATCACAAATAAATTAACATCAACATCATTTAATGTTAACGACACAAATGGTATAGAACGTACTGTGGTCTTTGATGAAATTGAACAAGCTTATTCTGGAGTTAACTCCATACAATTAACAGACGCTGGTTCTGGATATATCACTGCACCTACAGTAACAATTATTGGTGATGGATCCGGAGCAGAAGCAGAAGCTGTTCTTCTAAACGGCCGCATTCAAACAATTAATATGGTTAAAAGAGGTATAGGATATACACGAGCTCTTGTAACTATTGAAGGTGGTAGTGGTTATGGTGCAACTGGTGTTGCTGTTATTGATGGTAGAGTCGGTACAATAAGAACCATTTATTATGATTCAAATGCTGAAAGACAAATTGTTGACGATAATGTTGGATTAATTGATTATGATAATGGTATCATTCAAATTTATGATATCAATATTCTATCTGTAGGATCACCAGATGGTTACATTCGCATCGCTATAGAGTCAGACAAAACTATTGTTGAAACTGTTAGAAATACAATTATCACAATTGATGAAACAGATCCTACTGCTATTACGATTGAATTAGTTAAAGCTTCTAGTTAATTAAATGTCTGATTTAAAAACCTCTCTACTTGTTTCACAACAAGTACCCGAATACGTTAATGACGAATATCCATTATTCGTTTCATTCATGGAAGCTTACTATGAGTTTTTGGAAACAGCCCAAGGAACTCAGAAAAACAATGTATTGGAATTATCAAAAGATTTAAGATATATCTCTGATGTTGATATTTCTATAAATGCGTTTGAAAGAAGTTTCTTTGATATGTACGCAGCTCTTATTCCTAGAGATGCTAGAGTCAACAAAGAAACATTAATTAAAAATGTATTACCGCTTTATCTTGCAAGAGGTAATGAAAAATCATTTAAGTTATTATTCCGATTACTTTTTGGTGATGAAGTCGAAGTGCTTTTACCTAAGAACAATGTTTTAAAAACTTCTGATGGCCAATGGACTATTGATAACATTCTAAAGTTAGAAACTGATATTCGTAGTACATATGTTGCCAATGGTTCGAACACAGTATTTTATTTGGCACAATCAGTTGATTCTACTGATATTTCCGTTTATGTTAATGATACATTAAAAGTACTTAATACAGATTATACTGTTCGTAAAGAATCAAGAAAATTAGTTTTTAATACAGCACCAGCTGCAAATTCAGCAATCAAAGCTGTCTACAGTAATTTTGATGTTACATTATTGAACAACAGAAAAGTTACAGGATTAACTTCAGGTGCAAGTGCTGTTATTGAACGTGCGACAAAACGAATCATCACGGACCGATTAAATTTTGGTTTACCTTTTGAATTGTTTATTGATAAGAAATCATTAAGTGGAATATTCACCAATGGTGAACAAATTGTAACTGATATCATTGATCCAAACGGATTAACAATAACTTTAAATGCCGATACATTTTCTATTCTTACTACAATTCTAGTTACTGGAACTGGCGCATCTTATAATGTTGGTGATAAATTAACTATTCTTGGCGGTGGTGCGACAACGGTTGCAACCGCAGAAGTTGAGGCCGTTACTGTTGGTGTTACTAATAGAATAGTAGTGAATTATGGCGGTGCAGGATTTCATACTGCCTCTTTAATCTCAAGTTCAAATACTCCAGGAGATACATTCATTACTGGTGCGATTGATGCTGTTGATACATCTGGTGCAAATACAAATATATCTTTTTTAATTAATGATGACGTTATCAACTCATATGCTAACATAGTATTATCAGCTGCAGATTATGGATTTCCATCACAAGTTATTCCAGCTGGTGAAAACATCAGCACCAGAATCTTTGATGCATTAACAACATTGACTATATCAGACCTTGGTCCAATGACTAACGCTGTTATTTTGTTTTCTAACACTTCGGTTAATACTGCAATACTTGATGCAGAAGGTGCTCGTTATCTTCTTGGTAGTACAATCTATGATATTAAATCATATCGTTCGGTTGGAAGAATTGACGTTAACAATGGTGGTGTAAACTATAAAGTCGGTGATGAAATTTTATTCGGTGTGAATCCATCTGGTACATATGGTTATGGTGCAGCTGCTGCCGTAACTGAGGTTCAAGGTACTGGTACAATTACAAAAATTAGACCACAATCCCAAAGAGTTGCTGGTACTGCAAACGTATTAAACAATTCAATTGTTGTTGTTGGTACTGGTACTGCATTTGGTACTGAATTGGGTGTTGGTGATAAAATCACAATTAGAAGTCAAGACAGATATATCAATGCTGTGACTTCTTCTACGTCTGCAACTGTGAATGCAGCTTTCTCATTTAGTGATGGTACTGTATGGTCAAATAATTCACCAATCGGTTCTTTGTCAAGAGGCACTATTGGTGGTATTAATTATACTCAAGGCAGCTTCCCAACAGTTACAGTATCATCAACAACTGGTTCTGGTGCAAATATTGCAATTACTTCTTTAATAGGTGATGGTGAAAGGCTGACTGCTTTGACTGATTCAGTACCGGGTCAAATCATCACAATCAAAGTTACTGGTGGTGGCGCTGGATATCAATATATTCCTAAAGTAGATTTGACAACCAAAGGTGATGGTACTGCAACTGCAACTGCAACAATTGGTGATTCATATTCTATATTACCTGGCCGTTGGACAACTTCAGATTCTATTCTCTCAAGTTCAGAAAGAAAAATTCAAGGTAGTAATTTCTATGTTGACTATTCTTATATCACATCATCACTAACAGAATTTACAAAATACAAAACAATTCTGAAAGAATTATTACATCCAGCTGGATTTGTTAACTATGCAGATTTGAATAAAAATTCTGCTATTTCTTCTAATACAATTTACATAAACACATCGACTGCAAATTCTATTTCTGGTACTGTTAATGTGACAAATGGCTCAATCTATATTACTGGTCTAAACACTAAATTTAACATTGCAAACACAAGAGGAACACTAACTCTTGGTACAAGTATTGCAGTTAATGGTGAATTAAGAATTGTAAACAGTATTATCAGTAACACAAATATTTCTGTTTCTTCTGCATTTACTACTAATTCTAGCGGCGAAACTTTAATTATAGTGACATAAATACACTTTATGACAGCAATAACCAATAAAAAACTAGCATTTAATAACGCAGAACAGTTCAAAGAATCGTTCTCCGGAACTGCACCAACAATATATTACACGTTTGTTGGTAATCATGTGCCGTACACTAATGAGGCTTCTCCAGATGTTTTGGTAGATACAGTCTCAACCGAGAAAAATACTTGGGATAATATCTTTGCCGCAAAAAGAGCAACAGGAAATGATGTACAATTAGTTGTACCTAGAATCAATTGGACTTCTAATACACAATATCGCCAGTATGATGATACGATTGATATTGGTACTTTACTGTCTTCTAATACAACTCAAAATTTAAAACCGATGTATGTTATTACTTCGGCTAGAAATGTATACAAATGCGTTTCTAATAGTGCATCGTCAAACTCATCTGTAGAACCGACTGGTGACTATACAACTTCTAATGGTAATATTTCTACTTCTGATGGTTATGTGTGGAAGTACATGTACAATGTTAAACCATCAAACAAGTTTCTTACAACTTCGTGGATTCCAGCACCAACATCAACAGCTGCACTAGACTATAGTGTAAATGCAGCTGGTGTTGTTGATGGTGAATTAACAACAATTGTGTTAACAACCAAGGGATCTAATTATAGACAAGCATCAAATATTAAAGTTGATGCGTTTACTGCCGGACAAACTGTTTTGCAATTATCAAATACTTCGTTGACACTAGCAGTTTTTAGTATCCCAACACTTGGTAATTTAAGTAACTTATCAATAACAGGTACTGGTATTCCAACTGACACTTATATCAGTTCAATTTCTAATACAACAGGATCAATTACTCTATCAGCACCAACAAGTGCGATTGGTGGAAATGCAAACAACATAACAATTTCAACTAGAGTATACATCTTTGGTGATGGTATTGGTGCAGTTGCTTCTGCTGTATTATCTAATACTTCTTCTGGTGTTCCAGCTGCTTCTGCGAATGTAAATAAGATAACTGTGTCAACAATTGGATCTGGTTACTCTAGAGCAAATGCATACATCTATGGTTCGGGTTCAGGTGCAGCTGCTAGAGTTATTCTACCACCAAAATTTGGACACTCATTCAATCCAGCAAAAGAATTGAATGCTAATAATGTAATGGTTGCGGTACGTATTGGTGAGATTGACTCCACAGAACAGGGATTAATTTCTATAGATACTTCATTTAGGCAGTTTGGGTTATTAAGAAACCCGTATAAATATGGCTTAACAGTTGCGGCAAATACGTCTACATCAAATTCTGTGATTTCACAAACTACAAATCTAGACATTGTTGCCGGCGGTGCATTTATTCTGAATGAATATGTGTATCAAGGATCAGTAGTTAATCCAAATGCATACGGATTTATCAACGCACAAACAACCAATGGTGTTCGTTTGTCTAAAGTAAAAGGTAATTTTATTACTGGTTTGCCGTTAATTGGTGTAAGTTCTGGATCGTCTAGAACTGTAACTGCTGTAAAGAATCCAGAATTTCAACCATATACTGGAGATATGTTATATGTTGAAAACACAACAAAGATTGATCGTGCTGACGGTCAAGCTGAAAATATTAAACTAGTCGTAAGTTTCTAAGGATAGTCAATGGCTCTTGATACCAATTTTAATGTAAACCCATATTATGATGACTATGATGAAGATAAGAAATTTCTTCGCATGTTGTTTAAGCCAGGATATGCGGTTCAAGCTCGTGAATTAACACAACTACAAACAATCTTACAGAAACAAGTTCAAAGATTTGGAACTTCTGTATATAAAAACGGTTCTGTTGTAACTGGTGGTCAAACATTTTTTCAAAATGTAACGTATCTAAAATTAGATTCTACATATTTGGGATCAGCTGTTACGGCAAATAATTTTATTGACAAGACTCTTGTTGATGATAATACAAACCCAACAAAGAAGGCTCTTGTTCTTAAAGTATTTGATGCTGATGCGGGTACTGGTGATCCGAAGACTCTATTGGTCAAATACATTTATGGTACAGAGTTTGCAGCTGGTGATACAATTAAGACATACGAAACTAGTACTGTTTCTGCCAATATTGCAACTAGTGGTACAGGTGGTGGCCAAATCTTTTCAGTTAATGAAGGTGTGTATTACTATGAAGGTTTCTTCATTAAAAATGATGCACAAACTATTGCCGTTTCAAAATACTCACAAACTGCAAATGCAAGAGTGGGTTTTGAGATTACAGAATCAGTAGTATCATATACTTCTGATACAACTCTTTTAGACCCAGCACAAGACGCTTCTAACTATCAAGCACCTGGATCTGACAGATATAAAATTAATTTAACACTATCACAAAGAAGTATCGATTCTACAGATGATACTCAATTCCTTGAGTTAGCTAGAATTCAAGAAGGTACTTTAACAAAATACAATAGATTCCCAATTTATTCAGTACTAGAAGATACTTTAGCTCGTAGAACATATGATGAATCTGGTAACTATACTGTTAGACCATTTAATTTAACACTAAACACATCTGCTGCAAATACAGCAAACATGGAAATTATCTTATCTCCAGGCAAGGCATATGTTTATGGTTATGAATTTGAAACAGTTTCACCAACAACACTTATCCTTCCAAAACCAAGAGAAACTGAAAGTGTAACGGGCAAGCGTATTACCGCAGACTATGGATATTATGTCTACGCAAATACACTTTATGGTACATTACCAATTAACAGTTTACAAACTGTAGATTTACATTGCGTTCCAAATTCTCAAATTAACGTAACATCTACTGCAACCATTTCTAACACAAAAATTGGTACTGCAAGAATTAAATCTATTGAATTTGATTCAACAGCAAATACATCTAATTCTGCAACATATCAATATAAGGCTTTCTTGTTTGATGTGAATGTGGGTTCATTGACTGGTACAGTTAACACAGCAATTAATGTTAGTGCAGTTCAAATTGCCAACACGCTGATTGCAGCTAACAATCGTTTAGTTACTGATAATGCATATATTGGTGCTAAGTTTAGGATTACTAATGGTCCAGGTCTTGGTGAACCAGCTAGAATGATTACAAACTATAGTGGTGTGAATCAGACAATCACTATAGATCCACCTTTTGTTTCGACATTAACAAACGCATCTGTATATTCAATTGACTTTGAATTCAATGATGTAAATTCAATGGTTGTTACAAATGGTGCTGGTGCAACTGCAAGAGTTGCCGCTGTTGATATTGACCAGCGTTCAAAAGACCATTCTACAATTTATGATGATGTGTTTATTAGTGATACTAATACAGAACCCCTATTGTTTAAGTTGGGTGAAAACTTTATTGCTAATAGTTCAATTACTGGTCTCTCATTATCATACAGAAGACTATATGAATCTGTTGGATTCAGTTCTGGTTTACAATCTTCAGCATTAGCTGTTGGTACTGGTGAAGCTTTATCTTCCGCTACATCAACAAGCACAAGACAGGCAAACTATCAAGTTGTTGTAACTGCGGCTGGATCTTCTGCATATGAAGTTGGTAAAACAATTCCTGCTGATAAGTTTACAGTTGACCAAGTAACAAGAAAAATTACAATCACAAATGGTTTGAATTTAACTGCAAACGTATATGCAACGATTGATGCAACTGCACCAAATCCAAAAACTAAAGCATATACACCTGCAAATACTTCATTACAATTATCTGCTGGTGTAAACATATTTGCCAATGGTGGTGTAAATCTATATGCATCAAATGGCCAAATTCAAATTGCCGCTAACAACATCGTTAGAGTACCAAGCGTTGCACAATCATTGTACACACCTGACGTTATCAGAATTGTTTCTATTTTAGATTTCAACAATACATATATTACTCAGGCAAACGTGTCAAGTGCAATTGATGTTACTGCAAGATATTCATTAGATACCGGCCAAAGAGATTCATTCTATGACCATTCTTCAATCAAATTGAAGCCTGGTTATCCTGCACCTGTAGGTCCTCTCGTTATTAAGTTTGATAGATTTTCATCATCTGGTGCTGGATTCTTCACAAATGATTCATATAGTAGTTACACATATGAAAATATTCCAACATACATTGCATCTACTGGTACAAATTACTCACTCCGTGATTGTTTAGACTTTAGGCCAGTTCGTGCTGCAGCAACTGCTGCTACGGCAAATTCAGTTGTATTTGATGTTGATTCTTCATCTACTGGACCAAAGATACCTGAAAATGGTTCTGATATCATTTTGAGTTACAGTTATTACTTGCCAAGAAATGATAAGATTGTTTTAAACAAAGATAAAACATTCCAAATCTTAAAAGGTGTATCATCTTTATATCCAGATGACCCTAAAGACAATGATAACTCAATGACATTGTATATTTTGCGTAATCCAGCTTATGTTGCAAATACATCGAATGTATCTACACAATTTATAAATCATAGAAGATACACCATGAGAGATATTGGTGTTATAGAAAAACGTATTGAAAATCTTGAGTACTATACTTCATTATCTTTATTAGAACAAAATACTGTTTCTAAACAAGATTTGACAATTCTTGATGCTCAAAATTTACCAAGATTTAAAAATGGTATTATTGTAGATTCGTTTACTGGTTCTGGTATTGCCGATGTGGCACAACCAGACTATAAAGCTTCTGTTGATCCAAAGAGAAAAGAATTACGTCCTTCATTTAATGTGAGTTCTATCTCTTTACAATTTGATTCTGCTAATTCTTCTGGATTTACACAGAACGGAACTTCTATTACTGTAAGTTCTACTGATACTATGTTTATTGACCAACCAAAGGCATCAAAGGCAACAAGTATCAATCCATTCAATATTACTAATTATATTGGTAAAATTGCAATTGATCCCACAACTGATATCTGGTTAGATACAACAAGACAACCAGATGTTAAAGTTAATCTTGGTGGTTCTGCCGATGCATGGAGTAGAATTACTTCATTAACTTCTCCATATGATTATACTTGGGGTGCATGGCAAGACAACTGGACAGGAACAAGTACTTCAACGCAACAAGTTGGCCAAATAAGAACTGGTAATTTAGGCTTTTGGGGTGGTGATGGTAGAACTAGTGGTATGGCTCAAATCATTGATGTATATCAAACTACAACAACTGCGACTGGTACTGCTACTCGTTCAGGCGTTGTTTCTACTGTTGTTCCAGAAACTATTACACAAAATATTGGTGATAGATTAGTTGATTTGTCTATTATTCCTTACATGAGAAGTAAAGGTATTGTAATGGTTGGTTCTGACTTCAAACCAGCAACAACATTATATCCATTCTTTGATACAACAGCTGTTGAAGCGTATACGAATCGTGCAAACAAGTTTACATTACAAAACAATAATCTTGGTTACAAAACTGAAATTGGTAACTTTGAGCAAGTAACTATTTACAACAATGGTACTGCATCATCTGTTGGTACTGCATATGTTGTGAGAACATCAAATACTGAAGTTTTCATTGTTAATAATCAACCAACTGGTTCTTATAACCTCGCTTCTGCAAATCTGATTGGGCAATCTACAGGAACATCTTCTAAGATTGTTCGATACGAACATTATTCTGGTCAAGCTGTTGCGGCAAATACAAATTCTATTACGTTGGCATTAGATGCTAATTCTGCAAATAATGTTTCAGATTATAATGCATCTGTAATCTTCGTTGTTGCTGGTACAGGTGCTGGCCAAACTGCAACAATCACATCATATAATCCTGCAACAAGAGTTGCAATGATTTCTGGTTCATGGACAACAACTCCTATTGCCAACGATTCATCGTACTCTATTGGTAGAATGAAAACAACTGCCGCTGGTGATGTTGCTGGTATCTTTACAATACCTGCATCAACATTCCGTATTGGTGAAAAGAAACTTCGTCTAATTGACAATAACATCAACGATATTGTCTCATCCACAACTAATGGTGATGCATCATTCTTTGCACAAGGTGCTGTACAAACAGTTGAGGCTACAATCCTTTCTGTTACACAACCAACAATTCAAAGAACTACTGTAGCGCAAGCGCAACCAATTTCTAAAGTAACTGGTTCATCTTCAACACAAGCAATTGTTGGTTGGTATGATCCACTTGCACAAACATTCTTAATTGATCCAAACACATACCCACAAGGAATGTATATCAGTAGAATTCGTGCATGTTTCAAATCAAAAGATGCTGTTGTTCCTGTTACACTACAACTTAGACCAACAGTAAACGGTGTTCCATCATCTTCTGTCATTTATCCAAATGGCACAGTTACTCTGACTCCAGACAAAGTTAAAATAACAGATAGTCCAAGTTTAGATGATGCAACAAAATATACCGAATTCAAATTTGATTCACCAATTTATATGCAACCTGGTGAACATTCATTTGTATTTTTCTCCAACTCAAACAAATATGAAACATATGTTGCTGAAATTGGTAAACTAGATATCGTACAACAACGACAAATTTCAGAACAGGCTTATGGTGGTTCTCTATTCTTGTCACAGAATGGTTCTACATGGACTGCGGATCAAACATCTGATATGTTGTTTCGAATATACAGAAGTGTATTCTCAACTACACCAGCTTCATTAAAGTTTAATGTCATTGCACCAAGTTCAAATGTTGTTTTTGACTTAGCTCATTTAATCACGAATGATTTAGTCCTTGGTAATACTTCTGTTGCATACACATTCAATACAACAGTAGATTCCGGCGGCGGATCAACTGGTTTCCAACCTATTCTTCCATTACAAGATTATTATATGGATGATGGATATGGACGCCGTGTCGTTACAACAAGTAATAATTCGTTTGTCTTACAGGCAGTAATGTCAACATTAAATCCTGCTGTAAGTCCTGTTGTAGATGCGTCAAGAGCTGGTGCTACTATTGTTGAAAATATTATCAACAATCTACCACTAAGAAACTCTGAAATCTTTATCACATCATCAGGAACTGGTTATGCCAATTCAACTGACGTTACTGTTTCAATCACAGGCGGTGGTGGTACTGGTGCAACTGCTTCGGCAAATGTTTTATCTAACACAATTAATTCTGTTTATATCACAAATGGTGGTTCTGGATACACAACATCACCAACGATTACGATAACTCCTGGATCAGGCGGTGGTTCTGGTGCAGCTGTTACATATAATGGTGAAGATAAACAACTTGGTGGTAATTCTAATGTGCGTTACATGACTCGTAAAGTTATTTTAAATGACGGATTCGACTCTGGTGATATTCGTGTTTATTTGACTGGATACAAACCATCAAATTCTAACATATATGTTTATTACAAAATTCTTTCTAAGTCCGATAGTGATCTATTTGATAATAAGAACTATCAATTAATGACAGAACTTGGTAATGAAAACTATGTTGCTACAAGCAAATCTGATTATCGTGAATTAGTATTTGCACCAGGAACTGGTGGTGTTGCAAACAACTCTGTTGGATACACAACTTCAACAACTGGATTCTCTACATTTAGAACATTTGCTATTAAAGTTGTTATGGCTGGTACAGATAATGTTGATGTTCCAAAAGTGCGTGATCTTCGTGCAATTGCATTCCCATCTGGAGTATAATATGCCACTAGTACAAGTTAATGATTCGCCATTTGTTAGAGATACTCATTCTAAGGCCATTCTAAATACAGATAGAAATGGTCTAAATGAGTATTATATGAAACGTGAGCTTGCAAAAAGACAGCAAATAGAAAAGACTGAAGACAAAGCTCGATTGAACAAACTAGAAGAAGATATGCAAGAGATCAAACAGTTGCTGTTACAAATAGCAGCAAATCAGGATAAGTAATGTCTATAATTTCACAATTAAATACCGCAAACACCTTCAGTCAATGGCTGACTGCGACACAGGATTTAGTAACTAAAACTAATTCCTTGATTGAAGGTGGTGGTAGTTCTATCTTCTATTCGAATACCAATCTTTCGGTTGCAAATAATGTAACGATTGGTGGTGACTTAACTGTATCGGGAAATATTGTATTAGATGCAATCGGTTTTGACGATATTAATGCAAACGGATCTATTAGTGCTGCCAACAATTTATCAGTTGGTGGTGAGTCTGCACTAACTGGTAATGTAACTATTGGTGGTAATTTAACTGTATCAGGCAATATCATTTTAGATCAAGTAGGTTTTGATGATATTCTTGCAAACGGATCTATTACAGCGGCTAATAAT
>Ga0214921_10003082_pt1 | contig 26150 bp, 23 predicted proteins | sample LL1505_MetaG_FD_177992 | JGI IMG/M metagenome (GOLD analysis project Ga0214921, IMG submission 177992) | Freshwater microbial communities from Lake Lanier, Atlanta, Georgia, United States - LL-1505 | ecosystem: Environmental > Aquatic > Freshwater > Lake | place: USA: Georgia | collected... | reverse complement strand
TCTCGTCGGCGATCACGACCGGGAACAGGAGCCGGGCCAAGTCGCCGCCTTCGGCCGGGTAGTGCCGGCCGGCACGGATCGCGTCTTCAGGCACCATGACGTTGGGCCCGCCCACCGGCCGGGGTTCGCCGTCGACGAGCGCGTCGTGCCAAAGCATCACAGGGCGATGCGGCAGGGCCTCTGTGTCGCCCTCTTCGATCGGCACGCCGTCCTCGTCGACGAGCTGCGGGCGGCCTGTTTCCGGGTCGAGCACCGGCATGCCGACGAGCGTGGCGTGCCGCCTTCCCTGCCGATCCGTGATCATCGATTTCGCGACGTCCTGAGGCGTGAAGTGGGGCGACAGGAACGGATAGTCGGCGACCTCCTGCCCTGCCCCGAGCGACTCGGGCTGATAGCGGAGGTCCCAGCGATCCATGCGCAACGTGTGGCAGCCGCCACAGTTGTACTGTTCCGCCACGACGAGCCCCTGAAGCCGGGCCTCTTCGCGGGGCGACGGCTTATAGATGAACTGGGGCGCCGGCGGCTCCGCCACGAGGCCGAGCACGAACGTCATCACCGCCTCGCGCTGCTTCGCATCGAACGGGAACTGCGGCATGCGGTAGCGTTCGTTGTAGCTCTTGTTTTCGGCCTTCTTGTAGTCGTAGCTCCGGGGCTGACGCAGCTTCTGCCACAAGAAGCCTTCGCGTTCGTGCGCGAGCAGTTTCTCGAGGAAGAAGCCGGTGTCGGGATCGACCGATTCGGGCGTGACGTGCCCGTGCGCCGGCGCGGCGTAAGCCAGGTCGGGGGCGAGTGGCCCCTCGCCAGTGTCGGCTGCGGTGGACGACGTGGCCCCGTGGTCGCCGACGCCATGGTGGCCGCCTCCGTGATGGCCTCCATGGCCGTGTTCGAGTTGGTTCATCACGAAGTGTGCGGCCTGCTCGAAGGCGATCTTCGACGGTTCCTTACGGCCCCAGTCGGCCAGAGCGGCTCCCGCGGCCTTGCCGTCTTCGAAGCCGGGGATGTCGTGGCACGAATAGCAGGCGAGCTTGGCGAGCGTCTTCTTGCCGATGTAGTTGAGCAGCACGGCGTCCTTGTTCGACGCATTCATGCCGAGCAGCATCCGCTCGTCGCCCTGGATATTTGCCTGATCGGGGCCCAGCCCGTTGCGGAGCACTTCATCGGCACGCACCGCAGTGAAGCGGTCTTTCAGATACATGACGGCGAGTTCTTCCGTCGCCTTCCGCTCGTCGGACGTGAGCGAGTTGGCCGCCGGAATGTCGGTGGCCTGCCAGTTTTCGGTGGAGGTGAGGAGGTAGGCGACTGCGTCGGCAGCCGGATCGCTGACCGTACCGTCGGCGAGCGTGACGGGTTCGAGCAGCACGTTCGGCATGATCGTGCGCGGATGGTAGCGGGCCGGTTCACGGAGCCAGCTGTAGAGCCAGGCCTGGCCGGTGGGATGCGACGCGACCTTCGCGCCGATCCGGGAGAGATTCGGGCCATGCGTGCTCTCGGCCTCGGGGAAGTCGCCGTGCTGGTGGCACGCCAGACAGCCGCGGACCTGCACCACCTTCTTGCCGCGTTCCACGTCGGGCTGGGCCGTGATGCCCTCGTAGGGCGCCACGTAGTCGAAGGGGGCGCTCGCGCCCACGAGATAGTTGATCATCGAGCGAATCTCGATTGGCTCGTACCGCTGCGACTCTTCCAGCCCCTTGCCCGACAGATGCTCCCACAGGCCGAAGAACCGCGGCATCTTCGTCGACAGACGGAAGTCCTGGGGATTCCGCAGCCACGCATACAGCCAGTCGAAGCCGACCTTGCTGGCCACGTGCCGCAGCGACGGCCCGACCTTCGGGAAGCCGCCGGGCGTCTCGGGCTCCTTGAGCAGCGAGGCCAACTCATGCGAACGTCTCGACAGTTTGGCCTCGCCACCGGCGGCGGCGTCGCGCTCGATGGCATCCCGCAGCCGTTCGCGGGCCTGCGTGCCGTCGGGGCTCGACCGCACGTCTTCGACCCACCGTTGGACCGTTGAACCGAGCGCGGTCAGGCCCGGGTCGGTGGCGAGCGATTCGGCGACTTCGTGGTAGTTGGGGGCCAGTCGCATGTCGGGCCCGATCCGCTTGTCGGGGCCGGCCCAGCCGTTGATCTCGTGGCAGCCGTAGCAGCCGTACTGGCGGATCAGGTGATACCCTTCGACGAGCTTCGGCGCCGGCGGCTCCGGGAAGCGCTCGCTCGGCTCGAGGTCGACGACCTGATGGTGGCACTTCAGGCAGCTCGATTCCTCGAACCGCTGCGGCAGCATGGGGAAGATCCAGTGGTGGTTGTTGAACCAGCCGTGTTCGTCGTGCCACTCGTGGGCCTGCTTCGGCGTGTTCGGGGTGTGCGACGACCACTTGAAGCTCGTGGCACTTCCCTGCCCCTGGTGGCAGATCGTGCAGCCGAACGTCTGCATCGGGTGCGGGCTACTCGAGCCCACGAACAGATCGAGTCGCGGATGGGTGGAATAGGGCTGCGGCACACCGCGCTGGATCGTGAGCTCGAGCGGCTTGCCCCACGCCGGTGATTCGAGCAGTGCCGCCACGGCCACGGTGCGGGCCAGCGTCTTGCCGCCGCCGACCGCCGTGATCACGTCGCCAGGCATCAGCCCCGCCTGCGCGGCCGGCGACTCGGGCAGCACCACGCTCAGGGTCGGATCCTCGGCACGAAACAGCCCCTGCGGCGCGAGGTGGAATCCATACGCCTGTTCGAGTTGCTCGTTGGCATTGCCGGTGGGCGCGGCTGCCGGCGAGCTGGGCGTCGGCAACGACACGGTGATCGCCTCACGTTCGCAGTAGGCCGGCTCCGTGGGCTGCCCGGGCAGCGACTTGTCCATGCCCTTGTGGCAGGTGGTGCAGCGATCGAACCTGGCCACATCGCGGAAGTTGTTGTTGAGGGTGAGCTGCGGCAGCCAGATCTGGTCGACCCGCAAGGGGCCGTTGAACGCGTCGAGAACCGGTAACTCCAGCACCGCCTTGCCCACGTTGGGAGCACGGTCCTTGAGCGTCTTGGCGAGCTGCGCGAGCTTCTGGCGATGGTCGGCGAGGTTCTTGGCAGCCGTGTCTTCCGCGGCCGTGAGCTGTCGCAGCGTCGCTTCGAGCGCCTTGCGGTGCGTGTTGGCCGCCTGGTTTTCCAGCGTGGCGGTCGCCACCTCGGCTCGCTTGGCATCCGCGAGTGCCAGAAGTGCGTCGAGCTTTTCTTGTGCGGCGTCGTCGGCCACGGAGAGCTCGTAGTCGGCCCGATATTTGTCGAGCTCGGCCTTCCGCAGCTTCAGCTGCCCGGCGGCCAGGTCTTCGCGAAACTTGGCCCGCTTGGCGATGTCGCGAAACCGCTCGAGCAGATCTCCCCGCAGCGCGAGCCTTTCTCCGGCGTCGGCCTGCTTGAGCAGCATGTCGACGTCGAGCTGGGCCCGGTCGGCCGCTTCGGCGTCGGCGGGCATTGTCCGCGTCTGATCGAGAAACGTCTTCACAAGCGCCGGGTCGAGATCGGCCCGGCGGGCTTCCGCGAGGGCTGTATCCAGTTCGGCCGACTGCTCCGCATAGCCTCGCGAGTCTTGCTCGTCGACCCGGGCAGCGGCAGACCAGGTTTCGAGCGCGCGGAATTCGCGCTGGTATTTCTTCCACGGCCGATTGTGGTCGGCGGCCAGCATGGCGACGGTGGCCGCGAGCAACAGCACGGCTGTCACGCCAAACACGACGTGCAGCGTTTTCAGGTTCCACCAGGTCTGTTCGGTAGCAGGCATGTGTCAGAAATTGAGTGAGAATTCAGGGATGCTGACGAGGTATTTCAAGTTGAGCGTCCACCGCAAAATCATCTTCAATGGCAGCGACAGCATGAGCAGCATCAGATTCGCCATGATCATGTAGCGGATGAAGCCCATCTTGGCGAAGTAGCCGCGAAACACCGTGACCGCGAGCAGCGGCGGAAGCAGCAGCAGATAGCCGCCGAGCAGCGCGAGCCCCGGCGCCTCCCGCAGGAAGATGTAGCCGATCTGGGTGAGCGTGCCGGCGCCCTGTGGGGCCCGTGGCAGCGGCTGGTCGAGCAGGTTCACCCAGAACATTTGCGGCAGGTCGACGTTGTTGAGCACCTCGACCTTGTAGGGCGTCCAGTATTCGAACGGACCGTAGAAGTTCCAATTCGGCCCGCGCAGAAACGTGCCGAGGATGATGAGCGTGATCCAGAGCTCGAAAAAACCGAACTGGTAGACGAGGTAGCTGAATTTCCGCTCCTCGATCGAGTAGTAGCCGTTGCCCTTCTTGTTGAAGTCGAGATAGGGCATCGCCATCAGGCCGAACACGACGAGGCTCGGAAGCACGACGCCCGCATACCACGGATCGAAATACACGAGCATTTCCTGAAGGCCGAGGAAGTACCACGGAGCCTTCGAGGGATTGGGGGTCTTGACGCTCGACGCCGGCTCCTCGAGCGGTGCGGGAAGGGCAATGGCCCAGACGAGCAGGAACGCCGACACCGCCACCATGCAGATCAGTTCGGTGTAGACGAGGTCGGGCCAGACGAGAACCTTCTCGTCGTTGAGCTTTTCCATCGGCGGCAGGCCCTGCCTGATCCGGTCGTCGTTCACCACGGCCTGCTTGGTCGCCACCCAGGTGAAGAACGCGAGCAGGAACACGAGGCCCACGATCGGCACGTTGTCGGGCTTCATCACGATCGACGCGAAGTTTTCGTCGGCCATCGACAGGCCCATCAGCACAAGGGCCACGTTGAAGACCGTCCAGGCCGCCATCGGCTGTACGAAAAACCGGCGAAACACGAACAGGATCGTGAACAAGGCCGTGGTGCCGAGCGTGTAGAGCACAGGGCCAGAGAGCTTGTTGACGAGGATGCGAGCAGAAGCCGGAAGCGACGGCACGAGCGACTGGGAGCCCGAGAGGGCCAGGCTCGCCAGGATCATCATCACGCCGGCGAAGACGGCCCAGGTGACGGCCCAGCCGAGCTGCCCCTTCTTCCGCCACAAAATCAGCGCGGCCACTGCGTTCATCAAGGCCAGGGCGGTGTAATACGACCCGAGAAACCCTGCGACGTCTTTAAGGAACAGGCCGTTGGAATGCATGGTGTGGGCCTACAGCGGACCGCTGATGCCGCCGTCCTTTCGCACCCGCCAGAAGTGGATTGCAAGCAAGAGCGCCACGGCGAGCGGGATCGCGATGCAGTGGAGCACGTAAAACCGATTCAGCGTTTCTTCACCCACGAACCGGGCCCCGAGCAGGCCGAAGCGGGCGTCGGAGGCGTCGGTGATCATGTCGATGCCGCCGATCGTGAGCAGCTGCTGGCCCGGCCCCTCGTAGCCGAGAATGGGCGTGGCCCGGGCCATGTTGGAGCCCACCGTGATGGCCCAGATCGCCAGTTGGTCCCACGGGAGCAGATAGCCCGTGAACGACAGCAGCAGCGTGAGCAGCAGGAGGATCACGCCGATCACCCAGTTGAACTCCCGCGGCGGCTTGTAGCTGCCCGTGAGGAACACGCGATACATGTGCAGCCAGGTGGTGATCACCATGGCGTGCGCGCCCCAGCGATGGAGCTCGCGAAGAATGCCGAGGCTCGTGACATCGCGCAAGGCAAGGATGTCGTTGTAGGCCCACTCGAGCGTGGGGCGGTAGTAGAACATCAAGAGCACGCCCGTCACCGTCTCGACCAGGAACAGGAAGAAGGTGACGCCGCCCATGCACCAGGTGAACGACAGCGCGATGCCCTGCTTCTTGATCGAGACCGGATGCAGATGCAGGAAGAAGTTGGTCAGCATGACCACGATCCGATTCCGCCGGTCGAGCGGCATCGGATGACGGAAGATGCTCTTCCAGATCTGGGAGTTGCGGATGGTTTCGCCGATGGCCATGGATCAGTCGCTTCCTGAAGCGTGCATGCTAGACGGTGACGTACGACTCTGACTCGGCCCATTGGCCGAGCTCTTCCTGGAACGTTTTGCTCTTGTCGACCTCGAGCTGACCGTCGTCGGAAATTCGGATGGCATAGCGCTCGAGCGGCCGCGGGGCCGGGCCCTCGAAGTTCACACCGTCCTTGTAAAAGCCGCTGCCGTGGCAAGGACATTTGAATTTCTGCTCGGCCTCGAGCCAGTTGGGCGTGCAGCCCAGATGCGTGCAGACGGTTTTGAGGGCGTAAATCTGCTGCTGGCCGGCCACGTCGCTGTTGACCACCCACACGCCGTATTGAGCGACGAACTTCGTCTCGACCTTGCCCGTGGGGAAGCCCTCTTTGAATCCCACCTTGAACCGGCTCGGCGGCTCGGCCAGCACGTTCGGAAAGAAAAATCTGGCCAGCCCGAGCGAGAACAGCCCTCCGGTCACCGACAGCGCGGTGAATCCCAACGCCATGAACGAGCCGAGGGCAATCTCGAGAAATCCGCGCCGGTCTTCCTCGGAGTCGGACTTCTTCGCGGCAGGCTTTGTCGGACGTGGAGGCACGGCCTTCGCAGCGGCGGGCTTCGCAACGTGGTCTGCCGCAGCTGCCGGCTTCACCGCGGCGGGCTTCGCAGGCCGTGGCGGGGCGTCAGCCTTGCTGATGGGGCCGGGCTTCGCACCAGCTCGGGCCGCGGCGAGGATGCTCGCCGTGTCGCGAGCGACGGCCACCTTGGCAGCCACGGGCTTCGCAGCCTTGGCCGCGGCGGGCTTTTCGGCAGGCTGCTTTGCAGTCGGCTTGGGGGCGGCCTTTGTGGGGGAATGTGCGGGCGCATCGGCCGCGGCCTTGTTGGCCCGAGCCATGGCCATGATGTCGGCAACGCTGGGCCGGGCTCCGCCAGCCGTCGGCTTTGGGGCGGCCTTGGCAGCCGGCTTTTCAACGACGGGCGTGTCTGCGGCCGAGTCTGCGACGTCTGCCGCCCCGCCTCCCGCAGGCTCCACAGCGGGAGCCGCCGCCTCGCCGCCACCGGCTTGGGCCCTCGCGGCAGCCAGGATTTCCGCGACCGACATCTTCTTTCGTTCAGCCATCACAGTCGCCTCGACGGTTTTTCCCACCGAGCGAGCCAATCGCACGACGTCCGCGAACGATCGGCCACGGTGTAAAATCCACTCGAAAAGTTGTTTTCGACCGGGGTTTGGAGAGTTCGTGATTTTTTTCACGAACTCTCTTCCAACTGTATCTGCCTCGCGGTGGGTGTCAACGTCAGACCAGTTCGGTTTCACCGCTGATCTGTCGGCATCCTTGCTCCCGCACGGGTGATCCAGCCACAATCCGCCGCCGTGCCGTCTGGGCCGTCGTGTGGACGGCCGCGGCGAGAGCCCCTCTGGAAGGAGTCTGAACCGTGCCCCCATCCCGCCGTGTGCTGATCGTGGGCGGTGGCGGACGGGAGCATGCCTTGGCCTGGAAGCTGCGCCGTGACGGTGCCGAGGTGCTTGTGGCCCCGGGCAACGCAGGCACGGCACAGATCGCGGAAAACATTCCCGTTGCCGCCACCGACGTGCCCGAACTGGTGCGCGTGGCCCGTGACCGCGGCGTCGATCTCACTGTCGTGGGGCCCGAGGCGCCGCTTGTGGCGGGGATCGTCGACGCATTCGCGGCGGCCGGTCTGCGCATCTTCGGCCCCACGGCCCGGGCAGCCCAACTCGAAGGCAGCAAGCTCTTCTGCAAACAGATTCTGCACCGGGGCGACGTGCCGACCGCGATGTTCCGAGAATTCAGGTCGGTGGCCGCCGCCCGCGAGTTTCTCGAAGCGCGTGAAGACATGCCGATCGTGGTGAAGGCCGACGGCCTCGCCGCCGGCAAGGGGGTGTTCGTGTGCGAGGATCGAGAGGCGGCGCTCGCGGCGGTCGAATCGCTCGGCAGTGACCCGCAGTTCGCGTCCGCCGCAAAGGGCATCTTGATCGAGGAGCGACTCGACGGCGTGGAGGTGAGCGTGATGGCGATCACCGACGGCCGCACGATCGTCACGTTGCCGCCGCTGCAGGACCACAAGGCCGCGTATGACGGCGACCAGGGGCCGAACACCGGAGGCATGGGCGCCTACTGCCCCACGCCGTTCGTCGATGCCGAACTGCTCGCCGACATCGAGGCCCGCATCCTCGTGCCGACGGTGCATGCGATGCGGCGGGCGAAGGTGCCCTTCCAAGGCATTCTCTACGCCGGGCTCATGCTCACGGCCCAGGGGCCCAAGGTGCTGGAATTCAACGCCCGGTTCGGCGACCCCGAATGCGAGGCGCTGATGGTGCTCTTCGAGTCGAGTCTGCTCGACCTGCTCGATGCCGTGGCCGATCGGCGGCTGGAGTCCGTCGAGCCGCCGGTGTGGCGGGCGGGGGCGAGCGTGACGGTGGTGATGGCCTCCGAAGGCTACCCCGGCCCCGTGGAGAAAGGCCGGGCGATTCGCGGCCTGGAGGCCGCCGCCGCATTGCCCGGCGTGGAGGTGTTTCACGCCGCGACGAAACTCGGGGCCGACGGCAGCGTGCTTGCCGACGGGGGGCGAACGCTCGCCGTCACGGCCGTGGGCGACTCGCTCGCCCGCGCGAAGCTGCTCGCCTATTCGGGCGTCCGGGAGATCCGCTGGCCGGGTGCCTGGTGTCGCAAGGACATTTCCGACAAGGCGACCGCGTTCGAACTCGCGTCGTCGGCACGCGCGGCCGCCGTCTCGGCCGATGGCCAAGGAGTCGCCGAATGAAGCTGCGTGTCGGCATCGTCGGCCTGGGGAGTCAGTGGGACACCCGCTACCTGCCGGCACTTCGGGCGCTGGCCGACCGCTACGAGGTGCGCGGCGTCTGTGAGCAGGTTTCGCACCTCGCAAAACGGGCCGCCGGTGAACTCGGCACCGTGGCCGTGGACGGCTATCGGGCGCTCGCCGCCCGCGACGACATCGATGCCCTGCTCTACCTCTCCGACCAGTGGTTCGGGACGGCGCCGATCCTCGCGGCCTGCGACTTCGGCAAGGCCGTGTACTCCGCGATCTCGTTTCCCGTCGATCCCGCAGAAGCCCGCCTGCTCCGCAGCCGCGTCGACGAATCGGGCATCGCATTCATGGCGGAACTGCCGCGGCGCTACGCCCCGGCCACGCTGCGGCTCAAGGAGCTCATCGCCACGCGGCTCGGGCAGCCGCGCATGCTGTTTTGCCACCGCCGGGTGCCGCTCTCGCAGACCCCCGCGAGCCCGCCGCCGCGCGACCGCGCGAGCGAGGCCCGCGATCTCATGGAACTCGTCGATTGGTGCCGCTACGTGGCGGGCACCGAGCCGACGAGCGTGGTCGCCGTGCGGCACGCCGACGTGCCGGGCGGACCGACCGACGACTATCAGATGATGAGCCTCGATTTCTCCCGGACAGGCCGCCCGGGCGACGGCGCCATCGCTCAGATCAGCTGTGGCTACTACATGCCGAAGCAGTGGGAGGAAGCCGTGGGATTCCGCCCGCCCCCGGCCCTGCAGGTGGTGTGCGAGCAGGGCATCGCGTTCGTCGACCTTCCCGCGAGCCTCGTCTGGTTCGAGGCGGCGGGCCGCCACCAGGAGTCGCTCGACAGCGAGCGGCCCGTGGGCGAGCACATGCTCGTGCAGTTTCACCGCAAGGTCACGAGCCTCGTGCGCGCCCTGAGCGGCCTCGACGACACGCTGCTGGCGATGCAGATCGTGCAGGCCGCCGCCACGAGCCAGGCCGAAGGCCGCCGCGTCGCTGTCTGACGCGGTTTTGGAAGTCGAGCGGGAAGCCGGCTCGGGGTTACTCCGTGCCGATTCCACCGGTCGGCAGGGCAGCTGATAACTACCCGCATTCGGAGCCGGCGGTACGCTGCTTCATCGCCGAGGGCGATCGCTAGTCCCTTCTCAACTGTGATGGTGCGCTCGGTGTAAGCCGCGTATCTGCCCGTCGGCTCTTCCGCATCGCACCGACCGTCTCCGCCGACCGTTCTCGGCGCCTACGAGTTGGGGAGGCTCGGGGTTGCCCCTACCGTTGAGCCGGCGTATTTGACCAGCGCAGGCATGGATGCCGGAGCGCAGGCAAATCCGAGTGAGCCGGAGCCTGGAGGGCGGAGGCGAACGTCCGGCGAGACGGTACGGGGTAACCCCGAGCCGGATTGGACGCGTTGAGTGATGACAGGCTGAAGCCTGTCCTACAGCGCAGCCACGACCAGGTCGCCGACTTCGCGGGTACCGTGACCCATTTTGCCTGCGGCCTGGCTCTTCATCTTCGTGCCGGTGATATGGGCGACGGCCTTGTCGATGCGGGCGCCGGCGGCCGGGTGGCCGGAGTGTTCGAGGAGCATGGCCATCGCGTTGATCGCCGCGATCGGATTGATGACGTTTTGGCCCGTGTATTTGGGCGCGCTGCCGCCCATGGGCTCGAACATGCTCACGCCGCCCTTGTCGGGGTTGAGGTTGGCGCCGGCCGCCACCCCCATGCCGCCCTGCAGGATGCCGCCCAAGTCGGTGATGATGTCGCCGAACATGTTCGTGGTCACGATCACGTCGTAGGCGTCGGGGTTTTTCACCATCCACATGCAGCAGGCATCGACGTGGTTGTAGTCGGTCTTCACGTCGGGATAGTCCTTGGCCACTTCCTGGAACGTGCGCCACCAGAGGTCGTGGCCGAAGGTGAGCACGTTCGTCTTGGCGACGAGCGTGAGCGTCTTCTTGGGGCTGTTGCGCTTGCGGGTGTAGTCGAATGCCCAGCGGATGCACCGCTCGCAGCCCTTGCGGGTGTAGACGGCCTGCTGCACGGCGACCTCGTCGGGCGTGCCCTTCTTGAGGTAGCCGCCGACGCCGCAGTAGAGATCTTCGGTGTTTTCGCGGACGACCACGAAATCGATGTCCTTCGGGCCACGGCCCGCCAGCGGCGTCTCCACGCCCGGCAGCAGTTTCACGGGACGGAGGTTGATGTATTGATCGAGTTTGAACCGCAGATCGAGCAGCAGCCCCTTCTCGAGGATGCCCGGCGCCACCTGCGGATGGCCGATCGCACCCAGAAAGATCGCGTCTTTGGTGCGCAAGAGATCGAGGCCGCCCTCGGGGATGATCTCGCCCGTCTTGAGATACCGGTCGCCGCCCCAGTCGAGCGTCTCGACGTCGTAGGTGAAGCCTTCAAGCTTCGCGACCGCGGCGAGCACCTTCATGGCCTCGGCGGTGACTTCGGGCCCGGTGCCGTCTCCGGGAATCGCGGCGATCTTCAGCGTCTTCGAGGCCATGCGTCGCAGGTGCTCCAAGAGTCCGTGAGTCAAGTTGGCGAGCGGAGCCGAACTCTAGCCAACTCATGGGCTCGTGAAAACCCGCTGCGTTTGATTCCCGGGCACACCTTGGCTGTGCTCGCGGCAGGCCAAGCCCGCGGTGGCCATGGATGGCACCGCGGGCGTGAAGTTAATTCTGGCTGAAGTCGAGCTTCTTGCCGGTCTTGATGCCGAGCGGGTTTTTCAGGAACCGTTGGCGGCACGCGTCGCAGAGATCGAATCGCAACGATTGCGTCGCGTCGCTGAAGAGCACGTCTCGGTCGAGATCATGATCGTCGATCGATTCGAGAAGATCCTGCATCTCCTCGAGGTGCTCCACGTCTTCGCCACGGGCAGCGCCGTCGCAGCAACCATCCTCGCACGACTCCTCGACCGCCTGAAAAACCTCGATTTTGACCACATGCCGCACGTCGGTGGCCGTGTCGATCGGCCGCTTGCAGAAGTCACACGAGTAATGAAGCATGGAGGCCTCCGAGGACGGGCTGGCTGGGATGGATCGACGCATCCGCCTGACCCCATGAGTCTGCCTGCAACTTGCATGAAAGGCAAGCGTTTGCTGCGAGCGTGGAGGCAGCCTGCGCAGGCCGGGGGTATTTGGCAGTCGGGTGGACCGCCGACTACACTCATCCGGCGTGGTGACACGCGGTCAAATCGGAACCCGGCAGGCACCTGCGATGCCCATGGCAGTGGCAGTGGATTCGATGGCGATCCAGTCGGCGAGGTCGGCGGTGGCCAGCGCGCTCAATTTGAGCGTTCTGGTGCTGAACCGCTCGTTCGTGGCCGTGCACATCACGAACGTTCGGCGAGCGATCACGCTCTTGTTTCGTGATCTGGCCGAGGTGGTGCACATCGAGGACGGCCGTTATTCCGCCTATCCATTCGAATCGTGGCGGGAGCTGTCGGCCCTGCAGGCGTCGTTGCGCACGCCCGACCAAGACTGGGTGCGGGCCGTCGGCTACGAGCTCCAGGCGCCACGGGTAATCCGTCTCGTGGCCTGTGATCGTGGGCCACGCCAGGGGCTGCGGTTCAATCGGCGCAACGTGTTCGCCCGAGATGGCAATCAGTGCCAGTATTGTGGCCACAACTTTCCCACGAGCGAGCTGTCGCTCGACCACGTGGTGCCCCGCAGCCGTGGCGGCGGCACGACGTGGGAAAACATCGTCTGCGCGTGCGTCGCCTGCAACGTCCGCAAGGGCGGCCGCACGCCCCACGAGGCTCGGATGCAAATGATCCGCCAGCCGGTGAAGCCGAAGCGGAGCCCCCTGCTCTCCATCAAGCTCGGAAATCCGAAGTACCAGAGCTGGAGGAGCTTCGTCGACAACGCCTACTGGCTCGTCGATCTCAAGTGAGCGCACGATGCCCCGCGCCGAGGGAGTGACAGGCTCAAGCCTGTCTTCCAAACGGAGCCCTGCCTAGGAACGGACGGCAGGATGCCGTGCCGGTCGGTGCATTCAGCACAGCGGGTCTTTTTTCTCGGTGATCACCGGAAGCTGCGGCGACATCTCGGCGTTGAGCGCCGTGAAGTCCTTCCACTCGGCCGGGAGGTTGTCTTCGTGGAAGATCGCCTCGACCGGGCATTCCGGCACGCAGGCCTCGCAGTCGATGCATTCGTCGGGATGGATGTAAACCATCTTGTCTCCCTCGTAGAAGCATTCCACGGGGCAGACCACCACGCAGTCGGTGTACTTGCAGGCGAAGCAGGGCTCGGCGACGACGTGCGTCATGATTGAAAGACTCCTCGATGGCGGCGGATGACTACGGCTGGTACGGCAATCCAGGTTTGACAGACTGCTGCGTGGCGGGCTGCCGCTGCCGCGATCAGTCCGTCACGCTGGGCGAATCGTAGGTGCACCCTTGCCGCCTGTCAACGAATCAGGCATCGGCATTTCGCCGTGGATTCGTGAGTTTTACGGGACTGGCGTTGGTGGCGACGGCCCGTGGCCCCTATGATTTTTCGGCAGGGGTGCCCGATGACTCGCCAGCCATGAATTCGAGCGAATCCACACCCGACGTCGCAGTCCCCAGCCGTGATGCTCTCACGGCCCACGGGCGAGGGGGGGGCGTTGCCGCCGCCACCCCGGCCCGTGCCGCCCAGCACCAGGCGTTGGTGCGGGCCTGCCTGGCTTCCGCGCCCGGCGCCTGGGATGAATTCGTGGGCACGTTCGCCGGTCTGCTCGCCTACGTCGTCGACCGCACGAGTGCCCAGCACCAGATACCGCTTCCTGGTGGTGAACGCGACGACGTGGTCGCCGAGATTCTGCTGGAGCTGCTCCGCAACGACGCCGCCGCGCTCCGCGGGTTCGCCGGTCGGGCGAGCCTGCCCACGTATCTCGTGGTGATCGCCCGGCGGGTCGCCGTGCGATCGCTTCAGCGGGCCCGCGACCGCCGGCCGATTCCCGTGGGAGATGCCCTGCAGCCGGCCGATCGGCACGATGCCGCGAGTGCGCTTGCCGATCGCGAGGCCGTCGAAACGTTGCTCGAAACGCTCGACGAGACCGAGGCACGGCTGATCCGGCTGCACCACCTCGAAGCCCGGAGTTACGGGGAAATCAGCCGGCTCACCGGCCTTCCCGTGGGATCGATCGGCCCGGCGCTGTCGAAGGCCCGGCAAAAGATGCGCGACCACGCGGCGGGGATCGCCGTGCCCTGAAGAAGCCGCCTGCCCGCCGCGTGGCGGGGGCGGTGGTCACTGCCCGGATGCCGCGGCAGGCGGCGCGAGCACCACGGCCGGGTCGGCAAGATCGACCGGCTCGTATCCTTCGTATGCCGGCATCTGCCACAGTTGGCCCGGATCTGTGGACGGCGTGTTCGTGGTGATCGACGTCAGTTCGAGCTGAAAGTCGACTCCCGACGCCGGCCAGGAGACGTCGACGACCCGGGGCAGTGCCGCGCCCGACGGTGGATCGACCCGGTGTTTCGAGGTGCGGACGCTGGCCAGCCGCTCGCCCGAGGGCGTGAACAGATGCTGCTCGACCACGAGGCCGGTGGTCGCGTCGACGAGCGTCGATTTGAGGAGTTCGCCATCGGGAGCCGCGATCCGGCTGCGGATTTCGAGGCGGCCGTCGGGCAGCTGAAACGGGCCTTCGTGCCGGTCTTCAGGCCGAAAGCTCACGAGCCCGAGCAGCTCCGGCATCCAGTCGGCGCGCAGCGGGAGGAGCCGCCGGGCCGATGACTGGGCGTATTGATCGTGACGGCAAAAGAGCATCACTGGCGGCTGATGCCGCCGGATCCAGAGCCAGAACAGGTCGTCGTTGCTGCCGATGTCGAGCTCACTACCCGTGACGGAGGTTTGGGCCCGGAGGCGAAACCGGCGGGGCGGTTCGCAGGCCACCTGCGCCGACAGCCGCGGCACGCCGCGGGCCGCGAGCACCGCCTGCGGCGCCATGTAGCTGCGCACGCGCTGCGTGTTGTCGTGGACGCCGGCGATCACCTGGTCGAGCGTGGCCTGTGGCGGGAGGATACGCGGCAGCGGCATCGTGCCGACCTGGTAGCCGCGCAGCACCTGCGGGCAGCTCGCGCCGCTGGCGGCGACGGCCAGCACCACCGCCGCGAACGTCGCGCCCATGCGGCCCGTCATGCGGCACCTCCCGACCAGAGGAGCGTTGTGAGCCTGTCTTGCACCGCGGCGACGTCCGCCTGCGACGGGGGCATCACGGCGACGGAGTACGTCGTGTCGCGGCGCCGGCAGGCGACGTGCAGGGCTTCGGATTCGGGCGGGGTGACCACCGCACCGTGCCGATCGACGAGCCGCAGCACGCGCCGGCGCACGAGTTCGAGTGCGAGCAGGTAGCGCAGGGCCGCGTCGTCGGGGTGCCCGTCGAGCTGCTCGAGCACGTCGAGCAGGACATCGACCGGAGCGAGCTCAGGCCCGCCGCCCTGGGCCGCGGGAAACGTCGAGCGCCACCACGCCAGCGTCTGCTCGGGTGGGCCCGACCAGCATTCGGCCGCGCAGTCGATGCGTTCGAGCCCGGTCGGGCCGCGGGCGAGCGCGGAATACAAGAGCTCACCCGGCACGAACGCGCGCCGCGAGTGGTGGCAGCAGCCGTGCGGGCGATGAAGCTTGAGGTCCATGCTCACAGAAGGCCCCGGAGGTTGCGGGAGACGTATAGGGAACACCCGGGCGGGCTTCAAGCCACGTTGGGGTTGCGCGACGGCGCAGTCTAGGCAAGGCCGGCGAGGAGCCTGTCTGCCACCTCGGTGATCCCGCCCGCGTCGTGCGTGTCGACGACGACGTCGGCCGCGGACAGCACGTCCGCAGTGGCGTTGCCCATCGCGATGCCCAGCCCGGCGCCGCGGATCATCGGCAGGTCGTTGACGTCGTCGCCAACCGCGCAGATCGCCTCGGGCTCGATGCCGAGCCGGGTCGCCACGCCGACCACGCCCGTCCATTTCGTGACACCGGCCGGCGCGATCTCGCACATCCAGTCGCGATAGCGGGGGCTGCGGATCACGTGGAGCGAGAGCCGCCCGGGCCAGGCCTCGAGGAGCGCGGCCTCGAGATCGAGCATCGCCGGCTGTGATCCCATCACGAAGCCGGCGAACGCATCTGGCGGCGGCGCCCTGTCGAGATCGGGCTGCACGTCGGCGAGGGCTCGATTGCGCTCGAGATACACGTCGACACCCTGCCCGGCCACGTCGCGAGCGGGCAGGCGGCGGCAGTGGAAGTCGTATCCCGCGGCGAAGCTGTCGGTGTAGACGATCGGCTCGTGCCCCCGGTCGACGATCTGCCGCAACACGCCCGTCAGCACGTCGGCGTCGAACGCGGCCCGCACGAGCGTGGCGTGGGTGCTCGAATCCTTGACGAGCGCTCCCGACGCCGTGATGAGCGGCGCGGCGATGCCCAGTCGCGCGGCCACCGGCAGCGTGTCGCGGTAGCGGCGGCCGGTCGCAAGGATCACCTCGACGCCGGCGGCCCGCAGGCGGGAGACCGCGGCACACGTGGCGTCGGAGACCTCGTGCCGGCTGTCGCACACCGTGCCGTCGACGTCGAGCGCGAGCAGCTTGATCCGGGTGCCGCCGGCCACTGCCCGGGAAGCCAGGGGTGAACGATCCGCGGAGGTTCTGGGTGCGTCGGGCATGCCGCGTATGGTACACCGTGAAGCATGACCGACATTCCGTTCACCCCCGTCGCTATGACGGGCGACATCCCGGCGGGGGAAGGCCGCACGTTCGAGGTGGCAGGCCGGCTCGTGGCCGTGTTCTTCGATGGCGCCGCCTATTCGGCGATCGATGATCTCTGCCCGCACATGGGCGCCTCGCTCGGCTCGGGGCCCTTCTGCGAGGGCGTCGTCACCTGCCCGTGGCATGCCTGGCGGTTTCGCCTCGCCGACGGCGCCTGGTGTGACAACCCGAAACTCAAGGTCGACGTCTTCGAGACCCGCGTCATCGACGGCCGGATCGAAGTGCGTGTGCCCCCGGCCCGCCCGGTGGAACTTCCTCACGCGCCGTAGGACAGGCGTGTAGGACAGGCTTCAGCCTGTCACTTCACCACGAACGACGCGCCCGGCACGAGCACGTGAGGCGTGGCGAGCCGCGCCGCTGCGACGGCCTCGGCCCACGCGGCGGCGTCTTGTGCGATCGGCGGCCAGGTGTCGTAGTGATTCGGCAGCGCGACCTTTGGTTTCAGGAGCCGCAGCGCCTCGAGCGCGTCGTCCGGGCCCATCGTGAACAGGTCGCCGATCGGGAGGATCGCGACGTCGAGGCCGCGACCATGGGCATCGGGCCGGCCGATCCGCTCCATCTCGGAAAACAGGCATGTGTCGCCGGCGATGTAGATCCGGCGGCCGCCCACGTCGAGCAGCCAGCCCGCCGGATTCCCGCCGTAGGTGCCGTCGGCAAAACTCGATGAATGGTGGGCGATCTCCATCTTGGCCGTGCCGCCCGGCACCTGCACGCGACCGCCGAGATTCATCGGCTGTGTCTTGTCGACGCCCTGCTTTCCAAGCCACTGCGCGATCTCAAAATTGCAAAACACGGTGGCCTGCGTGCGCTTGGCGATCGCCACCGCGTCGGCCACGTGGTCGAAGTGGGCATGGGTGATCAGGATCGCTTCGCAGTGCACATCGCGGGCCTTCATCGACGCCGTGGGGCATTCGTCGAAGAACGGATCGACGAGCAGCACACCGTGGCCGGTGTCGACGAGCCACGTGGCGTGGCCGGTCCAAGTGAGCGTGACGGGCATGAAACACCTCTTCGGGAAGGAACTCGAGTGGCAGGGCGCCGGCTCGGGGGCGGCAACTGATCTTCGCACGAAACATCGGCATTCTGCCGACTTTCGCTTGGCTCCTCGCGTGGGCTGCGGCAGCCCAAGGCTCGTCGAGCGTTCGCCGACCCCCTCGCCTCCGCGAACACTACGGCCGAAGCCGCTTCATCATCAACGATTTATACGCTTCGACACCGGGCTGGCCGTATGGATTCGTGCCCACGAGTCGGCCCTCGACGACGGTGGCGAGCATCAGCATCTGGAGCAACTGGCCGACCGTGTGTTCGTCGATTCGCGGCAGCACGATGTCGGCCGTGGGACGCTTGTCGGAGGCGTAGGCTTCGTTCGTGCCTGCCGCCGCGGCGGCGAGCATGTCGGGCCACGAGCGGCCGACGAGATCGTCGAGTTTGTCCTGGTCGGCCGCGTAGGGGCCGAGCGGCGGAAGCACGAGCGAGTCGCGACGTGGTTCACCGACGAGCAGGTTCGTGATCAGCTTGTCGCGACGGCCCTCCTGGTGCTGCTGGCCGCGCGAATGGAGGTCGCGGGTGGTGACGGTGGTGAGCGGCGTGGCCCCCTTCCCCGCCTTGCCGAGACTCTCGGAGAGCAGCTGGTCGTACCACAGCCCGACGGCCTCGAGACGATTGCTCCAGCTTGAGAGCACGCGGATCGTGGCGCCCATCCGTTCTTCGGCGAGGTGCGACACGCCCACGAACCGCAGCACGGGATTGTCGGCCACGGGTGCTTCGCGAAACCGCCGGTTCATAGCCGCCGCACCTTCGAGCAGCCGCACGACATCGATGCCGACGGTCGCGGCCGGAAGGAGGCCCACCGCGGTGAACACGGAGAAGCGGCCGCCCACACCGTCGGGGATGTCGAACACGTCGGGGCAGCCGATCGCCCGGGCGAGATCGGCCAGCCGGCCCGTGCGGCCCGTGATCGGCACGACCCGTTCGGCCAGGAGCGTGCGGTCGTCGCCGACCGAGTCGGCCAGGGCCGCGAGAAACAGCCGCGTCGCCACGGCCGTCTCCAGCGTGCCGCCGCTCTTGCTGACCACGAGGAGCGCCCAGCGGTGAAGCAGGTCGGCATTCGGGGCCTGCCCCTGCCCTGCCGCGCCCAGCAGGTCGAGCAAACCCTGCGCGGAGTCGTTGTCGATGTTGAAACCCTCGAACGACAGCCGGGGCCGGCCGCCGCGCTCGCCCCGCGGGAGCTCGTTGTGGAAGGGGTGACAGCAGGCCTCGAAGAGCGCCCGCGTGCCCATGTACGACCCGCCGATGCCGAGCACCACGATCCGATCGACCGCCTCGCGGAGCCGCCGGGCCGTGCCGAGAATGGCGAAGAGTTCGCTCGTGGGCCGGTCGGTGTGGTAGGCGGCCAGGAGCCGGTCGGGGAGATCGATGAACGCGGGGTCGAGCGCCTCGCCGGCCCGTGCGCCGCCGGCAGCGAAGCGATCGAGATCCGCCAGCGTCTCGGTCCGGGCCTTGTCGAGCCGCGCATTGAGCGCCGCGAGGTCGGTGGCGGAGACCCCACCGGTCGCGAACACAGCGGCCGGGTCGTAGTGGATCGGATCCTCGGGCGGCTTCGGGCGGACGACGCTCATGGCTGCATTCCGACTGTTGTCGTGGTGTCGATCGCGGTATAGAAGAGCCGGCGAACTGTAGCCGATCGCGCCGCGTGGCAGCAACGATTTCCCCAGCAGAAGGAGCCTTTCGTGAATCAACTCGACCTGGTCCGGGAACTCGCCGAACAGGCGGCCTCGAAGATCGTGATGCTCGTGGCCGACGGGCTGGGCGGCCTGCCGCTCGAACCCGGCGGCAAAACGGAGCTCGAAACAGCGGCCACGCCCAATCTCGACCGGCTCGCCGCCCGCGGCACGAGCGGCTCGAGCATCCCGGTGTTGCCCGGCATCACGCCCGGGTCGGGCCCCGGTCATCTCGGCCTCTTCGGCTACGATCCGCTGGAATTCAAGATCGGCCGGGGTGCCCTCGAAGCGACCGGCATCGGCTTCGAATTGGGCCCCGACGACGTGGCCGCCCGGGGGAATTTCTGCACGCTCGACGCCGCCGGGCTGATTGCCGACCGCCGCGCCGGCCGAATCGCCTCGGAGGAGAGTTTCAAGGTGGTGGAGCGGCTCCAGGCGGTGAAGATTCCCGGGATCGAGACATTCGTGAAGCCCGTGAAAGAGCACCGGTTCGTGGTGGTGTTTCGCGGTCAGGGCCTGGATGGCGGAGTGGCCGACACGGATCCTCAGGCCGTCGGCGTCGCCCCGCTCGATCCCCAGCCCCTGTCGCCGGCTGCCGCCCGCACCGCCGAGGTCGCGAAGGAATTCGTGCGCCAGGCCCGGGCGATTCTGGCCGGAGAACCGAAGGCCAACGGGATGGTGTTGCGGGGGTTCGCGGCCAAGCCGCAGTTGCCCGGCTATGCCGAGCTGTATGGGCTGCGGGCGGCGGCGATCGCCGTCTACCCGATGTACAAGGGGCTGGCCCAGCTGGCCGGCATGAAGCTCGTGGGCAAGGCGCAGTCACTCGACGAGCAGATCAACGAACTGGCCCGGCACTGGGAGGAGTTCGACTTCTTCTTCCTGCACTTCAAGTACACCGATTCCACCGGTGAAGACGGCAATTTCGCCGAGAAAGTGCGGCGGATCGAGGAACTCGATCGGGCCCTGCCCCGGATTGAAGCCCTGCGGCCCGACGTGCTCATCGTGACGGGCGACCACTCGACGCCGAGCCGGCTCAAGAGCCACTCGTGGCATCCCGTCCCCACGCTGCTCGTCGCCGACACATGCCGGCCGGATGGGCTCGCGGCATTTTCTGAAAAGGACTGCCTGCGCGGCGGATTCGGAATTTTCCCCGCCAAACATCTCATGCTGCTGGCGATGGCGCATGCGGGGCGGTTCGGCAAGTTCGGGGCCTGATGCTGCCGCCCGACTGGAGCGATTCGCTCCAGCGCGTGATTCATGGCGACCAGGGGGTGGGGCGAATCGCCCCACCCCCTGGTGCGTTTTGTCCCCATCGGCTCGGCCCGAGGTCAGCTCGTGTGGCCGGCAAGCAAATTTTTTTTGGCCCTGTAATTCGCTGAGAAACAGCGTGTTTGGCCTGCGTTCTCGCGGGCGGCGCAAGCGACGGCCCGTCTTTGGCACACCGCTTGCCTTCTCTTCTCAACGTGCGGCGGGCGCTCCGGTGCCTGCAGCACGTGAATCCTCTGTGTCCCTTGAACCAGTGTCTCCCGAAAGGAGTTCGCTCATGAACATCGCCGCCCCGTCTTCGGCAGTCTCCGTGGGAGCCACCCGTTGGTCGCTCACGCGTGCCGACATGTTTCTGTGTGCCGTTCCGATCGCCCTGTTCCTGTCGATCGTGTCGCTCGTCTGAGTCGCTGACCTCGGCCGTCCGTAAATCATCTCGAAAGGAATCTGTTCCATGGCCAACGTTCGCCCTTTGTTTCTCTCGCGCGCTTCCAATGCCTTCGCGTCGCTTGCCATGACGGTGGCACTGGCGGTGCTCACGATCCTGGCCTTGGCGATCGGTTCGATGCGGGATTCCAAGGCTGAGACTGCCTCGAACCTGCTGCTCGTCTCGCGGGTGGAAGACCCGGCGATCGAATGGGGTTCTTCAGCGGTCGCGCGGGCCTTGCCGGTGCGGTCGGCGGAGGCGGAGAAGCCGCAGGTCATCTCCCGTCGTCCGCTGTCGGCTGCCTCCAGGCTGCCGCGCAGCCGAGAGGCTTGTCCGTCGCAGGAGTGGATGGGAGTTTCCAAGTTGGCGTTCCCGTTGCTCGTGAACGATCTCGTGGTCGGCCGGCCGCAGGCCGCTCCCCGAGTGATGACGGGCCAGGCAGTCGGCGTGAAGTAGTCCGCCTTCGACCACGCAGTTTTTCAACAAAACAGTTTCGAACACCGACGATTTCTCCAGGAATTTCCTCGATGACACACAACCATGAAGTTGCAGCCGGGCCGATGTCGTCTGTCACCGGAGCGGGTGAAAGCTCGATTCCGTCGCTGCGGGCGCTCGGGATCAACGAGATCGTGATCGTCGATGCCGCCTGCGATCGCTATGCCGATTTCGTGAAGGCGGCTCGGGCCGGCGAGATCGGTCTGCACTTCTGCAGCGACGGCCGGTCAGCCGTCCGCATGGCGCGACGGTTTCGCGCCGATGTCTGGCTCGTGGGTACGGAACTGGCCGACATGTCGGGCTTCGACCTCCTGGAGATGCTCTCGCCGCACGTCGTGCACGGTGACGTCGACCCGATGCTCTCCGGGGCGCGGATCTCGCTCGATCGTCTCGGCGAGGGCCCGCGGTCGGCGATCTTCATGGTGGCCGACGACTATCGGCTCGAAGACGAGCAGCGGGCGCTCGTGTCGGGGATCGCGGGGTATCTGGTCCGGCCGATCACGCTCGACGTGATCAGGGCGACTCGAGACGCCGCGTGTACACCCGATGTGGCGGCCTCACACAGTTGATTTCAGGACGTTCTGCAGCGACCTGAATCGGGGAGTTCGACGGGGACTTTTTGAAGAAGGGGAACAAATGAGCCCTCCTGCACTGCTGACCTTCCACGACGGTGACACTGACGAGCGGCCGGAAGACCAGATTCCGAACGTCGTGGTCGTCGATCCGCGATTCGACTGCTACAAGCCCCTCGCGGCGAGTGCCCGCATGGGCAAACTCAACGTCCATTTTCGGTCGAGCGGCACCGAAGCCCTCAAACTGGCCCGTCGGTTCCGAGTCGATGCGTGGCTCGTCGCTCCGGAGTTAGACGACATTTCGGGGCAGGATTTCATCCAACTTTTGCAGGCGCGGGTCGGAACATCCCGTCTGGCGATGGTCGAGACCGCCGAGCCCGGGTCAGCCACGTGGGAGAGCGCGGCACGCGAGGCAGCCGAGGCTGGCGCCGCCGCCACGCTGTCGCCACCGATCACGTTCCGTGACCTCGAACACCTGCTCGGCGTTCCAGCGGAGCAGCGGGGCGCGATCGTCGCCGGCACGAGGCCTGCCGCTCGAGCGTTTGCAACGCTGCCGATCGGCGTGAGTGCCGCGGCAGTGGCGATCGTGGTGCTCATGCTGGGCTAAGGGCCGAATCATGCGCGCGACGATCGTCGCCATCATTGCGGCGGTGGCGCTTGCGAGCGCTGGCGAGTCGCGAGCACAAAACGACTGGCAGTATCCAGACCCGTATTTCGGGATCCTGGAGATCGAGAAGTCGCGTGGATCCCAGTCGCGAACGGCCGTGGTTCCGCAGCCTCGGGCCAGAGGCTGGCAGAGGCAGCCCGCGGCGGGGCGAGCGGGAGGCTCCCGGAACCGCTCCTGGCGGTCTCCGGCGTCGACTGTGACACGTGGCCGATCGGGGCCGACTGCCGAGCGTTGAGGAGGGGATAACGGCCATGTCGTTAGGAAGGCTGCAGCACGCCCACGGGCCGCCATGTGTTCTCACGCGCGGATGCATCGATCTGGCTGCCGTGATCTGGCTTGCGCTGGGTGCGCCGTGGGCAACCGCCTCCCCTGCGCTGCCCCGCGACGGCGCGGCGGTGGCCGTTGATCCAGCCGCCACAGTCGTCGGCACGTATGGGGTGGAGTCGTTCGGAACGGTCGATCCATCCTCACAGGCGACGACGTCGGTGGGCAGCGGAACGTTCAACGTGAATACGTTCCTCGGCGCCGGCCGCTACTACGGCCACACGACGCCGATCACCGGCCAAAACACGATCGCCACGAATCTCGAGGCGGGTCACGTGTGGAACGGCCACGAGGCGCTCGCGCATGTGACGAACTTCACGCAGTCCGCGGCGGCGTGGGGAGGTGGCGCCGTCGCCCCGCTCTACGATCGGCATGCGACATGGGCGGGGCTCTTCATTGGAGGCCGGCAGACCGTCGTGAATCCCTCGATCAAGCAGCAGGGCCTGGCCCCGGGGACGGATCTGCGGAGCGCGGCGATCGCGACAAGTTGGTCGGGGGGGGCGTATGCGGTCGGCTTTAACATCAACTACGGAACGACGCTCCTGCCTGCATACAACGCTTCGTTCGGCACCGCGGATGTGATCAATTCGAGTTTTGGCGGTGGAGATCCGGCTGGCACGGACACGCTGGCCTATCTGGCCGATGCCTACTCTTTCAACAATTCGAAGACCACCTATGTCGTGAGCGCTGGCAACGATGGGCCGGCATCGAACACGGTAGGGTCCCCCGGCTCGGCGTACAACACGATCACGGTGGGCGCGCTTGGAGGCGCCAACGGCTTCGACGCGATCGCAGGTTTCAGTAGCCGCGCGCCGCAGGACTTCGGGTACTACACTTCGGGCGGGTATGTCACGGTGGCCGGAGTCCGCGCTGCCGTTGACATCGCCGCCCCCGGGGCCTCGCTGACGAGCGCCTTCTACGGGGGCCAGAACGGCGGCAACAACGCGTCGCTGACCGGGTCGGTTGATCTGGGGAGCAGTCCGACGGCCTACTCAGCCGACATCGCGGGCACGAGCTTTGCGGCCCCGATCGTCGCGGGCGGAGCGACGCTCGTGGCGAGCGCCGCCAAGACGCTCGCTCCGCTCGTCAGCAATTCCAACGCCAGCCAGAGCATGGTCGTGAAGTCGCTCCTGCTTACTGGAGCCGACAAGACGACCGGGTGGAGCAACGGGCAGCAGAGCGTGACCGTGGGCGGCACCACGTTCCTCCAGACCACCCAGTCGCTCGACTGGGCCCTCGGTGCGGGCCGGATGAATCTCGACAAAACGTTCGACATCCAAGTGAACGGACAAGCGGATGTGTCGGGTACGACCGGGCTGCTGGGGCCGGTGTCGCTCCGCGGCTGGGACTTTGGCAGCGCCGTCCTCGGCTCGAATAACGACTATGTGATCGCTGATGTGCTCGCTGCCGGGTCGACACTCACGACCACGCTGTCATGGATGCGGGCCCGGGATTTCGACGGCACCTTTCTCTATGAGGACGCACAGGCAAACCTCGACCTCTCGGTCTGGGCGCTCGATGCCAACAATGCATTTACGACGCTGATCGCGAGTTCCGCGAGCAGCTACAACACCGTCGAGCACCTCTCGTTCACGGTGCCGGCATGGGGCCGCTACGGCCTGCGCATCGCATACGGATCCAACACGTTCGACAACACTGGGGGCCAGTGGGGCAGCGCGAGCTTTCCCCAGGACTACGGTCTCGCCTGGACTGCCGTGCCCGAGCCGGCGACCGTGGTCTTGCTCGCTGCCGGGATCGTGTTCGGACTGGGGCTGCGATCGCGGCAGCGCGGGCCGCCCCCGGGCCCCTCGCCCGACGACACCGGCTAGCTACCAGCGGGCTTCGACCGCCAGGCCGCCGAGATCGGCCATCGGCAGCGGCACGACGCTGACTTCCATGCCGGAGAAGTGCAACTCGGTGCCGCTCACGGCGCGGGAACTGGCCCACGCGAGATACCAGCCCAGGAAGACCTGCGACGGGAAGTGGGAGTCGGTGGTCATTCGCGAGAAGCCCACGAACGTGGAGCAGACATAAAGGGCGCCCTTCGCGACCGGATTCTCGACCATGTCGGCAGCGGCGAGAAACGGGATGGCGCCGACGAAGGCGTGCCCGCTGACGCCGTTGTCGTCGGTGAACGGCTTCCATTGGCTGCCGGCCGAACTCTGCTCGAGCGGCCTGGACGCGCCGGTTGCCAACTGCAGGACGTAAACCGGCGGAGCCCCCACGATGAACATCCGCAACGATCGCGAGCCCCACTCGCCGACAATGTCGCCCCCCGGACGCCCTTCGAAGACGAGGCCGGTAAGCGCCGCTGCTCCGAAGATCGGCAGTGCGTACTTCCCCTCCCCGATCGGTTTGCAGTTGGCAAAGAAGGTGCCGAGGTCGGTCGGTTCGACGCTCGTCTGCCAGGCCGACTGCATCGTGGTGTCGAAGCCGGTGTTGGCCATGAGCGCGCCGGCGCCGAAGGCGGCCGTCAGGCACACGAGGCTGTCACAGGAATAGAAGTTGCGATAGTCCTCGAGCACCTTGTAGCCGAAGCGGGCGGCGTGCGGATGCTTGCTGCGGGCCCAGGGGAGCTCGTTTCGCGGCGCGAGCATGCCCGCGCTCTCGGGCGGCGGCAGCGCGTAGACGGGATCACTCGTCGGCGCCATCCGGGCGGCGAGGAGCGTGGTGATGTTCGCCGTGCTGCCGGGGGCCGCGTCGGTCTGCCATCCGCCCGTGAGAGTCACGCTGCCCGGTCCCTGCCCCGTGGCCAGATCGGTGATCGACTGCGTCTCGACGATGGCGTCGATCCAGGCCCCCTGCACCGCCGGCATCACCCGGACGACGACCCGCTGACGCTGCGGCGGCCACGCTTGCACCGAGGAAGGTAGTCCGTTCAACGCGGAGCGCGTGGCAGGGGGCTCGACCCACGCCGATTCGATCAGGCCCTCGCGCGGCGGCACTGCAGCCCAGTCGGGCTCCACGGTGCGCACGATCGGCCAGTCGGCGGAGACGGTGGCCACGGTCTGCCGCCAGAGTGCGGCGCCGCTGTTGCTCTGCAGGAACATCCCACCCGAATCGGCCGGGGCCGCGCGGACAGCAGGCTCGGCCGAGCCTGGCGGCACGAGCGGTTCGGCCCCGCAGGCGGCGCCCCCGGCCCACCCCACTCCGCAGAGCACAAACAGACCGCGGGCGCACCGCAGGAGCGGTCGCCGCGTCGCCGCGTCACACCGTGGAAGGACAGTCGATGGCATAGGGGGCCAAGACTGTCCCAGCCGCAGCACGTGCGGGCAAGACACATTTTCGCGGGGAAACCTGCGGAAAATGCCGTCCGAGCTGCCC
>Ga0214921_10003081_pt1 | contig 26152 bp, 13 predicted proteins | sample LL1505_MetaG_FD_177992 | JGI IMG/M metagenome (GOLD analysis project Ga0214921, IMG submission 177992) | Freshwater microbial communities from Lake Lanier, Atlanta, Georgia, United States - LL-1505 | ecosystem: Environmental > Aquatic > Freshwater > Lake | place: USA: Georgia | collected... | reverse complement strand
AAGCTGCAGCAAGGTTCCCTCTCAGTGGTGACAAGCATTACTTCTTCAAGAGTCACTCTTACAAGGAGGAGGAGAGTGGTCCCATCAAGCACGATTGGATACTTGGTCCCTTCAAGACCAAAAGTGATGCCAAGAAAGCTCAGAGCTGTATCTCCAAGGTCCTGAAGAGCACTGCTTCTGTGGATTCGCACGAGGGGGAACTGGAGACCTACGAGGTCCACTTCCCTTTCTACCAAAACCACAAGAGCACTACTCGCAGGACCACCCAGCAGCTGGACGCTGTGTTTGCTGCAACATTGGCTCATCTCAATGTGCCAAAGAGAACTTTCCTCCAAAACATCTCCACTGTCTAAAGTATTTTATGCTTAGCGGGTAGTGTGTGTGTTTAATTCATTTATAAAAAAAAATAATATGTTAACTTAAAATTTTAACTTAACAAATTATATTAAAAAAGAATAGAGAAAACTCCATTTATTCCTTTTACTAGGTCTATTAGCCCATTCTTCTTTCATTAATTCTTTAAATTCCACAAAGTCCATATCTGAATCAGGTTCATATTGTTGTATATTACCAGATACATCTGCATAATCAAAGTAATCATAATGAGTATTAGATTGTTCATCGTACATATAGCATTGCAAAGTCATACAAGTTTCGGTATTTTCTTCCAAGTTCTTAAGTTGATGAATTTGATTCAAAGTAGGACTTATCCAAGTAATATCATCTTTATCAAAATCACTTTCAGCAAAATGAGGCACCTCTTCTCCAGATAAGAATGGAAACAATTTAACATTAATACTTCCGTGTAAAACTCTAATTATAGCATTTGCTCCAGCGTGACTATGAATAGGAGAATAATGACCAGGTGGCCAGATTTCTAAGACATAAGGAATACCAGGAGATTCACCATTGTTTTGACCCAAAGTAATTCTTAAATAAGTCTCTAAAGGATTAGGTTGCTCTTTGTTAAATTCAGTGCTTTTTTCTAAAAGTCTTTTGTAGCACCATCCATTCTCATTTTTAATACTATATTCAATAGCTTGGGAAAATTCAGGGAAATCTGCATCATCTAATACAAAGGCATTGCCAGCAATGCAATCGTGTAACTTTTGTCCTATTATACTTAGATTTGGTTTTGGTAAAAATAATCCTTGAGCAATATGGTCAATAGTTATTTGATCAGTTCTTTTAACACCTAAAGGAATATTTGCAGTAATTGGGTCTCTTATTAATTTTAATGGAATCATTTTAAGTTCAGGAGGAACATAGATAGATTCTAAACTTTCTAGAAACTTTTTATTAATTACTCTCTCATCATCTCTTTCTGGTGTAAACACAAATTTATATTTATAAATTACTGTTTCCATTCTAGCTTCACCAATTCCAGCGTATAAAGTTTGATTTTGAGAATCTAAACTGAACCAATAGTAAGCTCCTGTAATATCAATTAAGCCCTGAACATTATTATCATCTATACATGGCATAAGGATACCTATTCTATTTACTTTAACACATTCAGGAGTAAATAAAACAATTAAGCCATCGGTTTTATCTTGATTAAATATTTTAAAGTAACAAGCTTGATTATTATCGGTATTTTCAAAAACAAAAACACCTTGACCTTTAATAGTTAAAGGAATATTAGATTCGTCTTTATTAAGAAGTATTGAGCGCGAATTTTTCATATACAATTTATTATATAATTTATTATATTAAACGTATGCAAGAAGAATTTCTAAAAAACATTTTAAATAAAAATATTATCTATATAAAAGATAAAATAAACTCAATTCCTTTAATTTATACGAATCTCTTAGAAAAAACTATAACTATAAAAAAAAATAAATTTAATATTGTTGGCTTAATGTGTCGCGGAGGGTCTAAACAAATATTTTTATTAAAGAACAATGATAGGGAACTTGTTTATAGATGCCCTTTAATAAAATTAGACAATGATACTTTAATAGTTAATAATTATACTGAAAATTTTATTCATTTATTTCTAAGTAACTTGAATAAAAATAAAATATTAAAAGTATATTATTTAGGATTCAATCCTGAATATCATTTTATAGCTTCTTTTGTTGAAAAAATGGATGGGACATTATATGGATACCTAAAAAGAGAAGACCTAGATTTTGAAAAAAAATCAAAAGTTTTAATAAAAGAATTATATGAAATTGCTTCTTTATTAGAAGAATTACAAGATGAATATAAATTTGTCCATAATGATTTAAAATGTGATAATATATTATATAAGGGTAAGAATTTTTACATTGGTGATTTTGATAATACTACAATGACAAAAGAAGAATTTAATCCTAAAAAAGATTTATTTATTTTAACTCAATCCTTATCTTTAAGTTTCAGTTTTGATTTTTTTAAAAAATTTCCATTAATTCAAAATATTAAAACTCAAAGTGAATTTCATAAGTTATATCAATATAAAAACATTGATGATATTTATCTTCCAAAAAATTATAAAAAAATATTAAAAGGAATAATTATATAATTAAGTAATGAATATTTTTACCGATGAATTGATGTACCAATATATAATTACAGGAGCATTTGTTTTTGTAATAAATACTTTCTTACTTTGTTCTTGTATGAGTCAACTAAAAGAAGAATTACAACCTGAAAATGAATTACAATCTGAAGATGAATTACAACCTGAAGATCAAGAAGAAAATCAAGAAGAAGAAAATCAAGAAGAAGAAAATCAAGAAGAAGAAAATCAAGAAGATCAAGAAGATGAAGGAGATGAAGATGAAGATCAAGAAGATCAAGGAGATGAAGGTCAAGGAGAAGAGAAAGAAGAAACCAATATACTAAAAACTGGCGAAGAAGATTCCCACGTATACAAAGGATTTAATTTAATGACTAAAAAACAACTTATAAGATTTGTAGGTAAAGAACATACTTATAAAAATAAAAATGAATTAATTATCATTGCAATTAATAAATTTATTCTAATATCTATAGATAGAGTTGATAGCATTCCTGTTTTCGTTAGGAATTATATCAAAAATAATTAACTTTTATACGTTATAAAAAATTAATTTAATAATATTATATAATGAGTAATATTATTAAAAAAAATACATTTTCTTCAAAAGCTGTAGGTGATATCGGTATTACAGGTCCAACTGGGCCTACTGGTGGTATTATATATGTTCTTTCAACTAATCAAACAGGACCAACAGGTGTACATGGACCAATCGGTTACACTGGTCCTACTGGTCAAAGAGGCCCAGCTGGTTTTACTGGTATACCTGGTAATATTGGTTATACTGGTAGTACAGGACCATCTGGACCAACCGGTTCAACTGGACCTACAGGTGTTACTGGTCCAATGGGTAGTGCAGGAAGTTCAACTAATACTGGTTCAACAGGTAGCACAGGACCAACTGGTTATACTGGGTATACTGGTTGGACTGGAGCTCCTGGATTTGCAACAAATACTGGTGCAACTGGACCTACAGGTCCTACTGGTAACACCGGTAGTACAGGACCCGCAGGATTTGCGACAAATACAGGTGCAACTGGACCTACTGGATTACAAGGTTCTACAGGAATTGCTGGTGAAACTGGTCCAACTGGTTCACTTGGTGCGAGAGGATTTACTGGTGATACTGGTCCAACTGGTGTAACAGGTAATACAGGTCCTGCTGGATTTTCTACCAATACAGGTGCAACTGGACCGACTGGTTTTACTGGTTCAATAGGACCAGCTGGTTCTGCATCAAACACTGGCGCAACCGGACCTACAGGATATACTGGTTACACTGGAATTAGGGGACCTACTGGTTATACTGGAGTTGCTGGATTTGCTACAAACACAGGTGCAACTGGACCTACTGGTTTTACAGGTTTTACAGGACCAACTGGTTTTACCGGACCTCCTGGAGATGCTTCAAACACAGGCGCTACTGGTGTTACAGGACCCACTGGTCCTATTGGTTTACCAGGTACATCTAGTTTAACAGGCGCAACTGGACCTACAGGTTATACTGGTAAAACTGGCCCTACTGGTCTTCCAGGAACAGCAACTAATACTGGAGCTACAGGACCAATAGGTCCTACTGGAATACAAGGTGTAACTGGTCCAACTGGTTCAATTGGTTTAACAGGTTCAACTGGGCCAATGGGTCCACAAGGTTACGATGGTGCATCTACTAATACTGGAGCTACAGGTCCTACCGGGGTTACTGGTTATACTGGTCCTGCTGGTTCAGCTACTTTAACAGGTTCTACTGGACCAACTGGTGAAACTGGTTCAACAGGACCCCAGGGGAGAAGTGGTGTTGCAGTCAATACTGGTGCTACTGGGCCAACTGGATTTACTGGAGTTACTGGTCCTACTGGTCCTGAAGGTTTAGCAACAAATACTGGTGCAACTGGACCTACTGGTTTTACTGGTATGACTGGACCAACTGGTCGTGATGGAGTAGCTACTAATACTGGTGCAACTGGTAACACTGGTCCTACAGGTATGACTGGGTCACAAGGTCGTGATGGTACAGCTGTTAATACTGGCGCAACTGGTGCAACTGGTCCTACAGGATACACCGGTCCAATAGGTTTACCTGGAACAGCATCTAGTACTGGTGCAACTGGTACTACTGGTTCTACAGGTCCAACTGGTCCTCAAGGATTAAATGGTATATCGGTTAATACTGGAGCAACAGGACCTACTGGAGTTACAGGTCCAACTGGGTTTACAGGTCCAGCAGGTACAGCTAGTAATACAGGTGCAACAGGGCCTACTGGATTAACTGGATCTCAAGGTTCTACTGGTTCAACTGGTCCTCAGGGAATTCAAGGACCTACTGGGTTACCTGGTATTGCAACTAATACTGGCGCTACAGGACCAACTGGTTTAATAGGTTCAACTGGTCCTACTGGTTTTACAGGTGCAACTGGAATTCAAGGACCAACAGGGTATACTGGTTTAACAGGTTCTACTGGGTCAACAGGTCCTACTGGTCCAACAGGTTATACAGGTGTTACAGGTCCTGCAGGAACAGCATCTAATACTGGTGCAACTGGACCCACAGGTTACACTGGCAATACAGGACCTATTGGTTTAACTGGAGCACCTGGCTTTTCTACAAATACAGGAGCAACTGGTCCTACTGGTGCAAGAGGTTTACCAGGTATTACATCTAATACTGGAGCTACTGGACCAACAGGGTTTACTGGTTCTCCTGGTTTAGTTGGTCCTACTGGTTTTATTGGTCCAACTGGTGCACCTGGTATAGCTGCAAACACTGGAGCAACAGGACCTACAGGTGATATTGGTCCAACTGGTTTTGGTGTAACTGGACCAACGGGGTTTGGAGAAACTGGTTCAACTGGTTCGACTGGTCCTACAGGTTCTACTGGTCCTATGGGAAGTGCAACTTTCACAGGTGCAACTGGACCTACGGGTAATGATGGTCCAACTGGTCCTCAAGGAAGAAGTGGTGCTACAGTTAATACTGGAGCAACTGGTCCCACTGGTTTTACTGGACCAACTGGAGTTGCTACAAATACAGGTGCAACTGGACCAACAGGACCTACAGGAATGACTGGTCCAACTGGAAATACAGGACCTACTGGAGAAATAGGACCTACTGGATATGCTACAAATACAGGTGCTACGGGAAATACTGGACCAACTGGTATGACAGGACCTACTGGTGTAACAGGACCTACTGGTTATAGTGGACCAACTGGTTATAGTGGTCCTACTGGTATGACAGGAAGCACCGGAGTTACTGGTGCAACTGGAATAACTGGTGCTACTGGACCTACTGGAGAAAAAGGACCAATAGGTGATACTGGTTTTACAGGGCCAGCAGGATTAACTACTAATACAGGTGCTACTGGTGCAAAAGGTGATACTGGTTCGACTGGTATTGCAGGAACTACTGGATCAACAGGATTAACTGGTGTTGCAGGAAGTACTGGTTCAACTGGTTCAACTGGTATAGCAGGTACTACTGGTTCAACAGGTGATGCTTCTAGATATCAAACTACTACTGTAAATGCTGTTATTATAAATCCAAATAATGTTATTATACAAATTTTCGTAGCTCCAAATTTATCATATACTCCTGGAAATACTATATTAATAACTGATGTAAATACGATTACAAATAATTTTCAAGGAGTTGTATTTGATTATACTACAGCAAGTGGCAAAATGAATATTTATTCTATCCAAAGTATTAATGGAACATTCGGAACACTTACTTATTACAATGTAAATTTAAATGGTTTAAATGGAGCAACTGGTCAACAAGGAGCTGCAGCATCAACAGGTTCAACTGGTATAATAGGTGCAACTGGTGCTACTGGTACAACTGGTAGTACTGGTTCCTTTGGTAGTACTGGAACTACAGGTTCAACTGGGGTTACAGGAGCAACTGGATTATCCTCTGTTTTTCAAACAAAAACAACTAGTGCTATCCTTTTAAATCCACTTAATACTATATTAGAAATTGATGTAGATATAAATTTAGCATATATAAGTGGAAATACTGTAATAGTAGTTGATTCTAATAGTATTTCAAATAGTTTTCAAGGAGTAGTTTTTGACTATGTTCCTACTATTGGAAAAATTTATATTTATCAAATTCAAAATATTAAAGGTACTTTTGTAACTCCTAAAGTCTATGATATAAATTTAAACGGTTTAATAGGATCAACTGGACCTGAAGGTACTGCTACTTTTACAGGTTCTACAGGTCCACTTGGTTCTACTGGATTTACTGGTCATACTGGTCATACTGGTGCAACTGGAGTTACTGGTGCAACTGGTTTTACTGGTTTTACTGGATTTACCGGTCATACTGGTGCAACTGGAGTTACTGGTGCAACCGGTTTTACTGGATTCACTGGTGATACTGGCGCAACTGGTGTTACTGGTGCTACTGGATTTACTGGGTTTACTGGGTTTACTGGGTTTACTGGTCATACTGGTGCAACTGGTGTTACTGGTGCTACTGGATTTACTGGATTCACTGGTGATACTGGTGCAACTGGTGTTACTGGTGCTACTGGTTTTACTGGTTTCACTGGTTCAACTGGTTCTCCTGGTACAGCTAATGCAACTGGTTCAACTGGTTTTACCGGATTTACTGGATTTACTGGATTTACTGGATTCACTGGATTTACTGGATTTACTGGAGCTACAGGTGTTACAGGTGCAACTGGAACAGCTGGAACGTTGATAACATCAGGCACTGGTCCTACAGGGGTATATGGTGTGAATGGGAACTATTACATCAATACCCAGAATGGGCAGATGTATCAGTTTTCTGGAATGAATTTCACACCAACTGAAGTATCAGGTCTACAGTTTTGGCTAGACGGCACAGATCCTAATGCCACAGGCACTGCTCCTGCTCTAAATTCTACATTAACAACGTGGAAGGATAAATCTACGAACGCGGTTATACCAACTGTTACAGGAACTTCTACTGGTCTAACATACAGGGGTGCAAGCAACGGTGTTGGGTGGGGTGGGTCAACCTATTTGACACTACCAAATGGAACTCTACCTTATGGTAACAGTCCATTTTATTATTTTGTAGTATTTAGTGCTTCAAATTTGTTTTCAATTCTAACAAGTGTTGGAACCAGTAATGTAGCGGGGACCCAGGCTACTCTAGCTCTTGAGAATTCAAGGGTGAATTTTTACCAAGGAGATTTGACTATAACACCAATTCCAGCAGTAAATACAATGTCATTACTAATGATATCATACACGCCATCAAATACCACACGCAGAGTTACATTAAATGCAACTATTACAAATAGTAGTTCAGGCACATTACAGAATTTGCCAAGCACAAGTCAAACTATTGGAACAAGAGGTGGTGGTAGTATTTTCTCTGGCAACATGTGTGAACTCGTTGTATATAATACTGAGTTATCTGTAGCAGACCGTCAGTTAGTCGAGGGATATTTGGCATGGAAATGGGGAATACAATCTAGTTTACCAGTAAGCCACCCCTATTATTCCGTATCACCAATTGGTGGTACATGGAACCAAGTCCTCAGTTTATTAGGAGCCACTGGTGCACAAGGTGTAACAGGTGCCACAGGAATAAAGGGTAATACAGGAGACACAGGTGCTACAGGTAATACAGGAGCAACTGGTGCTACTGGTGCTACCGGATTTACTGGATTTACTGGATTCACTGGATTTACTGGATTCACTGGATTTACTGGATTTACTGGTCTAGGTGCTACAGGTTTTACAGGTTCTACCGGACCTGCTGGAACTGCATCTGCAACTGGTGCAACTGGTCAAAGTGGTGTATTAACCCCTTTTGAAAGTTTTATGGTAATTGGAAGTTATTATGCAAATGGGAATAAATCTTTAGCTTATTCAATCGATGGACTAACATCCTGGACCGTATCTACTTCAGCAAATAGTGTTATTACAAGTATTAGTGATGTTTTATGGAATGGTAAATTATGGGTAGCAACTGGATATGGAAAGATAGCATATTCCAGCGATGCAATAACTTGGACAGCTTCTTCGTCAGGAACTAGTTATATGTCAGGTACACCAAGTCTTTGTCTTGCTTCTAATGGTTATGTTTGGTTATGTGGAATTTCTAGTGGTAGTAATCCAATGATTTATTCTTACGATGGAATTACGTGGGCTGTAGTTACTAGTGCTACTTCTATATTTTCAGGAGTCAGTGGTGTTTATGCAATGAAATGGAATGGAACTATGTGGGTTGCAGCAAGTGGAAATGTTGTAGCATATTCTACTGATCCTACCGCACAAACTTGGACATCTACTGTTTTTCCTATAACTAATGTTGCTAGATTTGATTCCAATGGTAAATTATGGGTTGCTGTAGGTGGTACTGGTAATGCAAATGAAAATACTGTTGGATACTCTTACGATGGAATAAATTGGTTAATATCTGATTCTGGTAAATCCCTACTAAAATCCGGTAAAGTAGTAGCCTCTAATGGAAGTATGTGGGTAGCAGGCGGACAAAAAGTTTCTGGTTCAGGTAGTATTTTAATTTATTCATTTGACGGCATCAATTGGTACGCTGGCCAGGGAGGTGATATTGCTACAACTACGGTTAATATTAACGGTCTTTCTTACAATGGTTCATTTTGGCTTGCAGGCGGATCTGGCGGCATTTCTAGTTATACTAATGTATTAATTTCTTACGATGGTATTTTTTGGACATTTCAATCAAATGCTTCTAGTATAAATCAAGGTGGTATATATCCTATAGCATCTCGTAGAGTACTTAATTATCCTATTACTACAATAGTACCAACTCCTACAGAAAACTTTATGTTAATATTTGGTTATACAACTGCTAATGTATATTATGTAATGTATTCTTACGACGGAGTTACTTGGAATGTATCTCCTAGCGCATCTCAATATTTTTTATTTGATAGTAGTATTGTTTGGAATGGTAGAATATGGGTAGGTGCGGGTAGAGCTGGACGTCAGTTATTAGGTTATTCATACGATGGAATAAATTGGAAATATTCAACACAAACTGCTTTTACTTGGACAGCAAGAGGACTTGCATCAAATGGCTATATGTGGGTAGTTGTAGGAGATAGTTCTAGTAGTCCTGTAGCCTATTCTTACGATGGTGTAAATTGGACTGCTTCATCTAGTGGAAATTCACTTTTTGGAGGATATACTGTATATACCGTTGTATGGGGAGGTAATATATGGATTGCTGCTGGTAACTATGGTATTATAGGTTATTCTACCGATGGAATAAATTGGACTCGTATAACTAGTTTTGGATTATATTATATCTTTAATATTGTCTACAATGGAACAATGTTTGTTGCTGTTGGAAATAATAATAATGGTACAAATTGCATTTGGTATTCTTACGATGGATTAGTTTGGACAGTTTCTGTATCTGGTTCTGCTTTAATATTAGATGGAAAAGGTCTTGGTTGGAACGGAGTAATGTGGGTTGCGTGCGGTGGACAATATTCTAGTGCTGGGTCTTTTATAGCTTATTCTTTCGATGGAATTATTTGGGATGCTGCTTCTGGTGTATCTGGAGTCTCTGTTATTAATAATGTATGTTGGAATGGAAATTTTTGGTTAGTTACTTGTACACCTACTAGTGGCGGGAATACTGTTTTAAGGTCTTACAATGGTATTAACTGGGCTGCTGAAACAAATGCATCAGCGCTTTTAACAGGTGGAACTTTAGGTATTGGTGCGAGAATCTATAGGAATTATAAAGCTCCATTTTTAACACCAACTAGTACATTTATGGTAGCATTTGGATATAAAGCTGCAAATGGTACATATTATGGTATATATTCCTACGATGGAACAAATTGGAAAGTTTCAACTACTGCAACTTCTCTGTTTCAAGGTGGAAGACCTGCTTGGAATGGAAAAATGTGGGTTGTTGCCGCTGGACAAGCTAGAGGTTATTCTTACGATGGAATAAATTGGTATAATGCTGCTAATAATCTTTTTGGAGGAGGAGGTGCTAATAATGTAGCATCCAATGGAAGAAGATGGGTTATGACTGGTTCAGGAGCAAATAAAGTAGCATATTCCGACGATGGTATTACTTGGACTGCTTCAGGTAGTGGTAATACATTATTTTCAACTTCTGCTTGGGGAATAAAATACGATGGTAATATGTGGGTCGCTGGAGGATATGGAGGAGCTTCTAGTGTTGGTTATTCTTACGATGGAATTACTTGGACAGCAGGAACTGCAACTCCTACAACAACTTATTTTAATGATTTTGCATACAATGGCTATATCTGGGTTGGAATGTCTCCTTTAGCTACTTCCAGTGTTTATTATTCTTACGATGGAATTAATTGGCTACTATCATCATCTGGAACTAATATTTTGAAACTTGGAACTACTGTAGTCTGGAATGGTACAATTTGGGTAGGTGGAGGTAGACAAAGTAGTGGTTCTGGTAGTTTATTAGCATATTCTTACGATGGAATTAACTGGACAGCTGCAACGATTAGTGGTACTGTAAGTTATATGGATCAGGGACAGTGTATATCTTGGAATGGTTTATTATGGATAGCTGCTTTCATCGGAGGTGGGGCTTTACAATCTAACGATGGTATTAATTGGACTAGTGCTACCAATATTATTAGTTTAACTCCTGACCATGTTTATGGCGTAGGCTCCAGAAGCTTTACATTACGTAGTCCAAATGCAATTAGCACTAAACAATCATTAAGTGGTAATGGAACTTCTAGCACTGGTGGTACATTAGCTATAACCTTCTCCTCTAGAATATTTGCAACTGCTACACCAGTGGTTACTGCGACAGTAACTGGTACAACAGCTGGTTATGTAACAGTGTCTAGTATTAGTGCAACTGGATTTACAGCGACAACATTTAATTCTGCAGGAACTGGAACAAGTGGTATAACTTTTAATTGGACAGCTACAAATCCTTAAAAAGACATATTTTAATATATATTAATAAAATGGTTAAGATTATATTAATATCTATGATTAAAAATGAAGAAAAAATTATTGAAAGATGTATACAAAGTGCATTGCCTATTTTAGATGCAATTTGTATTACTGATACTGGTTCTACAGATGATACTGTTAATAAAGTAAATAGTTTAATTAAGAATTTAAAAATTCCAGGAAAAGTATATTTGGATCAATGGAAAGACTTTTGTTATAATAGAAATAACTCTTTTTTAAATGCAGTTAAATATTGCAAAGAACTTAAATGGGATTTAAATACCACATATGGATTATTATTAGATGCAGATATGGAATTAGTAGTTTTAAACTTTGATAAAAGTATTTTAACTAAAAATGGGTATAATATTATTCAAGATAATAACTTTTTACAATATCATAATACCAGATTTGTTAAATTAGCTCATAATTGGAAATGTGTTGGGGTAACTCACGAATATTGGGACGGTGGAGATACAGAACAAATAACAAAAGATTTAATTTATATTAATGATGTTGGAGATGGTGGATGTAAAAGCGATAAAACAGAAAGAGACATTCGATTATTAGAACAAGGAATTAAAGATGAACCAGACAATATACGATATTACTTTTATTTAGCACAATCGTATAAAGACGCTGGTCAATTTGAAAAAGCTATTGAATGTTTCAAAAAGAGAATGAATATGGGTGGCTGGTTTGAAGAAATTTGGTATTCTTATTATATGATAGCAAAATGTCATCTTTTATTAGAAAATCCAGAAGACTATGAAGCTTGGGCTTTAAAAGCTTTCAAATATAGAAATGAAAGAGCAGAACCAATTTATATGTTAACTAAATACTTTAGAGAAAAAGGGGATCACTTTAAAGCTTATCATTATTATTTATTAGGTAGAACAATTATAAATCCAGTTAATGATTTGTTATTTATTGAAAAAGATGTATATTCTGGATTATTTGAATATGAAAATACTATTTTACAATATTATATTTATCCAAATGAAAGAAAAAAAGGCCTAGAAATTAGTATTAATTATATTAATACTTATAATATTTACGCTGATACAGTTTTCAATAATATGGATTTTTATATGCCTCGTCTTCTAGATAGCGGAGAATTTTTTGATATTGAAGTAAGTTGTTCGGATAAAGATTTTATTCCATCCTCTACTGCTTTATTAAAGTTAGATAGTACCATTTTAGCAAATATTAGATTTGTAAATTATAGAATTCAATCCGATGGAAGTTATTTGATGTCAAAAAATGGTGAACTCAACGATAATAATAATGTAATTACCAGAAATGCTTTTATGTATTATGATTTAAATATGAATCCAATATCCGAATTAACTTTTATGGAAGATTCAATTTCTGATATTCCTAGTAGAGATTGTATGATATTAGGATTAGAAGATGTGAGATTATATAAATCAAAAAATAAAGTTTGTTATACAGCAACTTCACAAAATTATTCTTATACAGATAGCATTAGAATTGTTCAAGGTGAATACGATGATATTAATAATAAATTTATAAATAATGTTTGTCTCATTCCTCCTACTGAAACATATTGTGAGAAAAATTGGATTGCTTTGGAAGATAATTTTATTTACAAGTGGCATCCTTTAGAAATTGGACAAGTAATAGAAAATAAATTAGAAATACTATTAACTTTAAAGACTCCTGAATTTTTTAAATATTATAGAGGTTCTTCCAATGTGGTAAAATACAAAAATGATTATTGGATGGTAACTCACGGTATTAAAAATTGTACTCCTAGAAAATACTTTCATCAAATAGTAATTCTAAATCAAAATTATCAATTGAAAAAATATACTCTACCCTTTTATTTTGATAAATTAGCTGTTGAATATTGTTTAGGATTGGTTATTTTAGATGATATTGCTTATATGACAGTGTCTCGAAATGATTCTAATCCAATTATTGTTAAAATAGCTATTGATAAATTGAACAAGTTTTTTTATTAAATAAAATTATTATTTATTTTATAAATAATAATAATGTCACAAAAATTAAATTTAGAAATCTATGAATTCGAACTAGAAAAATATCCGTGGAATTTAGCATTTCATAATTTAATGCCCGGAACAGATGTTAAAACTGAATCACTTGTTAATTCTGAAGTTACAGAATGTGGAATTATCAACACAGAAGTAGATTTAAAAAAATTTAGGACTTTCAAAAATCACCATATTAGATCGTGTGACCCAATTAAAGGAAAATTGAAAGTTAGTGATTCCAGTGTTCCTTTAGGTTTAAATACTGTAGATTCTTTTGAATTATTTTCAGTTAAAAGTGAAGATTTAATTAAGTTTTCAAATAAATTTGGTGCAAAAGGTGAATCTAAGAAAGGAGACTATGTTAGAGAAATAACAACAGAGTTTCCGTCAATGGCTCCATTGTATCATATATTTCATATAATAATCGATGATATTAAACTAATATTAAAACAAGATTGGGTTGGATTTAATAAAGATGAACATACATTTATTAAAATACTAAAACCAGAAACTAAAGATAAATTTTTAATTATTGGCGATATACACGGCTCTTATCATACATTTATTAGAATTTTATTAAGATTATTAAGATTGAATATTATAGATAATAATTGTGTATTACAAAATAATTATAATTTAATTTTTTTAGGTGATGTTGTTGATAGAGGTGAATATGCATATGAAATAGTAATGTTATTATTTTTATTAAAAATTAAAAATCCTAATAATATATTTCTTAATAGAGGAAATCACGAAGTATCTGACTTAAATAGTAGAGATGGATTTAAAAATGAAATTTTAGCTAAATTTTCTAAAGTAGATGGAGAAAATATTCACGAAACAATAAATTCAGTATTTAATTATTTTCATTCAGCCTTATTAATTAAAAATCCAATTAACGGTAAATATACTTATTTAGCACACGGTGGTTTTCCTACTATTTTTGATGGTTCTCTCCATCCTGGATTTAATTATTTAGATTCTTATTTGGATAATAAAATGTTTATATTAAATGATGATATTCGTTATGATTTAGGGTCCTATACAGGTGAAAATTCTATTAGATGGAATGATTTTTGGGGTCATACCAATAGCAAGTTTAGTGATAGGCGTTATGCAATGAAACTAGGTGAAGATGATATTAAAATAATTAAAAGTAAAGATATAGAATTAATTATTAGAGGACATCAAGATACAGGTCTGAATACAAAATTAATTAAAAGATTAGGAACAGTAAATAATTTAACTTTAGTTGATAATTTTACTGATGTTAATGAATTTGCCCCTTTCGGTATTGCTACTAAAACGGCAGGTAATAAGTATCATTGTTATAAATTTTCCCATTTAATAACTATAGATGAACACTCTGGTGATTTACTTGTTAATGAACAAGCAGATAATATTTTACCTGTAATTACTCTATCTACCAACACAGATAAAGGTAGAGATTTAGCAAAAGATAGTTTTGGTATATTAAAATTTACTTTAGATATAAATCCAGAAAATGATAATTGTGTAATTGCAGGTAGTCCACAAGAAAGAGCATTACAGAATTTAAGGGCTAGAAAAGAAGAAGAGGAAATGCATCCTGCTAAAAAATCTAGAGATGATGAGGAAATGAATAGAAAATATTTAAAGTATAAGAAAAAGTATATGGATTTGAAGAGGGAATTATATGGGTAGTTGGGGATTTGGTAGTTAATAAAGCTCTTACTTTTGTTTATAGACAAAATTAAAAATCTTATTTTTAATTTTACTAATTTAAAACTTTGTTTTAAATTGACTCAATTAGAGTTTTCTTCGAAAACATCTCTAGGCCCCTTTAGGGGTCTGTAAGGGCTTTAAGAGCCTTTGGCTCTTAGCAACTGCGTTAGGCCCCGTAACAAGTGTGAAAAATTGAATAAATAAAATTATATCCTACAATATAAGTAACTATGGAACTATGCTTAAGAATTAATATTCCAATCCTATGCACTTGTATTGAAAGTTGCATTTGTCGAGATTTTATAAAATGTAAGAATTCTTGCTTTTGTGGGAACAAGAAAAGACAAGTTCAAAGAAGGTCTGAATACTCCGCAAAGAGCCCAGACTATTATATTGAAAAACCTATAAGACAAACTAAATCTGTAAATTTTAATTCAGAGCTGAAAATAAAATATATCAATAATTTACAAACTAGTATAAAAATCTATAACTTGATTAGAAACTATAATTTATCACCTCGCGTTGCCTTCTAAAAATTTTATATTTCTTTTATAATATGAAAAATTTATTATATTTCTGTGTTTTTTATAATAATAATTACTTTAAATTATTAAACTTATTGTTAACTTCATTAAAGTTTTTTTCAAAGATTAATTCTTTTGATATCTTAATTTTAACTAGTAAAAATATGAGAAGTGAAGTTGAAGAATTATCAAAAAAATTAAGAATCAATATTAAAATTCAAACCTTTAATTTTAAAACTATTTTTCAAGCAGCGTGTGCTCGATTATTTATTTTTGATTATCCTGAAATTAATAACTATGAAAAATTACTTTACATTGATACTGACATAATAATTAAAAAAGATATATCAATACTTTTTGATTTACAAATTAATAATTTACTTTATGCATTAGAACAAGGCACTATTAATTCATTAAACTTTGGAAAACAATTTTTCAATTTTGATAAAATTAATCCTAATACTACTGGAATTAATAGCGGAACTCTTTTATTTAAAAACTGCAAAGAAATTAGAAATCTTTTTTCAAGAATGATTGGTCATATTAATGCTTATACTGATTCTAAACTAACTACTCCTTATACCATGGACCAACCTTTCATAAATTATCACGCTATTTCTTCCGAAATGTACGATAATCAATTATTAAATCCATATATTAGTCTATATGAAGATACTGATAATGTTACCAACTATGATACATCAATAATTTGTCATTTTTCGTATCCAATTGGTAATTTTATTCATAAATATGATAGGATGAAAAGCTTTTTAAATAAAATTTTAGAAGATAATACAAATAAAACTTTTAATTTAGAAAATATAAATAATAAAAAATATTCTTGGCACGCTGGTTATATTTTATTTAAAAATGATTGTTTAATAACAGCGTGGACTCTTGGTACTTTTAAAGCATTAGATGAAAATAAATATTTAGTATCTTGGGCTGGATTTAATCATATTTTGAGAATGAATGAAGATAACACGGAATATATGTCAGTAAGAACACATGATTTTGATGTTGTCTTTGGACAATTAATGAACTAATAAAAAAAAATGCAAAATTAATTATAAATATATAAATCATATATTTATAATGAGCGCTATCGTAAAAAAAATTCAAAAAAATCCTTTAGAATCTATTGCTTCCTTACCTATTGAAGAACTCGAAGAAGTAATAACTTTTGCTGCCGATAAATACTATAACACCGATAAACCAGTAGTTAGTGACGAAATCTATGATTTACTAATTGATTTTTTAAAGTCTCGTAGTCCTAAATCAAAAGTATTAAAAAATATTGGTGCTACCGTTAAATCTAAAAATAAAGTTAAATTAGATTATTGGTTGGGTTCTATGGATAAAATTAAACCATCAAACACTTCTCAATTTGAAACTTGGCTTAAAAAATATAAAGCACCCTATTACCTTTCTGATAAATTAGATGGTGTTTCTGGTTTACTAATTTATACCAAAATGCAAGAAGTTAAATTATTTACTAGAGGAACTGCCACTGAAGGTCAAGATATTACTAATCTAGTCAAGTATTTAAATTTACCAACTTGGGAATCTATTAACAAAAAAATTAAGATTAAAGGTGATGACAATCTAATAGCATTTAGAGGAGAAATAATTATAGAAGACAAAATCTTTGAAAAGAACTGGGCTAAAATATTAAAAAATGCAAGAAATTCCGTATCTGGTTTAGTTAATTCTAAAACAGTAAATCCTGATTTAGCTAAAGATACCAGTCTGGTTTTATATGAAGTAATTGACCCTAATATGAAAATTGAAGATCAATTTAATCTAATTACTTCTCTAGGATTTAAAACTGTTAAATATAAAAAGGTAAATGAAATTAGCTTTCCTATTTTAAGTGAATATCTTTTGGACCGACGAGCCAATGGTGATTATACGGTTGATGGAATTATTGTTACCAATAACGAGAAACACGAAAGAAATACCGACGGAAATCCTGAATATGCATTTGCTTTTAAAGATGTATTAGAAGACCAAAAGGCTGAATCAAAAATTATCGATATTGAATGGAAGGTTTCTAAAAATGGTTATTTAAATCCTACTGTAGTCATTGAACCTGTTTCAGTTGGTGGTGTAGAAATTAGAAGAGTTACTGCAAATAATGCAAGATTTGTTGTAGACAATGGATTAGGTAAAGGTGCATTAGTTGAAATTATTAGAAGTGGTGATGTTATTCCAAAAATTCAAAAGGTAATTAAAAAGGTTAAACCAGATTTACCAGATGGAAAATGGCATTGGAATGAAACTGAAGCTGATATAATCACCGATGATAAAACTACTGATGATATAAGCATTCGAAATATTCATTTTTTCTTTGCAAGTTTAGATACTAAAGGATTAGGAGAAAAGAATGTTGAAAAAATGTTTAATGCTGGTTTAGATTCAATTGAAAAAATATTAAAAGCAACAGAAGAGGATTTAATTCTGGTAGAAGGTTTCAAAGAAAAAACAGCTTTTAATATTGTAAATGCAATTAAAGAAAGTTTAACTGATATAAGTCTTTCTAAATTAATGGCAGCATCAAATAAATTAGGCGAATCTATGGGTGATCGAAGATTAAAACAAGTGATGGATACCTTTCCTAATCTTTTAACTGATTATAAAAAATGGAGCAAGCAAGAATTTATTGATAAATTAAAGGCATTGGATGGTTGGGAAGATAAAACTAGTTCTACTCTAGTAAATAATTTTGATGAATTTATTAAATTTTATAATAAAATAAAATCATTTGTAACTTTAGAAAAAAAGAAGGAGATTAAAGCTAGTTTCTTAACTAATAAAACAATGGTTTTATCTGGTTTTAGAGATGCTCCACTTCAAGAAAAATTAGAAGGTATGGGTGTTAAAATATCTTCTAGTGTATCAAAAAATACTGATTACTTGATTGTTAAGGATAAGGAAACGATTGACGATAACACTGGTAAAGTAGCAAAGGCAAAAGAAGTTGGTGTTAAAATAATAACAAAGGAAGCATTATTAAAAATGTTATAAAATTAATTAAATCTAATCTAATTTTTTATTATCTTTTTTTCAAGAGCAGTTGGTTGAGGTACAGATAAATATATAATTAAAAATCCCAAATATAAAGTTATAATAAAGTTAAATAAATCAAAATCCATTATATTTATATAGAAAAAAATATCATTTAAAAAAATATAATATTAATATTTAATGAATGTTGAAACTTTTAAAATCATTAAAAATTCCCCAGAATTATCAGTCTTAAGCGATGATATGGTTAATTTAATTAATTTATTGTCTTCTGGTAAAAAAATGTTTAAGAATAATCAGAAGATAAACAATAAAATATTAAAAAATCCAAAAATGCAATTATTAAAAGACAAGATTGAGAATAAGGTAAACTTGGTTTTGAATAAACTTTCAGAAATGAATATTAGTAATTTGTTATCAGAATTCCTTGAAAACTTGGGAAAAATGAATAAAGAAGAATATATTTGTGTTCAACGAACATTTTATATTAAAATTCAAGCTGATATTAATTTTGCTAAAATTTATTTAGAATTTTTTAAAATTATTTCAAGAATTTATGAACAAGTTTGTAATTATAGTTCTGACTATTTTTATTCATTATTGGAAACTAAATTTAAAGCAGATTATTTGGGAATTGCAATTCCTGAAGAGTTTTCATTTTTGGAAGAATTTAACGATGAATCTAAAAGAAATAACCATTTAATTATTTTAAGAACAATGATTAATATTAATATGTTAACTACACCTTTAAAAACTCTTATTGATAAAACACTTTTAGAACAAAATTATCATTATTCTGATATTTACTTTTGGTTTCAAAATGAAGAATTAACTAATGAACAAAAAGAAATAATTAACAAGAAAACTATAAATACTGAATTACCAATGAGAGAAAAGGTTTTATTAGATAATCTTTTAGGTAAAAAGATTATAAGTACACCAAAAGTAGAAATTACTAATTCAAAACCAATTGTTAAAAAAATTAGTAATGATACATTGAAACTTGAAATAGAAAATATAGTAGAAGAATATTTATTACTAGAATCTTTTGACCCCATTGTTGAATTTATAAAAGATAGCTGTAAAGATGCTTTAACCAAAAATAAGTTTTGTCAGTATACATTTATAAAATATTTTGAAGGCTCTTCTGAGACTTGTACTAAAGTATTGGATCTAATGAAAAGTCTGGTTAAGAAACAAATTTTATTCAAAAGTAATCTTAGTAGAGGTTTGTTATTAATTCATTCTAATTGGCACGACCTTTCATTGGATTTTAGTACACCTGGAAAGAAAATGAAAGAACTACTTGTGTTTTTGAAAAATATGGGAATAACGAAATCTTTAGAATCTTTATTAAAAGAATATAAAATAGAATTTGTTGAATCAATTTAATTTGCCTAAAAACAAATATATTTTAGCAATACAACCACATAGTTGCAATAAAGTATCAATTCCGCCATTGACACGAATATATGATAAAGAAATTATTTCAGTAATTTTTAATTTCTTTGACTCTTTAATTTTCAAATCCTTTTCCAATAAACATTTCATAAAGGTTAACAAAATATCATTTGGATAATAACCTTTATAATATAATTCTTTGGTGGTTTCAATACCATCTTGTAATCTCCCACTTAGACAATCTGATATAATCTTTTCAATATAAACTGGTTTAGGTTTATCAACCATTTTATAGGTACTATCCACAGATAATTCTTTAAATGCATAGTAAATACATTCTAAATTATTAATGGCTTGTCGAATGTCCATATCCGATACAAATAATAATTCATTAATACCTTCTTGATCATATTTAATTTTTTCTTCTTTACAAATTGATTCTATTTTTTTATACAAAAACTCTCTACTAATTCTAGGATACTTTATTATCATACACCTAGATTGAATAGATTCAATAATTTGGGTACAATCATTACAAATAAAAACAAATCTAGTATTCTTTCTAAATTCAGCAATAATATTAGATAATAGATTTTGAGCTTTAGGAGTTATACTGTCACATTCATCTAAAATAATTAACTTGTGCAAACCAGATGTTTTCTTCTTACAAAAGGGATAAATTGTATTATTAATCATTGATAAACCTCTATCATCAGAAGCATTTAATTCTAGAACGTGTTCATTGTAAATGTTTTCATTGTAAATTTTTCTAGCTAAACATAAAATGGTTGATGTTTTACCAGTTCCAGGTTCGCCTGTAATTATCAAATTCGGAATTGATTTATTTTCTAAGATTTTATCAATTTTAACTTTAATGAAAGAATCTAATAATATTTCATCCGAAGTTTTTGGTCTATATTTTTCAACCCAAGGTAATTTAATGTTGCCATATTTTGGTTCTTTAGTTGATTTTATTTTAACAAAACCGTTAAACATTATTTAATAAGTGAATTTATTCTTTAGAAAATTTTCTAAGGTAAAATAATGATTAAATATATTATTTTAATACTTATCATAATTTTAGTAATCTATTCTTTTTTACCTAATAGCAATTATACCGAAGGTTTTGAAGATACTGAATTAATTGAAAATTATAAAAGTGTTGATTCTACTAAAAGATTAATTAGAAAAGTAAAAGATGTTTTTGATGCTGGAGATGTTAATTATTGGATTCATACAGAAGCTCTTTTAGGTGCAGTAGATTATAAGACTATTCATCCTTGGGGAGATAATATTGACTTTTGTATTCTAGATAGAGACGAAAAGGATTTAATTAATTTGAAAAAAATATTAGAAAAGAAAAATCTAGGTATTTCTGAATTTTTTGCAGGTTATAGAATTTATGAATTAAATGGAATGGAACTTCCAAAAGCTGATTATAGATATCCTTTTATTAATATTTTAATATTTACTGAAAGTGAAGATAAAATAATTATTAAATCTAAATCTGCTTTAAAAATTTGGCCTCAAGAAGTATTTAATAAATCAGATATATTTCCTTTAAAGAAATATGAATTTGGTGATATCGAATTGAGTGGACCTAATAATGCAAAAAATATTTTAGAACAAGTTTATAATGCTTGGCCAGTTGATATTCAAAAGAAACCTGTTTTAAGATGTTATTATAAAGATGAAAATTCAATTGTATATAATAAAATAAAAAGACCTTACTTGTGGCAATATTGGGATAATATGGATGGTAAACCAACTCCTGCTTTTATTAATTTATGCTTAAAAACAGTTGATAAACATTGTTCTACTAGTTTTAAAGTTGTAAGATTAAATAAAGATAATATTTTCAAATATATTCCTGAACTTGAAAAATATAAAGCTAAATTAGATAAATTAATTATTGCCCATAGAGTTGATATTTACAGAATAATGTTATTACATAAATATGGAGGATTATATCTTGATGCAGATACAATTTGTTTGAGAGACCCAATTGAAATAATTCATAAATTATTTGAATATGATTTTGTAGGATTTGGTTGCACTGGCGTAACTTGTCAATTAGGTTATGGAAACCCATCTAATTGGATTTTAGCTTCACAACCAAATAGTATTTTAATTACAGAAGTTCTTAAAAACTTGTTAAATCAATTACAAAATAAAGATAAATTTGATTATCACGATTTAGGTAAATTAGTAATTTGGGAAGAATTAGAGAAATTAATGAAAGAAAAAAGTTATAAATACTTTCAATATCCTAATAAAGTGGATGGTTCTAGAGATGTAGATGGTAAATGGATTGACACCGATGTAGTCTTTTCTAATGAAAAAATTAATTATGAAGACGAAGCAAATATGATGTTTTATGTATTTTATAATCACAGTATGCCTAAAGAAGTGAAATCAATGACAGAAGAAGAATTATTATTAAAGGACTGGAATTATACTAAATTTATGAAGAGGGCACTTGCTAATTAAAAATCATCTATATGGATTTGTTTATTCAATTTAACAATTTTTTTTTCTACTTTATCTTCTACTTTATCTTCTACTTTATCTTCTACTTCATTTTCTACTTTATTATTTAGTTTATCATCTATTTTACCAATGTCCTGTATAATTTTTTCCCTATTATTATACAAAATTAATTTTATTTCTTCTTTTTTTAAATTTTGCAATTCAGGTTCATCATTTATTCTATCTATAAATAATTTTACTTGGTCAGCTTTTATAGGATCCATTAAATATTGTACATCTTCATAAAAATTTTCAATATCATACATACGAGATTCTAAAATATCATTAATTAAATCATTTTTATTTACTGCCATAAATTTTTTACTTTTATCATCGTATTTAAATCCAAAACTACTTGATAAATTAGTAATATATACATTTCTAAATTGTTTATATTTTTTTGAAGTATGAACTAATTCTACTAAATCATTAAGACTCATTGCTTGTCGATTTAAAATACGAAGCTTTTCTTTTTCAGATAAAATATTAGTCAAATCTTCATGTCCTAATTGAACTATTTGAATATTATTATTAACAATTCCATTATTAATTAATTGATTATTAATTTTATTTAATGTTTTAGGATGAATTTTTAATGCTTTCTGAACTATATTTTTTAATTCATTAATCTGTTTCTCCATTTCAGCATTTTTATCTTTAAGTTCTTTAATCTCATCTATTTTTTTATTTTCTTCTAATTTAATATTTACATTACATTTTTGTTCGTGTCTCCAACGATTTTGTTTTTGAGTAAATATTTTATTACATTTTCTACAACAATACTCCTTCTCTTCCACTTTTGGATGATTACCTGGGTGATTACCTTGATGATTACCTACCTGATTATCTTTCAGTTGATGATATTTTCTGGTGTGATTACTTCTAGAAGATAAACTAGCATATTTTTTATTACATATTTTACAAACAATATCCATTACTTTCCAACACTTTATTATAATACTATAGAATTTTATTCTTATATGTTTTTTTATAAAAGTTAAGTGAATAATCTGAAGTTAATTAACCTTTTTACTAGAGAGAGAGAAAAATAAAAAATGAAACTTTTTAAAAAATTATACTATTATAAAATAAATTTTCTTTATAAAAATTTAATAATTAATACATTTCTTTAGTAAAACTATAAAGTAAATTAATAATTAACTTTATAATAAACTTATACTAATTCCATATTAGCCTTTCCTTGTAAATATCTAATACTTCCAGTCTCTACAACAAGTCCTCCGTTAGCATATACACCAAAGTTAATGAGAGGGTCTTGGTCATCTAATGCAAAATGCCATACAGTATAAGTACCGGCGGATTGCCAAGGTTCGGCTTTTTGGTCTACTGAAGCAGGTAATCTGTATTTACCTTCAGTTATACACACAACTCCTAACATCTTCTTAATTTCTTCTTTTTGTTCTTCGGTTAAAGAATCAACTAGAGTTGAGTGGCAACCAGTCAAATACAAATCAGAAGTCAAAGCAGGGTATTGAGCACTAGTTAATTTATAGAGACGGTCTTTAATTCTGTTGGAATCATTAAAGTTAGGAATATCTCTTTTACCGATTATATGAACCATTTTGTAGCCACTGTTGAGGGTTTTAACGAGAGTTCCTTTACGCATTTTTTCAATGGGTAAGTAGGTTTCTTTTTCATCGACTAAACAGAGGATTTGAGAACCTTCGAGGAAACAAGGTGCCCCTGATGATGCTTGAGCACTAAGAGCATATACTGATGCAACACTATAGTCACCATCAGGAATGCTGTCATCAACATTCGTTCCATTTGCAATAATATCACCTATATCAGGGCTATTAACTGTAGAATTTAATTTACCACGTACAACCCAATTAGTTCCTACATTAACCCAGTATGGAAAATTAGTTCCTACAGATGGATCCCGATTAGGATTAGCTACTTGAAAACTTTGAGGAATATTTGAAAATGGTGATGTAAATGGTGTGGTTGCTGAGGAAGGATAATAAATATTTGTTATGTATAAAGGAAAAGTAGTTCCCCCTGTAGGAACAAAACCTGACTCAGATGTAAGTGCAATAGTGGGTGCTACGAAACAAATATTAATATCATCAATAATTCCAGTTTTTCCTCCATAATACCAAATTCCATTATATGATTCACTATTATCATTATAAACAATACTCCAACCAAAACTGTAATTACCAGATATATCATATGTTGATTTATCAGCGTATAAAGTAGGACTAATTAAACCACTAAAATTTGCTCCTGATGAGGTTTCATATTTATGATAAATACAACCATCTGTAGTTGCTGTACCTCCATTATAAGCTGCTGCAAATGCTGCATCTGCATTTGCAAAGTAATAAACACCACCTGTTAAACTCATATATAATATATTTTATAATTTATTTTTTTAAACATAAATTATAAAATAGCATTTTTTATTACATCTTTAATATTTTTAACCGCTATAACCTTAAAGGTATCATCTTCAGGTGAATTACCTTCACGTCTTATTATTTCTAAATCTTCCATATTATCTTCTGGGATTAAAGCTAGAGTACAACCAGCTTTCTTACCACCGTTTAATTTAGCTTCTAACCCTCCAATAATTCCCGCGTTACCAACTAAATCAATTTCTCCAGTCATACACACCTTATTATTAACCTTTTTACCACTTAATAAAGAATACATTGCTAAAGTAAAAGCTAATCCTGCACTAGGACCATCTTTAGGTGTTGCACCATCCGGACAATGTACGTGAATTGCAAAAGCTTTTTTATTATGTGCATCTTCTACTATTTTACTTTGTTCTTCAATAGTTAATAAAGAATAAGCATTTTTAAGAGCGTATTGAATAGATTCTTTCATTACATCACCTGCTTGACCAGTAATATTTAATTCTAACATTTTATCAGAAGGAAATTTAATAGCTTGAATGACAGTTATTCCTCCAGCGGAACCAGAACTGGTTGCATATAAACCATTTACCATACCAATAGCTGGTTCAGGAGATATCTTTTTAACTCTAACTTTAGGTTTATTTTCAAATAATTTCTTAGTATATTCTTCAGTAACCGTATAAGGTAAAGTAATATCGTCATTATGAAATCTACTTAAATTAATATCTCTAACAATCTCAACTATCTTTTCTTTAATCTTTCTAACTCCAGCTTCATTTGTATAAGTTTCAATTAATTTAGTAATTAATTCATCACTAATTATAATTTCATCTCTATTAAATCCAACTTCTTTACATATTTCAGGTAACATATAATTATTAATAATTGTTAATTTTTCACTCAAGCTTAAAGCATTTGTTTCTATTATAGTAATTCTATCTTTTAAAATTGGGTCAATCAAATTTACATCATTAAATGAAAATACTATTAAAGCCTTAGATAAATCTAATTTAATTCCAGAAAAGAATTTATCTTCAAATTCATCGTTTTGAGTAGCATCTGTTAAATGTGTTAAAATACTTATAA
>Ga0214921_10003080_pt1 | contig 26157 bp, 15 predicted proteins | sample LL1505_MetaG_FD_177992 | JGI IMG/M metagenome (GOLD analysis project Ga0214921, IMG submission 177992) | Freshwater microbial communities from Lake Lanier, Atlanta, Georgia, United States - LL-1505 | ecosystem: Environmental > Aquatic > Freshwater > Lake | place: USA: Georgia | collected... | reverse complement strand
TATCGTGTGCGCCATCATCAGATGTCACGGTACCTGTTACGGAAGCTGAAGCGCCGGCCAAATTGGCAGTCAATTTTGCAGCAACAGAGCCAGTGACGTTCAATGTTGTCAATGTTGTGCTGGCAACAGTTGTGCCGTTTGTAGCTGATGCTGTACCGCCAGATGCGGAGCCAGAGCTTGAGACGTTCATTGTCTCAAAGCCGTTGGCAGTGATCACGCTTGTACCAACACCGTTGATATTGATTGCGATTGTATCGGCTGTGCCAGCTGTTACAGCAGAAGCGAAGCCAACTGTTGTGTTTGCAGATGTAGCAGTCACGCTCACTGGAACCAAAGCTTTGAGGCCTGTGACGCTAACGGCCGATGTGGAGCCATTGTTTGCTACTGAGGTGATACCAGTCATCATGGCTGTATCAAGAGTCAATGCGCCGCCAGAGGCAGACACAGTAACGTTCTCAACGTTATTCATGGTCACACCAGAGCCAAGGGTCATCTCAGCAGCGGATGTGATGTTCAGGGTATCGGTACCTGCGCCGCCATCAAGGTTGTCACCAGCTGTCAAGGTTGCTGTTGCAACTGTGGAGTTAACAGATGTGAATGTATCTGCACCAGCACCGGTTGTTCTGAGGTCAACACCAGTTGTCAGTGTGAATGGTGTGCTTGGGACTGCAGTAGAAACTGCAGCGTAAGTACCAGTTGTTGTACCAGCTGTCTGTGACAAGGCTTGTGAGTTAGCAGTCTTCTGGTTGAAAGTCATCACTGATGCGCCGTATGTAGCGTCAGTTGTAGACATGTTGGAGTAGTCATTCAACAAGGCAAGCATGGTCTGACCAGCTTTGGCCACACCACCGCCAGTGTTCAGCTGACCAGCAACCCAAGCCTCAAGACCTGCCACTGAGGACAGGCCAACGTTTGCCAACACAGCCTTGGCGATGTCGGTAGTTGTTTTGTTTCTGAACTCAGCAGCAACGGCAGCGTTTGCCCATGCGTCCAATTCGGCAGCTGTTTTGTTAGCGGCCAAGATTTCTGAGTAGTCCGATGCGCTCAGTTGCTGGTTGAAAACAGCACCGGCGATTCGTACAAGTTGCAGTCCATTCGTGGAGATTGCCATTTGGATTTTCCTTTTTAGGGTTTATGTAAAAAACTGATTTCTTTGCAAAGAAACCGAGTGCGAGCTAAGCAAAAAGCCCACACTCGACAGAGCGCACTAGGGAAATTCCTAATACGCTCTGCACAGTGGGGGCTTGCAAGTTGCTCGTAGTAAGCGACCTAAAAAATAAACTTCTAACGTCTTGATTTAGTTAAAATAAAGATGCGATAGTTTTTTAAATTAAAAAAATCCTGCCTTTTTCCTGCATTTATTAATCCTTAAGTGCAAGGAAAATTAAGCAAATTGAGATTTTTGATTCATAAAATTTTGAATCATATTTCCAAAAGCTTTTTTTATGGTTGGGATGTTTAATTTATGGCGCTACTTAAATTTACGCAGACTCGTGTAAACACCGCTAAATGTCCTGCTAATCAAACTAAACAAGAGTTAACAGATCTCAATTGCAAGGGACTGGTTCTAGAGGTTCGAAAAAGTGGTGGCAAAACTTATTACTTAAGATACACAAACCACCGAGGGCGGCAACGGCAATTTATACTTGGCAACGCCAAAGTGCTTACGCTGCAGCAAGCCCGAATCAAATGCCGCCAGGCGCTCAATCAAATCGCCAATGGCGAAGATATTTTTGACAATAAATCTCAGTTGCGCTTGGTGCCCACTTTCGCAAGCTTTGTTGAAGATCATTATTTGCCCTACATCAAAAGTTACAAGCGAAGTTGGAACACAGATGTCAGCATGCTCAAGGTGCATTTGTTAAAGCGCTTTGGGAAAATGTACATGGACGAAATTACGCTCAATCACATCATCAAAATGCATTACGAGCGAAAGGCTTCGGGCGGTGCGCCAGGCTCTGCCAATAGACTTCTTGTTTTGATGCGCTATATTTTTAATTTGGCCATCAAGTGGAATACGCCAGGCATTAAATCCAATCCAACCAAGGGCATTCCTTTGATGGAGGAAAACAACAAGCGAGAACGCTATTTATCTGTAGATGAAGCGCAGCGCTTGTACAACGCAGTGTGTCAAAGCGATTTACACATGCTGCAATACATTGTGCCGTTACTTATCCTTACGGGCGCTCGCAAGCGAGAGGTGTTAGATGCCAAATGGAATGACTTTGATTTAGGGCGACGTTTATGGCGTATTCCCACCACCAAATCGGGCAAGGCCAGATTTGTGCCTTTATCCGATGGCGCCATTGGGTTGCTGCAAACTGTGCCACGGTTTGAGGGCGTTGACTATGTTTTCCCACACCCCAAAAAAGGCGTGCCGTATGCCAGTATTTTTTACGCATGGAACAAGGCCAGAACGCTAGCGGGTTTAACAGACCTTCGGCTGCACGACTTGCGACACAGTCACGCTTCATTTTTGGTCAATGCGGGTCGAACCTTGTATGAAGTCCAACACATTTTGGGACACTCACAAGTTTCCACCACGCAGCGGTATGCGCACCTTAGCCCAGATACGCTTTTGGCGGCCACCAATTCAGTTCACAAAGCGCTGGGAAATATGTTTGTGCCAAGAATTGGCCCTGTCATAGACACAGAAGAGGAATAAAGGGTGTTTCAGGCCTAGCTTTGGTGCTAAGCGCAGTGGCTGGTGGTTTGTCTAAAGCTAAAATCTGTGGATGAACATTAGCAACACTTTTTTCCCAATCAAACTTTTGACCGTGCTGCTGTTAGCTTGCTTGCTCAGCGCCTGCGGTGGCAGCACTGGCTTTGCCCCTGTGGTCACGGGTGTCAAGGTGCAATCTGTTCAATACGGCAAATCGGCCACCATTTACATTGGCGGTAAAGATTTGCGCTCCTCCCTCAAGGTAGACACTGGCGGTGTTTGTACCAATCCAAACTTTGCCAGCAACAGCACCACAGACACCTTGGTGCTCAATTGTGTGGCAAGCCAAGCTGGCGATTTTACTTTGGCCGTTCAAAGCCCCGATGGTCAAACCATTTACTCCACTGTGGTCAATGTACCCCTGCCGCAAGTCACCCTCATTACCGGCAAGGGCAGCATCACGCTTGAGTTAGATCCTGCTCGCGCGCCCATCAGCACCAACAATTTTTTGACGTATGTCAGCAAGGGTTTTTATCGCAGCACGCTGTTTCACCGTGTCATTCCCAACTTTGTGGTGCAAGGCGGTGGCTACACAACGGGCATGGTCAAAAAAACAGACCAAGACGCCCCCATTGAACTTGAATCTAACAAAGGCCTGTCTAATTTGCGCGGCACCCTGGCCATGGCAAGAACCAATGTACCCAACTCTGCCACGTCCGAGTTTTACATCAACCTCGTAGACAACGTTTCGCTAGACTTTAAAAACACGGCCAACCCTGGCTATGCGGTATTTGGCAAAGTCATTCAGGGGATGGAGTTGGTCGATGCCATTGCATTAGAGCCCACTGGCGTAGTAGGTGGCATGAGCGATGTACCTCTAACCGAGATTGCGCTTAGCTTGGCGCTTCAAACTAAGTAATTGATTGCCAATATTTAACGTTTTAACCCACGCCTAATAAAGCCTTGAAATGACAGCTGCTATTTATTACCACCCCGAGGCTTACACCACCAGTGGGCCAAAGCTCATGGGAAGAAACGCAGCTGGCGAGTCATTTTTAAAAGGATTTTTAAAGCACAGCAAGGCCACAGAGTTTTGGGCGCAAGTTCAAAAGCCCGAGCACGGTCAACACTTTGCCAAAACAGTAAAAGATCAAGGTCGCCACGAGGCTGTCAAGGTGGTCGACAAAGCGTCTATGTCTGCACTCAGCCAAATAGGCACGGTATACTACCCTGGCCCTGGCATTGGCGAGCATGCTTTTCACCGCGCTTTGGCTGGTGCAAGCAAGGCGCACACCGCTTGGAGTTTGTGCGGCATTACGCACACCACATCTTCTGCAGGCGCCATGGATGCATTGGCCGAGCTCATTACGGCACCCGTTCAGCCTTGGGATGCTGTCATTTGCACCAGCACAGCAGTCAAAGACAATGTGCAGCGGCTTTTGCAAGCGCAGGTTCATTACTTGCAAGAGCGGCTTGGTATCAGCAAGCTGGTCTTGCCCATGTTACCTGTCATTCCACTGGGCATTCACACCCAAGACTTTGAATGGAGCGATGCGCAAAAATCCAAAGCCAGACAACTGTTAGGCGCAGACGCCAACACATTGGTGGTGCTGTTCATGGGCCGGCTTTCGTTTCATGCCAAGGCGCACCCTTTGGCCATGTACCAAGCCCTCCAAAAAGCAGCTGTTCAACTGGCTGCTTCTGGCCAAAAAGTGATGTTGGTAGAGTGCGGCTGGCATGCCAACGACTTTATTCTGAAGGCTTACCAAGATGCCGCACAAAGGGCATGCCCCTTGGTGAAAGTGGTCACACTAGATGGCCGCTTGGCCAGCGACCGAGAAACCGCTTGGGCCGGCGCCGATGTGTTTTGCTCGTTGTCAGACAACATTCAAGAAACCTTTGGCATTGTGCCCATTGAAGCCATGGCTTCTGGCCTGCCAGTGGTAGTGTCCGATTGGGATGGCTACAAAGACACCGTGCGCGATGGCATTGATGGCTTCAGAATAGCCACGTGCATGCCCCAAGCCGGCTTGGCCACCGATTTGGCACTAAGGCACGCCCTAGATGTAGACACCTACGACATGTACTGTGGCCACACCTGCTCTATGGTGTCGGTAGACATTGAAGCCACAGCCAAGGCGTTTGTCCAGTTGTTTGAATCGGCAGACCTGCGCCGCGCCATGGGGCAGGCAGGTCAAGCAAGAGCCAAGCAACTGTATGACTGGTCTGTGGTCATTGGCCAATACGAGGGCTTGTGGCAATCTCAAACTGAGCTAAGGCTGGCCGCACAAACTGGCACCGAACACAAGGCGCTAGCGCACCCGTGGCCAGCCCGCATTGATCCGTTTTATGCTTTTGAGTCTTACCCTACACACACCCTCAAGCCCGATAGCGTTTTGATGATGGTCGATGCCTCTGTGCAAGAGAGCATGACCAGGGTTCAACATTACCAAGACTTGGCCATGGTGAACTTTGCCAAATTAGTTTTGCCCACCCACGCAGAAATTGCGCAAGTGCTGGGTGTTGCCGCCAAAGGGCAGGCCACAGCCCAAAGCCTTTTGCAAGACATTGCGCCTGCCAGGCAGGCATTTGTCTTTCGCTCTTTGGCATGGCTGCTGAAGCTTGGCATCTTAAAACTCGTCTAATGGTTACCACGGTCTCTAGCTACACAGAGGCGCGCAACCGCGCGCTCATTGGCGATGGCTATGATGGTGTGGTGCGCGTGGTGGTGGGCAACATGTACGGCACGGGCGTGTTGCTGTTTGATGGCAAGGCTGTGCTCACGGCTGCGCACCTTTTTAATGGCAGCAGCGGCTCGGCCAATGTTATTTTTGAATCTCGAAGTGGCGTGCAGACCATCGCCTCTAGCCAAGTGGTGATCAACCCAGACTACAACAACGTCAACAACAACTCAGACATGGCGCTTGTGTGGCTCTCGCAAGATGCGCCCGTGGCAGCCGAGCGCTTTGGCATCTACCGCGCTGGCAATGAAGTGGGCCAAACCTTTACCATGGTGGGCTACGGCACACCGGGCTCGGGAAATAGCGGCACGCTGAGCGACTTCAAGGAAGTGCCCGTGCGGGTGAAGGCCAACAACCAGTTTGACGCCGACATAGCGCCGCTAAACAGATTTTTTAGCGAAAGCGGCCAGTGGGAGGTCAACAACGGCAAGCAGCTGGTGGCCGACTTTGACAATGGCGTGAGCCTGAACGACGCGCTCGGCGCCCTTGTGGGCGTCAACGGATTGGGGCTTGGTAGCTCAGAGGGTTTGATCTCAAAGGGCGACAGCGGCGGCCCCGCCTTCATTGGCAGCTTGGTTGCAGGCATTGCCAGCTACACGGGGCGCCTTAGTGCAGCGGGTGCGGTGCCCGACATAGATAACACCAGCAACAGCAGCTTTGGCGAGGTGGCCGTGTGGCAGCGCGTGAGCGTGTACCAGCAGTGGATAGACCAGGCCATGCGATTGCGCTACGAGAGCCCCCCCGCCACACAAGCGGCTGTGCAAAAAACAGTGAACGAGGGCAACAGCGGCACCACGCCAGTGTACTTTTGGGTGCAGCTCAATGGCTACCGGATTGACCCCAACATCATTGTCAGTGTGGACTACAAGACACGCAACGGCACGGCTTTGTCTGGGCAAGACTACATTGCCACCCAAGGCACCCTTAAAATTTACCCCAACGAAAGCCACGCTCTTGTGGCTGTTGAAATCATTGCCGACATCGTGCCCGAGCTTGACGAGACTTTTTACCTGGACGTGTTTAACCCTGTGAACGCAGGCTTTGGTGAGGGCTTGGTGCAGCTGACAGCGGTTAGAACCATTGTGAACGACGACGGCTGGTTTTGGGGCTAAGCACTTAAGCAAATAGGCTTTGACTTTAAAGCTTTTAAAAATGAACATCCTATTTATTCATCAAAATTTTCCGGGGCAGTTTAAGTTTTTGGCGCCTGCTTTAGTGAAGCAAGGCCACAGCGTGCGCGCCATGACCATGCAAAAAACCGAGGCTACGCAGTGGCAAGGTGTGCAGCTTGTGCACTACACAGCCAAACGCGGCTCGACGCCCAACGTGCATCCATGGGTGTCTGATTTTGAAACCAAAACCATCCGCGCAGAAGCTTGCTTTAAGGCTGCGCTGCAAATGAAGCACCAGGGCTACAGGCCCGATGTGATCGTGGCCCACCACGGCTGGGGCGAGAGTTTGTTTTTAAAAGAAGTGTGGCCAGAAGCCAAGCTTGGTATTTACTGCGAATTCTTTTACCACCCGCATGGCGCCGATGTAGGCTTTGATCCAGAGTTTCCAGCCACCGACGAAGGCGAAGTGTGCCGCCTGCGCTTAAAGAACTTGAACAACTTGCTGCACTTTGAAGTGGCCGATGCGGGCATCTCGCCCACGCACTGGCAGGCCAGCACTTTTCCGGGTCCCTTTAAACAAAAAATAACAGTGGTGCATGACGGTATTAATACACAAGCTGTAGCACCCAACCTAGCCGTTAGCCTTACCCTCAAAATGGCCGCAGGGCAAGACTTGGTGCTAACGCGTCAAGATGAAGTGATTACCTTCGTCAACCGCAACTTAGAGCCCTACCGCGGCTATCACACCTTCATGCGTGCGTTGCCTCAGCTTTTAAAAGAGCGGCCCAACGCCAGAGTATTGCTAGTGGGTGCAGACGATGTGAGCTACGGTGCGCGCCCCGATGCTGCCAAATATGGCGACGCTAAGTGGAAAGATATTTTTGCCAACGAAGTACGTGGGCAAATATCGGACGCCGATTGGCAGAGGGTGCATTTTTTAGGACACGTGCCTTACCAGTACTTCATACCTTTGCTGCAGCTCTCTACTGTGCATGTGTACCTGACATATCCATTTGTGCTCAGCTGGAGTTTGCTAGAAGCCATGAGCGCAGGATGTGCTATTGTGGCCAGCGACACACAACCCTTGCGCGAAGCCATTGTGCAGAACGAAACGGGCAAGTTAGTTAATTTCTTTGATGCTTCGGCTTTGGCTACTAGTGTGTGTGAGTTGCTTAACAATACTGAAGAAAGAAAAAGATTGGGCGCCAATGCCAGAGCATTTGCACAGGCCAACTACGACCTGCAAAGTGTGTGCTTGCCCAAGCAGCTGGCTTGGGTGGCGCAACTAAAGACTACTTGAGTTACTCAATCACCACCTCATTTCTCCGAGGATTGTTGTACTTCACAGTAGTTCTAATCAGCTTGTATTCTTTATCTACCGCAGGGTTCCGACCATAAACTTCAGTCATCGTTGAAACCAGATTGTCGTTGTCGTTGAAATTGGTAGTGGTCATCACAATGAACACCGAGTTGGCCGTATGGCTCAATATCTGATAAGTCAAATACGAAGTGCCCACCAACACAGTTTTATTAGAAGACTTATAAATCTTCATGGTGCCAATAGACCCAGACTGACCTGATTTCACGGGGCTGGCTGGCAAGTCAAAAGTTTTGTCTAAGCTTGAAAAATCTCCGCCATCTACCCTCTGACCAATAAATGGATAGTTCAAAATGGCGCCGAACTTTGGATTATTCACGGCATAGTACTTGTAGCTTGTAAAGCTTCTAGCTGGCGGGCTGCAGCCGCTGACCGTATTGTCTACAGTGTGTTTGGCCACCCTGGCTTCAAAGCCGTCAAAGAAGGTAACGGGCACAGTGGCCAGTGCGGGTGTTTGCACCACGGTTTGAACGCCATCGCATTCTTTGTATTTGTAATAAAAGTTGGCAGTGAGCGCAAACGTGTCGCGCCTGTTGGTGGGATAGGGCACAGTGATGAAATACGCGTTGGCATCGCGGCCCGTAATGACAAAGGTGTTGTTGAAATTGACAAAGGGAATGCCTACCAAGTCCTTAGACAAGCCAGTCAGCGTAAGCATGTCGCCAGTCTGCGCGTTGTGGTCGGGGTGTTGAATTAGCAGCACGGTAGACCTGCCATCGTTGGTGTTTGAAACGGCAGTGGCCTTGATTTCTAAATTCCGAAAATCTTGGTAGGCATAGCCTCTTATCACGCCAGTTCGGGTAAAGCCGTTAATGACTTGGGCTTCCCAAAAGCTGCTTAAGCTAACGCTGTCTGCGCCTTGAGGCAGTTTGTCAGGGCTTGTGCTGCTGGCATCTAAGGCGTTCAAAATGCTGTTGTTGCCGGCGACACCTGTGCTGCCCGAGCTGGCACCACCGCCGCATGCGCCCAGCACCATCAAGCTACTCAACACTGCCAATAGTGTTGATACTCTAAGAGAAAGTTTGACCATCTCAATGCCCTCGTTGAATACCAAAAGTGTAATACATGGCCTGCTTTCTTCTCAAGACATGCTAGGATTTAAACAACCCTCCCAAACTGTGTAACGCCTCAATTCACAAGGAAAGTTAGCATGCCTTCAAATCATCACATAGAGGGTAACGCCGCCTCCAAAGTAGTGCTGGGTAATACGCCCAAAACTGTCATTGCTTTTCCTTACAGCGGCGATTACAGGGTAGACGTGCTCATTGATGGCCCTTTAGAAAAATGGTCGCCCAAGCTTGCAGCAGGGCAAGATCGAACCATTACATACAGTTTTGCCATGGCTGAAGGGTATTTGTCTGGCGCATATTATGCAGAAGAGCGTGATGGATTTACCCCCTTCACGCAGGCAGAAAAAACTGCAGCCCGAAATATTTTGACGTACATAAGCTCTATCGTACCAATTACTTTTGTTGAAGTTGTAGAAACCACTTTGGCCAACAGCCCTGTAGGTGATATCAGAATGGCCAACAACAAACAGGCGACCAGTGCGGGCTATGCTTTCTCTCCCAGCTCTACTTCGTCTGACCTCCAACTCCAGGGCGATATTTTTATGGCAAATGCTGCCATCAAAGAATCGTTTGCGGCAGGCACTTTCGAATATGACACTTTGATTCATGAAATAGCCCATGCCATTGGCCTGAAGCATCCTGGAAACTACAACGCTGGGTCTGAGCCAAATAAAGAGCCGGGAAATTATCTGGCCACCAGTGAAGACAGCAAAATGCTGAGCGTAGTGAGTTATGCAGAGCACGAGGACTATTTACAGCGCATTGATTTTGGGCCCTACGACCTCCTTGCACTGAAATACCTTTATGGCCTGAAGCCTCAAAACTTGGGCGACAACACCTATGCCTGGACAGACAGCATAGGTGGGCAATTGCAAACGCTTGTAGACGATGGAGGGCGAGACACCATTGATCTGAAAAACATCACTCAAGCTACGGTGCTTGACCTCAGAGAAGGCTATTCATCTGATGTTGGCACTTGGAGTTATGAGGACATCATCAATTTACCCTCCCAAAAAAACCTTCAAATTGCTTTTGGCACTTTGATAGAAGTGGTGCTTGGCAGCAACAAGGCCGACAAAATTACGGGCAACGCCAGCAACAATTTATTTGAAGGGCGCGGTGGCAACGATGTGCTTGATGGTGGTGACGGCCGCGATACCGCAGTCTGGTCTGGTGCATTGAGTCAATACAAATTGAGCAACACCCAAAATGCTTACACCGTAGAAGCTACTACTGGCACGGAAGGCAAAGATCAAGTTCGGAACATCGAGCGGCTTAAGTTTCAGGATCAAAGTTTGGCTCTAGACATGTCAGGCAACGCGGGCCTAACTGCCAAGGTATTGAGTGCCGTGTTTGGTAAAGCCGCACTGGCAAACAAGCAATATGTGGGCATAGGTCTTCACTACCTAGACGACTTGTCTTTCAGCTACAGCAACCTTCTGCAACTGGCCATCAATGCAAGCTTGGGCGCCAACCCTTCACACGAACAAGTGGTGAATTTGCTCTACACCAATGTCATAGGACAGGCCCCCGACACGGCCACGCGCAAAGTCTATACCGACCTGCTAGACAACCAAACCTACACGGTGGCGGGCCTTGCCGTTTTAGCGGCAGATACTGAATACAACAAAGCCAATGTGAATCTTGTAGGCTTGGCCCAGACAGGACTGGCCTATTTGCCTTTTCCCAGCTGAACCAAAAATTGGCGCGCTATTTGGTTTGCGTGGCAGAAAGCACAATGACATTGCTGGCCGGAAAATCTGCCAAACCAAAAGCAGTGGTAGTTTTGACACTGGCCATAGCTTCTAGCACCTCAGCGCCCGAAACCACTTTGCCAAATACCGCATAGCCACCATTGGATGTGTCAAGTGCCACGTTGTCTGCTAAGTTGAAATAATACTGCGAAGTGGCCGAGTTCAAGTCGGCACTGCGTGCCATGGCGATGGTGCCTTTCAAGTTGCTAAGCCCCTTGTTCACTTCTAGGGCAATGGCAGCTTTTTGGCCAGGTTGAACAGCAGGGGTTGGTGTAAGCCACCCGCCTTGCGCCACAAATATGCCAGTAGTCACAACTCTGTGAATAAGGGTGTTGTCGTAAAACTTGCTGTTCACGTACTGCAAAAAATTGTCGGTACTAAGCGGGGCAGCTGTGGGGTTTAGCTCAAGTACCACAGCACCCAAGCTGGTTTGCATGCTGACTTGGGGGTTGGGCACATCAAAGCTTACCGACTTAAGCACAGTGCCATCTGCCAATTTGGCTTCCAAGCTAACCGCACCAGTGCCTACAGCACCAATGGTGCAAGTGACAGATTTGGTGGTGGTGGTGCCTCCCGCAACAAGCGCCAAACCCTTGCAATTTTTAGTTGAGACATTGATCTCGTTGTCTGAAAAGTTGCCAGTGAGGGTGAACTGGGAAAGTTGACCGTACTTGAGTTGGTTAACTGCAATGTCAGATACAGCCAAGTCGGGAGCAGAACTGCTGCCGCCGCAGCCAGCCAGAACTAAAGTGAAAAGTGATATGAAGGATATCGAAAACTTGGATAGCATAAGTTGGCAGATAACTTTAGAGATTTACTGATAGTGTAGGCAAATGTGCCTCACGCACATGGTGCCGCTTGTCGGATTCGAACTGACGACCTACCGCTTACAAGGCGGTTGCTCTACCAACTGAGCTAAAGCGGCATAGCCTGAATTTTAGCTGGATTGAATGGCCGTTAATGGCGTGGGATATACGAACCAAGTGGTGCTAGCTGGCATTGCATATCGCCAATTCGTCTTCAGGACAGCTTGATGGTGTCGCTTCCGCCTATTACCGGCAAGGATTTCTGTAGGGCTTGCAGGTATGCATTCTTTGCGGTTTGAAGCGCAGCAGCTTGAGCTTGAAGGCGAGCCAGTTCTTGCTCTACGAACTGGATAGAAGCCAGTTGCGATTTGCACTCGTCAGACAAGGAGTCTAGGTCGTACTCTTTGTTGTCAATGTTCAGTGTTGCCATGATTTATTTAGGTGCGAAATGATTCTTTGCTAATGGGATTTAGGAATAACATCGAATGCTAAAACAATACGCTCTTCTTCAGATTCAAATGGAATGGTGTGATGCATAAGGGATGCAGGAAATAGCGCCATGCTACCGGTTACTACATCTATTACTTTTTTCGAATTTTGACGTGAATCAGTTGCATCGCTGTCTTTGCCTAGGGCAACTACAAGCTTGCCACTATCATTCTTGGAATTTGGGGGAACATTTATGTATATGCTTCCGCTAAGCCAGCCATTTTCATGAATATGAGGGAGTAGTTCACCGCCACTCTTCATACTGATAAGCCAGCCGTAGAGCCTGTACTCTTTTGGCCATTTCCTAATGAAGCCTTCTTCACTGCTCTCAAAATTAGTTCGATATCTTTCTATTTCTAATCGGATAGTCTTTTGAATTTGATCAGTTAATTTACTCTCTAAATCAAATAGGTTCCCTGAAGTTTGATAACCATTCGAAAGAAGAGCTTGTCTTTTGTTCGATCTCTTATTCTCATTAAGGATAGACTTTGCATTCTGGACAACAATTTCTTCAAAATTATATCGAGACTTCAAGTCAACAAGGAGAGCATGTTTAAGTGGCTCGTTGCAAAATATATTTGGCCTTTCCTCGCCATATTTTAATGCGGAACGGCAAGTGAGCGAGCCAGTAACAGAACTAGCTATATCTTCTTTTATCAAATAATCTAACTCTTCGAAAAATAATGATTTTTTCTCCATTAGATACAAGCAATTCAACATTTCGCTGCGGGCTTTAATATGGTCAGGTTTCAACCTAATAGCTTGTGCATAGCTTGCTTCAGCTTCCTCTGGTCGGCCAAGTTCTTTTAGTATTACTCCCAAGTTGTAATGCGCTTCTACATAGTCAGGTTTGATCGCAATTGCTTTTTTGTAGCTTGTCTCAGCCTCTTCTAGCTTACCGAGTTCATAAAGCGTAATGCCCAAGTTGCTATGAGCATCTGCATACTCAGGTTTGATCGCAATCGATTTTTTGTAGCTTGTCTCAGCCTCTTTTAGTCTTCCAAGTTCTTTTAGCGTGACACCCAAGTTGGTGTGGGCTTCTGCCAAGTCGGGCTTGAACGTAATTGCTTGTTCAAAATACTTTCGAGCAGTCTCCCAGTCTTTTTTTTCTTTTGCAATAGATCCGAGGTTGTTACAAACTTCAGCTGAGTTGGGGATTATTGCTAAAGCTTTTTTGTACGCAACCTGTGCGCTTTCAATTTTATTGTTCTGCTGCAATGCTGTTCCAAGATTTATCCATGCATTAGCATTTTCTGGTGCCTTCTTAGTTGCCTCTTCAAGAATAACAATAGCTTCTTCAATTCTTTGGTCTTGCCTAAGAAACTCTCCCAAATCAATCATGCAGCTCACATTGTCAGGTTCTAGGACTTGTGCATTTTTTAAAGCCTCAATCGCACCTGATAAGTTTTTATTTTGATATCGGAGGGACCCTAAAAGTCCCCAAATTTGAGTTAAATGAGGTTTGAGGGAAATGGCTATCTCTGAATCATCTATAGCACCAGCGATGTTTTTTGCCCTTAGTCTAACCAACGCCCTGTTTGCAAAAGCTTCAGCATAATTGCGTCTAGCCTTTAGTGCACTCTCTATTAAGGGAAGAGCTTCTAAGTCTCTTTGGTTAGCTACAAGACAAGTGGCTAAGACAAGCCAACTCTCTGGATCGTCAGTCGACTGTTCGTATCCAGACTGTGCTTTTAAAAGTGCCTCTGCAGGCTTAGAACTCTTTAGTAACAACCTCGCTTGATTTCGATAAATTGATGCTAAGTTTGGATTAATTGATATTGCAGTTGCAAGTGCTTTTTCTGCTTGCACATCTTTCTTATCGAGTAAGAAAAGTTGGGACAGTAATGACCAACCTTCAGCATCAGTCGGTTCAACTTCAAGATATTTAGTTAGCCAATCTTGTGCTTCTTGATACCTACCCGTTTCACGTAGCTCAATCGCTTTAGAAAGCTTGTTCGGTTCTGTCTTTGGGCTCTTTAAATTAATGTCAATTTGGACTAATTGCGCTTTTAAGAGTTCCACCTTCTCTCCGGACAACCCTCGCTTCTTTTCCTGCTCAAGTACGCCCCTTGCAATGTCAAACTGCTTTTCTTTCATAAGCGCATCAATGTAGCTTAGCCAAAACTGTACTTGATTCGGATTGGCTTCCAGTGCGATCTTAAATAGCGGCAGTGCAGCCTCTGTCTTATTAAAAGAGACCGCCATGACCCCTAAATTATGGTTTGCATCGGGATGATTGGGTTGCGCTTGTAAGATTGCTCGATACAGGTTTTCAGCATCTTGCAACTTGCCTGCCATGTGATCTTCAACCGCTTGTTGAAGCGCTTGATCTATTGTCAACTCCATATTTCTTGGTGTCTCACCATACGTTTAGATCTATTGATAGGAGCAGAAACTAAATACCAGAGCGGCGCCTTGCACTCATCACAGAGTGTCTGTAGCTCGTACTCTTTGTTGTCAATGTTCAGTCTTGCCACGATTCATCTTGGGGTGAAATGATTCTTTGCCAATTGTAGAAGCTCTTCTTCATTCAAGTCTGATTTGGTAGCCAGTGCCCACAGGTCAAAGTAGGGAGCAGCCCGTTTCATAGAAGCGACTCTTTTGAAACCTGAAGACTGTAGGGTTCCAGACAGTACTTTCTCTGTAAACCCACAACGGTGAGCCATGTACAGGTTACCCCTTGCCATAGGGGGGCGGTGTCCATACAGAATATCCAAAGGCGCAATAGGGCCAGCAGGCGATGTATAGGCTGGCTCTGTTAATTTGTCTTCTGCAACCAACGCACAAACAGCCTGAAGGTCTGGGCAGGTAATGACAGCAAAGCCATCAGGCTTTAGAACCCGTAAGAACTCAGACAAAGCAACAGGTACTTCGTGGGGGTACAGGTGCTCTATGTTGTGGGAAGAGAAGACTGCGTCAACTGATTCAGTAGAAACAGAAGACATATCTGTCATGGTTCCAACCAGATCAGGCTGAACAGACTCGTCGATGTCAAAGCGCAGCTCGTTCCAGTCAGCAAAGCCAGCGGTAGTGCGGTCTTTGCGCTTGGGGCCGCAGCCTACGTGGAGAAAGGTTTTCATGGGGTTTTGCTATGACTTTGTCTGAACATAGAATTGATACATACCAATAAATGTATCTGGATTTTCTTCTTCATAAATGTGCCACTGATCAAGATTGGTTGCTGATATATCATTTGAAAAGCGTTTCTTGTAGGCTTGAATTACAGAACTATCAATTTCAAATCCTAAGAAAGTCAAATTATGATCTTTTAAAAAGTCAACAAGGACCTTCAAATTCATACGGTGCTCTTGGACATGAAAAAGTAAGTCGCGGCAGGCGCTAGTGCTATAGAAATCAGACCTGTAGTCAAATCCATAGTCTTTAATATCTTTTAATCCAAGTATATGTTTGCGATAGTTTCGAATCTCAAGAGACGATGAACCGATGCCTTTCTTACTGATCAAATTCCGCACTTCTACTATATCTTTCCTTGCTAATTCACTGTAGAACCCAAGCATCATTAGTCCGCAAGGGCGAAGCAAAGATAGAAGAACTTTCCATCCTTCAAACGGATTTTCAAGATGATGCAATACACCTACCGATTCAATAACATCAAAAGTCCGACCAAGAGACGTTAGTCTTAGAAGATCAGCTTGGGCATAAGTTATAGACTCAATATCTAGTTCTGCTGTTTTTCTTTTAGCATATGCCAGACTTGCCATACTCAAATCGACAGCTAAGATTCTTACTCCTTTGAGTAATTGTGATGTAACAATAGAATGTTGTCCGGTACCACATCCTGCGATAAGTATTTCGGGATTACTGTCATTAGAAAATCGTCTAAATTGAGATAAGGGAAACTTACTTTGAATATAGGTATTTAGAAATTTTTTGCTTGAATCTTTCGGTAAGCGCATCCATCTTGGATAAGGATTTTCTTCATACTGACTTTGAACTGTTAGAGAAACTTGATTTTCAATACTTGTGAAAACTGGAATCGATGAACGTAAATTCAATTCCTCTAAGGGCTCCTGTATTTGTTGTTTTAAGACACCCTCAACATCATCAGACCATTTTTGTTGAATTAGTTTTTCTGCTCCTGTAAGTGAATAAAGTGGAAAATAACAAGCAACAGCTATTACCCAAACCGCTGGGACTGTTTGATCATCTTTTAATGCCTTCGATAGGCGATCTCGTAACTGTTGTGAGCGCCTAATTTCTTCTTGCGTTTGGAAATAAACGTATTCATTGATGAAGCATTGCTGAGCAAGAGAACAAAACAATGCGGGTACTTCTTCTTTTTTACCGTCTATCAAAATTACCGATTCCGCTATAGTGAGAAAGTGACTACGCAAGTAAGTAAGGAATATCTCTATTTCTGCGTCAGGGATTGCACTTGAAGAGAGCATCGCTCGTAGGAGAGTGGAGACACTAAATTCTTTTTTTAAAATTGAACCTAAAAAGCTTTCGTTATGGCTAGGTTGGTTAATATTGTTTTTGGACTCCTTTAATAGCTGCAAGAATTCTTCGTCAGTTTTTAACAATCTGCATGCAATTGGCATTACATCTGATGGTCTACCCCATGGCTCAAGCAGCGCAGTTATCACTAACTCAGCCAGAGACTGATCCCAAGTTTGAATTCCTATTTCTTTTGTTAGCAGTGCAAACAAACTTTTTGCTTCAACTGTGGATTTAATTTTTATAGATTTAATTACTGTAACAAGAGCATCGTCTAGTCTGCCGATTTCTTTCAAAGTGATGCTCAAGTTACTATATGCTTCTGCATAGTCTGGCTTGATCGCAATCGCACTTTTGTAGCTTGTCTGAGCATCATTTAGTCTGCCGAGTTGTTTCAGTGTATTGCCCATGTTGCTATGCGCTTCTGCATAGTCTGGCTTAATCGAAATTGCCTTTTTGTAGCTTGTCGCAGCTTCTTCTAGTCTGCCGAGTTCTTGAAATGTGATACCAAGGTTGTAATGAACCTCTGCCAAGTCTGACTTGATCGCAAGTGCTTTTTTGTAGCTTGTCGCAGCTTCTTCTAGTCTGCCAAGTTCTTTCAAGGTGTTACCCAAGTTGTAATGAACCTCTGCCAAGTCTGGGTTGATCGCAAGTGCTTTTTTGTAGCTTGTCGCAGCTTCTTCTAGTCTGCCAAGTTCTTTCAGAGTGATGCCCAAGTTGCTATGCGCTTCTTCATCACTGGGCGAGATCTCCAATACTTTTTGATTAGCAATCACTGAGTCTTCTAATTTCCCAGATTGTATGAATAAGGCGCCTAGCACTTTCCAACTAAATGGGTGGCTTGGGTACTGTTGGGTTAGAGTTATTGCTAAATTTTGTGCGAGATCGTATTGTCCTTTTTTATAGTGTTCTAGCAGTGAATTTATTTCAATTTGCGTAGGACTTTTTGTCTGATTCAGACTTATTAAATTTCTTAACGAATTTTTCTTTTTTTCTTTTTTTGTAGATACTTTTTTAAGTTGTTGGATAACGCTTGGTGCTTTACTTTCAAATAATGATTTTGAATTTAGCGCCAACAAAATGACCGTCAATTTCGCTTCTAAGGCTTCAATTTTTTCTCCTGCTAGTCCTAATTTTTTCCCCTGCTCCAGTACGCTGCTTGCATTTTCAAACTGCTTTTCTTTGATAAGCGCATCTATATAGCTAAGCCAAAATTGTCCTTGATTCGGATTGGCTTCAAGTGCGATCTTAAATAGGGGTAATGCAGCTTCAGTCTGATTTAAAGAGGCCGCCATGATCCCTAAATTATGATTCGCATCGGGGTGATTGGGTTGCGCTTGCAAGATGGCACGATACAGGCTTTCCGCATCTTGCAACTTGCCCGCCTTGTGTGCTTCAATCGCTCTTTGTAGCGCCTGCTCAAGTGTCTTTTGCAAAGCTCTTTTTCTCCGATATATTTAGTGAAGCCAGAGCAAATTACAATTAACAAACTCAGCCTTTGCTTCCCCTACAAATTGAAAGAAATGTTCATCGACAAGTTGGAGAAGATCAAGGCCAGCATTCGGGCCAAAGTGGAACACCCCTTCAGGGTGATCAAATGCGAGTTTGGTTATCGCAAGACTCGGTATCGGGGCTTGGTCAAAAACACGGCGCAACTGATCACGCTCTTTGCACTGAGCAACTTGTGGATGGTGAGAAAACGAATTATTTAGGGGCCTGCGGGATGAGCGCGCCTGCAGCGTGGGCAATTGCCCAAAAGGTGGCTCAAAGATACCAACCAACGGGCGTAAAGTTCGTGAAGTGGATGAATCAGAAGAACATAATTTCATCTGGTGAACTTTTATCAATCAACTCTCGCTTTTTGGGGGGGTTATTCAGAGCTTCCTTAGAGGACTTGTTAATGCATGCTATCAATGTAGCAATAAAAATTTAAAGCAATTAGTACCCTATCTTTTTTACCGTTATAAATTGCTGAGTGATTTCTTGTAGCTTCGAAAATAACTATCATTCCATTTAATGGCACTACAATTTCATTGGGATTACATATGTTGAGAAAGCCAGGTTGATCACAATTTTGATCCCCAATATCTACATAATAAATAAGACTATACTTTCGCATGGATAAATTAAAGTATTTATCCTGAGGCCCAATGTGATTATGTTCGATAGTTCCGGCCCCAGAACTAAAGATGTTGAAAAATGAATCGCAAATAAATACTTCTGACGCAAAGGCCAAAGAACAAATTTTTTTCAAATCTTCGGAAACTGTCTTTATTAATAAACATGGATCATTTAAAAAAGAAAGATCCGTTGAACATCGTCCATTTCCAAAACGGGCATCAATCGTTCCATCTAATTGCCTAGTATTTAATTTATTTAGATATTCAATAAGATTATCATCAACTTTTCTGCTGTAAATTAAAGTTTTTGATATCACTTGTTCTTTTAAAAAAATATCATTTCTATTTAAAATAGCAATATCAGAACTTATTGCCATAAGCGCAAGTTCAATCATGTCTATTTTATTTGTAGGTGCAATTGACTTTGCAAGTTCCATCTTTTCTTGGGAAAAAATAAGTTTATTTATTTTATAGAAATAAACTGAAGTATAAAAGTGAAGGCTCCATTCTTTAGGTTCAACATCCAATCCACTTTGAAGAATGAATTTTGCATTTTCGAAATCACCTTTGTCAATCAGGCATGAAGCTAGATGAGCATAAGTCTTAGAATCATTTAACCTAAATGATATTGCTTTTCTATAATTTTTCTCGGCCTCTTCAAGGCTGCCGATTTCTTGAAGCGCCTGACCAAGATTGCTGTAGACTTCTGCATAGTCAGACTTTATTTCTAGAGCGATTGTATATCTATTTATTGCTTCAGTATTTCGTCCGAGTTCCTGCAATGTTATGGCTAAATTATAATTAGCTTCAGCAAAATTTTCTTTTAAATTAATCGCTTTTAAAAAGATTTTTTCTGCATCTCTATGGCGTCCAAGATCTTGAAGTGTGACTCCCAAATTATTATTGGCTTCTGCATCACTTGGAAATAAGTTAACTGCCATCTCATTTGCAATTAGTGACTTGTCAAATTGCTTAACTTGCTTATAAGAAGCACCGAGTACTTTCCAACTAAATTGATGTTTAGGAAATTTATGTATTGACAATTCTGCTAATTTAATTGCTTCTATATAGTTTCCTAATTTGTAAAAATTCATCATACTATTTATATTTGCTATTGATGGATTTTTAACAAATATAGAATTTTTTTGACGTTTCACAGAAGTCAACCTTTTAATATCTATGTTACAAAATAGAGAGCTTCTTGGTTTCTAGCCCAGTCGCACTGCTTGGCAGTGCCTCGTATCCGATTAATCGGCTCAAAGTTTATGTTCCACGCTTCCTTCCCACACTTGGTCACCCTCATGTAGTTGCGCTTCACTTCGCTCGTCATGATCAACTTGCGACGGGACTTGCACCCGAAGGAGTGCGCCCCTGCTGGGCGCACTAGAAAAAAAACCCCACCCCCTTGTGAGGGATGGGGTTTCACAAATGTCTAAGCAGAAACTTAGAAATTATCCAAGAGTAACCAGCGCACCACCAGAGAAGGAGGTCGTTGGTGTACCAACATAGCCAACCAACACTACCGCACTAGGTGCAGTGGTTGCAGTAGCACCATTGGAATCATAGATAAATAATGTACTTGTTCCACCAACTGCACCCACAAATGTATTATTTGCTGCTGAATAAGTACCAGTCACAAGCTGAACTTGGTTTCCAGTAATGGTTAAAGTACCAGAATCCAAAGTAGTGGTACGCAGAAGCGCGGTAAGCGCAGTGGAGTCAAAGATTAAGTTAGTCTGAGCCGCAGATGTCGATGTGTAACCTGGGCCTTGTAACAGTATCCTGTCGCCTGCTACCAAACCAGTGATAACGTCAAACCCACCCGTAGCCATAGCATTGTTATTTGCTTGTGCAGTATACGCTCCAGAAGACAATACAGTAGCTGCGGCTGCGGTGGTGTACACAACCGTATGAGCAACTCCAGTATGTGTACCAAGCGCAATTGCATCTGCACCCAGACCTCCTATTACAGTTGTCGCTACTGTAGTAGACGCTGTAATAGTATCTACTGTAGTCGTGCCAGTGAGTGTTAAGCCAGCTAAAGCAATACCTACACCTGATGCCACACCAGCTGCAGTGTTGTAGGCGCCAGCTGCAAGCGCAGTTCCAACCACACCGCTAGCATTCAGTACACCAGCTGCAGCCAAAGTAATTCCGGCTGAACCCGTACCAGAGATAACGTTAATTGTTTGAGCTTGTCCTGCAAACTGTCCGTCACGAACAGTCAATACCCCTGTGGTATCCAACAAAATGTTTTCAATGCCAGCAAGCAAAGGAGTTGCAGCACCACCAACGTTCAATGTTGAAATATTGCCTGAAGCAGTAAACAACAGAGTATCAGTACCCAAGCTGTCAGTCACAGTTGTGATGCTAGCGCCTGCTGGGAAGACATACGTATCGTTACCAGCTCCACCAGCAAAAGTGCCGCCGCCAGTAATGTTGATCGTATCGCTACCAGCACCAGTAGTCACAAAGTCCAAAGTAGATGCACTTGACGTGATGATTGTCGCACCTGCACCACCTGTGAAGTTGGTTCCTGCAGTTCCGCCGTTAGCAGTTGTCAAAGTTACAGCCTGTGTCACGCCTGTAGTGTTAATTGAGTCTGCACTAACAGTACCTAAAGACATAACACCAGTAGCAGTTGCAGGTCCAGTCACGACTACTGACTGAGTACCAGCAATACCAGCGCCAGCGTCAATATTGCTAATTGCCAAAGCAGTGAGTTTTGAGGAGTTAACAGTAACAGTTTCAATGTTTGTAGTTGTCAACGCGCCAACAGTACCAGTGAAGGAATTCAAATTGAAGGTTACAGCATCAGTTGTAGCAGTTGTACCAGTCATATTCACTGTAGTCGCGGCCATGTTAGCTGCTGCTGCTGGTGAGAAGTTCACGTTGACAGCACCAGTACCGTAGGCTGCAGAGTTGTTTGCAGTTGCCAGGGTAACAGTACCTCCAGAGGCATATGACACGTCAATGTTACGAACACCAGTAACAACAGAGCCAGTAGTACCCAAGTCCATTGCGCCATTATCCGTTGGAGTCAATGTCAATGCACCAGTGTATAAAACACCTGAAGCGTTGATAGCTGAACCGTTAAACTGAGCGCCCAAACCAATAATGTTGACATTACCAGAGCCCACAATGGTGGTGCCAGTGGCATTGAATACTGTTGTTCCGGTTGTAGCGTTTGTTTGCGTATCAGCATTCAATGTGGTGCTTGCATTGGCGTTCACAGTCAATGCTGTAATCAGTCCAAGTGAATTGAATGTAGGGCTAGTTGCTACCAAAGTTGCAGCTGTAGTAGCCGTACCAGTAGTGCCGTTCAGGTTCAATGTGGCTGCTGCCAAAGCACCAGCGGTGACGTTGACGGTCCCTGTATAACCAGCGCCAAGGCCGAAAGCTGTGCCGCTCAGAACACCTGTAATACCAGCAGACGCGTTGCCTGTAGTTGTATTTACGCCAGTTTTGCCAGTACCTGTAAAGTTAATGGCTGTAGTACCTGGCATGACAGAAGTCATTGCAAAGCCATCCACATCAGAAACGAGCATAGCCAAGTTGATGTTTTCAATGTTAGTTGAAACGAAACCTGTATCCCAATTTTGGTTCAATACAGATGCATTTAGAACGTCTGCATCACCTGCAGTGCCGTCCAACAAGGTCAGACCTTGAACTGAACTGAAAGCGCCTGTTGGGAGCGTGCCAACTGGAACATTGACTGTGTCTAATCCAGCTGTGAAGTACTGACCAGCTGCGTTAGATGTGGAGTTGACTGTGCTCAGAGCAGAAGTCAGATTGATGGTTTGACCCACGTTTGACTGAACTGCACCGGCCACTGTGGCTGGATTGGTGTAAGTAGCGAAGTTAGCAGCAGTCAAAGAATTAGCAGCAACTCCATTTAAGGTAGCCACTAAAGTCAACTCGCCAGCTTCAATGTTGGTATCCAAGGTACCTGTACCTGTAGCGTCACCGCCATAAGACCAGACCTGAGCGATATTGCCAACTGAATAAGTAATCAACAAGAATTTACCTGCTGCAGTTGTTGCTACACCTGTAGTACCTGTTAAGCCTAAAGCTGTAATAACACCAGCAGCTGTACCGTCTGTAAAGCCTGTCAAGGAAACAACAGTAGCAGTTGAGGGAATAGTAGCAGCGGTTCCAACGTTAGGAGCAACAGTTGTGATGGCCAATGCAGTACCAGCAACCAAACCACCAACGGTTGGGATAGTGGAAGCAGTAGCTGTAACACCAGCAGTCGTAATCAATGAACCATAGACAGGGGTAGATGCTACGCCGCCAACTGAGGTGCTACCCAAGTTAAAGGACATGACATCGGTTGCAGAAAAGTTGTTGATCGTATCTGCATTGTTAGCGGCTGCTGCCAAATCAAAACGAATAGTATCAACGCCAGCTCCTGCATTTACAACGTCATTACCACCACCTGGGGTGATGGTGTTTGCGCCGCCGCCTGCTGTGATGGTGTCGTTACCAAGACCAGTAGACACTGTGTTGGCATTTGCACCCAAAGTAACTGTGTCGTTATTGCCACCAGTTGTGACTGTAAACAAGCCAGCAGTTGCGGCTGTTGGGCCAGTCACTGTTACACCAGCAGCCAATGTGCCCAAGCCAGAACCAGTTTGTGTCAATGTGACAGCACCAGTTGCAGCAGATGCATCATAGGTTGTAGTTGGAGTTGTTGTGCCGCTGTTACCAACGGATCCAACGATCGTCAAGGCTTGGTCGCCAGTTATGTTCAAGCGTGTCATGCCAACTGCTGACACAGAAGTCAGTGTGTTAGCTGCTGTGCCAGAGTTGATGGTCAATGTCTCAACACCTGATGTTGTGAAAGCAGTACCAACTGCAGTTCCACTCAGTGTCAAAGTCGATGCATCTGTCAAGCCAACTGTAGCGGCTGTTGTGTAGGCAATAGTTGTAGAAGTGTTACCGCCAGTGATGGTGGTGTTCACAACATTACCCAAGCCAGTGACGGTCAATGTGGCACCGTTAGCTGAAGAAGCGTTGTTCACTTGTGTCAGACCAGTCACGCCAGTCAAGTCCAAAGTGGCTGGGTTGGGTGAGGCTTTTAAGTTCAACACTTCAATGCTGACCAATGAAGTAGCAGATTGTGTTGGGCCAGTACCAGTGATAGTGGCGTTCAATGTGTCAGTACCTGTACCGCCATTAACGACGTCGCCTGTTCCCCATGCACCAGCAGCGGCTGTGAATGTGTCATCACCAGCAGTACCTGTGGAGGTTTGAGTGGCAGATGTCAATGTCAGTGCTGTGTTAACAGATGCCACAGCAGCGTATGTACCAGTGGCTTGGCCAGCTGTTTGTGACAGGGCTTGTGAAGCTGCAGCCTTGGTGTTGAAAGTCATCACTGATGCGCCGTAGATGGCTTCAGTTGTAGACATGTTGGAGTAGTCATTCAGCAAGGAAAGCATGGTTGAACCAGCTTTAGCCAAACCACCGCCAGCGTTCAATTGACCAACAAGCCAGTTGTTCAGGCCAGCAATGGAGGACAGACCTAGGTTGGTCAGCACTGTAGTTGCGATGTCGGTTGTGGTTTTACCTTTGAACTCGCCAGCAACAGCTGAGTCAGCCCATGCGTTGAGTTCGGCAGCTGTTTTGTTAGCTGTCAAGATTTCTGAGTAGTCAGAAGCGCTCAGTTGCTGATTGAATACAGCACCAGCGATTCGTACAAGTTGCAGTCCATTTGTGGAGATTGCCATTTGGATTTTCCTTTTAGGGGTTTACAGATGAGAGAGAGATAAAACAAGATTTCTTTGCAAAGAAACCGAGTGCGGGTGTTTAAGCAAAAAGCCCACACTCGACAGAACGCACTGTTTCTAATGCGCTCTGCGGAGCGTGGGCTTTAGTTAAAACGTCGTTTTGTTGCTTTTTAGCTACTGATCTAGCTCTGACCAGACTGGTAGTAAGCGTATCAATCAAATTGAGGCACTTTTTCTAACTTATTGATATAAATGTAAATTTATTCTGACAACATGAGATGTAATTAAAAAAAACGACCAACGACTAAAAAATTACGACTTAAATTAGTCGTTATTGAAGCCAGTGGTCGATGTTCCAAGTTGATTAATTTCAATTTCTAGTAGCTTTTTCAGTACTAATTTCTATGACCGTTATGAAGTTGACCAATGAGGTCATTGAAAGCCTAATTTGTCCGCCCGAAAAAAAGCATCTCGAAGTTTTTGACGAGGTACTTAGGGGCTTTTATGTCGATGTGTTGCCAAGCGGGCGCATGACCTACAGAGTTCGCTATTGGCAAAATTCTAAAAAGTGTTTGCAAAGCATTGGTAACGCTCGCACCATGACGGTGGAGCAAGCTAGGAGTTTGGCGCATGCTGCTGTGCAAGAAATCAAGCAAAAATCAGTAGTCACAAAAATAAGTACTGGCCTCACAGGCCACACACTCAATAGCTTTCTGGTGGAAAAGTATTTGCCCTATGTGCAAAGCTACAAACGCAGTTGGAAGTCTGATGTCTCAATGATTAAAACGCACATTGCGCCAAACTTAGGGCGACTTGTGATGTGTAAAGTTTCAGCATTTGATATTACAAACTTCATTGAAACGATGAAGCATAAAAATCTAGCGCCAGGCACCATCAACAGGGCACTTGTATTGCTGCGCTACGCCTATAAACTGGCTCAACGCTGGCAGGAGCCTGGGGTTAACTTAAATGTGTGGTTAAGCATTAAGCAGTTGAAGGTAGACAACAGAATTGAGAGATATCTAACACCAGAGCAATCAGCCAACTTGCTACACCATGTGAAAGACAGTTTGAACCCGCAACTTGTATTCATAGTTGCTTTTTTAATTTATACGGGTGCTAGAAAACGAGAAGTTCTCGAAGCTAAATGGAGCGACATTAATTTCGACCAAGGCTCTTGGAAAATCTCTAAAAATAAGTCAAACAAAGTAAGGCATGTTCCATTGTCTGAGGGTGCCCTAGAAACCTTAAGTGCAGTTCGTGATAAGTCAACTTGTCAGCATTCGGGCTTGAGAGTTAATCAGAATGATTTTATTTTTGCAAACCCCAGCACAGGCAAGCCCTTCAGCTCTTTCTTTTACAGTTGGGACAAAGCACGCATTCAGGCCGGTATGCCAGATCTTCGTGTGCACGACCTTAGGCACAGCTTTGCATCGTTTTTAGTTAACGCTGGGCGCAGCATTTATGAGGTTAAAGAGCTCTTGGGGCACGCAGACATTAAAACGACCAGCCGATATGCGCACCTCAGCCAGGAGAGCTTAAAAGCGGCGGTGTCTGTTGTACCAAAGTTGAAAATCAACGACGCATAAACGACGCATAAACGACGCATAAACGACGCATTGTGTCATTGGTCAATTAATTGTTATAAAGTTTCAACAATTTTTTTATAAACTTTTCAAAAAGCTCGTATTTTGAGCCCTTTGTAATTCACACTCACTTTATAGATAAGGTGACTATGAGCAAACAAACACTCTGTGAAGTTGTAGTTGAAAAACTAGATTGCCCAGCAAATTTGCTTCATTTAGAAGTTTTTGATTCTGAGGTAGTTGGACTTTACA
>Ga0214921_10003079_pt1 | contig 26159 bp, 16 predicted proteins | sample LL1505_MetaG_FD_177992 | JGI IMG/M metagenome (GOLD analysis project Ga0214921, IMG submission 177992) | Freshwater microbial communities from Lake Lanier, Atlanta, Georgia, United States - LL-1505 | ecosystem: Environmental > Aquatic > Freshwater > Lake | place: USA: Georgia | collected... | reverse complement strand
AAAATTATGACACGTTCTTTATATGAATATTATTATGTGATGGGTAATAATATTGATGTAAAATATGATCCTCAAATTAAAGAAATTGTTGAGAAACAACTTGAAATGTCTTTAATATGGTTTGATTTTGATTGATTTTGTTTTATTTTTTCATTATTAATTATAAAAATTGAATATTCTTATATTTCTAATATTTACGAAATGGCAAATTTGCGTGAATTCAATAGGAGATATAAGATGATGAAGGAAGATAGAAAAACAGATTTTGAGAAAAAGAGAGATAAAGAGTTTTTAGAAAGATGTCAATTAGCTCAATTTCAAATAAAGTTGAGACGTTCTTTATATGAATATTATTATGTGATGGGTAATAATATTGATGTAAAATATGATGCTCAAATTGAAGAAATTATTAAGAAACAACGTGAAATGTCTGTAATGTGGTTTGGAGATTTTTAATATTTAAAGACATATTTATTTTTTTAATTATATTATGAAAACTTTATTAAGAACAAAAGAATACTTCATAATAATGAAATAGAAGTGATGATATTAGTTATTTAATAGCAAATGAAAAAGAAACGGATATAATTTCATATAATAAAACTGACAAATTTTATTTATTATTAGTTGGTATTTTGAAAATAGATAAAAATAATAAATATTATTATGAGGTTTTATGTAATAGAGAAGGTGATATTAATGTTGAATGTCCTAATGGAAATATCAATAAGTTATTATATGAAACAAAAGAATTCCTAATATTTAAGATTAGAAGAACCTACTATTTATACATTCAATGATTTATTTAATAAGTTTAAAAACTAAAATAAAAATCCTATATTTATTACAAAGACGAATATTTATAAAGATGGAATGTGTGGGAGTTTAAATGATTATACCATTAAAGGAGGTTGTTTGGATGATTATAAAGCATATATTAAATAAATTCATTAATTATTTCCAATTCTATTTCTTCAAATGTTTTATTTTTCTCATTTAATTCATAAGGAATAGATGATAATAATAATGATAATTCTTTGATTTGGAATATAAGAGAGCATTAATTTTAATTCATGATTTGGATGCGGATTATATTTCTTAACATATTCTTCATAATTATCATAAATAAATATAGCATCTTGAATTATTTCATCTAAATAATTATATTTAGGATTGAAATAATTTAGAATAAAATCGCCATTTTTAATTCTATATGTTTTCAATTGTTTTATTTTATCTAATAATGGGAAAATCTTAATAATTTCATGTGGAGATTTGTTTATCAAACTATTTAATGAAACTAATTCTAAAACATCATCATATTTTTTCTTTTTACAATCTTTAATAAAATGTCCTTTTAGACCACAATTAAAACATTTGTCATTCGCTCCATAACTTGACAATTTTAGGAATTTAATAATATCTTCACCTAATTCTATTTGACAATATGAACCTCCTCTTACATTTTCTATACCATATTTATCCATATAAATTTTAGTATATTTATCTTCATCGTAATCATCACAATCTGGAATTAGTTCAATTACCTTTAATGGATTATATTTTTTAGTCCATTCACTTCCATTAGATTTAAAATGATTTTCTAATCTAAAATGCGGATTATTTGTTTTCCCTATATAATATTTTTCATTTTCTAATTTAAGAACATAAATATAAACCATATAAAAATTAATAAAAATAAATTAAATAATGAAATCATTTTTTTTATTTAATTTATTTATTGTTTGTTGTAATTCATTTATATTATCACCGACACCAATATATTTACCGAGAAAAGTTAATTTATGTTTAAAGAAGAATGATAATGATGACTATGATTTAATAACATTGAAATATCATATTTTTTATAATGTAATATTATATTCATATATTTATTATCTTTTAACGATAAATAAAAAATGACATAAAAATAATAATATTATTTATAGATAATGACTGAAACAAAAAGTTTATTAAATTATACAAAAGAACCATTTGAAGAATGTGGGAAAGTTCTTGCTTCCCTTTCTAAACCAAAGATTAGTAAATTAATTATGACTAAATATGAATTTGATGCGATTGTTTCATTAAGAACTACGCAAATTTCGATGGGTGCTATTCCATTCGTAGATATCGTAGATGAGATTAAATCTAATATTGATTTGAGAAAAGTTGCTATACAAGAATTAAAAGAAAACAAAATTCCTTATATAATCAAAAGACCTTTACCAAATAATAAATATGAATATATTCGCATTAGAGATTTAAGTTTATCTGCCGTTAAATATATGTTCGACCTCTAAGGAGCTTTTTTCTCATTTTTAAATATATTTCCACAATTATCACATACATACAAATATTTCATTTGTGTTGGATGATATTTGATAGGAATAATAATATCAGGAACATCGCATTTATCACATTTAATTTCATCATCCTTAATTCTTCTTAAAGATGGGTCAAATCTCAAATACTTATTATTATATTGATTATAGAATAAGTCATCATCGGTATATACCATTTCACTTACTTTTATTGGTTTAGAGGTTTCTTCTTCTTTCTCAAAACCACAATGACGACAATATTTAATCAACTTTGGATTATATGCGTGAATTTCTTTTTCCTTATCATTACCATATTTGGCGGGACATTCGCTACTTTTAATATAAATCATATTTGAACAAACTTCACAAAATTCCATTGTCTTTATTAAATGATTATATTTAATTCTAATCATTTTTTTATATGAGTATTTGACATAAAAAAGCTTCTATATACATGGGTTCTCTACATTTATTAGTATTATTAAGCATTTCATCTAAATTCGCACTAATATCAATTATTTTCTTATAATTTTTTTTATCAATTTTCAATAAATCTTCGACAATTTCGCGAATTCCTATATTATATTGACAATATTTATAGGATAATTGGCGAATATCACTTAGAGAATATTTGGAATTTATAAAGGTTTTTAAGGGTGGATAATGAAGATTACAAAAATCATCATCAACTAAAAGAGGTTCATTTATTTCCGTTTGACTTATGAATATATCAAATATTATATTTCTATTTTCAATTAAATTCTTATTCAATTCTCTTTTAAGATATTTATAATAAATCATTTGAATTTCATCTGGTTTAAATAAACGAAGACGGAATAAAAAGAACCTGCTTTTAATAGGAAGTTCAATTTTATTAATTTTATTCGTAGAACAAATGAAATAACAATTATTATAATATCTTTCTAGGATTATACGAAATGCGAAGAAATTCTCATTTAATCTATCAATATTTTTAATAATTATTAAATGTTTATCACTATTAATTGATTTAGTTTTTATGATGAATAATAACATATCATTGAGATTATTTAATTTGCGAGGCATATTGGGATTTTCCAAATCAATTTCTAAAAAATATTGATTTTCATTATAAATAATCGTTTTATTCCATAACATTTCTTTGCGATAAATTTGATTTATTTTAAATTTCCTTTTGATTATTTCATCTAAATATAAATCAAATGGAAATCCAATATATGAATAAAATAGGAGATTTTGATTAAATATTATGGAATAATCTAAGATTTCTTTATATTCATCGATTTCATTAATAATTTCACCGAAATTCATTTGAAATTTATTCCATAATGTCATATATTTTTAATTTTAATTATAATAATTAAATATAGAAATGTTAAATTTAAATATAGATAATATTGGAAATACAATAGGAACATTAATATTCTTCTTTATAATTGTTATTGGATTATTGATAATTATAGATGAAATATTTAATTTATCTAAATTTTGTTATAAATACACATATCTATATAATTATGGAAAATTGAATGAAAATGTTTGTAATAAAAATCTTATTGAATTTGAAAGAGCAAGATTTAGAGTTCATAATGAGATTAATAAATATAAAATGGAAAAGGATTTATTTAATAAAAATTGGATTAATTATGTCGTTTTTATCTCAATTCTATTAATGTCTATTATAATGTCTCTCGCATTTGGATATATATATTATCACCTATTTATTAATGATAATTTAGATTGTAATATAGAAGTTGAAAAATCATTTATAAATAAGATTTTAGAATGTACAAATTCTGGTTTTTATCTCCCAAATTGTACCATTAATTATTTAATATTATTTATAATTATTATAATCTATCCATTAATATTCATATCAAAATATTTAATAAATACGGATTATTCATTAGATAGCAATGGTAAATATACTAAATTATTTCATCTATTAGTTTTAATAAGTTTATTATATTTCGTATATATCTTATTTAATTCTAATAGATATGATGATATTGGATTATTCGTTTCATTTATAATCGTTTTTTATGTCATTAATATTACTTATAATAAGGCATTTGATGATTATTATAATATTAATAAAGGAACTAATATTTATTCACGTGATAAAACTCTCGTAGGAATTTTAAATAAATATTTTCATTTTGCGGATAATTATGATAATACTAATGATTTTAGGGATATTAATTTTTTCGAGATTTATAAACAACAAGAACCAACTAAACCAAAATTTATTCAAAAACCAGATGAATTAGAAGGCTTTAAATATTGTAAAGATGAAGATTTTACTGATGAAAAGAATAAATATTGTCATCAATTCGATACGACAGCTAAAAGAGATAATTATAAATTAATTAAGGATAAAATTAATGAATATTATAAAAATAAGAAACGATATGAAAAAGATATTAATACTTATAATTTGAAATATAATATTTATAAAAATAATAAAATTGAATTTCCCGAATTTGTTTCAGTTATTACTCATATGCTTCCTAAATTATTAGGCGTTGATAAAACTACACATATAATTGTATTTATTTGTTTATTAATATTCCTATTTTATTATAACTATCTTAAAACAAATGATAAGAAAGATGGTGCGAATTTCTTATTCAACACTATAATAACTTATATAATATGTCTATTATCTATATTAATATTGAGTAATTCGGTATTAACTTATAATACATATGTAAATAAATATTTAATTTATGAACCAATAGCATTTTATAAAGAAGATTTATTTAATATGGACGTATTATTTAATATTCTTTTAAATAAGGATACAAATAAAGGTTTATCGAATAATTATATTCATTTATATAATAAAATAAATTCTAAAAAATTATCTGTATTTAATTCTAATACAACTCCTACGAGTTTAGATGAAAATATTAAGAATATTGAAAAAGGGATATTGATTAAATCATTTGTTATTAATAAAGAAGCAGATATTGGTCTAAATAACTTTCGTAAGCAAATATTAAGAGTATTATACTCAGATTTATTAAAAATAAATTCTTCATTCGAGACTAGTATAATTCATGATTATAAAGGAGATATCGGCAATTCTATATATAATACATCATTAATACCTTATAATAAAGGTGGTTATGATAAAGAATTAAGAACCTTTTTTATAATAATTAAAAAAATTTTTGTGGAAGATAAGAGAGATTTTGATAAACATATACAAAAGATTAAGAATAATTTCAAAAATATTATTTATGGAGATATAAATAATATTACTTTGACTGTTCCAGCTAGTGAAACGCAATTTTATAATACATATTTAATAAAAGATTTTATAGCTGAAAATATTGATAATACTAAGAATAATGAATATACGAATTTATATTTGAATAATTTGAATTATATCAATATGATATTTGATTATTATAAGGAATTTTTACAAGAATTTAGAGATTTAATAATAGAATTATTTAATTCCACTGAGGTTATTTGTGAAAATAAAAATAATGTTATAAATATTAATACTAAGTTAAATCATTATTTCACGAAGATATTTAGTAATCCACAAGATTTTAATAATGATTATTCATTTAATTATACATTTAAAAATGAACCAAAAATTAATGTTTATAAACAAGTTCTCAAAATTAAGATTGATGAATTAAATATTAAATTTAATAAATATTTTAATATAATTAAAACAATCTTATTTCAAGGGTTTGACACAAGTGATACGAGTTCCTCGAATAAATTAGAATATAATATTATTAATAATTATAATTATTTTAATAAAGATACTACAAAACATTTATCACATCATTTATTACAATATTTCGTGAATATTAATAGTGATGACAAGAATAAATATGATAATTATGATAGTGAAAAATTATTAAAATTAAATTTATCTATTAATAATATTGGGTGGTCTTTCGTAATTTTAATAATTATCATTGCTATATTCTTAATAGAACCAATAATTATCCAATCTTAAATTAAAATGGAATTAAATCTTCTTGGAAATGATGAAATAGATGATTTAGATTTTGATTATATTCCTATAAATAATCTTCCTGTTTCTTATTTCCCTTTTAAAGATGTTGTATTACTTAATGAATTAAAAAAGATTAATAATGAAAATTTAAATTATGGGGAAGCAATTTCATCGCCAATTACAATTACTTCTGTATATAAATTACTTGTCAAAAAAAAAATTAAATTAAGGATAAATACTAAGGAAATTTTATTTGAAAAAGGTGTGTATATCTTCTATAATAATTTGAATAGTTTTGATATAGTCAAAAAAAATAATAGAGAATTTTATAAAGCACCTCATATAAATGATATCGTTTTAAATATTGAAGATAAAGAATTACATAATATAGCAAATATTAGCTCTACACAAAATAATATAGAATTATCAAATATTCAATTAGAAACTGCTGATAATCCAGATTATAAATTAATTGTTTATAAAAATGATGGAACATTAACATTATATCAAGATATCATATGTGATATTTTAATTGTTGGTGGTGGAGGTAATGGAGGTTGGTATGGAGGTGGCGGTGGAGGTGGAGGTGTTATAGAATATTTAGAATATTCATTAAAATCAGGTGATTATACGATTACTATTGGTAATATTAATATTATTGGTAATAATGGTAATACTACTATTAAAAAAGGTAATGATGATAATTTCTTATTAGGAGCAGGAGGTGGTGGTAATGGAGGTGGTCAAAATAAGACTGCTTCAAATGGAAGCATTAGTAATAATATTTCAGGAGGAGGTGGTGGCGGGCGTGGTGATACTTATGGAAGTATAAAAGGAGGTAAAAATGGTGGTAGTGGATTTAAAGGAGAAATATCAGGTGGAGGAGGGGGTGCTGGTGGTTTAGGAGAAGATGGGAATGAAAATAAGTCGGGTGATGGTGGTAATGGAAAATTAAGTAAAATCACGAATAAATATTATGGAGGTGGTGGTGGGGGTGCTTATTATAAAGGAGAAGTTGGGAAAGGTGGGAAAGGTGGAGGAGGAAAAGGTGGAAGTATAAATTCGGGTTCTTTGATAAATACGGGAGATGATGGGGAAACAAATACGGGAGGAGGTGGTGGAGGGACGACGAGATTAGGCGGTGGAGGTGGTTTTGGAGGTTCTGGAATAGTAATAATAAGGGTAGCAAATAAATATATAGAGAGTATAAATGATAGTGAATTAATATCGAGTTATGATACAAGAATTATTAATGATATTAATAATGAATTAAATAAAAAATTAATTGAATTTAATAATAATGATAAACCTTATAATTATCTTGGAATATATCCATTAATGATTTTAATTTTATTTATTTGGTTATTTATCTTTTTATTTTTATTAAAATTCGTTCATCATTATTTCACAAGTATTTATTTATATATATTAATTGGTTTTATTATAATATTATTGATATTTGGTTCTATGTGGTTTTTATATACAAATAATGATTTATTATAAAAATCCAATGTTTAATTAAAAATGAACGAATTTAATATAAATTTGGTTGGAAAACAAGAAAATATAAAAAAAGAGGAAATACTTAATAATTTTGATTTTAATTATCTTCCTATTAATAATCTTCCAATTTCTTATTTTCCTATTAAAGACCCATCAATAAGTGATGAAATTAAAAATAAAGATTTATCAACAGAAAATACTGCCGATTTTATTAATGATATTGATACAACTAAAAAAATATTAACATTTACTTCTAATAATTCATTTCAAATAACAAAAGATATTTATGTTGATATGTTATTAGTTGGAGGAGGTGGTGGTGGAGGGAATAATAATATAACTATTACAGGAACAGGAAATAATATTAATATAACAAGTGATAATAGTAATTATAGTTATGCTTTATTTAGAAATAATGGAACTTTTATAATTGATAGTGCTTTAAAAGCAGACGTTCTTATTGTTGGAGGCGGGGGTGGTGGTAGTTATGGTGGCGGTGGCGGTGGTGGTGTATTATATGGAAGCAATATTACAATTCCATCTGGTTCTTATGATATTATTATTGGTGCTGGTGGTATTAGTAGAACTAACGGGAAACCGACAACTGCTTTTGGAGCTACTTGTTATGGTGGTGGTTTTGGTGGTTATTTTAATAATTATACTGTTAATGGTGGAACAGGTGGTAGTGGTGGTGGAGCTGGTGCAAGTGGAAATCTAGAACATATTGATAATAATGTTATTGGAAATGTATTACCGCCAATTAAAGGAACAATATTAGCAGATGCTATATATTATGGAAATAATGGAGGATTAGGAGGAGGAGAACCACTTCAAGTTTATAATGCGTCAGGTGGTAATATTATTGGAGGAGGTGGTGGCGGTGGTGGTAATAATGGTTCAGACTCTATAAATTATAGAGGTGGTAATGGAGGCGATGGTGTTCTAATTAAAATAACTGGGGATAATTATTATTGGGGTGGTGGTGGTGGTGGTTTTTCTTCTATTAATAATGGAGGCAATGGTGGTAAAGGTGGTGGTGGAGGAGGAAAAGGTGTTACTGGTGGCGGAAGTGGTGGAACAAATGCTTTAAATAATGGCATAAATGCTTCGACATCTGTTAATGGAAATGGTGGTGCTAATACAGGTGGTGGTGGAGGTGGTAGTGATGGTTATAATGGAGGATATGGTGGTTCTGGTGTAGTTATTATTAGATATAAATCTGTTGGTAATGGTGGCGGTGGAGGTGGAGGTGAAGTAAAATATTTGAAAGAATATAAATTAAAAAAAGGTATCTATGATATAAATATAGGAAATGGTGGAATTCTTAATACAATTGGTCAATCAACATATTTAAATAAAAATAATATAAAGTTTATTGAAGCAATAGGGGGGAATTATGGAAATGGGTTAATAGGAGGTGCTCCAATTAAATATCATTATGGTAAAGGAGCTGATACTAATATTTTAACAGATAATTCTACATTAGGAGAATTAATAGATATTGATGGGACTGAAAAATATTATGGAAATGGTGGTTTAAAAAGTACAACTACTAATACAAGAACAGGTGATAAATTTCTTGATGGAAAAAATGGAGATGGTGGTAATGAAAATGGTTATAATGGAATTTTTATATTAAAATATAAAGATAATGATATTAATTTTATTAAAAAATATACTTCATTAACACCTTCTATTAATATTACTGGTTCTGGATTTACAATACAACCAACAAACGATAATTCTAATTATAAATTAATTATTTTTAGAAGTTCTGACAAAACTACTATTCTTACAATAAATAAAAATATTACTTGTGATATTTTATTGGTAGGTGGAGGTGGTGCTGGAGCAAAAGGAGGCGTTTTTGGTGGTGGTGGAGGAGGAGCTGGTTCTGTTATTTATTTAGTAAATGAAATATTAAGACCAAATACTTATAAAATTAATATAGGTATTGGTGGAATTGAGAATAGTAATCAAGAAATTACATATGAAAAATTTGGTAAATCAACTTTTATATATACAGATGGAGATATATATTATTGTGCGACAGGAGGAGGTTATGGTGCGGAGGGTGGGCATATAGGTTTTTCGGGTGGTTCATCAGGTGGTTCATCAGGCGGACAAGTAACAAAATCAAAACCTGTTTTACGTGAAATAACAAACGAATTTATATTTGGTAATAAACCAACTGGTGCTTATGGTAATATAGGTGGTGGTGGTTCATCATATGGAAATCGAAATGAATATAATTATGCTGGTGGAGGTGGAGGTGGTGCAAATAATGCTGGTGGCGATGGTTCAAATAATAAGGATGGTTTAGGAATAGCTGGTAATGGTGGAAATGGTAAAGAAATAAATATAACAGGAACTAATATTTATTATGGAGGAGGAGGTGGTGGTGGTTGTGCTTCATCTGCTTTATCAGCAGGTTTAGGAGGTTCAGGTGGAGGTGGTGCTGGTAGTAAAGGAGCAACGCCAGCAACATCAGGAGAACCTAATACAGGTAGTGGTGGAGGTGGTGGTGGTTTTGAAGGAAATAATAGTGGTAATTCTGGTGCTGGTGGTTCAGGAATAATTATTATAAGAGTTAAGAAAGAAGATTTGGAAGGAGGATTGTCAAGAGATGAAATGAATAAATTAATAGATAAGGATACAAGGATTATAAAAGATGTTAAGGATGAGTTCAGGAAGAAGATGATATTAATTGATAGTAATGAGATGCCTTATAATAAATTTTCAATATTTCCATTAACAATTTTAATTTTATTTATTTGGATTTTTATCTTTTTATTTTTATTAAAATTCGTTCATCATTATTTCACAAGTATTTATCTATATATTTTAATTTGTATTATAATATTCTTATTATTATTTGGTTCTATGTGGTTTTTATATAGTAATAATGATTTATAATAATAGAATATAATGAGTGAATTATTATTTAGTTTTAAAGATTTGGTGAATATTGGTTCAAGTTCGAATAGTTTTTTTGATATAAGTTCTATATTATTAGATGATAGTTATTTGAGGGCAATTAGTCCAAAAAGATTTAATTTTTATGTAAAATTTATATCTGGTCTGGGAAATCTAGAAGCATTAGAAAAATTCTTTTATAAAACCAAAGATACTCGTGATTATCACGAAGAATTAAAACAAAAGGTCATTAAATTTAATAAGATATTAAAAAGATTTTATGAAAATTTAGATGATACAAGTAGAGCAAAAGTAATCGGAAATATTAAGAAAACTCTTAAAAATAAATTCAAATATAACGATGAAACATTAGATAATATAATATCTACTTTGAAAATGGGAGGTGATGGCGGTGAAGATGATATTATGAAAGGTGAATTAAATAAAGGTAATCAAAAAATGAAAAATTTTATAACAAAAGTTCGTAATGTAGCACCAAATTTAGAAGCTAAACCTGTTGAAAATATTGAAGACTTAATTATAACAAAAGAAGAGAAACAAAAAATAGATGAACAATTAAAAAAATCAAAAGCAGAAATGATATCCAATTTAAAACCAATTTATAATAAATATAAGGATGATATTAATCCTAAAAATCTTGAAATTAAAACAATTGATAGAATAATATTTATTGCGACGACATTTATAATTCGTTTCATTACACTTATGTTAATTGATTGGGGATTATCAACGAATTTAATAAATAATTTTTATAGAGCCTTCTTATATTATTGTTTGATTTATCTATTATTCTTCATATTTATTGTAATGCTTGTGAATGTAGTGGTTGAATATCCTGTAATGGAATTATATTCAAGCACGAGTATAATTAATATCCCTAATTTATTCTATTATTTCTATATTTATACTAATGGATATATTAGATTATTAATTCATATATTTTTCATAATATTAATTCTTTTCATCCCCTATATTATAAATATTGATAAGATTAATTTTATAAGAAGCGAAGAACAGAAAGTGAATATTAGTTATGATTATGAAAAGAAAAAGAAGATATTAGATGCGATTAGTATATTCTCATTTATTATTTGGATATTAACAAGTATAATAGCATCTAAAAATTAAAATAATTAATTTAGATTGTATTTAATAATAGATGGATAATTCAGGGAGAGAAGAATTACTTTTAGAAGTAATTAAAGATTTTACTGGAATTACTTATCCTGAATATTCTAATGATAATGATATTAAAAAAAAGATATATCAATATATTTTAATACGTAAAAGATTTACTGAAAATCCAGATGATGTTAATTTCGTAGAAATGCAAAAATTAAGAAGATTACATAGATTTTTTTATGGTTCTACATTTAATCCTGAAAATCCTGATGCGAATATTTATAAAACTTCTATTTATAAGAAATTTAAATCTGTATTTGATAAAGTTGAAAAATTAGTTACTGAAACAAATGATATTAATGCCGATTTATTAAAATCATTAATTAGTATTATTTCAGTAAAATTTGATTCAAAAAAAAATAATAAAGATGATATTATTAATGAATATCTTAATAATACTATTATACCACTTATAAATAGCTATAAAGGTATTGGTGTTGTCGCTGATTTGAAAGAAGAAGCCGAAACCATTCCAAAAAATACTTTTGAAAATCAAATTGAAAAAGAAGTTATAAATAAAAAAGACGAACAAGATAAACAAAAAGAAACAGATAAGAATAAAAAAATAAATGACGCAAAAACAAAAGCAAAAGAAAGAGCGGATAAAGCAATAGAAGATAAAAAAACAAGAATTAACGCAAATAAAGAAACAGGTGTTAAACCAGTCGTTGAAGCTGATGGAACTGTTTCAACAGGTGATAAAGCTGATGGAACTGGTGTTAAAACTGCTGATGAAACAGGTGTTAAAGCTGAAAAAAAACCAGATGATAAAGCAGATGGAAAAAAATTATTTGAAATAGCACAAGAAACTATAAAAAATCAATTAGAAAAACCTAATACAACAACTGAACCACAAGAAATAACATTTAAAATAGATGATGTCGAATTTGATTATAAAGAAAAAGATTACATAAGAATGAAAGAATATTTACAAGCTTTATATTTACCGCTTGAATTTTTTGATGATGAATATGTTAATTTAATTAATGATATTATTGAAGAATTTAATAAATTAGATACATTTAAAATAAGTGAATATGATCCTAAAACATCAAAAGATAAATTTTTAAAAAATATAGATGATGATCTTGAAAAATATTTGAAGGAAAAACATTTTGACATAAATAAAATATTTGAAAGTTATATTAATGAAACAAATAATTTTGATGATGTTAATATAATATTATCATTATTTAGAATTCAAGATAAAACATTAAAATTTGATGAAACAATAAAAGATGAAAAATATAAACAAAAATTAAATTTTTTAAGCAAATTAATAAATTGTAAGACATATATTGAAGCTTCAACAACTATTTTAAATAATGATTTATTAATATTATTCACAGAATTTTCAGAATTAAATAATGATTATAAAATATTAGATATTATTAATTATTTAAAATTTTTAATTACGATTATTAAAAAATTTAAAATAACTACTGAATATTCTAATGAATTACAAAAGATTAATTTTAAAAATGATGAATTAATTGAAACATATATAATTTTAATAAATTTATTAGCATCTTTAAGTGAAAAATTAAATATAGTTTATTATGATTTTCATATTCATTTGAAATTATTTAGATTTTTAATTAAAAAAAATGATGAAGAAGCTATTAAAAAATTAATTAATTATCTAAATCCTGATATTAGTGATGATTTAGCAAGAAAAATTATGGATGAATATAATACATTAAAATCTAAACAAACAGGAGGAAGTGGAATTGAAAAAGAAGATTATTTATTAAATAAAATAATATTAAAATATCTAAAATATGATGATAAAAAAATTGAAGGAATAATAAAAGGTGATACAGAATTAACAGATGATATTAGAGAAAAATTAAGAATTCAAAAATTTTTATCAAGAAGTGATAATCCCTTAAAATATAAAGGTGATAAACTTGGTTTTAAATATATTTTAGATGATAGCTATTTTAATAAAAAAAAACATAATAAAATAAATTGGGATACAATCGTATTTTACGAAGACAAGAAATATAAATTAAAAGATGTTGTTTATCTTGAAAATAAATCATCGAAATTACCTCAATTTTTTGAAAAAGAAACTAATTATTCAAATGTTAATAAATATTTAACATTATTTAGTTTAATTGAAGATGGTAATAAATTTAATGAATTTAAAATAGAAGTAAAACATTTATTTGATATAGATATTGATGATAAGAATTATAAAAATTTTAATGAATTATTTAATAAAGAAATAGAAGATTTAAAAATACCTGATATAAATGATGATACTACAAGTGAAGAGAAAATAAAAAAATTAAAGGATTTAATTGAACCAAAAAATAATGATTTAAGTTATTATATAGATAAGAATAACGCATATAAAACAGATGTTTTAAGAATATTATTTGAAAAAAAACAAAATAATTATAATGAAGATATAAAAAAAATATTACAAGAGAATGATAAAAGTATTGATTTACATTTAAAAAGATTAGAATATGGTAATAATTTTGATGTATATTATTATTTAAAAGATGATAATACTATAACAGGCGGATTTATTGATGAATTCTTATTACCTTTTGATTTTTATTATTTCACATCATCATCTTCTTATGGAAGTAAAAATATAAGAGAAAGAGATATAATTAGAAAAATTTTTAAGGAAAAAGAAATTTTAAAAAAAAATTGTTATGTCATTCATCATTATTTTAAAGATAATTATTCTAAAACTTTTGAAATTCCTTTAAAAGAATTATTAACATTAGATGAAGATGATTATTATTATAAAGAGGATAATAAATATCAGTTATATTATAATAAATCATTTAAAATAAAAATTTTATTATATAAAAGAATATTAAATTTATTTCAAAAATTTGAATTTAACGATTCATTAAAAGAAAGAGGTTATTCTAAATATTTTATAGATAAGATATTAGAAATTTTAAGTAATGATAATATTCAAGATTATTATTATTATATTCTTGATTATTTAGAAGAAACTGGAAAATTAAAACAAAAACTTTTTATAAATATTAATAAAAAAGAAGAAATAGACAAATATAAAGATAAATCATATGAATATATATCATTTGATAAATTTAAACAAAATATTGATTTTAAATTAATAGATGGTTCTTATATTAAATATAATAACATAGATGATATTCATTATTTAATAAAAACAAAAATAGGTAAAAATAAAATAAAAGAATATTTAAAACTTACTCCAAAAACTACTTCTATATATTATTTTGATAATGGTGAATTATATGAATTAACTTTTTATGATATTTTAAAAGATAAACAGCATACAATTGCTGGATTATCATCTACATTTTTAAAAAAAATTAAAAATATTGATATTGAAACAAAAATTAAAAATAACGAAAAATTTAAATTATCATCTGTTAAAGCTACTGCTTCTGCTATATATAATGCTACTATAGCTACTTTATCCCAAGCATCTGGTAAATTGGATTCAAATATTGATGATAATGAAGAAGAGGAAGAAGATGATGATGGAAATAATATTAAATCTAAATCTATATCCAATTCATCGCGTATTTTTAATATGTTTAAATCACAACCATCTAAACCCTCAAAAATTGATGCTATTACTCAAAAATCTAAACCCTTAAATACTGATGATAATGAAGAAGAAGAGGAAGAACAAGATGGAGGTTTTAAGAATATTATTGAATTGGAAGATGTATTTAAATTATATTTTAATAGTGATGAGGAAATAACTAATATATATAAATTATATTTTATTATTAATATTTATGGATTTTATAATGAAGATAATGAAGAAATTAAGGATTTATTAGAAATAATTAAGATAGATGTTTTTAATGATGATATCATAGATACTATTAAAAGCTTAACGACAAAAATTTATCATAATTCCATGGGTATATATGAAGATTATTTAAGATTTTTTGATATTACTGATACGATTATTAAGAATTTTTGTCAAAAACGAACATTAATTCTTAAATATTTAAATATGAATTTTATTTATGAATTTTATAAAAATTATCAAAAAAAAGATATTAATATTCAAATAAATATTAATGGAACTATTCTTAAAATTAATAAATCTTTGACTGAAATTAAAAAAGAAATTGATGAAATATTTATAAATGGCGAAGGATTGTTTCCCAAATCTTCTTATGTAATTTCCATTAATTCATATGATAATGAAATAGATAATTTCATTCATTTTATTTATGAATTTACTAAAAATGAAATAACAGAAATAACGAATTTAAATGATTTAAATGCTTACATAGTTCTTCAATTATTATCAAATGAAAATGATATAATAAGTCTTTCTATAAATGACGAAATATTCACAATTGATAATATCGATAATCATCCATATAAATTACATATGACAGATAATTTTGATATTAAGATTAAATTAAATGATGTTCAAATGCGTTTATATAAGAAATTATTTGGAATGGAAAATAAACAAAGTTTATTAGGAATATTAGGAAAAGAATTTTATTATCTCGATTTTAATATTAAAGAAAAATCTAAATTCAAATTTCATTTAAATTACGAAATAATTCCATTTATATCTTATTCAAATTTAGATGAAAATTTCAAAAGAACTATTATTAATTATAATTCCTTTAAACCAATGATGATAGACGAATTATCTAATTTATCAATATTATCGATTGAAAAAAATTTCATGATATTTCTTATAAATTATGGGATATTAATAGGAAGCACATTATTTTCACAAATAAATATTAAAAATTTCATAACACTTATATATATCTATTTCACGATTAAAAATAATACAAGGAAATATTTAGAATTATATAATTATAATGGAGAAAATTCTTTAATAATTATATATAGAGATTATATAAAATCAGTGAATTTCATTAGTTTCATTAAATCCATATTATTCCTTATGAGAATTAAATTAAATCTTAATATGAATTTAAAGAATTTTATACAAAATGTTATACAATTCAAAGATAAATTTGTAATAAAAACTCCTATTAAGATTGATGTTAATTTCATTCAAACCTTATTTAATACAACTTCTTATACAGTTGATGAGAAATTCATAGAAATCTTTTATTCTTCTTTTCTTCTGGTTTATAAAAATTGTGTGAAAAGAAAGGCAAATAATGATGTTATAAAGATGTTAAATATCTATTTAATTCCTTGTTTGCGTTTCTTTAATAATAAGATTAATATAAGAGATGTCGAAAATGAGGTTTTAGATATTAAGGCAATGGAATATTTAAGATTAATAGGAAATTTGAAAAAAGGTGGTGAAATAGAACTTCCAAAAAATCCAGTGAATTTTGAAAAAGCTAAGAAGGAATTAAAAGAAGGTGAAAATGTAGAATTAACAACAGATTTAAAAGATAATAGCAAGGAGATATTAAAATTATTAGAAGTATTTAATAATTTTTATAATGAATTAAATAAATTAGATGTTGAAAAATTAAAAGAAAAATTTAAAACTATTATTGAAATATATTTTAAAATTTTAGATGGAGATTTTAAGGATGAAAAAGGTCAAACAATAGTGAATATATATATAATAACACCAGATAAAAAAGATTTATTTGTTAATTTGAAAGATGTTGATCAAAAAGATGTAAAAAAAGAATTACAAAAAATTATAACAATAAATGATAAGATTAATTTTAATGAAACAAAAATAAAAGAATTAATTGAAGAATTTTCATATGAAACTAATGATGAAAATAAAATACATAATTTAAATGATTTAGCTAAAAATTTAAAATTAGTATTAAAATTATTAAATGATATGAAGATTAGTTTAGAAAATGAAAAAGATGGTATTAAAAAATTTAAAGGGAAAAGTATAGAAATTGATAATATATTTGATGAATTTTATCCAAAAGAAGAAAATGAAAAATCACTAATGGATATATTAGAAGATTTTGTATTTCAATATAAAAAAAAGATAGATAAATTTATAAAAATTCTTAAAGATACGGTTGTAAAATATGAATCATTAAAAAAAGAACTTGATGAAAATACAAAAAATCAAAAAGATTTTATTAGAAAAAAAGAAGAAGTTGAAGCAAGAAATATAAATGAACGACAAGAAGAACTAAAACAAAAAATTAAAGGATTAAATAAACAAATAGACGAAAATAAAAATAATATAAATAAATATAAAACACAAATAGATGAATATAATAAAGCAAATGTAGAACCAGATAAAATTAAATTACTTGATGAAAAAATTAAAACTTTGGATAATGAAAATATAAGTTTAAAACAGGATTTGAAAAAATTAGAAGATGAATTAAAAGAAGAAAGAATGAATAAAAAAGGAGGAGCTTTTGATGTAAAAGATGATAATGATATTGGTGATTTATTAAATAAAGATATTACATTTAAAGATAAAGATGAAGATATTACATTTGAAGAAAGAAAAAATCAAATTAAAAAGAGATTTGATAATATTAAAAAAGATTATAGAAAATTAAAAGTATCTACATATATTCCTAATAGTGCTCATAAAGACCAAATATTAGAAAAATTCATTGATAATAAAGGTAATACGTTATTCGAACAAATCTTAAATAATTATGCGAAAGATATTAAAGAAAAGAATTATGATATAGCAAATGCTAATTTTTACGAAAGTGTTGAGAATAATAATCTTGACCCATTAAAAGAACTTGAATTAACTTTTAATGATAAATTAATATTCGCCTTTTTAATCATCTTTTTAAGATATGGTGCCCTCTATACTACTTATAAATTCATTGATAATAAATTCGTGAAATCTATTAAAGAAGCCATCATTTATTATTCAATAAGTTATGTAGCAATACTATTCTTATTCGTCGTTATTGTTAATGTTGATTTATTTAGATTAAGAATTGTTTTTAATTATTGTAATTTACATATAAATTCCAGTGGAATTTTATCCCATATGGTTATAAAAATAATCATAGGATATATCATCTATCTTTTAATTATTAATTTGGATAATGAACCGATACCGACATATTTATCCAAAAATCAAATAATTAAATTGAAAAATAAATTAGATATTTTATCAATGATTGTATTAGTATTCCTATTAATCTTCGTGATAATTATTTAGAATAATATTTGAATAATAATGAAAATTGATTATTATAATTAAATAATTTAGCGTCTATGAAATCCTTATATTCAAGATTTTCGGGATATATATAAATCTTATCATTTTTAATATCAGCTATCTTATTATCCCTCGAAGTTCCATCCTTCATTATTAATTTAATCTTATCATTTTTATTAAATAGATGAATATTATCTATTTTCAGCGAATACATTTCATCATTCTTATCATATATGACATTATATATAGTTGAATAATATTCATCAAAATCAATAATATTATTTAAAAAATCATAAATAACTATTATCCATTTATTATTATTAAGATTAATCTCATTATAATTCTCCGTTATTGGTTTCCATATATCCCATTTATTTTCAAATGTAGGTATAAATGTATAATTATTATTTTTTATTCCATCATTTATAGATAATATTAAATATGGTGTTTCTTTCCTGATATTTGATGGAATACATAAATAACACGGAAATATGGAATTTGATTTAATATTAATAGATGGGGTAATTTTAAAATTATTCCTTATCGTATTTATAATAAATGTTTTATATGATATATGTCTATCTTCATTAGTTATTTGAATTTGCGGAATTATCATATCTTCTTTCGCTAATGTTGATGATATTGGCTGAGATGCGGGAATTGTTGAAATTTTATCAATATTATTCCTTACATTTTCTAATTCCTTAACTCTACTATCTATATCAGTCTTAATAGGTTGTGAAAATAATTGATTGATTTTTTTTAAAATTTCCTTATTAATATCATTCGTAGGTGTTTGATTTTCTTGATAAAATGTTTTATAAATAATTAAAAAATCTTCTTTTGGATATTGATTTATATTAAATTTATCATTTAACATTTTTAACGAAATTTTATATAATTCTTCAAAATCCATATTTGATAATAAATTTATGATTTTATTTTAAGTGAATTTATATTCGGTCTAAATATCTTATTCCTTAATTTCTTCATAACATCGTCTTTATATCCCTCAAAACTAATGATTTCTTCAAATTCTATATCATTATTTGTCCTTAATATTGATATCCAACGCGTTTGAAATGCTATTGAAAAAACCCCACATTCCGTCGTGCTAAATTGATGTCTATTATTATTAACCCTTATTATAAATGGCTTTTTAAATAATTCCTCCGCTTGTTTCTTAATATCATCAAATACCGGTTGTAAGTCCTTTGGAATTCTTCCTGTCGTGCTATCATAATAATAACCGCCATATGATTTTAAAGAAGGGTCAAGAACAAAGAAAGATGATGTCCAATGTGTTCCTACTTCATGTGCTCTCGATAAATTAGTTATGAAACCTATATAAGAGATATCGGGGTTCTTTTCAATGATTTTTTTGAGATTTATCGGATTTTTAGGAATTCCAAAATCTATCGAAAAAACTCCAATAAATTTATATTTATATTCCGCAACATTATCATATTGAATAAGACATTTATGAATATCGTGATTTGATAACCATTCAACGGGATTTGAAACCCAATCGGCGGGTTGCGATGGTCTTAAATCCTTCTTTTCAATTGGTCTTAGCTGATCAATGATATTCGGTTTATTTAATTTATTGGCGATATGTATGAGAATTTCCGTCCAACTCCAATAAGTATTATCTTTACGAAGATAAGATTTAAATTTATCATCTAATTTCTTGAATAATTCTGGCGCTTCTTCGGTGGAATTATAAATGATTTTATCGAGAGGAAGGAGATAATTCCAAACGTTTATGATAGTAGTTAATGAATTTTTAGTATAACAAATCTTATTATTATGCCGAATAGCAATGGGACTACAATATTCTAACTCCATTATTTTTCTATAAATATGACATTTAAAAATAAAAAATGATTAATATATTAATATTTTAAAATAATATAATGACAGCAATAGGGGATTTACGAACCTTTTTAGATAATTATAAGAGTGATAAAGGGAAGCCATTCTCAAATACGAGTATGGGTATTCCAAGGGTTTCCGTAAATATACCGGCTGATTGTTATGATACATTCTTAAATTTATATGAATTAGCGATTACTAATGGTGTTCAATTACATTTAACCGAAAAACCATTAGACCCAAGTCCTATTCGTGTAGATTTAGATTTCCGTTTTAGTCCAGATATTAATAATGAAGGTATAACGAAGATACGTAGGAAATATGAAGATAGTAATATATTAACTATTGTTGATTGCTATTTCAAGATTATCAATACTTATTTAGATGTTAGTGAAGACCAGAATATTGCTTATGTAATGGAGAAACCAAGTCCAAGCGAATTTCGTGGAAAAATTAAAGATGGTATTCATATTGTTTTTCCTCATATAATTATTAATAATAATATTCAACATTTTATTAGAACAAAGATTTTAGAGAAAGGTATTGATATCTTCAATATTCCTGACATATGTTCCTTATATGAAGATATTGTAGATAAGGCGATTATTAGTGCTAATTGTTGGTTATTATATGGTAGTAAAAAACCGGATGGTGATGCGTATAGAGTTTCCAAGATTTATAAATTTAATAAAGAAGAACAAAAGACATATTTAAATGAATATGAAATAAGTGCGAAAGATGAAATTGATTTTATTAGATTATTTTCCATGAGGAAGACTAATGTAAAAGAGAATGAGATAAGTTTAGAGAAGAAGAATGATGTTAATGAATATATTCGCCATATATTACCTATGATGGATAAGAAAAAGAAAGACAAATTGGATAGTAATATTATTTCTAATAAAATCTTGAATATGGTAAAGAATTTTACTAATGATGATGAATATATTCTCGCGAAAGAATTAGTGAGCGAATGTTTATCACATTCACGCGCTGATAAATATGACGATTGGATTAATCTTGGTTGGACTTTGCGAAATATTGATTATCGTTTATTAAATACGTGGATTGAATTTTCAAAAATTAGTAGTAGTTATATGGAAGGAGAATGTCAGCAATTATGGAATAAGATGAAGAAAGAAAATTTAGGAATGGGAACTTTAAGATGGTGGGCGAAAGAAGATAACCTTCAAAAATATTTGGAAATTATTAATAATCAAGTTCTACCTTTAATTGATATCGCTATTACAAGTAATGGAACTCATTATGATGTCGCCAAAGTTGTTCAAGGAATATATAAAGGAGAATATAAGGCGATTAGTGGGAATATATGGTTTAAATATGATAAAGATAAACATAGATGGGTTAAAACCAAAGAAGGGTTGAAACTTAAAAAAGAATTGAGTGAAGAAATTTGTAAGAAATTCCTTGATAGAGCAACATATTATAATCAAAAAGTAGCATTATCAAGCGATGAAGGAGAAAAAGAATTATTAAATAAGAAAAGCGCGAGTGCTATGAAAATTGCTTTCCAATTGAAAAATACGGGATATAAAGAAAATATTATGAAAGAATGTAAATGCTTGTTCGTAGATGAGAAATTTGAAGAATTATTAGATAGCAAATCTCATTTGTTGGGATTTGAAAATGGAGTATATGATTTGAAACTTCATTTATTTCGCGAAGGAATGCCCGAAGATTTCATATCATTTGGAACAAATAAATATTATACACCTTATGATGAAACATGCGATGAAGTAATTGAAATTAATGATTTCTTTGCTAAATTATTCGTAAGTGAAGCAGTTAGAAATTATGTTCTTGATATTCTCGCATGCGCTATTGATGGTAGTATTATTCAAGAAAGGTTCTATATCTTCATTGGAGAAGGTAGCAATGGAAAATCAAGATTATTAGATTTAATTCAAAAATCCATTGGTGATTATTACTCAACTCTCCCTATTTCTCTATTAACACAGAAAAGAGCTTCATCCAATTCAGCTCAATCGGAATTAGAAAGAACAAAAGGTAGGCGTTTTGCCGTATTATCAGAGCCAAGTGAAGAAGATAAATTAAATATTGGTTTAATGAAGGAATTATCAGGTAATGATAGAATTTTAGTAAGAGGATTATTTAAAGAACCTATTGAATTTAAACCACAATTTAAGATGATATTAGCTTGTAATCATTTACCTGAGGTTACTGCAAATGACCATTCTGTGTGGCGGCGTATTAGATTGATCTCCTTTCAATCTAAATTTTGCGAAAATCCAAACCCAGAAAAAAAGAATGAATTTCCAATGGATATTGATTTAAATGATAAAATTGACAAATTTTCAAATATGTTCATATCTATGTTAATTCATAGACATAAAAATATTAATCCGCTTAAAATCGTTGAACCTCGCGAAGTTATTAATTCAACAAATAATTACAGAGAAAATAATGATTTGATTGGACAATATATTAATGATAGTATAGTTGTTGATAAAGATAGTAAAGATGGAATGAAAGTAATGGAATTATATTCAGATTTCAAATTATGGTTAGCAAATGATAATAATTCTAAAAATAAGAAGATTGATAGAAATCAATTTAGGTCATATTTCGAGAAAATTTATGGAATTTATAATCAATCAAAAGGATGGATGAATATTAGATTTAAAACCGAAAAAGAAAGAGAACAATAATTATAAATATTGTGAATATTTTGATAAGAATTCTTTCCATAAATTTTTAATATCTTCGTTTTTCATCGCATATAAATTTTTTTTATAACTTCGAGTTTGACAAATAAGCCATGAGCCTAATTTAGAAATTTCTTTATTATCATCATTACATGAAGGACGTTTCTTATTTTCTTCAATATAATTTATTAATATTCTTAAATTATCATTCCATATTTCTTCATTACTTTTAATTCTAAATATATAATTATATTTATTTATAAATTCTTTCCAAAAATTATAAATTTCTTCTTCTTTCATTATATATTTTTTATTTTTATAATTACTTTGTTGATCTGTTATTCATTATGAAATTAAATAAAAATCCTAAAATCATTTTTTAATATGATTTCAAGAATAAAAATAAAACTTATAATTATGTTGCTGGATGCTTCTTACACAAGAAGCGAAAATAAACCAATATAGCGGTGGTTAGATTGCTGGATGCTCCTTATACAAGAAGCGATAATAAACACCTTTCAACGGATATATCAAATTGCTGGCTGTATTTTATACAAAATACCTTAATTTATTTAATAAACCTAATTCTTAAATAGTTTTTTATATTTAAATATATATAAAATTTTATGATATATGATATATAATGTCTAATATAAGTCATACGGAAAATGGGGCGATTTCGCTTAAAACTTCTGGAAATATGATAGTAGATTATTATATGATGTATTCGAGAACTTTAAAAAGGGATGTAAATTTTAAATATTTGAATGAATGTTGGAAAATTAATCCATATCAAACAATTGCGATTATTTTTAATGGAAGAGATAGAGTGAATGGAAAGAAAGAGAAGAAGATTTCTAATGAATGTATTTTCTGGTTAAAAAAGAATAAACCAAATACCTATAAATTAAATATTCTTAATTATATAAATAAATATGGATGTTGGAAAGATATTCTATGTTTCGCCGATAATTATGAATTACATTTAATAGCTACTAAATTAAAAGAAGATAAAGAATTATTGAATGAAGATAAACAGATTTCTCTATGTGCTAAATGGTCTCCAAGTGAAAATGATAGAAATGATAAGAGAAGATGTTTAGCACAAAAAATAGCTTCTATGTTATATTCAAAAGATGATAAACATAAGATGGAGAAATATAGGAAGGAATATTTAGTTCCTTTAAGGAAAAAATTAGAAATCGTCGAAACTAAGATGTGTAATAAAGAATGGGATAAAATCTCATATTCTCATGTTCCTTCTATTGCTTCTAAGAAATATTTAGACGTATTTTTAAAACATGATAAGGAAAGATATTTAAATTATCTTAAAGATGTTCGTAATGGTAAGGAAAAAATTAATATTACTGGTATTCTTCCCCATGAATTATTAAAATATTATTTTGAAAACAAGAAAGAAAATGAAACTATTGAATTACAATGGAAATCTATCGTAGATAATATTAAATCATCTGGATTATTAAAAAATGCTATTCCTATTATTGATTTATCCGGTTCTATGTTTAGTGCGAGTAATGGTGATATTCCAGCCAGATGTGCTATTTCACTTGGAATATTAATTTCTTTATGTTGTGAAGGCAAGTTTCATAAGAAAATTATTTCATTTAGTGAGAGACCAGCAATTATTAATTTAAATTCCGATAGTTTATTTGAATGTTATAAAGAAATGTTAAAAATTCCAGTAGGTTTTAATACTAATTTTATATCTTGTTCTGAATTAATTATTAATTTAGGGAAATTGTTTTCAATCCCTGATGAAGAAATGCCTAAAAAACTCGTGGTATTAACTGATATGGAATTTGATAAAGTTACTGATAATCCTTATGATTTGAATACAACATATGAACATATTGTTAAAATGTATAAAGATAATAATTATACACCTCCTAAATTTATCTTCTGGAATTTAAATTCAGATCATAATGAAAATTTTCCGGTTAGATGTGATGTTGAAGGAACGGCGATGATTTCAGGATTTTCTGAGCAACTCCTTAAAATATTTATGAATTATGATGAATTCAATCCATCTTTAATAGTCGAAGAAATATTATCGCCTTATATTAAAGATATTATAATTGATGATAATGAATTATCCGCCACATCATAAACATAAATTGAGAAATATCAAATTTAAATTTAATATGGATAAAAGGGAATATGATGGACCATTAATAAATAGGAATACTCAATATTGGAAGGATTTATATGAAAATATAGATATGTTATATATGAATAAGACTAAATTACCAAAAGGAACTATTTTATATAGATGTTCTACGGATGAAAATCCTTATAATATTAAAACTTCTAATGATGTTATTTATTTTGGTTTGGATTTTGTCATATGTACGTGGTTCGCATTAGAAATAAATGAAAAATCTTCTGAATATGTTAAATGTTATTTACATATTTATGAATTAAAAAAAGATGTTCCATATAAATATCTTTATAGTTTAGGTGGCGATGGTGTTCCCATGGAATTAGACCCAAAGACATGTATAAAAAAAGCATGTATTCACCCACAAGAAATATTACAT
>Ga0214921_10003078_pt1 | contig 26167 bp, 24 predicted proteins | sample LL1505_MetaG_FD_177992 | JGI IMG/M metagenome (GOLD analysis project Ga0214921, IMG submission 177992) | Freshwater microbial communities from Lake Lanier, Atlanta, Georgia, United States - LL-1505 | ecosystem: Environmental > Aquatic > Freshwater > Lake | place: USA: Georgia | collected... | reverse complement strand
CGCGGACTTGGCTACGAGGTCGGCTGCGATCAACCCGGCCGCGCCCGCGCGATTTTCCACCACCACCTGCTGGCCCAGCAAGGTCGGCAAGCGTGAGGCAAGCAGTCGAGCCACGGTATCCACACCGCCGCCTGCAGAGTAGCCGACCATAAGGCGGATGGGCTTGTTGGGGTAGGCCTGGGCCCATGCGCCCGGAGTCGCCAAGAAACCTGCAAGGACGCAGGTCAATAGCGCGCGGCGACTCATGGAAAAGAGCGATAGGGTGTAATTTGCCATATTGACTCCGAAGGTTCTTGGAAAACGTCTGCATTGTCTTTTTTCTGTGACTCACGGGCCGGCACAGAAAGTTACCCTCTTAGGCCTTGCCCTTGCCGCTCGATAGCGGCAACTTGGCCAGTTCGCGCACCCGCTCGGCATTGGGCGCGAAGCCCAGCCCTGGTTTTTCGGGTAGCGTGAGCCAACCGTTTGAGGGCTCTGGCAAGTTGTCATAAATTTGCTTGAGCAGTTGTACGGCAACATAATGGTATTCGACCATACCGCCATTGGAAACGCCGGCATGCAGATGCATATTGTGGAAAGGCCAGGCGCCGCCGTTGTCGATCGGCACGTTAAAGGCTTGAGCCATCGCCGCAATCTTCACGCATTGGGAGTAGCCGCCCGAGATCACCACATTAGGCTGCAGTACATCGGCCGCCTGCTGCACCAGTAGGTCGCGAAAGCGAAAGGCGAGGCCCTCATTCTGTCCACAGGCCAGCGGTATGGTGGTACGTGCACGCAGTGCGGCCATTTGGCGAACGTCGTTCTGAGTAAGCGGTTCCTCAAAAAAGCCGATGCTGTAGGGTTCGATGCGGCGAGCCAGATCAGTGGCGTGGAACAGGTCCAGCCCGCAATTGGCGTCCACGTATAGCTTCACGTCTGGGCCCAAAGCTTCGCGCACGGCTGCAACGCGGCGCACATCCTCGTCTAGCACGCTATCAATTGACCGCGGCTCGTCGCGCCGCGCCAATGCATGACCGCCTACGGTCATTTTTAGGCGCTCGAAGCCTTGCGAGACCCAGAGCCCGGCGGCGGCGGCCAATTGCTCGCGGTCGAAGAATCCAAAGCCAAAAGTCGCATACACCGGTACCTGCGCGCGAGCACCGCCCAATAGCCGCCAAAGCGGCAGGCCCAGTGCCTGAGCTTTGATGTCCCACAGCGCTACGTCCAACGCTGCGATCACATGGCTGGCGTAGCCGGTTTGGCCGCGCGGGGAAAGCAGCCAATAAAGCTTTTCCCACAGCCGCTCTGTAGCGAGCGGGTCCTCTCCAATCAGCGCGGGTGCAGCAACCTCGCGCACCGCCGCAGCGATGATCTCTTCTTCGGTAATACCGGTTAGGCCGTGACCAATGAGGCCCGTGTCGGACTCAATCTCGGTTAGGCACACCGAGAGCGATGTCGTGTGGTGCATGCCCAATATGTCAATTGTTACTGGAACATTCAGGGGCGTAGCCTTAACGCGGACGATTTTCAAAACGGTCTCCTTCAAGTGGGTGGCTTAGGTAGCGTCAAGTTCAGTATTCTCAGCAAAAACTTCAACTTAAGTAACCCCAAAAACCCTGGGCAATTCAGTAATGCTCCTCAGCCGAAACCCTAAGAGTCAAGTACCAGTAAGCGACTTACCCGAACAGTGCACCTGTGAGTTTGTGTACCACAGTGATTTGCATTGTGAATTCAATGATTGTCGTGATCGTTTTGGTGCCTGGGCCTGCGCAACAACACGGTTCCCTATTTATTATTGATTTTTAAAAGACGTTTGGCGTTGCCCTCAAGGATAGCCAATTCCTGCTCGGGCTCCAGCGAGATGGAAGTGACGATTTCCACCGGCTGCTCATAGGCGATGGGAAAGCAGTAATCGCTCCCCATCATCAACCGGTCCGCGCCGACTTCTTTTACCAAATAATGCAGGACGGAATCGCTGTAGCCAATGGTGTCGTAATAAAAGCGCCGCAAATAGGATTCTGGCGATGCACACGCCTTGTTTAAATCGGGCCGCTTTTCCCAACCACGGCGCAAACGACCCACCAGCCATGGGAAGGCACCCCCGGCGTGAGGCAACACAAATTCAAGCAGGGGAAATCGGTCCAGCACCCCCCCAAAGATGAGGTGAGCAGCAGCAACAGCGGTCTCAAAGGGGTTGCCTAGAAGGTTGGTCAGGTAGTGCGCTTCGAGCCTGTCCGGCGCTAAAACAAAGGTCGGGTGCAGGAATACCGGTAAGCCCAGGGCTTCAATTCGCTCCCAAAGGGGGAAAAACGATGGGTCTGACAAATCCTTACCCAGCACTTGTGTAGCAATGCAAACACCGCGAATTCCGGGTAAGGCCGCTGCACGTTCAAGTTCGCGTATCGACATCCCCACATCTTGAAGTGGCAGCGTTGCCAATCCCAAAAACTTCTTAGGGGCCTGAGAGTGTGCTTCGGCCAAACAATCGTTGTAGTGAGCGGCGAGCCAAAGTCCATCTTCAGATCCTGCCCAGTAAATCATAGGCTGAGAGAGCGACAACACCTGAACATCAACTCCTTGCTCAGCCATAGATTGCTGCCTTAATTGCAGATCTATAAATTTAGGGCCCACAGGACCCGTGCTTAAATGCCCTTGCCAAAAACGCGGGCCAGTTGTCGAGTTTTCCCAGTTCAGGCCATGCTGGGGGCCACGCCGTTCAAGCTCACTCAGCCAAGCCTGAGGGAACCAATGAGCATGCGTGTCGATCGGGCAGCAGATGCATCGATTTGTGAGCTTGGAGTAAGACTGAGCGTTCGTCATGGAATTTTCATTTATAAGAACCGCAGGATGAATAGCGACAGTTGCGGCACATAGGTCACAAGGGCAAGCGCGCACAAGCTGGAAATTATGAAGGGGATAACCCCAGGGTACATAACAGAAAGAGGCAACTTAAACACGGCCTGCCCCACAAACAAGTTGATGCCAAACGGCGGTGTGAAGGTCCCGATGCTCAGGTTCATGATGACGATCACCCCAAAATGGACAGGATCAATCCCCATTGCCTTAGCCACTGGTGCCAATAGCGGGGTCAGCACCAAGATGGATGATGCGGTGTCCAAGAACATCCCGACGACCAGTAGAAACAAATTGATGGCCAACAGCACAGCCCAGGGTTCAAACCTCAGTTCCAGAACCCACTGCACCAATCCCTGTGGAACTCCATTAATGGTCAACAGCCATGAAAAAACACCCGCAGCCGCAACGATGATAAACACCTGCGCAGTGAGCACCATAGCCTTGCCAGCTGACTGCAAAATCTCTGCCCATCCCAACTCCTTGTAGATGAAGAGCACCACTACTAAAGCGTAAATACAAGCAATACCGGCGGCCTCTGTTGGCGAAAAGATCCCACTGTATATTCCTCCTAGAACCGCGACGGGCGCGCCAATAGCCCAGACGCCGTCTCGAGTTGCAGCCCAAAACTCTTGAAGACTAAACGGGGATCCCCGACCTTCAACGCCTCGCCTGACGTACCACCAGATCGTCATGGCCAGAAAGGCGGCCATGACCAAGCCGGGCACCACCCCGGCTGCGAACAGCTTGACGATGGAGGTCTCAGAAGAGATCCCATAGAGAATGAAGCCAATCGACGGCGGGATGAGGTTGTCTATGGCGGCACTCGATACCAGCAGCCCAGAGGCAAAGCGTGGCGAGTAGCCAGCCTGCCTCATTCGGTCATAAGTCAGGCTACCCACAGCGGCAACTGTGGCGGCAGTTGAACCTGAGACGGCACTGAAGACGGCGGTGGTACCCAGCGCAGTGAAGGGCAACGCTCCGCGCACACCACCCAGCATAGACATGACCCAGCGTACCAAACGGCTCGATACTCCGCCTCGGCCCATCAGGTCGCCTGCAAAGATGAAAAAAGGTACCGCCAAGAGCGCAAACTTGTCAATGCTACTGAACATGACTTGGTGCAGCGCGGTGGCCGGAACGCTTCCGCTGGTAACAAGGAAAACGCACGCAGAAAGCAACAAGATGAGAAAGAAGGGAAAGCCTAGAGCCAGTAGGAGCAATGGAAGCAGATAAACAACCCAGCTCATCCTGTTTTCTCCGTTTTTCCAAATAGCCACAACCGCCAGCGCACGACAACGGCCAAAGCTGACAACAAAAATCCCACAAATAAGGCTGTATGGGGAATCACTTTAGGAATCTGCGCCCCAACACTGACGGCCTCGGTTTCTTGAAACATTCTCAAGATGGTTAGCGACTGCCATGCAATAAACAAACAGACACTCAGCATGGACAGCGCGATCAGAATGTTGACGATCAACTTCCAGCGCCCGCTGAACTTTGCATAGAACAAGTCCATGGTCAAGTGGTCGCCTCGCCAAGAGACAACCGCCGCACCAAAGAAGACTCCCCAGATGGTGATGCCCACCAACACTTCTTCAGCCCAAAAGATGGGCTTACCAACCGCATAGCGGCCGATAACGTTCGCCAAATTCAGTGCGATTCCGGCCAGCATGCCCACGCCCAGGGCACCATAAAGTAACCTTAAGCCGAACTCATCTGGGGGTGGGCTAGCCTCTTGCGATGAGGTCGCGAGGGTTGTTTCTGTGGTGTCCTCTGGCGCGACTTTCATATTCAGCCATCAAAACTTTTGGCTGGTCGACAACATACGCTTATAAAAAGCATTGACCTGGGCGTTGTCTTTGGTAACCTCTTCGCCAATGCCCGACAAAAGTGTGCGCATTCTGCCCTGATCTGCGGCAGAAAAACGCAACCATTCACCGCCTGCATCGGACCAGCGTTTGCGAGCTTCTTCGTCCAACTGGCGCGAGCGAGACATCATGCGGGCTTGTACCTTTGCGCCTTCGTCGATTACCAATTGGCGAAGGTCAGGCGGCAGACGGTTAAGAAAGGCACGGCTGATCACACCTACCGACACCACCATGGTGTCATTTGACTCAGTCAGAGACTTATTGATCTCGTTGAATTTCATATTGACGTAGACAGCTGTTGCGCTTTGCGTACCATCAATAACGCCTTGCTGAAGACCCGGGATCACTTCGGACAAATCCATTGGCACTGCCGTCCCGCCCAGCTGACGCATCTTGGCGCGTTCAGCAGCCGTGGCATTGACACGGAATTTCTTTCCCTTGATGTCGTCAATCGAGCGTATTGGTTGCTTACCAAAGTAGTTTGCAAAGGCAAACGTGTATACCGACACCACCTGCATGTTGCGGTTTGACCCCAGTGAGAGAATTTCTTTGTTCATCTCCTGGTCGAGCAATGTTTTTTCGGCATGCACCATGTCCTTAAACAGGACCGGTATGCTGAAAGTGCCAAAGCGTGGGTCTACGCCAGAAAAAAAGTCTGCGGGCGCGGTGAAGGCCTCCACCGTACCTAATTGCAAGCCTTCAATCTGGCTGGCAATCGTTCCCAGTTGATTACGCGGGAACAATTGCACCGTGATGCGACCTTTAGAACCCGATTCAATGGACTCCTTCATCCATGTGCCCCACTGGTGCTGGATGTCGTTCATCGTTGCGAAACCGATTTTCATCGTGAACTCGTTCGCATACGCGGGCAAGCCAATGGATGCACAAACAACAACCGCCGATACGGCGCGAAGCAGGTTGCGTTTGCCGGTGTTAAGTAGTTTTCTCATGTATTTGTCTCCTCGTTTTTATAAATGAAATCGACCGTGGCTGGTAGTTACCAGACAAGATCACCTTCGCGAATCAGCATCTTGCAGCGCTGTTCTTCGGTGTAGGGCGCATGTGCAACCCCACAAGGCATGCGAAACCAGGTGCCGGCTTCGTAACTTGCGAATTGGTCCTTCAGCACGCCTTCGATCACGAAGGTTTCCTCGCCAATTGAGTGGTCATGCGAGGGTAGCTTTCGGTTTGTGTGTACGTGGCCGATACGGCCGGTTTCGATGCCATCCTTGTTGGGGTACAGATGAAGCACATCTGCGCCCCTGTGAGGAAACTCCATCCAGGTGGCCGCAAGAGCATCAATAACGATACGGGTGGTGTCCTCCTTGATGGGCACGCGCCACTTCATATAAAGGGAGCAGCCCTCCTGCGACTGAAGGCTGTGCGTCGTGCCCGGTGGCTGTCTGACGAATGTATGCTTGCCGTATGAGCCGTGCTCATCACTGCAACTGCCTTCGATCACGAAAAAATCGAGCCGCTCGGCCCAAGTCGTAGTAGGCAGCGATGTACCTGGCTCGAGCTTTAGGATGGACGTCTCACGCCCCATCCTCGGGTGGTTAACGAACTCTAAAACCTTGCGTTGAACGCCCGACCATTGCGTGGCTTCCCAGGCCATGGTGCGGGTGTCCATGAAGGCCACCTTGTTCGCATCGGCATTAACTTCTACTGCAGATCTCATCAGCTTCCCCTTGACAAATTAACGTTGTTAAGCTCAAATAACTGTAAATCATCGATTGAGCGTTTGTCAACAAGATTAACGATAATAGGAGCGAAAATGAAAGAAGAACCGGTCGTCGCCCAGAAAGGCCCCTACAAGGTCGAACTGTTGGAGGGATATCGCTATGCGTGGTGTTCCTGCGGTCTGTCCAAGCAGCAACCCTTCTGCGATGGCTCCCACACATCAACCAAGTCGGCCATGAAGCCGGTGGTTTGGACCCAGCAAAAAGACCAGACCGTGATGTTGTGTGGCTGCAAGGGCAGCGGCAAAGTTCCTTTCTGCGACGGCAGCCACAGCAGCCTTTGAACAGGTGCTGGCCCTGGCAGGCTGCTGGCGACGCGTTCCACCTGGAGATTTGATTTGTCCGACACCCTGAGAAGTGCGCCCGAAGGTGCCACCCTGGCCCTTTCCATTGCCCAGCGTCTTCGAGAGGACGTCATGGCAGGAAGGTATCTGCCCGGGGCCAAGGTTCGCCTGGAAGATATTCGCCAGGCATTTGGCGTGAGTTGGAGCCCAATCAGGGAAGCTGTAACAAGGCTGGTCAGCGAAGGGCTGATGGTGGTCGACAGCCAGAAGGGCTACAGGGTGGCACCGGCCACACGGGCCGAACTCGAAGAGGCCATCCGTTTGCGCGTGCTATTGGAAACCCAGGCGCTGCGCCTGGCAATTTCCCTGGGCGGAGACGCCTGGGAGGCGCAATTGCTGGCTGCGCACCATCGCCTGTCAAAGCTGGAGTCGCAGCGCATTTCTAGCCAGGAAACCGAGCAATGGGAAGCCTGGCATGGCGCGTTTCATGCCGCCCTGACGCAACCATGCCAGTCGCCCATCCTTGTGCAATTTTGTCAACAGCTCAACACGATCCAAGATCGCTACCGCCGCATTTTTTTCACACGCCACGATGTCGACAGGGACGTCGCCAGAGAGCATCGCCTGATCACCGACGCCGCGCTGGAGCGGGATGCGGATACGGCCTGTCGCTTGCTTTCCGACCACATCGAACGAACTGGCCGCAATATCTTGGCCACGATGGCCGAATGAGTTGCGCGTCGGCTGTACTGGCACGACCCATCAAGTCCCAACCATGAAACAAATTCATCACTTCATCATCGGGCGTGAAGGCGGCGTTCACTCTCTGGAGTTCTATACGGAACTCAAAAACGTATGCATCAAGTTGTGATATCCAAGCAGCATGCATGTTCAGTTGGAAAAAGACGATGAGCCTATTGACGACCGCAGACTCCGAGATTTACTACGAATTCCATGGCGATGGACCACCCCTGGTGTTGATTCACGGCGCCAGCGGTACCCACCTGTCTTGGTGGCAACAGGTTGCGGAACTGCGCTACCACTACAGCTGCCTGATCTATGACCTTCGCGGCTACGGCCGCTCACGTACGCTGGGCCAACCTCACGATCCTGGTGACGGGCATGTCCATGCGAACGATCTCAAGGCCCTGCTGGCGCATGTGGGGCTGTCCGGAGAAAAACTGCATGTCATGGGTGCCTCCTTGGGGACGGCAGTCGCTCTGCATTTCGCAGCGGACCATCCTGAGCGCATGGCTAGTCTGATTCTTTGCTGTGGACCGGGAACCATCAGCACCCCGCTGATTGACGAAGGATGGCGGCTCAGAAATGAGCGCATGCAGGCCCGGTATCGCCAGGTCGACACCCAGGAGTCGAGCCTGCCGCCAGGCCTACCCAGAGTACGCAGCCCTGGAGAGAAGGAACGGTTTGCGGCAGCCTACCACCCCTATGGCCCGGTTGGCGAAGCGATGAATTTGGACTTTCCGGCACTGACCTTTCTCTATGCGGAAATCATGGCATCTGCCGGTGGGCCGCCCACACATTCTGTGTTCCCGGTTTTCCGTACCCGGCCTGTGACCGCCTCCGAAGCCGGGACGCTGAGCTGCCCAGTCCTGGTCGTGGGAGGAACGGAAGACCCCCTTTTTTCTGCAGCAGAAATGACCGAAGTGGCCAGCTTGTTTCCCAACAGCCAGCTAGAGCTGTTCAAGGGAGCGGGTCATCTTGCCTACTACGAGCGGCCCCGAAGGTTCAACGACCTGGTGCGTACCTTCCTGGCAAGATAGCCAAGCTGGCCCAACTGGCGCGAGGTTCTGGAAGGTCCAGGAGAGCAACGCGTCCCAACTTGCGCCGAAGATCGAAGCCCCCCCGACCGCACGATCTTGCTGCTTGCTGTGATCGCTGGACGAAGATCGCCCTAATTAATCTAAGTTTTTTAACATGGTTGTGTAACGGAATACCTGCTGGGACATTTCTGTTCAGACGAATTGGACACATACGCTGCCGAGAGAGCCAAAGTCACCGAAAAGGGTATCGCCCTTTTTGGCAAATACCACCCGTGTAAATGAACCAGCCAGCACAATATGACCAGCCTCTATACCCACGCCGTGCTGACCAAGCTTGTTGGCAAGCCAGGCAACGCCTAGCGCCGGATGGCCCAGCACACCTGCGGCAACGCCGGTTTCCTCAATTTCAGAATTACGGTACATCAGGCCGCCAACCCAGCGCAGGTCTACGTCCAAGGGCCGAACCGGTCGACCTCCCAGGACCAATCCAGCTGCAGCCCCGTTGTCGGCGATGGTGTCTTGAATCTTGCGCTGATCGACCAGGCGCGCGTCAACGATCTCCAGGGCTGGAACAACATATTCGGTTGCGCGTAGCACATCGGTCAAGGTCACACCCGGGCCCTTGAGAGGCTGGCCCAGCACGAAAGCCAGTTCAATCTCAACTCGAGGCAAGCAAAAACTTGCATGCGGCACCTTGGCACCTTCTGCTATCAGCATGTTATCGAGAAGGTAGCCGTAATCGGGCTCGTTAATCTTAGAGGACGCTTGCATGGCCTTGGAAGTCAGGCCTACCTTGTGACCAATCAGCTTGGCACCAGCAGCTACTTTGCGCTGCATCACAGCAGTGGAAATAGCATACGAATCTTCAATTTGAATATGCGGAAAGGAGTCGGTCAGTAGCTTGGCCTGGCGGCACTCTCGTTGGGCTTGGAGAAGGGTTTCAACGGCTTGGAGACGTTCGTTTTCGGTAAGCATGGCTATGTCCTTGATGTTCAAAAAGATCCACGCGTGCATGTTAGCGGATGTACTCAATTTTTATTTATCCATCGCCATAAATAAAAGCATGCGAATCTTTGAGCTTGAGAAACCCAAAACACCTGAGCAACTGAGACTGGACCAGTTGCGTGCCACCAGCAAACGTGCCAGCGACGCACTCAAAATTGAGCGCGACAGGCAAAAGGCACAACGGGCTCAAAAAGCCCTGCAAAAGCTGCGCAGCCCTGGCTTGAACGCTCCCATTTAAGGTGATACGCTTCCCGTAATGAATGTTATCGACCCCACCCTCTGCCCCATATGCCAGTCACCAAACACCTGCGCCATGGAAAAGGCTCGAGCCACGGGTGCCGCGCCCGAGCGCTGCTGGTGCGTGGATGCTATTTTTACCCCTGAAGTGCTGGCACCATGTTCAGACTGATGTTTGGCAGAACCGTTGACACCCTGACCCTGGCAAGGAACGCACGAACCAGCCCTGAAATGATTGACCGCTTTTACGCCGCACCCCTGCAGGGTGAAATGAATGTGGGTGAACTGCAGAGCAAACGCAGACCACGTCCTTGGGAGTGATCTGCGCAATGCGGCTCTGACCAATACAATGCATTCATGAGCAAAGACGACATAACCAAGATTTCAAGCGATGGCCTCAGGTACAAAGCCAAAGAAGGCGGCAGTCCCTTTGCTGCTTCTGGCACTGGGTCTAGTATCAGTTGCTACAAATGCGGGTTACACAAGCCCCGATCCCTGGGCAGCTTCAAGCGCATACTCAATCAAAGCATGTTTGTGTGCGCTGACTGCAAGCCCGCTTGAGACCCTTTCCAAGTGCCCTGCCCCCAGATTTAGAAATTCTGTAAAAATTCTGCAGATACACCGGTCACACTGATGGTGTAATATTTTTTAATCACAACATGTAGGAGCAACGAAATGGGTTTGTTTGATGTCTTTAAAAGTGAGCCTCTGAAACTGTCACCCAGATTGGCATTGGCTGTGGGTCTTTTGTACATGATGGCAGCCGACGGCGAGATTGAGTCAGAAGAAATTGGTCAATTGCAATCTGTTGTGGGCGGTGACCAAGAACTCATCAACACAGCAGTCAAGTACCTGCGCAGCGTGAAGTACGAGCAGTTTTTAGCCGATGCTGCCGCCCTGCTCAATGAGCGTCAAAAGCTTTGTTTGCTCATCAACATGGCTGACTCCCTCCTGTCTGACGGAAGGGCCGAACAGTCAGAGCAACAAGCTTTTGGCAAAGCGCTGAGTCAGTTTGGCGTGACTGAAGATGGCTTCAAGGGTTACTTTGAAACTCTGGCCATCAAAAATAACCGCGCAATTTTTAATTGATTTGAGCAACAGCTTCAAGCATCAGTGGTTGAGTCTTGAAGCGCGTAGTTGCCCAACACCGCACGCGGGCGTTTAAAAAGCCCTACAGCACTCTTTTCCACACTGGGGCTGGGCTAGGTAGCTGGCACACGTGATCAACGCTTGTAGGGCTTGCACGCAAACAGCAGCTCACCACACACACGCGAGATAAAAATCACACTGATTTCTGATGGAGAAATCTATGAAAACACATTGAAAAATCTATGAATAGTAGTATGGGACCGGTATACTACAAATTTCTTAAAGTAAAGCGCTAATAACAGCGCTTAAGTAGTTGAAAACAAATGGGAAATTTTGGTGCGTGGTGAGGGTTTCGAACCCCCGACCCCCGCCGTGTGAAGACTAAAGCACTTTGCCAATTTCCTGTTTAAAATCAACAAGTTAGCTCATCACGCCGGGGGCAAAGTAGTATAGTTGTAGTATAGTAATGAATATATAAGTACTAAGATTTAATAATGATTTAATACTTATAGGACAGCAAGCGTAAAGACTCTTTACGCTTGTGCGTTTTGAAACTTTATCTAAGTCATCCGCATCTAGTTGGTTGCATCAAAGTGTATGGAGTTTTCACACGTACGGATGTAGTAAGGGCACAAGCAAAGACAGTGACGTTTTCTGGATTGCTCTGCCAGTCCTCTGATCCAACATGAAACGAACAGTTCATTGGCGCTGAGTTCGACAGCCTACCGCTAATCCCAGATGACAAACTTACTCCAAATAATTTACCTGGATGCCATCTTTTTTTTATTTAAATGTAGTTAGTCATTTCATTCAAGATTTGTGCAAATCTATTTGACTAATTCTATGCAAAACTCATTACGGTTAATTACTGGACCGAAACAAATCACATCTATAAATCGTATTAAGTTTAGCTTTATTAATACCCTAAAAATATCTGCCAATGTATGTGGCTTAAACTGCCAAGCATGAACATCAATGAACTTTCCTTCGGCGTTATCAAATTCAGTTATTGCTGAAGAAACTCGCGATACGTCAATTAAACTATATTCTTTTGTGTTGCTATTTGATTCTTTCCAATGAACGACGGCATCATTATGTACAGTTAATGCACGGTGTTCTATCACCTTGGCAATTGAGTGCGTTTTTGATTTGATTCTATTTGCGTCTATGATTTCAGAAATTTTGCTCGGTGGTAAATTTGCATCGAAACAGTAGGCGGAATTTGGAACAATCATTTTGTAAGTACCGCGATCAACTAAAATGTCAGAAGCTTCATTTAAGTGACCGATTAAATCTACTTGGTGCTCTATATTATGAGCAGATACCAACAAGTCAAATTTTTCATTAACTAATTTCAGACTACCATCTTTTGACACAAAGTCTATTTTGGGTATGTTTTTAATTTGTTCTTGTGAAGCTGAGATAGATTTTGCTCGAACAGCCAATTCTGATGTCGATAATATATCGAGATATTTGACATTATTTCCCTTAATAAGAGGATTAAAGAAGGGACCGATTTCTAGGCACTTCAGCTCTTGATCAACGACAATGAAATTCTCTCTAAGCGCGTTTGGGTTTGCGACTCTACCTTCTAAATAACCATAATTTGCGTAATGATTGAGTAACTGCGCATCACTAAACTGTAATAAATCCTTGTGAACGCTGCTATAAAAATTAAAGTCTATTTGTATTAATCGTTCAGCCGCCTCTTTGGATAGTTTTTCTAAAGTCATTTTTCCTTAGGTCCTTTTATTAGTGCCCCATTGGGCATGCCGCTGTGAGCATAGTTTGCTCAAGCTTACTGAAGTAATTTACAGCTTTCTCTGCAGGCATTAGGTATTTGAATCGGTAGTTTCCTGGTTTGTGAAAAAAATCAATCACCTTTGATTCACGCAACCTGTATAAACCGCGGTGAATAGTGGCTCTAGATCCTAAATTTGTAATTTCGATAAGGTCATTTACCATCAGATGATTATTAGGTTTAAAAGAATTAAGGAAAATAATTTCTAATATCCGAATGTCTCTTTGCTCCAAAAAATTGGTTTGGACAAATTCATTTGAAATCTCTGTTGCTTTTAGTAGGTAATTAAAGTAAATCATGGCGTAACCTTAAAACAATTCAGCTAAGCTTTGAACCAATACTTTGGCTTTACGAAGTTGTCTCCGTACGTAACCCACCCGTAGCTTATGTAAGCCTCCATTAGCTTCTAGTGCAGTACGTTGCTCCAATATTCGATGTAAAACAGCTTCACAAGTTGTGTAGCCTTTCAAATCCCAATCCCAATAAATGGGATAGTGCAGCAAGGCACCAGCAACTAGTTCGTCTAGGCTCAAACGACGCTGACGCCTCTCAAACGCTGTGGCATTTATCGCGCGATCTTCAGTTAATCCCCATCCCGCATAAAAAGGTTGGCCGTAGGTCACTACTTTTTTCCCACGGAGCAAGGCATCAAACCCTGCTAGTGATGTCATGGTGTGCACTTCGTCACACGCGTCAATACAACTTACAACCGATACCCCCTCCGCCACTTGGTCTGCATATTGGCAAGCAGCATCCAATGCCAAACGCCCTTTGCGATTAAGGCTCAGCACATCAGGATGCGGTTTGTAAATAATAAAAGCATCAGGTCGCGCCTCACGAACGGCATTCAGTAAAGCTAGATTGGTACACACGTTGGTGCAGCCTAGGCGAATAGAAGCATCGTCTTCTACCTGGCCCGGCACCAACAGCACTAATTTGCTATTTTTTTTATATTCCACGGTTTGACGTGGTTCTAAGTTGTATTTGGTAATAGCGTGATCAACGATGAATGTTCGCACCTGTTGCGCCCGTTGCACGTCTTCCGACGTGAATTCACGGGTGGACAGCATGTGTTCTAAATCTGAAGGACGCGTAGCATCAAAGTAAATACCGAGCTCGTCTAACACAATGGACTGCGGGCGAATGAGATCGGAGCCCAAGCCTACGGAGCGGATGAAGCCATCTTCAAGATGTAGCAGACGAGCTCCTCGTAGACTGGCCAAATTAACTAAACCGATAGGCGGGAACGCACCCCAGCAAACCAAAGTGTCACCCTGCGTGGGCACAAAGTTTTTAGCATTTTCAACTGAGCGCACAAAGTGAACAAAATCAATGTTCAAGCCCAGCAGAGCCTTTAAATTGAAAACTCTCCAAAACGGAAAACCAACAACTACAACTCGTCCACGTCTATTAGGACCATGAAGCAGTGTTGCCATTTCTCGCTGTCGAATTAACCAATTTAAAACATCAAAAATACTACCTCTTTTATGAGTAACTGGATTCAGGTAATGCGAATAATGAATAAATGCAGCCGCAAACAATTCATTTACCGACCGGTTACGTGTTCGACGTGCCCAAGTAGAGGAATTGACACATCGATCATCCGTAACGCCCCAACCCGCATACCAAGGCACCCCAAAACACACTACTGACTTACCCACCAATAAAGCCTCGAAACCCAAGGCGCTGGTAACAACGTAGACCTTATCCATCTTCTCAAGCAAGCTAATCGGATTAACGTTCTCACGCAGCAATACCATACGTGCATTAGATTCAACATGAGTTAAAAAGCCCTTTTTTAGACCAGAAAAAACCTCTGGATGACTTTTTACATAAATCGTTGCTAATGGGTTTTCTGCCAAAGCAGTAGCCAGCATCTCGATAAAAATTAGAGAATTAGCCTCACCAAAACTTACACTCAAGTCACCAACAGTTTGGTCAACAACTAATACACACTGAATATCAGTATTCCTAATATCTTTAACTGACAGATCCAACGCATGGTTATATTTGCTTAATCGATGCACTCGAATAAGTTTGGATGCGATTTGTACGTTAGCTTGCAGATCTTCGAGCAAATCTAAATCACTATTAAGTAGTTTTTCTAATGAGCTAGGTTTTGTACTGTCGTAATAAATTCCCACCTCGTCTACAACCAAGCCTAACGACGGGGAATATTCGCCAGTGTTATAACTCCTCAAAAAACTATCTTCTAAATAACGAATTGCAATTCCATGTTTTGATGCATACTTTTCGGCACAGTGGGAGCTAGGCTTTCGCCCCCAGGCCAATGCAGAACGTATTGGTAAATGATTAGGGAAATCAGTCGAAAACAACTTTTTAACAATCGGCTGCTTTGCAATCGTTCTGGTTGATAAAAGAATCCTTTTAAATTCTTGTTGCTTGCTTCTAACGTTCTCTGCGCACTCAAGAACGTCGACTAGCAGTAAATTACAGAATAATCCAAAATAAAAATTCATTAATTAACTACAAATTAAATTAAGAAGAAAACTTAACGAATGACATTTCACTGATTTAGTAAGCATTTAATAATTTCAAAACTAAATTTAAGAAAAGTCTGGAAAAGTAATTAGGCGAGTCGCACAATGGCTTTATTTAGTTCGAGAAGGTATTCTTGAATTGCAGGAGAAGCTGGAGAGTTGTCCAGGACCTTAAGCCAAGCTGCTTCTGCCATGCTTTGACGTAACTGCGGTGTGTTCACTAATTCAAGAATACGTTCAACCCAGAGCGAAGGATCATTTTCCAAAACAAAACCATCGACACCATGACTAACGAAGCCCGAAAAGGCGGGTCCCGCAGAATAAACTCCGACAGCACCAGTTCTTGCGTAGTCAAAGAACTTAATCGGCCCACGTCCACGATTAAATAAGGTGTCGCGCAAGGGAGCTAAACCAATATCTTGACGAACAGTTTGAGTATGTTTTAAATAATCAGGCCAAGCCATAGTTGACAAGACCAAAACTCGAGGAATACCTTTAAAGATTCGAGCAACCCTAGCCCCGCCAATTACCTCAAAAATAGTACTGGAGCAACGACGCTGAACCTCCGCCATTACTGATGCAAGCCATTTCATATCGTTGCGATGAGACCAAGTGCCGTGATAGCAAATGCGAACAATTTCTGAATCAAAAGCAATAGAAGTAGCCTTAGCAGAAGCACGCAAGGAAAATGATGGGGCTGGGTTTGAAAAATGTGCCCACGAACGCTCTAAAAGGGGGCCAGATGCTACTGGTCGTAGCAGCCGAGGTGTCCAGGCGGCGTACTTATAAGCTAGATAAGGGGTTGTAACCCATAACTCGGAGCAAGAAAATAGAATCGATTTGCGTTTAGAAGTGACTTTAAGCCAAAGACGCATTGCATAAAGAAAGGGAATATCAAATAAAGGTCTCCAGTCCAAAATATCATCATCTATAAAATAAATAAATCGCTTAAATTTATACGTATGCAAGTCTTTCATAGGGTACCTATAAAAAATATTATTAAAACTTGTATTAATATGAAAATAATCTTGACTCAAGTTCTAAATCTCCATATAACAAAGTAACTGAAAATGAATTATTTTTCGTATTTATAGTTTCCGGAAGACGTGATTCAAAATTAAAGCCAACGCTTATATCGGGAAGGTTAAGGTGTGCTTTCACATCAGGTCGATCCAGTTTTTCAACTTTAATAAAATCTAATTTTTTCCCAAATACGCGGATTTGTGGATTATCCAAGGCGAATCCATTTTCGTTAATAGCCCATCCTGTAATTATTAAAATATTTTTATCGATTATTTGAAGCTTATCAATTCGACCTAAAGGTTTGTATTTTTTATATAAATTTTTACCTATGAAATCATAGTAAAGTGATGCCTGTGCATTTGAAAAGACGTGACTTGGTATGCTCCTATTTTCCCAGTCAAGCTCAATTAGAAAATAAGATTTACTAATCAAAATATTTTTAATTTCATTTAAAAATACTCTCGGTATAAATCCGTCTATAACAACGTCAGTCGTGTTATATTCACCAATCGCCAAATTAACAAACTCCGAAAAAAGATTTAAATCTCCAATTATTTGATATTTATCAATTAGATTCAATCTTGAAAAATTATTTTTTATTGCGAAATAAAGTCTTTCTGATGCAGGTATTATTTTTTGTTCAATTTTTAATATCACTTCATCAAGGTTAATATTGGGAATATCCTTGTTAAATATAGATCGGGCAATAGTTGTTTTCCCAAACCCGCTTGGCTTAGACAATAGAATTGCAAACTTCTTCTTTTTTCTTATATGTATCGCAAATCTTGGTGTTGGATCACCCCGTTGTGTTACGCTTTGAGAAACAATTTTCCATGCATATGTTGATAATATTTTGTCTAGCATAGTCCAATTACAAAAGAGTCTTTTATCTATTCCCCTATCGACTTCAACCCATTTAGGCGGGTTTCTATCATCAACTACCCCAATTTCCAAAACTAAAAGACCTTCATCATTTAGATTATTTTTTATAATTGAGCGTATAAGCTCCTCTTGATTTTTTGCATAATGAATAGCCGAAAGAAATAAAATGTAATCGTATTTTTTTCTCGGCAGCTCTTCAAAATTACCAACGAAAAAGTTGCAATCTTCAAATCTATCCTTTGCCTCTTGGATCGCATCTATGCTGAAATCTATGCCATCAACTTGATACGCCCCTGAAAATTTAGCATATCCAGAAAAAAATCCAGTGTTACAACCAATATCTAGAACAGTTTTTCCTAATAAGTCCGGAAGTTTTAACGATTTTAATTTTTCTAGAGAATTTGAATCTCCAAGTTCGCCTGGAAATGATTGATATTTAGCCATATTAAAATTCCCTATTTAAATAATGCCATCCATAAACATAATTAGTTTCAAACCTTTGTAATGATTACCAAATGGATACTTGATCATTGCCATAATATTTTCGTACTCTTCCAAGTAATATTTTTTTAGTAGAGATGCCAGGAAGTCGTATTCATATCCAGCCCTGTAGGCGAGGTCTCTTTTTATTACAAATGGTTTATTTGTTCTTAGAAAAAAAGAAAGCCCAAGATGGGATGGGTTGCCAATACTAATCTCTCTGTATAAATCCTCAGAAATATTTTGATAGATGGCATTTACGGCCTGATATCTTGTAATAGCAGATTTAATATTAATGTCTTTTAATTTGTCGTCGTTAATTCGAGATTTTTTGAAAGTATTTGTTGTAACAACAGTTTGGGCTAAGTTTGATTGAATTTGGGAAATTGATTTCTGCAATCTATATCTATCTGGCAGTTCGTTTAGCATGTCATTAATGGATGCAAAATCAGTTAGCTCTTTTTTTACATCTTTATACGTATTGATTACATTTATCCTGCAGCCCGTCTTGAGAATTTTTTTGGTTAGCCCAACCTCACCCTTTTTAATCATGTACCTTCTTCTGTCTAATGGTAAGTATGACTCCCAAAATTTAATGATGATTGAATTATTGATTAAGCTGTTGCTGCATGAAAATAGGAATGATTGGAAGTGAAAGTGAATTTCTTTTACAGCTGAGTGAGCGATAAAATCGTACTCTTCATCCACCAATTCATTTATTAGTGTATTTATGATTCTTTTTGGATAAATTACACTGTCGTTGGCATAAATTACTTTCCTCCAATTTAATAAATTATTATTTTTCAAATATAAAGTTGCATCTTTATAACCGCCAAAATCTTTTCCAGTGTTATTTCTTGTAATAACTATATCTGCGCCTGCCATAAGCAGTTGCTCTTCATGCACGGGATTTCCATTATTCACAACCAATAGTTGTAATCCGTTTTCTTTGAAGCATTTCAATGCATCTAGAGTCAAGTTAGGTAACTTATTTTGTTCAAAAACAATAAAGATTACTAATTTTTTATTATGATCATTCTTTATTAATTCTCCTGATATTTTTTTTATCCTAAGCGCATAAATGTAATTTCTTATTCTAAATCGCTGAGCGAATATGATAATGTCATCAATAAAACGTACGAGTTTTATTTTTATTTGAAAAATTATTTTTTTCATTTTTTTCTGATGTTGCCTAATTTAATAATGGGACATATTGTTGATAATGAGATATTGAATAACTTTTGTATTTTCAGTGAGGATGCGTTTGATACCTCAATAAAGAAAATTTTTATTAATGAATCCATCTCTCATAAACCAACAATAACTTTTGCACTAACTGCAATCTGAAAGAGTATTTGGCTCATATCTTTCCAAAACTGCCGATCTTTTTCACCAACCTTAGGCAAAACCAATACTTGGTCTCCTGCGCGAACGCTCACACTGGACTTATAACTACTTGGGTTCGCTTGCTCAAAGCTTCCATCACGTCTAGCCACCACCACGCGACTGTTATCTGCACTTTGGGTGTAGCCCCCAGCTCGGTTTATGTAGTCGGTTAGCCCCAGCTTTTTCTCAAAAGCGACCGCATTTGGAAACAGTACTTCGCCACTGATCAGCACCAACCCGTCTTTACGAGGTATGCGCAGCACGTCTCCGTTTTCCAGTAGTAATTGGTTGCGGTCTGCAGCTTGTGCAATTTGCACTTGTCCTAAAGGTTCTATCTTTTTAGCGCGCTCAACCCATTGCAGAGTGAGGTCGGCTTCGTCTTTGCGCAGACGGGCTTCATCACTACTACCGCTGCGTGCTGTTAACAATGCTGCCTCTAAGCTACGAAGGCTAGTAGCCAGCATTTCTTTTTGGCGTTGCTTCACACTTTGCCTGAATAGTTGAAGGCTTTCTGTCTCGGCATCAGGGCGCATCTGTATGCCTTTCATCAACTGCCCTAGTGGGGTGCCGTAAGGCAGCACATATTCCTGGGGGCTGGTATGTTCGCCCTCCACCCTCACAGTGATCGTGCCAGGCAGTTTGTCTGCGGTGAATTCCAGATCATCCCCGTTTTTTAAGTTAACGCTGCTAACTTGTGTCAAGGGGTAATACTCTGAATTAGCAAACGTCCCCGAGTTGCGCATTACACGCACGTGGGTTGCTTTTGCCAAGGGCTTGGCTTGTGCAATAAGCTCTACTAATGTCAGGGCGTGCGTGTTTTTGAATTCAAAGCGTTGTGCGTTTTCCGCCAATCCGGCAACTTTGACGGTTTGCTGTCGAGGCGGGATAAAAATAACATCACCATCGCTAAGCTGTATCAGCGGCATATTGCCATTGAGTAAGAATTCATAGAGGCTGATCGACGCACGCAGCTTCCCTCCCCTTTTGACCTGAACATCTAAGAATGAACCACGATCTGGATCTATGCCCCCCGCTTGGTCTAAGAAGTGCAACAAGCTGTCCATGCTTGTGCCGTTGAACAGCCCTGGGCGATTGACAAAACCACCCACGTAAACCCGAACGGGCTGTGCCTCAGCCAGGCTGGCGTAGCTGAACACGTTAGATTTAAAGACTTTCCTAATAGACGCGTCAATTAGCTGCTGCAAATCTTGGTTTTTGATACCTAGCACCTGCACAGGACCTGCATGAGGAATAAACACATTACCTTGCGGGTCGACGACCAATGCACTCTCAAAACCAAATGCACCCCAAAAGCGCACCTTGATTTTGTCGCCCACCGAAATCAAATAATCAGGGTTGAATCGCGTAGCACCTTGACGTGCAAATGCACCCGTAAACAAGTTGGCTCCAAAGGTATCGCTTTGTTTGTTCTTGTTGTAGTCATCTTGTTGCGGGGCCTGCGTTTGTATATCAGGCATACCGGTTTGGGATTGAAGCTGCGTGGGTAACTGATTGATAGATGCTTGGTTAATCGTATTCGAGAGAGGGATTAAACCCAAGGACTGGTTGATGGTCATAGGGTCTATGGAGTTGTCTAAAGCGCTTGTTGTAAAGCTAAAGAAAGTCACTAGACCTGCCAGCAAAAAACGCCATGAGTTAAGGTAACGTCTATGCATAGTTAGTCTTTATGGTCTTGCACAACTGCTAGCAAAAGCTGTAAGATGCCCAGCAGTATTAATAACGAAATAAACGCAACAAGGGTGTTGTGTATACGCCTTGGCTCCCGCGGATATTCAGGTAAATTAGGAGCTTGCGTAACAATGATTTTTTTAATTGTTCGGGTTGCCTCTATGCGGCCACTCTCCAATCCAGAAAGCGCTGTCTTATAAATAGCCTCTGCAAAACCAGCCTCTTGCTCTAAGCGTTGGTATTCCTCAACTGTTTTGTTTAAAGGCTGCCCGGATGGAGAGGCCAAATTTCTTTTCTCTTGCCCAATTTGTTTTTCTACAGCTTCGATTTGCTGATTCAACTGCACAACGCTAGGGTGCGTTGGTACTAGGTAGGCTTGTAGCGCACTGCGTTGGGTTTGGAGTTCTGATAAGTTGGCTTGAAGCTTAGCCACAATAGCCACGATACTTTCAGCGGCGGCCATGGGTGCAAGCAAGCCTTTTTGGTTTTGATAAGAAAGTAGCGCTTGGCGTGCCACTAAAAATTTTGCATGCATTTGGGCAACTTGTTTTTCCAAAAATTCGACCTGTATGAGGGCTAAACCATTTGCTGTTTTGTTCATAAAAATATCGCCTTCGCGCACCAACACTTGGCCAATGTTGTAAGCCATGTCAGGGCTAAACGCTTGAGCATTGATGACCAACAGACCCGTGAAATCGTCTATTTCGATGGACACGCGACTGAGGTAATAGTCATGAAACCATTCAATTGGAGCGTTTTCATACCAAAGTTTAGAAATCGGGTCTCGGTTCCAGTTGCTGAAGTGCGAACGAAGATGCAAGTCAGCATCGATTTTTTGCAACAGATCGACTGAAAGTAAGTAGTCACGCAACATGAGCTGATCTTGGCGATTTATGCCACCACCAGAGCCGCTTAGTAAGCTGGCAAAGTCCACCCCACCGCCGCCAGATAGGTCGGTGCGCTGCACCACAATGTGAGCGGTAGATACATAGCGGTCAGATGCCAAGAATAACCAATAAGTAGCAAACAGCAAGAAAAGTACTGCTGTAAAACTAATCAATTTATGACGTAACGCATACTCTTTAACGGCGACTTTAGTGATCCGTACAAAAGCACGACTCAGCCAATCTTGCAAAGTTTGAAAGCCCATCATTGCAGCTGGCTTTCTTTATAGACTTTGAGCGCATCATCAATTTGGTCGAACCAGAGAGCTTTTCCGCCGTGCAGAAATACGCCAGATTGGCAAAACTGTTTCAGTATGCCCTCTGAATGCGACACCATGATGAGACCTGAATGGTCTGCAATATTTTTAAAAGCTTGCTGTGCTTTTTTTGTAAATGCAGCGTCTCCTGCTGCTGTGACCTCGTCAGAGATATAAACATCAAAGTCAATGGACAGTGACAAGGCAAACTGCAAACGTGACCTCATTCCCGATGAATAGGTTTTGACTGGTTCATCAAAAGACTCGTCCAACTGGGCAAAGTCTTGGATGTACTTGATCCTGTCTTTGATGTCATGCGCTGATGTAAATCCATGGATACGACAGACGAACTTGGCGTTTTGTCTTCCTGACAAAGAACCTTGCAAACCGCCCCCATAGCCCATGGGCCAAGACACGCGACATTGACGTTGCACATTGCCTTTGGTAGGCTGATCAACCCCGCCAATGATGCGCAGCAAGGTGGACTTACCAGCCCCATTACTACCGATCAGACCAACATTGTGTTTGGGCGGAATCTTCAAATCGATACCTTGGAGCACCCATTTCCCAGGTCCATGGTCGGTTATGTAACGCTTATGCACGTTGTTAACCAAAATCATTCTGTGACAAGCCTCAAACCAAATTTACGCAAAAGTAGCAAACCACTAAAAAGCATGAGAACGGCGGACGCATAAAGATAAGAAAAACTCAAACCCGTGAACGGATGGTAGGCAGCAGAAAAGCCCGCACGTGCTGCTTCTAGACCTTGAGCAACTGGGTTTAAAACCAACCAATCACGATAGCCGGGCGGCAAAGTAGAGAGGGGAAGCATGAGACCAGAGATCAAATACATCGGTCGCATGATGAGATTAAGCACAATGTCAATTTCAGGAACCAAGTCACTAAGCACCGCACGCACCAAGCCCCACCCAAAAGCCAATAACCATAGACCAAAGATAGCTTGTATTACCGCTGGTAAGTTGTCTGGCAAGACTTGATGGCCAAATAACGAAAGAAGGAGTAAAACTAAAAGACCGGCAAATAAAGTTAGTACAAGTTCAACCACAGCTCGCACGAACAATGCATCAGCAGGTAGCACCTGACGGTAAGAGAACAAAGATTTATTAGCAGAAATAGCGTTGGCAGTTTGACTACTTGTTCTATCAAAAATAAAAAACGCCACCACACCCACAACTACCCACATAGATGTATCAAAGCCACTGATGTGACGGACATTCAACACGGTGTAAATGAAGATCAAATAAAAGATATGAAAAGCTGGCTCTAACAACAGCCAAGCCCAAGCACCACGACGCGAAAACAAACGCCAAAGTGCTTCACGCAAAAACAAGGCCGCCCATACAGTCCACATAATTAGTAATGGTGATCGAGTAGCCATAGTGTTTGAAGTAAATTTACAAAAGAGTTTTTTATTTTGTAAAACAGCGCTATTCCCAATTAGGAAAGTTGCGACTACTTGAATAAAAACATCCAGGAACTTGCGTCAAATTTTTCAAGTCACGGAGAAAATTCTGGAACTTAATTTTTTCTACCAAGGAGGAATCTTCGATGGCATTCAGGAATTCATCTAGCGCCCCGTTAAATACAATCCCATCTCGAAAATAAACTGATGGACTTAGAGCATAAAGAGGTTTAAGAAATTCAATTGCTTTAATGCCTACAGTACTGTTAACAGTAATAACTGCTTTTGAGTTTTTTACTAGTAAGTCAGTATCACCACTATTCAAATAAAAAACTCTATTGCGTAGATTTTCTGTGTCAGTTAAATTTTTTATGAATCCTTGCGCGTCATTTCCGCCTATTCCATGAGGATGTTGTTTGAAAACCAATAAGAGATTTGCATCTCCAAATTCAGAAAAGTTTTTAATAATTTTTTCAATGAATTCATTCATCGAATTAAATTTTGAGTACAGTTTGATCTGAGCATCGCCCTCAAATTGAAGTGGAACGAAAAGGTAAGGTTTTTTGTTCTGAATTAATTTATTTTGTTCTTCAAGATCTTTTCCTTGAGAAATAATTTTTCTAAATGCCGCCTTAGCCCAATACATCGAATAGAACAATAATGATCGCGATCTATGGTGCTGGTAATTCGGAAATTTCCTATCCATTAAAAATATAAAAATGTAATGAGTAACCGAAAAGTAGATCGATTTTAGAAATTGGTTTCTACTAGCAGTAGCAGCGAGTAGAGATCGGTTATCAACTATTTCGTACTGTTCTAAAGTACTCGATTTAGCGTTAACTCCATTCAATTCCAATGTAATAAATCCTGGGCGAAAATAGCCTTCTTCAAAAACTACAAGCGCAATTCCTAACGAATTTGCCACTTGAATAGCTACTTTGTGATAGTGACGCGACTGCCCAAAAACGACTATGACATCAACATTCAGTTTGTGACATTGCTTTTTTAAAAAAACCGCCCATTCTTCGTTTTGACTTGTAAATTCAATGGGTTTTATTTTTTTACAATCACGCCAATCACCTCCGGAAAATACAACTCGATTTACATGAATATTTCGCTTTAATAACCAACACGTCAGATCATCATAAAAGGGGCCTACTGGTCCTTGCAGCAAAAGAACTGAATTGGCATTTTTAAGGCAAGTTAAAGCAGGGTTTTCAATAACCAATTTACGTTTGATTTCTTCAATCTTCATTTTTATGTCTTTTTTTGATGTGAAGGAGAATTTAAGTTACTCGAAGACGTTGAAAAATGTTGGTTTTTAGGGTTTTTGAATTTTTGATTCGAATTTGCTACTTGCCAAAAAAATTTGATTTTTTTATTGAGTCAAGTAAGGAAACAAATGCGTCAATTTGTTCGGGTGTAATTTGATTTTCTCCTTCAATATTTAAGTACTGAAGATGCGATGGTATTTTTTCGGGGTCGTTCACTATTTCATTAGGAAATATTTTTGAAATATCTAATTTCAACCATATGATGAGATGTAAAAAATATGCAAGGTCTGGGAAAGTTTCGCCTTTGAACCACTTCCTCACCGCCTCCCTACTTACCTTCAACTTGTATTTAGAACTTAATAAAAAGTCTCTCGCAAACTGCTCGTTCGATGGAATAGTTTTGAAATGGCTACCGCAGCACCGTATGAGCTCTTGGGCAAAACGATGTTTAACGAGTTCTATGTTTCTGGTCATTTTGAGATAAATGTTAGTTATCAAGTTGGCAATAAAGAATTGCAATCAGTCGATATTTGCAATTTGGTGTTGCTTTTTAATTAATCAAAAGTTGTTACAAAAAAACAAATAATGTTTAAGTTGATATAGTTTTAAAGATTTTTTACAGTTTGCGATTTCTCAGGCTCAGGAACTGATCTCTTTAATAAAATTATTTTTTATTCATTCGAATTTTTGTAAATTCGTTGCGAACTCATTTGCGCTATGCCTGTCGTGACCGCGATTACGGTTCAAAAAAGCACTATGTTTTCTGCCTAAAAACTACGCTTTTGACCCGATAACGCACTTTTCGTCTGACTTATGGTCTTGAAAGGGTGCTGGGCACGTGAGTGAAATACCAGTTCTTCCTTGTCTCTTTCGTCATAGCCATTGGTCATGTGCTCGATTGGGGTCACAGGTTTTTGGATGGCGGTTGGTGGCTGCGGGTAGATTCTTTGCTGGGGGTTGGGTTTCATCAGCTCCTTGTGAAGATGCTGGGCCAGTTGTTGATGTTGCTGGGTCTGCTGTTTTGTAGCTTGGGTTGGAGTCACTTGCTGGGGGTTGGGCTTGGGTAGAGGTTTTGGAGCTGGGGCCATTGGCGCACGCTTTGGCTTAACCGCCTTGGCCTTTGATTTGGCTGAAGCTTTATGTGAAGTTTTAGTGATGGGTCTGGCAACAGGCTTTGCTGGGCTAGCCACCCTACCCTTCGGGGTTGATGATTGAGGCACCTGGGTGCTGTCAGGCTGTGGGACTGGCTGAGCAAATGCTGCCCACATCTTGTCAGATATCAGCTTCCAAAGTGCCAGTTGGTCCTCAGGGTTGGCGATTTCCATAAATCTCATATTTGGTCTCCTTTTCCTACATTTATTTATCCGTTGCCATAAATAAATGCATGCGAATATTTGAGCTTGCCAAACCAAAATCACCAGAGCAACTGAGACTCGATCAATTGAAAGCCTCAAGCAACCGTGCCAATGATGCGTTAAAAACTGAACGCGAAAGACAAAAAGCACAACGGGCACAGAAGGCGCTACAGCAACTCCGCAAACCTAAATCGAACACAATCAAACCAATTCAGCCAATCAAATCCAGATAGCCAAAAGAAAGCCGACGCTAAGGTCGGCTTGTTGAACATCAATGTGTTTAATTGGCTTTAGCTGGAAGCTTCAGGGTTGTA
>Ga0214921_10003077_pt1 | contig 26169 bp, 36 predicted proteins | sample LL1505_MetaG_FD_177992 | JGI IMG/M metagenome (GOLD analysis project Ga0214921, IMG submission 177992) | Freshwater microbial communities from Lake Lanier, Atlanta, Georgia, United States - LL-1505 | ecosystem: Environmental > Aquatic > Freshwater > Lake | place: USA: Georgia | collected... | reverse complement strand
GAGGGCATTGTAATTTTTCTATTCCTCATGTTGATTATCTGGGTATTTGCTTGACCTGAATCTTGTTGCTTGAATCTTTGATGAGGATCTTTGGCGTATCGGTCAGTGCAGCCTTTATGCCTGGTCCCTGTATTGATTCAATCAGTGCATTCCTGAATGAGTGATTGACCAGTGTGGCGGTTGCGATTGCCAGAAAAGCAATCATGGCTGCATAGCGTAAAAAAGGCCTTAGCCAATTGAGCGCCCGGGGGGTAAGGTTGTTTTCAGCCGTAGATAGTTTCGTCGAAATTGCTTCCCAGCTTTCAGTGGGTGGGGGAACAACATGGTTGTACAAGGAGTTCCCATCCTGGTGGAGTGTTTTTTCAATTTCATTCCATGATGGTAGGGGAGGAGCCGCCTCGTATTCTGCTAGTTTTTTTGTCCATTCCATGGCTTATACCTTGTCTTGATTTCTGTTGCCAATTTTCTCCTGCAGCCAGGCCTTTGCTCTTGCATATTGAGATTTGCTTGTTCCTTCACTGATCTTCATCATCGTTGCAATCTCTTTGTGTGAATAGCCTTCTACCGCAAAAAGATTGAATACGGTCCTGTAACCATTGGGGAGTTCGCTGATCAGCCTGATGATATCTTCTGCCTCCAATTCATCCAAAGCGGAAATGTCCTGATTCGGAATATTCTCTTCCTGGTTTTCACTGATGGCATACAGTTGATTTTTTTTCCTGTAAAGCTCTATGGCTGTATTGACAAAAATCCTCCTCATCCAGCCCTCAAAAGATCCCATGGCTTTGAATTTGCTGAGATTGATGAACACCTTTACAAATCCATCCTGCAGTATATCTTTTGCGTCCTCACTATTGGCTGCATACCTCAGACAAATTCCATACATTTTCGGTGCGTATTTGTCATACAGGTTTTTTTGCATGACGGGGTTGCCGAGTATACAGCCTTCTATCAAGTCGTGATCATTGGGCAAATGGTTGCTTGACATGATTCAATTGTTTTCTTTGGAGCCTAAAAATACCGTCATTTTCTCAATGGCCTTTTTTCGGTGGCTGATGGCAGATTTTACCTCAATACCCAGTTCTGCAAAAGTTTTGTCATATTGGGCTGGCATGAAAACGGGGTCATACCCGAAGCCGGCTGAGCCAGAGGCCTTGTCAGCAATGGTACCCTCACATTTCCCTTCGAAAATGTATTCCTGACCATTCAGGATTAGTGAAATCACTGTCCTGAAACGGGCTGCCCTGTTGGGAATTCCTTTCATTGCCGAAAGCAGTTTCTTCAGGTTGTCATCTGCATTGGCCTGCTCACCTGCATAACGTGCAGACTTAACGCCAGGCGCGCCATTCAATGCCTCCACTTCCAATCCCGTGTCTTCGGAAAAACAATCCATTCCGGTGAGCTGGTGTATAACCGACGATTTTTCTCTGGCATTTTCAGTGAGGGTCTCATGTGGTTCTGGAATATCTATCTCAATTCCAGCTTCTTGTAGGGTGATGATCTCGAATTGCGCGCCCAATACCGCCCTTATTTCTTCGGCTTTGTGTTTGTTGTTGGAGGCAAAAATGATTTTTCTCATGAGGGGAAAAGTTGTTTAAGGCATTGCCAGAGTTGCATTTTCAATGCTTTGTCAACTTCAATGACATCCAATTTTGGCGCAGCAAGGTAGCGTACTTGCTGAAAGGATTGTACCTGAAAATGAGGGAAATTGATGGGCAGCCCAATCGCTGCAGGGTCAATGCCAAAAAGAATCAATTGTTTTTGCTTGAACTGGCTGAAAGTAGCTTGGTAGTCTGGTAAGTCAGCCGGATTGTTGGTGATGATGGCATAGTCCTCTTGTTCCAGTTTGCAGGCTTTCATGATGTTGTTCAAGAAGTCCAGCTGTTGAGCGGGCAGCTTCTTTCCGTCTGCTGGGGCAACTACGACAGTATCGACAGGGCTTCCCGCCAATTTTTCAGCTGTTTTTGCTGGTGTTTTGTTTGAAGCCGTATCAGGATTTTCCAAGTCTACCAGGCAGTTGCTGAAGAGGTCAGAAAGAACGGAAACAGGCAATTTGATGGTTTCTTGTTGGTCCATATTCAGGCTTTCCTTTGTACTTGCAGATTGATTTAGTTACTTTGTATAAATTTAGGATATGCAGACAATGGGAGACATAAAGGTAACAAAAGCCACGACATCAAAAAGGGCATCGGTGGATTTCAAGGACCTGTCATTTGGCAAACATTTCACCGACCATATGTTGGTGGCTGAATACAGCAATGGAAGTTGGCAAACTCCAGAAATTGTCCCCTATGGACCTATCAGTTTTGATCCGTCTCTGGCAACAATTCATTATGGCCAATCCATTTTTGAGGGTATCAAGGCCTATCGTTTGAAAACTGGAGTAGAAGCCATTTTTAGACCATATGATAATTTCAAAAGGTTCAACAGGTCAGCTTCCCGTATGGAGATGCCTTCAGTTCCTGAAGAAATTTTCATTGGTGGAATGAAACAGTTGCTTCAAGTGGATGCCGCATGGATTCCTGAAGAATATGACCACTCCCTTTATATCAGGCCTTTCATGTTTGCAACAGATGAGGTTATAGGGGTCAGTCCATCAACTACCTATAAATTCATGATTATATTGAGTCCTGTGGGGCCATATTATGCCTCCCCCATGAAAATATATGTGGAGGAATTTTATGTTCGGGCCGTGCCCGGGGGTGTCGGGTACGCCAAAACATCTGGAAACTATGCTGCATCTTTGCACCCTGCCGCAGTTGCCAAGAAGCGTGGGTATGATCAAATTCTCTGGACTGACGCGCATGAGCACAAATACGTACAGGAATGTGGTACCATGAACGTATTTTTTGTTATTGGTGACAAGTTTATCACCCCAGGCCTGGAAACAGGCACCATTCTTGAAGGGGTGACCAGGGACAGTGTAATTGCAGTGGCAAAAGACTTGGGGAAGGCTGTTGAGGAGCGGGAGATTTCGGTGGATGAGCTGGTTGATGCTTACAAAGCCGGATTGCTTACAGAGGCATTTGGCGCGGGTACAGCGGCAACCATTGCCAAAATTGCTGAATTGCGGTACAAAGATTTTGTCATGGAATTCGACCCGGCCAAAATGCCGTTGGCCGACGAAATCAAGTCAATTTTGACAGCAATTCGCGATGGGATTGCCCCAGATCCAAGGGGATGGATGCTTACAATTCAAGGATAGTCGAGGTTTATATAAAAAATTAGGATTGGCGTTTGGTTTTTGGAAATTAATTCATACTTTTGCCGTCCCGTTAAAAAAAGGGTAGAATGCCTACAATTCAACAGCTCGTAAGAAAAGGAAGAGAGATCATCAAGGCCAAGAGCAAGTCCAGGGCCCTGGATGCTTGTCCGCAGCGTCGCGGAGTATGTACACGTGTATATACCACCACTCCAAAGAAACCAAACTCAGCCTTGAGAAAGGTTGCGAAAGTTCGTTTGACCAACAAAATCGAGGTTATCGCATACATCCCAGGTGAAGGTCACAATCTTCAGGAACACTCCATCGTTCTGATCAGGGGTGGTCGTGTAAAGGATCTTCCAGGTGTACGTTACCACATCGTGAGGGGTAGTTTGGATACTGCCGGTGTAAAAGACCGCAAGAAGAGCCGTTCCAAGTATGGTACCAAGCGTGTAAAAGCAAAAAAATAACATCAAAACATCGAAATCTATATAGATGAGGAAGTCCAGAGCCAAAAAATTACCCCTTGCACCAGACCCTAAGTTCAATGACACTTTGGTCACCCGTTTCATCAACAACGTGATGTGGCAAGGAAAGAAAGATGCATCTTTGATCATTTTCTACGATGCCATTGACAAGGTTGCCAAAATGACCGGTGAAGATGGATACGAGGTATGGAGAAAAGCATTGAGCAATGTTACTCCTGCTGTTGAAGTAAGAAGCCGCCGTATTGGGGGTGCTACTTTTCAGATTCCATCTGAAGTGCGTGCAGACAGGAAAATCTCTCTGAGCATAAAGTGGATGGTTCGTTTCGCAAGAGAGCGCAACGGCCGCAGCATGGCAGATAAACTCGCCAATGAGATTGTTGCTGCCAGCAAAGGGGAGGGTGGAGCATACAAAAAGAAAGAAGATACACACCGTATGGCCGAGGCAAACAAAGCCTTTGCTCACTTCCGTGTTTAATCTGAACTTCGTTTCAATACAAAGGGCTACCTGTTGGTAGCCCTTTTTTATTTCGGTTTCTGCACTGCATTTCCTAACTTTGCACCCGCAAAAGCAGGTTTCCTTCATGGGAAGCAATCGATTGCCCAAAAACAAAACTTTTTAAACAATAAGTACAGTCATGGCAGACTTAAAATTTCAACGGAACTTCGGAATTGCTGCGCACATTGATGCCGGTAAAACCACAACAACAGAGCGTATCCTTCGCTACACAGGAATGATCCACAAGATTGGTGAGGTGCACGATGGTGCTGCTACCACTGACTGGATGGAGCAGGAAAAAGAGCGTGGAATCACCATTACTTCTGCAGCTGTGAGCTGTCAATGGAATTTCCCAACAGTACTGGGAAAGGCAACGCCCGATACACAAAAGTATTATTTCAACATTATTGATACCCCGGGCCACGTTGACTTTACGGTTGAGGTAGAACGTTCCATGCGCGTATTGGATGGGCTGATTGCTTTGTTCTCCGCTGTAGATGGCGTTGAACCACAGTCCGAAACCGTTTGGCGCCAGGCCAACCGCTACAAGGTTCCCCGTATCGGTTTTGTAAACAAAATGGACCGTAGCGGTGCAGATTTCCTCATGGTGGTTCGCCAGGTGAAAGAAATGCTGGGTGCTAAAGCAGTGCCTTTGCAGCTTCCGATTGGCGCTGAAGACAATTTTACCGGTGTGGTAGACTTGATCAAGATGAAGGGTATCATTTGGCACATGGAAACAGAGGGGATGACATTTGATGAGATTCCAGTTCCTGCTGACATGGTTGAAGAAGCCAACGAATGGAGGCAGAACCTCATTGAAGCAGTTGCAGAATATGACGACAAGTTATTGGAGAAATTCTTTGATGATCCAACTACGATTTCAGAAGATGAGGTGCACGAGGCCATCCGTAAGGCGGCGATCGACCTCAGCATTGTTCCAATGATGTGCGGTTCATCTTTCAAAAACAAGGGTGTACAAACAGCACTGGATGCAGTTTGCCGCTACCTGCCTTCACCTGTAGACATTGATGCTGTAGAAGGCATCAACCCGGACACTGGAGAAACTGTTTCCCGTAAGCCTCAGGCCTCTGAGCCTTTTGCAGCCCTTGCATTCAAAATCATGACCGATCCTTTTGTTGGAAGGCTGGCCTTCTTCAGGGTATATTCTGGTCATCTTGATGCTGGTTCATATGTGCTGAATGTGAGAAGTGGTAAGAAGGAGCGCATCAGCCGTATCATGAAAATGTTTGCCAACAAGCAAAATCCGATCGATTTCATTGAAGCCGGAGACATTGGAGCAGCCGTAGGGTTCAAGGAAATCAAAACGGGTGATACCCTGTGTGATGAAGATCATCCAATTGTTTTGGAGAACATGTTCATTCCAGAACCGGTTATCTCTGTAGCTGTTGAACCCAAGGCGCAAGCGGATGTTGATAAAATGGGCATGGCGATTGCTAAGCTGGTGGAGGAAGACCCCACCTTGCGGGTAAGAACCGATGAGGAAACAGGACAAACCATCCTCAGTGGTATGGGTGAACTCCACCTTGAGATCATTGTTGACCGTATGCGCAGGGAATTCAAAGTGGAAGTCAACCAGGGTGCACCACAGGTGGCTTACAAAGAAGCATTCCATGCTACTGTTCAGCACCGTGAGACCTTGAAAAAACAAACAGGTGGTCGTGGTAAGTTTGCCGATATTGTATTTGAATTCGGCCCTGCTGACGCAGAATGGCTTACTGAGAATCCTGGAAAATCAATGCAATTTGTCAATGATATCTTTGGAGGATCCATTCCAAGAGAGTTTATTCCTGCCATCCAGAAAGGTTTTGAGCAATCCATGACCACTGGTGTATTGGCCAACTACCCTGTAGAAAGCATGAAAGTCAGGATTTTTGACGGAAGCTTCCACCAGGTTGACTCTGATTCAATGTCCTTTGAACTTTGTGCCAAAGGTGGTTTCCGTGAGGCAGCCCGCAAGGCCAAACCGGTTCTGCTTGAGCCTATCATGAAAATTGAGGTAATCACCCCAGAACAATACATGGGAGACGTTACAGGAGATTTGAACAGGAGAAGGGGTATGCTTGAAGGGATGGACAGCAGGGCAGGAGCCCAGGTCATCAAGGCCAAGGTACCTTTGAGCGAAATGTTCGGGTATGTTACCCAGCTTCGTTCGCTTTCCTCTGGTCGTGCATCCTCTACCATGGAGTTCTCGCACTATAACCCTGCTCCCAACAATATCGCCGAAGAGGTGATTGCCAGGGTAAAAGGCAAGGCCAAAGAATAAATGCAATTACCTGTTAATCAGTATATTAGGCCCCGGTTTTGTCCGGGGCCTATTTATTTTTGAAAATAGGTGGATTTCCATGGAAAAATCAGGCATTTTGTTTTGTAAGTTTAAAACAAATACATACTTTTGCATCCCATTTAAAAAATGGTCATTTAACTATGTCACAGCGAATCAGAATAAAATTACAGTCCTACGACCATAATCTGGTTGACAAATCAGCGGAGAAGATTGTGAAAACCGTACGCAGTACCGGAGCAGTAATTACTGGTCCAATTCCATTGCCTACTCAAAAAAGGATTTTCACTGTGTTGAAATCACCACACGTTAACAAGAAGGCGCGTGAGCAGTTCCAACTGTGCACACACAAGCGTTTGCTTGATATTTACACTTCATCTTCACGTACAGTGGATGCATTGAGCAAGCTCGATCTTCCAAGTGGTGTAGATGTGGAAATCAAGGCCTGATGAGGCCAGGTGCTCCTCAAAGCAGCACCGCAGTTCTTTATTCTTCATCTCCCAATTGATTGCCGTTGGCATGAGAAAAAGGAGCGCTGAAAATCAATTTTGTCTCTCTAAAGAGAGTTGAAATATAAACAGGCCCTTCGAGGTTTGTTTACTGTCGGTACTTCCCTCCTGAATATTTGGGGAAAAGGAAAAGGTCGATGGCAAACTGGGATTGAAGCGAGGTTTCCCCTCACTGTCCATTTAACCGAAAAGGGTATAAACAAAGTACAATGAAAGGAATTATCGGAAAAAAAATCGGGATGACCAGTATCTTCGGTCCCGACGGGAAGCAGATCTCCTGCACCGTCATCGAAGCTGGTCCATGTGTTGTGACACAGGTCAAGTCAAAGGACAGCGACGGTTATACCGCCCTCCAGCTCTCTTACGGTGAAAAATCTGAGAAAAGAGCTATTGCTTCAGAAAAAGGTCATTTTGCAAAGGCCTCTTCCACTCCAAAAAGTTTTGTAAAAGAATTCAGGGATTACAGCCTTGAAAAGGCCCTCGGTGAATCCATCACATGTGAAATTTTTGCAGAAGGCGAAAAGGTTGATGTGGTTGGTACTACCAAGGGTAAAGGTTTTCAGGGTGTTGTAAAGCGCCATGGTTTCAGTGGTGTTGGTCAACAATCCCATGGTCAGCATGACCGTCAACGTGCTCCTGGTTCCATCGGTAACTCCTCCGATGCATCAAGGGTATTCAAGGGAATGCGCATGGCCGGCCGCATGGGTGGCGATCGTGTGAAGGTAAAGGGCCTGAAGGTCGTAAAGATCTTTGCTGAAAAGAATTATGTTCTTATCAGTGGTTCAATACCAGGACACAACGGCTCCATTGTTTATATTCAGAACTAATTCAACGCAGCGATCATGCAAGTAGACGTATTATCAATATCAGGAAGCAAGACCGGCAGGACAGTGGATCTGCCGGAAGATATATTTGGTGCAGAACCAAACAACCATGTGATATATCTTGCCGTTAAGCAGTATTTGGCTGCCCAGCGCCAGGGTACACACAAGGTCAAGACCCGTGCCGAAGTGCAAGGTGCCAGCCGCAAGCTGCACAAGCAAAAAGGTACTGGTGGTGCCCGTAAAGGTAATATCCGCAACCCTTTGTACAAAGGTGGTGGTACCATCTTCGGACCCAAGCCACACAGCTATGACATCAAACTTAACCGCAGGGTTAAGGATTTGGCCAAGATTAGCGCACTCAGCCATAAAAGCAAAGCCAACGCAATCCTTGTTGTTGAAGACCTCCAGTTGGATGCTCCAAAAACAAGTGCATTTGCAAGCATGCTGAAAGGCTTGAATGTAAGCAACAAGAAATCATTGTATGTAATGCCTGATCTGATTGAAAATGTATTTGTAAGTGCAAGGAACATTCCTTCTGTCCTTACATCAGTTCTTTCTGATATCAATACTTATGATGTGATGAATGCCGATGTACTCGTTTTGTCTGAATCTGCAGCAAAATTGTTTGTAGAGATGGAAGAGGGTGCTGAAGCTTAATTGATTTATTAAAAATTTAAACAAGAGATATGAAACTTGCTGATGTTCTGGTAAAGCCCATTCTTTCTGAGAAGGCAAACCAGCTTTCAGAAAAAAATCGCGTTTATTCTTTCAAAGTTGCCAGATTTGCCAACAAATTGGAGATTAAGAAAGCGGTTGAAGATTTCTATGGTGTGACAGTTGAAGATGTAAGGACAGCAGTTGCTCCTGCAAAGAGCAAAAGCCGTTTTACAAAGGCAGGTGTAATCAGCGGTAGGAAGCCTTCTTTCAAGAAAGCTTATGTAACTGTTGGAGAAGGTGAAACCATTGACCTGTACGCAAACATTTAATTGAAAAGAAGCCCTAAAGGCAAAAAAATAAAAACATGCCATTAAAGAAGTACAAACCCATTACAGCGGGAACCAGGTGGAGGATAGGCAATGCTTATGCTGAAATTACCACATCAACTCCTGAGAAATCTCTTCTTGAGACAGTAAAGAAGACCGGTGGTAGAAATGCCCAGGGACATCGTTCCATGCGTTATATCGGAGGCGGCAACAAAAAAATGTACCGCATTATCGACTTCAAGCGCAACAAGCATGAGGTTCCAGCCAAGGTAGCTTCTATCGAATATGATCCAAACAGGACTGCTTTCATTGCATTGCTCAACTATGCAGATGGAGAAAAGCGTTATATGCTCGCCCCTCAAGGTTTGGAAGTTGGAATGACGGTCATCAGTGGTAACGCAGTTCCTCCTGAAGTTGGGAATGCTTTGATGATGAAAAACATGCCATTGGGTACGAATATCCACAACATTGAAATGCAGCCTGGTCAGGGCGGAAAGATTGCCCGCAGTGCCGGTACTTCAGCACAATTGACCAACAAGGAAGAAAAATACGCAGTATTGAAAATGCCTTCAGGCGAATTGAGAAAAGTATTGATCAATTGTTTTGCGACTGTTGGTGTACTATCCAATTCTGATCATAGCCTTGAAAGCATGGGTAAGGCGGGAAGAAACCGTTGGAAAGGTATTCGTCCACGTACCCGTGGTGTTGCCATGAACCCTGTTGATCATCCGATGGGTGGTGGTGAAGGTCGTTCTTCTGGCGGTCATCCACGCAGCCGCACTGGTAAATACGCCAAAGGTGAAAAAACCAGGACACGTGGAAAGGGTAGCGATAAGCTGATCCTTCAACGCAAGAACGGGAAAAAGCTCGCTAAATAATCACAAGAAAAGAACACATAACAAGAAACCAATATTATGGCTCGTTCAATAAGAAAAGGTCCGTATGTAGCGGCCAAGCTAGAGAAGAAGGTTGAAGCGATGAATGACGGAAAATCCAAAAGGGCAGTGGTAAAAACATGGAGCCGCAGAAGCACCATTACTCCTGATTTTGTTGGACATACTTTCGCTGTTCACAACGGAAACAAATTCATACCTGTATATGTCACTGAATTCATGGTAGGGCACAAGCTCGGGGAATTTTCTCCCACCAGAAACTTCAGAGGCCACTCAAGCAAGAAAGTTTAAAAAACCGTTGTCGGACTGATATCCCCGGTAACAGAAAAAATACATTATGGAAGCAATAGCAAAATTGAGAAATCATCCCACATCCCCCCGAAAGATGCGTCTTTTGGCGGACCATATCCGTGGCATGAAAGTAGAACAAGCAGTAGCCATCCTTGATCATCATCCTCAGCACAGTGCAACACCCCTTCGCAAGTTGGTGATGTCTGCAGTGAGCAACTGGAAACAGAAAAATGAAGGTGGTAATGTTGAGGCATTGGTTGTGAAAACCATCTTTGTTGATGGGGCACGCAGCATCAAAAGAATGCTTCCGGCACCTCAGGGTAGGGCTTATCGTATGCGCAAACGCAGCAATCACGTTACTGTAATTGTTGACGTAAAAAATTAAGAACTTTCAAACTGAATCATAATGGGTCAAAAAACGAATCCAATTGGCAATAGGTTAGGCATCATCCGCGGATGGGAGAGTAACTGGTACGGAAGCAAGAAAGATTATGCTCAGAAGCTGATCGAAGACACCAGGATCCGTGGTTATCTCAACGCCCGTATCAACAAGGGTGGAATTGCAAAAATTGTTATTGAGCGAACCCTCAATAAGCTTATCATCACCATCCACACCTCCAAGCCAGGTATCATCATTGGTAAAGGTGGTGGCGAAGTTGACAGGATCAAGGAAGAGTTGAAAAAACTCACCGGGAAAGAAGATGTTCAAATCAACATTTTGGAAATCCGCAGGCCAGAATTGGATGCCCAGATTGTTGGCGAAACCATTGCCAAGCAAATTGAGAACCGTATCAATTTCAAGCGTGCCATCAAAATGGCAATTGCTTCAACCATGCGTCTAGGAGCTGAAGGAATCAAAGTCAAAGCGAGCGGTCGTTTGGGTGGTGCAGAAATAGCCCGTTCAGAAGAAATCAAGCAGGGAAGGGTTCCTCTCCATACGTTCAGGATGGATATAGACTATGCTTCAGTTTTTGCTCAAACTGTTTACGGCAAAATCGGCCTGAAAGTTTGGATATGTAAAGGTGAAGTATTGGCCAAGCGTGATTTGAATCCAAACTTTGTGGGTGGTACAAAATCTGATGGTCCAGAAAGAAGAGATGCTCGTCCGGCGGGTGGTCGTGATGACAGACGCGGTGGCGGAGGTGGTCGTGATGACAGACGCGGAGGTGGCGGAAGAGACCGCAGAGGATAATAATTTTTAAAAGGGTATTCAATAAAAATACTTCAACATGTTACAACCAAAAAGAACGAAACACAGGAAGGCGCAGAAAGGAAGAATCAGGGTAGTTGCCAAAAGAGGTACAACTCTTGCATTCGGATCATTTGGACTGAAGGCGATGGAACCTGTATGGATGACAAACAGGCAAATTGAAGCAGCACGCCAGGCAATGACCCGTGCCATGAAAAGAGAAGGAAACGTTTGGATCAGGATTTTCCCTGACAAGCCAATCACACGGAAACCACAAGAGGTCAGGATGGGTAAAGGTAAAGGTAATCCAGAATTTTGGGCAGCCGTTGTTGAGCCAGGCAGGATACTTTTCGAAGTTGAGGGAGTAACCATGCAAGTGGCCCAGGAAGCCATGCACCTGGCAGCAGCAAAACTGCCTATCAAAACAAAATTTATTGTTCGCAGGGATTTTGCGGCATAAGGATTAAGAAAGTTAAATAACTTAAACATGTCAAAGAAGATTGATTTTTTGAAAAGCCTCACTGGACTGAGTGAATCAGACATCAAGGCTAAAATAACTGAAGATGAGTTGCGTTTGAAAAAAATGCAGTTTGCTCATGCCATAACGCCTCTTGAAAATCCTATGAGTATCAGGGCACTGAGAAAGGATATAGCGAGGCTAAAATCTGAAATGAAAAAAAGAGCACTTGCTTAGTCTGGGATAAATTTTAAAAATAAATCCGGACTTGGGCCGGGAGCTAAAATAAAAAGAAATGGTTGAAAGAAAACTTCGCAAAACCAAAACGGGTTCAGTAACCAGTGACAAGATGGACAAAACCATTACTGTTGCTGTTGAAAGAAAAGTAAAGCACCCTATTTATGGAAAATTCGTAAAAAAGACGACCAAGTTCCATGCACATGATGAGACAAACGAAGCAAAACCAGGAGATGTCGTAAGAATCATGGAAACAAGGCCACTCAGCAAGACAAAACGCTGGAGGCTGGTAGAAATAATTGAAAAAGCCAAATAGGTCTTCACGAAAGTCAAAAAGACAAATCGTTTAACCCAACGGCATAAGCCGGATAAAATATAATAAAATGATTCAGCAAGAATCCAGATTGAATGTAGCAGACAACAGCGGTGCCAAAGAAGTACTTTGCATCCGTGTATTGGGTAACAGTGGACAGGATTATGCCAAGATTGGTGACAAAATTGTTGTTACCATCAAGGATGCAATTCCTGCTGGTGGTATCAAAAAAGGTACCGTTGCCAAAGCTGTTATTGTTCGTACCAAAAATAAGCTTCGCAGGAAAGACGGTTCTTACATCCGTTTCGATGATAATGCGGTTGTTATCCTTAATGCTTCAGATGAGCCCAGGGGTACTCGTATCTTCGGACCAGTTGCCCGTGAGCTGAGGGATAAAGGGTATATGAAAATCATTTCACTTGCACCAGAAGTCCTTTAATTGAGTATAAACTGCGTGACCAACGCTTAAAATAAAGAAGATGAGTACTAGATTCAAACCCAAGTTCAATATCAAAAAAGGTGACACCGTTGTGGTGATCTCGGGAGACGACAAGGATCCCAAGAAACCGCGCAAAATTCTTGAAGTATTTCCTGATAAATCACGTGTGCTGGTTGAAGGTGTAAACATTGTTACCCGACACACCAAGCCTTCTGCCCAAAACACCAAAGGTGGATTGGTTAAAAAGGAAGCTTCTGTACACATCAGCAATGTGATGCTCTGGGATGCCAAGAAAGAAGAGGCTACCAAAATAAAAAGAACCAGGGAGAATGGTAAATTAGTAAGAATTTCTAAAAAGTCAGGGGAGGTAATCAAATAATGAGCACATCAACGTATACACCCAGGTTACAGACAAAGTATCACAATGAAGTGATACCAGCGATGATGAAAAAGTTTAGTTATAGTTCAGTAATGCAAGTTCCCAAAATCACCAAAATCTGTTTGAACAGAGGTGTGAATGGTGCTGTTGCTGATAAAAAGCTGATCGATATCGCTATAGATGAGTTGACAACAGTAACTGGCCAAAAAGCGGTTTCCACCAAGTCAAAGAAAGACATCTCTAACTTCAAATTGAGAAAACACATGCCCATTGGAGCACGCGTTACTTTGCGCGGAGTGAAGATGTTTGAATTTCTTGATAGATTGATTTCTGCATCACTTCCACGTGTTCGTGACTTCAAAGGGATTAGTGAAAAAGCTTTTGATGGTCGTGGAAACTATACGCTAGGTGTTACCGAGCAGATCATTTTCCCTGAAATTGATATCGACAAGGTCACCAAGATCACAGGAATGGACATCACTTTCGTAACCACAGCCAAAAACAATGAAGAGGCTTATGAGTTGCTGAAAGAAATGGGAATGCCTTTTAAAAACATGAAAAAGGATTAATTGAAATCTAATTTGGGCGTATGCCCGGGTTCAACACAATAAAGAACATATGGCAAAAGAATCGGTAAAAGCCAGACAACGGAAAAGAGAGAAAATGGTCGAAAAGTTTGCGGAAAAACGTGCGGCCCTCAAGGCAGCAGGTGATTGGCAGGCATTGGATCAGCTTCCAAAGAACTCTTCTAAAGTACGCCTCAAGAACAGGTGCCAGATTACTGGTCGTCCGAAAGGCTACATGAGATTTTTTGGGCTCTCAAGGGTAACCTTCCGCGACATGGCTCTTTCAGGAAAGATTCCTGGAGTTACAAAAGCAAGCTGGTAATCCGAACATAAACAGAACTACTACTCAATAACTTAAACCGAAGGAATCCCATTGTTGGGACTAAGGAGGAACAAAATATGACAACAGATCCAATTGCAGATTTCCTGACAAGGGTCAGAAATGCACAGATGGCGGGGCACAGAATCGTTGAGATTCCAGCTTCAAATCTAAAAAAGCGTATCACTGAGATACTCTACAATCAAGGGTATATCCTCAAGTACAAATTTGAGGATGATTCCAAACAAGGTGTAATTAAAATCGCCTTGAAATATGATGCAATCAGCAAAGAGCCTGCGATCAAAACCTTGGAGCGTGTTTCACGTCCCGGTTTGAGGCAATACGCCAAGCCGGTTGAATTCAAGAGGGTGAAGAACGGATTGGGTGTTGCCATCCTTTCTACTTCAAAAGGAGTAATGACAGACAAAGATGCCAAATCACAAAATGTGGGTGGTGAAGTACTTTGTTATATATATTAATTAAAATCTTTCCTTGTCGGGAAGTTTGGATTGCGCACTAAGTTTTCTATACGGAACTGAAACCATCCAGGCAATACCACAAGGATTTAAAACAGAATACTATGTCTCGTATAGGTAAAAAGCTTATTGAACTTCCTGCTGGTGTAACGCTTTCCGTTGGAACAGACAATGTGGTAACAGTCAAAGGGCCTAAAGGTCAACTCACACAGGACATCGATCGTGATATCTCGGTTGAGATCAATGGTAATACCGTTGAGTTGAAGCGTCCAACAGATCAAATCAGGCATCGCGCCCTGCATGGTCTTTCAAGGGCTTTGGTCAATAACCTCGTTGTAGGTGTCACTACTGGTTTCAAAAAAGAACTTGAACTGGTGGGTGTTGGTTATAAGGCATCCAGCCAAGCCAATATCCTTGACCTTTCTCTTGGTTATTCTCACAACATCATTTTTGAGATCCCAAGCGAATTAAAAGTAACAACAACCCAGGAAAAAGGAGACAATCCCCGTATATTCCTTGAAGGTTCCGACAAACAGTTGCTTGGCCAAGTTGCAGCCAAAATCAGGGGTCTGAGAAAACCTGAACCATACAAAGGAAAAGGTGTGAAATACAAGGGTGAATACATCCGTCGTAAGGCAGGTAAAGCAGCTGGTAAATAATAATCGTTAACTATCCTGGCAGCATCAGGACAAACCATAAAAGATGAACGTAAAATCATTAAGAAGACAAAGGATCAAGTATACGATCCGCAAGAAGATCTCAGGGACAGCAGCAATGCCAAGATTGAGTGTCTTCAGAAGCAACACCGAAATCTATGCGCAATTGATTGATGATGTAAATGGAGTTACCCTTGCATCAGCTTCTTCTCGTGAGAAAGATATTAAAGCACAGAAGGTAACCAAGACTGAAAAAAGCAAAATGGTTGGAGAAGCCATTGCCAAAAAAGCAATTGCTGTAGGTCTTGCTGGTTGTGTTTTCGATCGCGGTGGTTTTCTCTATCACGGTAGGGTTAAAGCAGTTGCAGAAGGTGCACGTGAAGGTGGCCTGAAGTTCTAATCATAATTTTGTTCAAATCAATATTTCAATAGATGTCAAAAGTAAATTACAGCAGAGTCAAAGCCGGAGACCTTGAGTTGAAGGAGAAAGTTGTAGCCATCAACCGCGTTGTAAAAACAACAAAGGGTGGAAGAGCGTTCAGTTTCTCGGCACTCGTAGTTGTTGGTAACGAACAGGGTGTTGTTGGTCACGGTCTTGGTAAAGCCAAGGAAGTCCAGGAAGCAATCACCAAAGGAATAGAAGACGCAAAGAAAAACCTTATAAAAGTTCCTGTAATGAAAGGAACCATTCCCCACGATCAACTTGCAAAAGAGGGCGCGGCAAAGGTTTTGATAAAACCTGCTGCCCATGGTACTGGTGTTATCGCAGGTGGAAGCATGCGTGCTGTGCTGGAGAGTGTCGGAATTACTGACGTTCTTGCAAAATCACTTGGTTCTGCCAATCCACACAATGTGGTTAAAGCTACTTTCAAAGCCTTGGGTATGTTGCGTGAACCTATTCATGTTTCCAAAACCAGAACCATTGCCCTCAAAAGGGTTTTTAACGGATAATTTTTCCCTTAATACATTCGATAACGCAACAATACCCCTGGGGGTTAAATATGAAGAAGCTGAAAATAACTAAAGTAAAAAGTGTCATCGACCGTCCTGAGCGTCAAAAGCGTACCATGGAAGCGCTTGGACTTCGCAAGGTCAATGCATCTGTTGAGCTGGAAGCAACTCCACAGATTCTTGGTATGGTCAGGAAAGTGAACCATCTTGTAAAGGTTGAGGAAATCTAGACGGTTATCCTCTGGATAATATATATTATTTTTAATACGAGTGGTCTTTAACGGACTGCGTTGAGTAAAACAGGTATCATGAAATTACATACTTTAAGGCCCGCAAAAGGAGCTACAAAAAAAGAAAAAAGAATTGGCCGTGGTGAAGCATCAGGACATGGCGGAACATCTACCAAAGGTAACAAGGGTGCACAAAGCCGTGCAGGATACAAATCAAAAAGGGGGCATGAAGGTGGTCAGATGCCAATTCAGCGTCGTATTCCAAAAATTGGTTTCAAAAACAACGATAGGGTAGAATTCAAAGTATTCAACCTCGGACAAATTGAAACCTTGATTGAAAAATATTCACTTGCTTCTTTCAGCATGGAGAATCTCTACGTCAATGGACTCATTAGCCGTACCGACAAGGTAAAAATTCTCGGAAACGGAGCCATTGCTACAAAAATTGATTTCAAGGTGAATGCAATCAGTGAAAAAGCCAAGTCTGTTATTGAAGCAGCGGGCGGTTCTGTTGAAATCATCAAATAATTTCCGATATTCAGTGGCCAAAGCCATTCATATATAAAGGACAAAATATTTCCCAGTGAAGAAATTCATTCAAACATTCAAGAATATCTGGAGCATTGATGATCTGCGCAGCAAGATCACAGTGACCATTTTGCTGATCCTTATCTATCGATTCGGTTCTCATGTTGCTTTACCCGGTATTGATCCCAACAAATTGGACCTGCAAAGTGCCAAGAAGGGTTTGCTGGGTTTGTTTGATACATTCGCCGGTGGATCTTTTTCAAGTGCATCAATCTTTGCACTGGGTATTATGCCCTATATCTCTGCTTCCATCTTCATGCAATTGATGACCATTCTTGTTCCTCAGATGCAAAAAGTTCAAAAAGAAGGAGACAGCGGAAGAAAGAAAATCAATCAATGGACCAGGTACCTTACAGCATTGGTTACACTTTTTCAGGCAGCAGCTTATGTTGCATACCTTAAAAATGTAAACCGCGATGCCCTGATTGAAGCCTACCAGCCCTATTTTTGGATTTCAACAATTATTGTACTCACTGCAGGCACTTTGTTTGTGATGTGGCTGGGTGAAAAAATACAGGACAAAGGTCTTGGCAATGGTACATCAATCATCATCATGGTGGGTATCCTAGCACGCCTTCCACAATCTTTTGTTGGAGAGCTGGGTGCAAAACAAACCAGTGGCGGTGGTGGTCTATTGCTTTTCCTGATTGAAATTGCTTTTCTTATCGCCATAATTTTGGGCCTGATTTTGCTTGTACAAGGTGTACGCAAAGTGCCCATCAGTTATGCAAAACAGCTCGTTGGCAGCAAATCTCTTTCTGGAGCCAGACAGTTCCTCCCCCTGAAGGTCAATGCTTCTGGTGTAATGCCCATCATTTTCGCACAAGCCATCATGTTCCTGCCGACTTTGGCCTCTTTCACCAATCTTGAATCAGGAAAGGGTCTTGCCAGGATTTTCAATGATCCCAGCAATATTTGGTACATGTTGATTTACGTGATTATGGTAATTGCGTTTACTTTCCTTTATACTGCCCTTATTTTCAATCCCAAGCAAATGGCCGATAACCTCAAGCAAAACAACGGTTTCATCCCCGGTGTCAAGCCAGGTCAGCCTACTGCAGATTATATCGGACAGGTAATGGACCGCATTACCTTGCCTGGTGCTATCTTTCTTGCACTCATTGGTATTCTGCCGGGTATCGCTCAGCAGTTAGGGGTTACCCAATCTTTCGCATCTTTCTTCGGAGGTACTTCTCTCCTCATCATGGTGGGTGTAATCCTTGATACATTGCAGCAGATAGAGACCCACTTGTTGATGCGTCAATACGATGGGTTGATGTCAGGAGGTAGGATTCAAGGCAGGCAGCCTGCAACCACCAGCGGAATCTGACATGATCAGGATAAAAACAAATCCTGAAGTAGAACTTATCCGAGAAAGTTCTCTTTTGGTAAGCAGTACCTTGGCCGAATTGGCATCTATGCTGAAGCCTGGTATAACAACCCTTTTGCTGGACAAACGAGCGGAGGAATTTATTCTTGATAACAAAGCTGTCCCCTCTTTCAAAAACTATCGCGGTTATCCCTTTGCCACATGTATATCTGTAAATGATGCTGTTGTTCATGGGTTCCCCAACAACAATACCATCAAAGAAGGTGACCTTGTTTCAATTGACGTGGGTGTTTACAAAAATGGTTTTCATGGAGACAGCGCTTATACTTTTGGCATCGCTCCAGTTGCGGAAGCCCATCAACTCCTGATGCAGGTGACCAGGTCTTCCCTTTTTCTGGGTGTTGAAAAAGCCATCGCTGGAAACCGGGTTGGTGATATTTCATTTGCTGTTCAAGATTTCACTGAGCGCCAGCATCACTATGGTGTGGTAAGGGAATTGGTTGGCCATGGATTGGGCAAACAACTTCACGAAGATCCACAAGTACCCAATTATGGCAAAAAAGGTACAGGTCCTAAACTGCGTGAGAACATGGTCATAGCCATTGAGCCCATGATCAATATGGGAACCCGTGACGTAATTTATGATGCTGATGGTTGGACCGTAAGGACCAAGGACGGTAAGTATTCTGCTCACTATGAGCATACCGTATGCATCAAGCGTGGCAGGGTAGACATTCTTTCCAGTTTTGATAAGATTATCCAAAACGAAAATGCCAATCAGGCCCTTTACAGCGGCTATTGACCCTCGTTTCCTCAGTTCTATGTGCTAACTTTATCCCATGCGAACGCTCATCATCTTTTTATGGTCTCCATTTATTGTATTTGCACAATCTGAGCAAGTACTAAAAATAAGGGAATTCAGAAAAGCAAACGAACATGCCTTGTTGGCAACCTATGTTGATTTTCTAAGGATTCCCAATGTTGCAGATGATCTTCCCAACATCAAAAAAAATGCCAATTGGATGTTGGATTACATGAAATCAAAAGGGATTTCCAACGTTCAGCTCCTTCCCCCAAAAACGGCAGATAAACCTCCTGCTGTATATGGTGAAGTGATGGTTCCTGGCGCAAGCCAAACAGTCGTTTTTTATGCCCATTACGACGGACAACCTGTTGATTCAACAAAATGGAGCACAGGTTTACACCCCTTTAAACCCCGTCTTGCGGATGGCTCTCTTGCAAATGGGGCCCAATTGATTGATTGGCCCCAGGCTTCGGTTGCTTTCAATCCGGAATGGAGGATTTACGGAAGGGGGAGCTCCGATGACAAGGCTGGGGTTTATACCATCATCAATGCTTATGCAGCACTTGCTGCTTTGCATATCTCACCAGGCATAAACATCAAATTCTTTTTTGAGGGAGAAGAAGAAGCTGGTTCCACTCATCTCGATGAAATATTTGATCAGCATAAGACACTGCTGAAATCTGATATCTGGGTCATCAGTGATGGCCCAGTGCACCAGTCTGGCAGAAAGCAAGTTGTTTTTGGTGTGCGTGGAGATACCCATGTGGAATTGACTGTTTTTGGTCCAAAACGGCCCTTGCACTCCGGCCATTATGGAAACTGGGCGCCAAACCCGGCCATGGATTTAGCACATTTGCTTGCCAGCATGAAGAACAACAAAGGAGAGGTTACCATCAAAGGATTTTATGATGATGTGCTTCCCTTGAGCGAAGCTGAAAAGAATGCTTTGTCAAAGATTCCACCGGTTGAAGAGCAACTCAAAAAAGAGTTGGGTATTAAAAAAGCTGAAAGAATTGGAACCCTCAACGAAAACCTCAACCGCCCTTCTCTAAACATCAACGGATTCCAAAGTGCCGGGGTAGGCAAACAATCAGCCAATGTGATTCCTACCAAAGCCATTGCTTCCATCGACCTGAGACTTGTTGCAGGCAATGATTGGAAAAGACAACAACAGAAAGTCATTGATCATATCAAAGGGCAGGGCTATTATGTAACAGCTGCTGAGCCGACCAATGAGGAGAGGGCAATGTATGATAAAATATGCATGGTAAAACGTTCAGATGGGTACAACGCCCAAAAGACACCCATGAACAATCCCATGGCGCAGCAGATTGTGGCTGCAGTAACAGCGGCTCTTCCTGAAAAACCAGTGTTGTTGCCAACCCTGGGTGGAAGTTTGCCCCTCTTTATTTTTGAGCAAATGCTCAACACAAAGCCTGTCACTGTTCCTATGGCCAATCATGATAACAACCAGCATGCGGAAAATGAAAACATTCGCATTCAGAACCTCTGGGATGGATTGGAAATATTTGCTTCTATCATGATGATGAAAAGATGAGCCGAAGAAAAAAACTAATCGTCGTTGGTGGTGGGGCTTCCGGTTTTTTTTGTGCGGTAAATGCAGCAAGACTGGACAGGAACCTTGATGTTGTCATCCTTGAAAAATCAGCCAAGCTGCTTGCTAAAGTGCGGATCAGTGGTGGTGGCAGGTGCAATGTAACCCATGCATCTGACTTGGTAGATGATATGCTCGATGCGTATCCCAGGGGAAGAAATTTTATCCGGAAATCTTTGCATCAGTTTTCTTCAAACGATACAATCAACTGGTTTGCAGAAAGGGGTGTTTTGTTGAAAACAGAACAGGATGGCAGGATGTTCCCTGTAACAGATCAATCCCAGACCATCATCAATTGTCTGATGGCTGAAGCTGAGCAATACCATGTCAAGATCGAGATGAAGGCAGAAGTCGTTTCCATTTGCAAAGACCAGGAAGCATTCAAATTATCGGTTTTGGCCGCCAACCGAACATCCACGCTTGAAACTGCTGATTTTGTCTGTATCGCCGCAGGTGGTCATCCAAAATTGTCTGGTTTTGATTGGATAGAAAAAACAGGCCACTCTATTGAGCAACCTGTACCCTCATTGTTCACTTTCAACATACCAGATAAACATTTGCATGCCTTGATGGGTGTTTCATCTAAGCATGCCATGGTGAGAATTCCTTCATTGAAAATGCAAGAAACAGGCCCCTTGTTGATTACACACTGGGGGCTCAGTGGACCGGCAGTACTCAAATTATCATCCAGGGCAGCAAGAGAGTTGAATGCTGTTGAATATGAATTCGAAGTCAGGCTCAATTGGGTGCCAGATTCGCATGAAAGCATGATGCTGGATACACTGAAAAAAAGCAAGGCTATTGCACGCAACGCCATCGGATCAAAAAACAGTTTTGATCTCAGCACAAGACTATGGCTTTATTTGTTGATAAAATCTGGCATCGATCCGGAGAGCATTTGGCCCAATATCCCTCAACAATCATTGGTTACCCTCTCCCGATCCCTCTGCAATGATGCATACACCGTAAGCGGAAAAACAACATTTAAAGAAGAGTTTGTGACTGCGGGTGGCATCAAATTGGAAGAGATCAATCCCCTTAGCATGGAAAGCAAGAAAATTGAAGGTCTGTTTGTGGCTGGAGAGGTGATGAATGTTGATGGAATTACAGGAGGGTACAACTTTCAGCATGCATGGTCAAGCGGTTGGATTGCTGCCAATAATATCGCCTCTAAAACAAAATAATAACGGATATATGCCAACACCATCTTCCCGCAGGAATTTTTTACGGTCTGCCGCAGTCCTTCCTTTTCTGTCAGCCATTGATCCGGTATTTGCAAGGGAGGCCAGTATTTTTCATGCCACCGGGCACTCCAATCCTGTTGATTCAATGGTCAGCGATGAAGACTTTTGGGGATGGGTGAGGGAGTGCTATACTGTAAGCCCTAACATCATCAATCTGAACAATGGAGGGGTTGCCCCTCAACCCAAGGTTGTACAGGATGCCCATATCCGGTACTATCAATATGCCAACGAAGCCCCATCTTACTACATGTGGCAAATTTTAGACCAGGGCCGTGAACCCCTGCGGGAAAAACTCGCTGGTCTGGCGGGTTGCGACAAGGAAGAGATTGCCATCAATAGGAATGCGACTGAGGGGCTCAATACGGTTATTTTTGGCCTCAACCTCAAGGCTGGAGATGAAGTAGTTCTTACAAGACAGGATTATCCCAACATGATCAATGCCTGGAAGCAAAGGGAAAAAAGAGATGGCATCAAGCTGATTTGGGTAGATCTACAGCTTCCAATGGAAAATGAGGATGAAATTGCTGCCTGCTATACCAAAGCCTTTACCTCGAAGACCCGGGTTGTGATGGTGACCCACCTGATCAATTGGTGTGGCCAGATTATGCCGGTCAGAAAAATTGCGGATGCTGCCCATGCCAAGGGGATCGAAGTGATTGCAGATGGCGCGCATACTTTTGCCCATTTCGATTTCAATATTCCTGACCTCGGGTGTGATTATTTTGCCACTTCACTCCACAAGTGGTTGAGTGCTCCATTTGGCAGTGGTATGCTCTACATCAAAAAAGACAAGATAAAGGATGTATGGGCCCTGCTTTCCAACAATGAGCCAGATGGCATTGACATCAGAAAATTTGAATCGCTGGGTACCCGTTCTTTTGCTGCTGAAATGGCCATTGGCGCTGCTGTAGATTTCCATGAGGTGATGGGCAGCAAGCGCAAAGAGGCAAGGTTGCGCCAGCTCAAAGATCATTGGGTCAGCCAAGTAAAGAATCTTCCTAAAGTTTCTTTTAACCAACCCAAGTCCAAACATCTTTCCTGCGCCATTGCAAGCATTGCCATTGAAGGCAAAAAACCGGAAGAGGTTGCCGGAGAATTGTTCACTAAACACAAGATCCATACGGTTGCCATCAATTGGGAAAACATCCATGGGGTAAGGGTTACGCCCAATGTGTATACCTCACTCAAGGACCTGGACAAGCTTGCGGAGGCCATCAGAAAGATCGCAATCGGATAAAAACAATAAAAATACCGTTTCCGACCATTTTTCCTGAAAAAATAGCCCAAAAAATAGGGTTTTTTTCTAACTCAATCAGTATTTCAATTACCTTTGCCGTCCCCAAATCAGGCTGACAAAACAGCCTGAAATTCAAACAAAAGGAGGAAATTAATAGTGGAAGAAAACAACACACTAGCAAATCCGTCAACAGTCTCCGCACACGATGATTTCGATTGGAGCATTGACAAGCGCAACGTTGCCCGTTACAACAACGAAGAGCAACTCAAGTATGATGCCGTTTATGAGGGCACATTCAAACAAATCACTGATGGTGAAATGGTTCAGGGTACCGTAGTGGGCCTTACCAAAACCGACGTGGTGATCAACATTGGTTTCAAAAGTGATGGTCTAGTTTCGTTGAACGAATTCAGAGACCTTCATGGATTGAAGACCGGTGATGTAGTGGAAGTAATGGTCGTTGAGAAGGAAGACAGGGAAGGCCACCTGCACCTCAGCCGCAAACAAGCCCGTATTACACGTGCCTGGGAGCGCATTGTTGAGATGCACAAATCAGGTGAAGTCGTTTCTGGCTTTGTTACCAGCAAAACCAAAGGTGGTCTTATTGTTGATATCTTGGGAATGGAAACCTTCCTCCCCGGATCACAGATTGACGTTAAACCCGTTACAGACTACGATCAGTTTGTTGGAAAAACAATGGAATTCAAAGTGGTCAAGATCAACGAAACCATCAAGAATGCAGTTGTTTCCCATAAGGCACTCATCGAAAGCGATATCGAGGCACAACGTGCTGAGATCATGGGTAAACTTGAAAAAGGTCAGGTGCTTGAAGGAACCATCAAAAACATCACTGATTTTGGAGCATTCCTTGATCTTGGTGGCGTAGATGGGCTTCTCTATATCACAGATATCAGCTGGGGACGCATCAACCATCCTTCCGAAGTACTCAAGCTTGATCAGAAACTCAATGTCGTTGTCCTCGACTTCGATGATGAGAAACGCAGGATCAGTCTTGGTCTTAAGCAATTGACACCGCATCCTTGGGATACCCTTTCAACTGAAATTGTTGAAGGTGCTAATGTTAAAGGCAGGGTAGTCAACATCGAAGACTATGGTGCATTCCTTGAAATCACTCCTGGTGTTGAAGGACTTGTTCACGTAAGCGAGATCACTTGGGCAAACACACCTGTGAATGCAAAAGAGTTCTTCAAGCTTGGTGATGAGTACGAAGCAAAAGTGGTGACACTTGACAAGGACAGCAGGAAAATGAGTCTTTCCATCAAACAACTTACCGCTGATCCTTGGAATATCATCGAGGAGAAATACCCAGTGGCAAGCCGTCATACAGGCCTTGTGAAGAACATCACACCTTACGGTGTGTTTGTTGAACTTGAGCCAGGCATTGGTGGCATGATTCACATCAGCGACCTCAGCTGGTTGAAGCGTTACAATCATCCTACAGAGTTCACCAAATCAGGAAGTCAGATTGACATCATGATCTTGAACATTGACAAGGAAAACAGGAAGCTTCAACTTGGGCACAAACAACTCGAGGAAGATCCTTGGAACTCCCTTCAAGAAACTTTTGCCATCGGTTCCATACATGAAGGAACTGTTGTTAAAAAGGATGATAAAGGTGCTGTAGTACAGCTCCCTTACGGTCTTGAAGGTTTTGCCCCTGCACGTCATCTTGCAAAAGAAGATGGTAAGACAGTTGGTGCTGATGAAACTGCCCAATTTGTGGTGATCGAGTTTGATCGCAACGAAAAGAGGATTGTGTTGAGCCATGCACGCATCTGGGAGCAGGTTGCAGCTGATGAGAAAGAAGCAGTTGTCAAGGAAAAGAAAGCCGATGCAGCGAAAACCAAAAAAGCTGTTAAGGACATTCAGAACAAGGTTGAGAAATCAACATTGGGCGACCTTGGTGTTCTCGCTGAACTCAAGAAGAAAATGGAAGGCGGAGAATAAGGAAACTTATCATCCACTGACATCAAACAATAAGGGTCCTGTGCATTTGCACAGGACTTTTTTTATCCCAATAATGCATTGAAATCTTGTGCGGAAAGGGAGCGCAAAGAATTGAGTCTGAGGTCTGCAATATTCCATCGCTCCTGGTTGAACTGGTCGGGGTGAGGAACAACAATGCATTTCATCCTTGCCGCCTTCGCCGCAATCATGCCATTGAAGGAATCTTCGAAGCAGATGCAAGCAGCCGGGTGGCTGCCCAGTTCAATGGCACAGTTGATGAATACCTGTGGGTTGGGTTTCCCAAAGGGTAGAAATTCTGCAGAACAAATGGCTGAAAAATACTTTTCCATATTTGTTTTAACAAGAACGGCTTTGATCATATTCAGGGGAGAAGAACTTGCAAGGCCCACTTTGAGAGAAGAACTTTTAACCAATTCCATTGCTTCAGAAACCCCTTCCATCATGGTTCCTCGATCGATTACTTTTGCGATAACAAGATCAGTGATTTCTTTTTCAGCAATGGGAATGTGGGCTTGATCAATATTGAAAATGCTCAACCAATGCTGAAGGAATTCTTTTGTTCGAAGGCCGGTTGTTTCAACATATTGTTTTTCATCAATGGTTATTCCAAACTTTGTCAGGCATTCCTGGGCAGCTTCATACCATAGTGGTTCTGAATCTATCAACAATCCATCCATGTCAAAGATGGCTGTAGTTGTTTTCATTGACATTTGATTTTCTATAAAAATAATCTTTTAAACGCTAAACCGCAGCTACAAATAGCAGGATCAAAGCTCTACAGATTGATAGGTGTAATTGAATAATCCTTATCTTGAATATTCTATGGTGATGGATAAACTTAAAGACATCAGGTTGGTGAGAAAGTTGGTATATGCCTTCGTAGGATTATTCACCTATCCTGGTCTTGCGATGGTTAATAAAATTAAGATAAGTGGTACTGAAAATATCGAGGCACTTCCCAAACAAAATGTATTGTTTGTAAGCAATCATCAAACTTATTTTGCAGATGTCATAGCTTTTCTCCATATCTTTTGTGCTGTAAAGTGGGGGAGAAAAAACAAGCTCGGACTTCCTATTTATTTTCTGAACCCATTTGTAGATGTAAATATTGTTGCTGCAGAGGAGACCATGAAGGATAACCTCCTCACTAGGCTTTTTACA
>Ga0214921_10003076_pt1 | contig 26169 bp, 20 predicted proteins | sample LL1505_MetaG_FD_177992 | JGI IMG/M metagenome (GOLD analysis project Ga0214921, IMG submission 177992) | Freshwater microbial communities from Lake Lanier, Atlanta, Georgia, United States - LL-1505 | ecosystem: Environmental > Aquatic > Freshwater > Lake | place: USA: Georgia | collected... | reverse complement strand
CACCGAGAGTTAATTAATATTTTTAATAAATTATTACTGACGCATAGGTCAAACTCCCCCGCCATAGGCAGGAGCCTCCCCGTTGGTTGACGAAGAACAATATGCGTAATAGAACAATTACCAAAATTAAATATAGAACTTCTCAATAACTTCCCCGAACTTCTTCTCCAAAACGCTCCTCTTCAACTTCATCGAAGGCGTAATATCGCCACTCTCAATCGAAATTTCCTTAGTGATAATCGCAAATTTCTGAATTTGCTCCCAGTGATCTAAATTTTTATTAATTTCAGAAATTTTTTCTTCTGTAAAATCTTGCAACATTTTTGATTTTAAAAATTCTTCATTACTTCCTGAAAATTTAAATTTTTCTTTGCTTTTAGATAAAGTTTCAAAATCAGGAAATAATAATACCGAGGTGAATTTTCTGCCTTCGGCGATTATTATTGCACCAAGCAGAAATCCTAAATTTTGAATAATCTTTTGCTCAATTGGAACTGGCGAAATATATTTTCCATTAGAATTTTTGAATAATTCTTTTTTACGACCAATAATTTTTACAAAACCTTCTTCATCAATTTGCGCCAAATCTCCAGTTTTTAACCAACCATTTTTAATAACTTCTGCTGTTTTTTCTGGCTGGTTGTGATAGCCGCGCATGATGTTTGGACCTTTTCCAAGAAGCTCTCCATCTTCACCAATCTTAAGTTCAACAGAAGGAAAGGCTTTACCAATTGTACCAAATTTGCTGGCTTTAGGGCAATTTACTGCCAGAACTGGCGAGGCTTCTGTTAAACCATATCCACAAAACAAATTCACTCCAATATTTTTATAAAATCTTTCCATATCAAGTGACAAAGCAGCTCCGCCACAAATTATCATTCTCATATTTCCACCCAAACCGTCACGAAATTTTTTATAAATTAAGGAATCATAAGTTTTATCAAGAAAGCTTTTTTGTTGATCTGGATGCTTAATTAAGGCTCGCGACAAGGCTTTTCTGGCAAGACACTTTTTAAAGCCACTTGTCATTTCAACGCCATCTCTAATGCGCCCATAAAATTTTTCTAAAACTCTGGGAACCGCCGTCATTAAATTTGGCTTAACTTCTTTTAGAAGACCTCCAACATCTTTTACATCATTAGCAAAATAAATTGAAACACCTTGCGTGATGTAAAATGACATCACCATGCGTTCAAAAATATGAGCTAAGGGCAAAAATGATAAAACGACATCTTCTTTAAAAAGTGGAAAAAATTCTGCCGTGTCTTTAATTTGTGAAACTAAATTTTGATGAGTTAATTCAACTCCCTTTGGAGTTCCCGTGCTTCCTGAAGTGTAAATTATAGTGGCTAAGTCTTTTGGATTTGCCGCTTCCAAAAAAAGTTCGAGATTATATTTTTTTGCATCAATGGCTTTTTTACCAAGCAAAATTATTTCTTCAAAGCTGGTAGAATTTTCTTTATTAAAACCATAGGTAATAATTTTGAGATCAAGATTTTTTATATTTTCAAATAACTCTAGATTATCGGTAAAAATATATTGCACTTTTGCATCAGAAATTTCATAAAGTAGATTTTCTTTTGAGATATTATGAAAAATAGGAACAGTGGTTGCTCCCCCTAAAATAGAGCCGTAATCGGCAATTAGCCAAATAGGATTTTGATAAGAAGCAATTGCTAAAGTTTGACTCTTTTGCAAACCAATTTCTTTTAATCCGCAGGCAAAATAAAAAGCTTGGTTTAAAAATTCTTGGTTAGAAAAACTTTTCCACTGATTATTTTCTTTGAAATTCAAAGCCTTTTCATTTCTGAAATTACTGGCTTGGAAAGAGATTAATTCGCAAAGAGTTGAGAAGTTTTTCATAAATATATAAATTATTATTTCTACATCATTGTCATTCCAGCGCAGGCGGGAATCCATTTCTTACCGCGCTTTCTGGATTCCCGCCTGCGCGGGAATGACGAAAGAGAGCAGGAATGACTAAAGAGAGCAGGAATGACAATAAGAAAGAATGATGACAAATGGGTGTTAAAAAAGCTTATTAAAAAGATTCCAAAGAGTTGAAAGTTTTTGATGTAATGCTTCATGATTTTTAACATATTCTCTAACCATTAAGTCAACAGTTGCTTGCTTCGCAAAGAATAAACAAATAATCATTAAAAACATTAGTGAAAAGTAATTGGCGATGGAATCAAAAAAGCGCGGATTAATTGCTGAATCTTTTGCCTTAACTCCTTGAACTCTATTCATTCTTCTTCTGGTTCCAGGGTGGGTTGAAAAAAGCGTAAAATAACCGCTTTCACCAAACATAGATAGAGCAAAAGCCATGTTATTTCCACCAAAGGCTTGGGATGATTGCATGTCGCATCTATATTCAATAGATCTGCTGATGAACTTTCTTAAAACTTCATAGATGTTATAAACTATGAAACGGTTAAAAAATGTAATTATGTAATTTGTGATTGAATAAATATCGGTCATGAAATAAGCCGATATTCTACCTCCATGAGGCACAAAACTCATAACTCTGGCAACGATGTTAAAAATTATTCTAAGAAGTTTTGAAGTAAAATTGGTGGCTTTTTGATTGGCGATTATCAGAAATGTTGGCAAAAAATCTTTATTCATTAAGTGAGACATTTCATGACCCATGATGCTGCGCAAAGCATATAAAAATTTCTTTGAATCATGACATTCAACTAAAAAATGATTAATCAATCCGCGAGTTAAAACTATGGCTTTGCTATTTACACTACTAACTGCGTAAGCATTAATTTCATCTGAATTTTTAACATATAATTGCGCTGATTTTTCGTTAAATTTCTTTCTAACTTGATCAAAAATACTGCCTAAAAAATCATAATCTTTGAGCTTTTCATAACGGGTACAATTTTTTAGAGAGGTTTTAACTGAAAAGCCGAAGAGGAAATCTAAAACCAAATATAGCAGCATAAAAAAGCTGACGAGAAAAGCGGATATGTAGACTAAAAATTTTAGCTTCTGATAAATTGTGTCGCTAATTATTACTGCGTGATCTTGAAAATCTACAAAGGGAATTAATATGACTAAGAATGGCAGAAGCAGCACTACAATGTTAAAAATTGTAATGATGAAAACTAGGATTAGGTTTATTGGCTTGGCGAACATGTTTATAATTATATTGGTAATTTTTAGATCCTGAAACAAGTTCAGGATTACAAACCCTCTCATCTAGAAGACAAAGTCTCTCATCTGGATGACGGGCTAATATTATCTGAATGACTAGTCATCATTAAAATAACAATCTAACCCCATCGTCATCCTGAACTTGTTTCAGGATCCATATAGACTTCAAACATTACTTACTAATTAATATTATTGTAAAGATCATTTGAATTTTTACTTAAGAGTGATTAGCTACATAATTCGAAATTTTCAATTCATTAATTATTTTTCAAATAAAATGCGCACAATTCAAATTAACAATATCAAAATCGCTAACAACCTTCCATTTGCTTTAATTGCGGGTCCTTGTCAGACTGAGTCTCTTGATCATTCATTAATGATGGCGTCAAACATTAAAAGAATTTGCGACAAATTAAACATTGGTTTTATTTACAAATCATCTTTTGATAAAGCCAATAGATCAAGCCTTGAAGGTAAGCGCGGCATTGGTTTAGACAAAACTTTAGAAATTTTTTCAGAAATTAAAAAACAATTTGGCTGCCCTATTTTGACTGATATTCACAATGAAGCTCAATGCCAACTTCTTGGCGATAATGACTTGGTTGATATATTGCAAATCCCAGCTTTTTTATGTCGCCAAACTGATCTTTTAGAAGCAGCGGCTAAAACTAATAAAGTTATCAATATCAAAAAAGGGCAATTTTTAGCACCTTGGGATGCGGCAAATATTGTTAAAAAAATGGATCAATTTGGTAAAAAAGATTTGCTTTTAACCGAGCGCGGCGTGAGCTTTGGTTACAATACTTTGGTTTCTGATATGAGAAGTTTGCCAATAATGGCTAAAACTGGCTGTCCTGTAGTTTTTGACGCAACTCATTCAGTACAGCAACCCGGTGGACTTGGTGGCGCAAGTGGCGGACAAAGAGAATTTGTTGAAACTTTAGCAACTGCTGCAGTTGCAGTTGGTGTTGCGGCGGTGTTTATGGAAGTTCATCAAGACCCTGATAACGCACCTTCTGATGGACCTTGTATGGTAAGGTTGGATAATCTTGAAAAACTTTTGACTAAGCTGAAGAAGTTGGATGAGATTGCTAAGAATTAAATAGTTAAATCACCCGTCTGACGCTGCGCGTCATCCACCCTCTTTTTCAAAGAGGGCTTTGCCGCTTTTAGCCCTCTTTGAAAAAGAGGGTGGATGACGCGTAGCGTCAGACGGGTGATTTAAATTTCAACTAAATTCAAATTACAAAAACCTCATGAAAGAAAAACTCTATCACATCTTAGTAATCGACGACGACACTCGCCTGAGAAATCTTTTAGGAAGATTTTTAGATGAAAACGGCTTTCATGTTTCATTAGCCAAAGACACTGAAGAAGCTAAAAACCTAATGCAAAGCACCTCTTTCAACCTTCTTATTGTTGATGTGATGTTACAAGGCGAAAGCGGAGTTGACTTTACCGACCATGTTAGAAAATCCTCCAAATTACCAATCATCATGCTTACCGCCCGCGGCGAAATAGAAGACCGCATTAAAGGGCTTGAAGCTGGCGCTGACGATTATATACAAAAACCTTTTGAACCAAAAGAACTATTATTACGCATCAATAATATTCTAAAAAGAGTTAACGCAAATTCTGATGACAAAGCTATCTGCCGCTTCGGCAATTTCACCTTCAACAGCATCGAATCTCGTTTAAAAGACGGCGAAGAATTTATCCACATCACAGACAGCGAAGCAAAAATTCTGACAATTTTGTGTAAAGAAAAAGGCAAAACGGTTTTAAGAGAAACGCTGTCTTCGCTTTGTGGCGAAATTGATGAGAGAAGTATTGATGTTCAGATTACTAGGCTTCGTAAGAAGATTGAATCAAACCCGAAACAGCCAAAATATTTGCAGACTGTGCGGAATCATGGTTATGTTTTATATGGATAAATTTATTTAGATGAAAAAGTGAAATATTGATATCGTAGCAGAACTGAATCCTCGGTGCAGGACTGGGCTTGTAGCCCAGTCCTAATGTTCATGCAAATTTTGATAAACTGAATTTGCTGAAATTAAAAAATCTAAAAGTGAGGACTGGACTGCAAACCCAGTCCTGCTTAAGCACTGATGCAATATTTCAAATAAGCAAATCTAAGCAGGTAAATCTATCTCTGATAAATTTTGCATAACTAACCGCCTCCTCTCTGCAGGACTGGGCTTGTAGCCCAGTCCTCATGTTCATGCAAATTTTGATAAACTGAATTTGCTGAAATTAAAAAATCTAAAAGTGAGGACTGGACTGCAAACCCAGTCCTGCTTAAGCACTGATGCAATATTTCAAATAAGTAAATCTAAGCAGGTGAACCTATCTCTGATAAATTTTGCATAACTAACAGACTCTTTATATTCAGAAATTGAAAGCCCCAAAGATTGACAAGAGGTTTTGATTTTAAAGTGTTGGAAAATCTTTTTTAAGCCTGCCTCATCCAAAAGAATTTTGGATAATTTTTTGTAATGGCTTTTCCAGTTGCGCTCTGAAACCTTGAAATTCAAGGCTTTTTCTATGTTGGTATTTTTTTTAATAAATTCTTTAACACATTCTTCAGCAATTTTTTTACCAAAATATTTTGCTAGTTTTTTCTCAAAATCTTTTGCTATCACAAGTTGCGGAGATTTTGTTTTTGATGATTTGAGAAATTTCTCTTGTAAAGATGCCGAAGTTAAAACCGTCACGGCAATTTGCTGACCATGCAAAATTTTATGCATTTTCTTTGGATATTTCATTTCCAAAGCATGAGCAATTAAATGTTCTGATTGGCTTGCCGGATATGAGCCTCCAGCCTTTGTCATTGAGGCACCAGAAATTAACAAAATCTCAATTAAAAGTTTTAATAATTTTTCATCTTGTAGAGAAAATTTTGCGTAATTTTTAACTAAAAAATTCATCTTTTTTTCTAAAACTTTGAACAAGCTTTCATCAAAATAAGTTTCAAGAAGCGCGTGAGATAAATACCAATCAAACCAACAGCTGTAAAAACAAAGGCTATCCCCTATTCCAGCTTTAATTAAATCTTTTGGTGCGGATTTTAAAATTTCTAAATCACAAAAAACCGCAATTGGTAAAGTTGCTGGTAAAGTTTTTTTGTGACCTTTAATTGAAATTGAAGCATTCTTGGACAGATAACCATTCATTGAAGGAGCCGAAGCAAAAATGGCGTAAGGAATTTTTGTTTGAGCAGAAGTTAGCTTGCATAAATCGCTGATAACGCCACTTCCTAAAGCTAAAATTAAATCAAAACCTTGCGCCGCTTTTATAACTTTTTGTAAATTTTTTTCGTCAGCTTTTGGGGTTTTTAGAATTAGCTTTTTGTGAATGATTTTTTCTAAATTGTTACCAAAAAATTTGGCGCAATTTTTAAAAATGTTTTCATCGGTAACCAGAAGTATTTTTTTATTTTTGAAACCAAGATCAAAAATTAACTTATTGGCATTGTCAGATAAGTTGTTGGAAATTTTTATGATTTTGATTATTTCTTGCGGCAATTTGAGTTGGGTTAAGATTTTTAGAATTGATAAATATATTCAGGGATAAAGCTGAGTTTTGCAAGAAACATGTGTTGAATTATTTAGCATTAAATGGCAATTTCCTAATTTTTAAAAAAAACTTGTGAGATAAAAATTTATTCCTATGGTTTTCGCCCTTATTTTGGCTATCAATTCTTCCCTTAGCCCAACAATCACTCATTCGTAAAATTTAAAATGGAAAAGCTTCAATTATTCTTACTTATTTTTCAGGTTATTATCGCTGTTTTGATGATTATTTTAGTGTTATTGCAAAAATCAGACAGTGATTCTTTAAGTGGTATTGGTGGCGGTGGAACCAACTCTAATTCTGTAATGTCTAGCAAAGCTTCTGCAAGCTTGATTTCAAAAGTTACTATGGCTTTAGCGGGAATTTTTATGATTAATTGTTTGGTTTTAGCCTCAATTTCAAATAGTGGCAGAAAAGCTATTCAACAAGATTTAGAAAAAATTATTGAACAGCAAGAGAAGGATGGAACCGCTGTTAAGACAGATGTTCCTGCTGCTCCTGAGGTTCAGTAGATAATTTTTTAGACCGAATTTGTTTGGTCTACCGCCCCTAACCCCTCCTTATCAAGGAGGGGAATGCTTAGGCACCGAACTCAGAGTGATTCCCCTCCTTGATAAGGAGGGACTTAGGGGCGGTAGACTTTCGCGAGTTCATATTTAATAATAACAACAAAACAAAAATGAAAACTACGGCTCTAAATCAAACTCACCGCGCTCAAGGCGCTAGAATGGTTGAGTTTGCAGGTTATGATATGCCTGTACAATATCCAGAAGGAATTCTTAAAGAACATGAATGGGTTAGAGGCGGCAATGTTGGGCTGTTCGATGTTTCTCACATGGGACAATTTTTTATGGAAGGCGAAGGAATTGCACAATTCTTATCAACCATCACTCCAACTGATTTTTCTTTAAGCACCAATGCTTTGGCTAAATACACAGTTTTAACTAACCCGGAAGGTGGAATTATTGATGATCTTATCATCACTAAAATTTCTGATACAAAATTTTTCATCGTTTTAAATGCTGGTTGCAAAGAAAAAGATGCAGCTTGGATTAGAAAAAATTTACCAAGCAACATTAAATTTACTGAACTTGCTGATCGCTCATTAATTGCAGTTCAAGGTAGCAAAGCTGAAGAAATTTTAAATAAATTTTTGGCTTCAGGAAATTTAGCTGAACTTCCTTATATGAATATTGCTACTTACGCTCTTAAAAATGGCGAAGAAGTTATTGTTGGAAGAACTGGCTACACTGGAGAAGACGGCTTTGAAGTTAGTATTAAAAATTCTGCTGCTGCTGATTTTTGGACTAAACTTTGCGAACTTTCAGAAGTAAAACCAATTGGTCTTGGCGCTAGAGATTCTTTGCGTTTAGAAATGGGATATCCACTTTACGGACATGATTTAGATGACACAACTTCACCAATTGAAGCTGCTTTGGGTTGGGTTGTTAGCAAAAGCAACACTGGCTTCATCGGTGCTGATCGCGTTTTGAAAGAAAAAGCTGAAGGCGTTAAAAGAAAAAGAATTGGTGTTAAATTACTTGATCGCGGCATTGCCAGAGAAGGCACCGAGATTAGAAAAGATGGTAAAAAAATTGGCTTTTTAAGCTCTGGTGGTTTTTCACCAAACTTGAAAGTTTCAATAGGTCAAGGTTACTTTGACATTAGCGTTGCGAAAGTTGGCGATGCTGTAACTGCAGTGGTAAGAGATCGTGAAATTCCTGCAATTTTACACTCACCTGTGTTTGTTGAAGCCAGAACTAAATCAGTAAAAAAGTAAAACCTCCTTTGAAAAAGGAGGTGGCGTTGCCAGTAAGGGCAACGACGGAGGATTTGGCTAAATAAATCACCCGTCTCAATCGCTAACGCGATTGATCCACCCTCTTTTTCAAAGAGGGCTAAATAACAATCAAATTGGAGAAAATATGAAATTTACAAAAGACCATGAATGGATTAAAATTGAAGGCAATGTTGCTACAATTGGAATTACACAATATGCAGCTGAAGCTTTAGGCGAATTAGTTTATGTTGAATTGCCGAAAGTTGGAAATACTTATGGAATTGGCGATGCTTTTGCAGTTGTTGAATCTTCAAAATCAGCAAGCGATGTTTACGCTCCCGCTTCTGGTGAAGTTGTTGCGGTTAATGAAAATTTAACTTCTGCTCCTGAATTGGTTAACAATGCATCTTATACTGATGGCTGGATTGCTAAACTTAAATTAAGCAAAGGTGATTCTGAATTAGCTGATGCCATGGATGAAGCTGGTTACAAACAGTTTTTGCAAGATCAATAATTAAACACTCACTCCTAGTCACCCCGCACTTCGTACGCGGGGTCCATCTCGTCAAAAACACAATTATATTGGATATAAAAATGGACCCCGCAACAAGTGCGGGGTGACAAGGGGATAATAAATAAAAATTATGAAAAATAAAAAAATTATGAAAAATAAATTTGCTATTATTGCCTTATCAGCATCTTTATTATCAACCTTCTCAGCTCAAGCTCAAGAAACTGGTAAAGATGGTAATGAAAATTTTGCTGCTCATAAATCAGAAATTATCAGCAGTCTTAATAGAGAAAAATCTATTATTGATGTTGAGATATCTTGTATTAATGCCGCTTCTAAAACAATTGATGCCAAAGCATGTCATGATCAAAAAAGAGCTTCTATGGATGCTTTGAGAAAAGAAAGAGATGCAGCAAGAGATAAGCATATGTTGGAAAGAAAGGGGAAGTTGCAAGATCAGATTAACAAGATTGATGAGAGAAAAGCTAAGAAAGATGAAATAAAAAGCGCGCAATAATTGTTTAACCGAGTGCTTTAATCTACCGCCCCTAACCCCTCCTTATCAAGGAGGGGGATGATGATGCACCGAACTGGTTGTTGGACGAAAATAGCCGTTTAGGCTATTTCCCCCTCCTTGGTAATAAGGAAACGCTTTTAGTTCCCCTCCTTGATAAGGAGGGGTTAGGGGCGGTAGATTTTGCGAGTTCAGTTTAAAAAATTATTACACCAAATGAAATTTATTCAAAAACTCATCTGTCCTACCCTCAAGTAAATTTCCAATTAAGTTAGAAACTTTTTTATTGACATTTTCAACTGTTTTCATTTCTTCTTTTCCAATCTTACCAAGCACATAATCTGCCGTTGAAAATTCTGGATTTTCTGGTCTGCCTACACCTAATCTTAACCTAGTGTAATCTTTTCCAATCGCTTCATCAATTGACTTCAAGCCATTATGTCCAGCATTTCCGCCGCCAACTTTTATCCGTAATTTTCCTAAAACTAAATCAACTTCATCATGAAAAACTAAAATATTTTCAGGAAGAATTTTGTAAAAATTAGCAGTTTCAAAAACGGCAATTCCAGATCTGTTCATGAATGTTTGAGGTTTGATGGCGATGATTTTTTTTCCAAAAATTTCTCCAGCAAAAATTTCACTGTGAAATTTTTTTGCCGCGATCCTATTGAAAGCATAATCTTCAATAATTTTATCAAGCAATAAAAAACCAAAATTATGACGAGTTAATTCATATTCTGAGCCAATATTTCCAAGACCAACTAAAAGATGCATATTTGTCATAAAACAATTGAAAAGTAATAGTGAGTTGCATTCAATATCTTAAAAACTATTACTCAATATCCTAAAAAGCATTATTCGATATTTCATCTCATTCATGCAAAGAAAATTTCTAAAATACTTTCTAATATACTTTTTTGCGGCAACTTTCTGCCTCATATCTTCTTGCTCATCAGTAAAAGTGAAAGAGCCTTACATGATTTCGAATTTTAAAAATATTCAAGATCTTGAAAGACAAGATCATAAATTTTGCATGTCTCTTAATTTAGATTCTGCTAAAGGTTTTGATTTGAAGAATGCAGTTTATTGGCGTTGTCGTCTTTCTTTGGCTAAATACAAGCTTGGCGCCAGTTACAATGCTCAAGATGGCGCTAAATATAATTTTCAAATCAATGATTTAGTCTCAAAAATTTCATTAAATTTATCTGATATTAGCGAATCAGAATTTATTAAAGAGCTAAGAAAAATGGGAGATCATCACCATAGGCAATGCGTGAGAATGGGTTTTAATCCTGATACTTTAGATCAAATTGTCATTGATGACTATTTTTTATGCAGAAAAAGATTAATTGAAGATCAAGAACTTGATCCGCCTTTTGGCAATATTGATTATTTGGAGTATCCTAATCGTACATACAATATTGGTTTTGTAATTAGCGAAAGACTTGCTAAGGAAGATAAAAAACTTAAAGAGGCGGCAGCGAAATATCCAACTTGTGCAAAATATAATTTGAGAAAAGAGAATTTTAAAACTTGTTCTAAAGCGCAAGATAAGTCTCGCCAATGCTTTACGGAAATAAATAAAAAGAAGTTGAAAAAAGAAGTGGTGGAAAAAACTATTTGTCAAAAGCAGTCTTATGTGGAATTTCCTAATTCATTTTTGAGTGAAGAAGATGTTAAGAGGGTCGATATCAATGAAGTCAAAAACAATGCCGATACTTATAATCAAAATAGCTTTGAATCGCTGGGAATTAATGAGGAAGATTTTAAGAAATTTCAATCAGACATTAAGAAAAATGAAAAAGGTGAGAAGAAAAAAATAGAGAAAAATATTAATTCTAAGAATGGGCTTTACAGCAAGACTGATTTGACAAGGTTGAGGCAGAGATATATTTACGCTTGTCACAAAGAAGCGGACATTGGAATTAATCTCTATGCTGAAAAATTAAAAAAAGAATGTGAAGATATGGTTAAGTTTGAGGAAGTTGTTGAGTAGTCTATTTCTAAATTAAGCAAACCCAAATAAGCAGCATGTGGCTTTTAGAAATTTTAGTCACACTTATCGATATTGTTGTCGATCGCCATTTTTAAGCTTTTCTGCGAAGAGGCTTTTAGTTGAAGTTTTCGGAATTGCCAACTCATAAACGCGACTTGTAATTTCTGTAACCTTTTTTTTACCAAAATCACTTAAAGCATAATTTTGATCTTGTATCTTAAGCTCTCCATTTTCTGCTGTTTTTTCATATAACGACTTAAATTCTATTTTTCTCTCCCCCTCTGCAAGATTAGAATTATAATAATCAACCAACACTCTTTTATCTAATGTTGTAAGCTTTTCCCAAGTTTCTAGATTGCCGGCATTTTCTTTCTTTCGCTCACAAGCACTGGCCAACTTATTCAATGCCCTTGTAAGTTTATTCTTAAATACCTTTTCTTTTTCAGTAAGTTCCATTTCTAGAAGCCTTTTCGTTCCTTCAATTCCTGATGTACCGTACTTATCTTCTAGCTCTTTAGCTGCAGACTTTACATCACTAAAAGTGTTTTTGAAAGTATCTGACCTATCAGTGGTTGGAGTTTTTAATTCAGAGACTTTAAAATATTTTTTTAAATCTGTTAAATTTTTTACTTCACCTTCTTGCTCTTTAGCTTGATCTGAAGATTTAGAGCCTTGATCTTTCTTATGTAAATCTGTTCTTAATTTTTGATCACCTGTGGTTGTTTTTGTTTTTTGTTCAACCTTGAGAGGTATTTTTTTAACTGTTTTTTCTTGTTTTTTTGAGCCGTCTGGCGATTTATTAGATGTTTCTGCGGAGTGATTTTCTTTTTTGGTTTCTTTTAATTTTTTTACTTCATCTTCTTGGTTTTTGGCTTGATCTGCAGATTCAAAATCCTGATCTTTTTTATGTGCAGCTGTTTTTAATTTTTGATCATCCTCGAGAGGCGTTTCGTTTCCTGCTTTTTCTTGTTTTGTTGAGCTTGCTGTGGAGTGATTTTCTTTTTTGGTTTCTTTTGCGTTGCTTCTGGCGTCAAGAATCTCAACTCTGCCACCTGTTTCAATTCTGATTCCTTTGCAATCAATAACTATTTTAGCAGTCTCTCCGTCTTTTAACTCATACTCTCCACTTTTTTTCTTAGGTTTGTATTCTCCCTGAATTCCAGTCATAACAGACATAGCATTAGTTGCCCCAGTCTTTACCCCTTCATCCGTTTCTCTTGACCCAATATTCATATCATTTCCCGGCCACGACAATGCATCAGCAGCTACCACACTAAATAATTTACATCTTGAAAATTTTTTATCAAAATTTTTAGGATGATCTAACTGTTGTCTTCTGTTTTTACCATCACCACTTGTATTTTTTTCCAATTCTTGCGTTCTGTAGGTGATATTTCCAAACTTCTTTCCAGCTAAATCCTCATCTTCCCCTAAAGATCCTTGGGCATAAGTGTCTAAATGTACGCAAGCTATATTGGATAACGAAGAGTGATTTTCACTCAGAAGCTCTTTTATTGCTTTATTTAAAGCCTTTGGAATCTCTTTTGAACCTGAATTACTAAATTTTCCACCAAAGAGTCCACATGATATTCCCGGTATTGTTATGAATGCTGGATTATCAGCTGTTGCAGCTTCATTAGCATGTAGAAATACTGGCATAAGCCTTTCTTTCATTATCTTTACAAACTTATCTTCTTGGAATTTTCCATTACTAACAATTTCTTTGTAAGATTTCAAATTTGGAGCTGCTTCACCTTTAAAAACTGGACCCGGTATATATAGCAACTCTCCTTGAAACGGCTCTTTGTGAACTTGCTGGCCTTTATGACCTCCATCATCATAAATTGTAACAGGAACGCATATTGCAATATTCTCTAATATATCAACTTCATCAATGTTCCATCCAGGCTCTTTTTTTGCGTCGCTGATTTCAGTTTTTATTTTAGTTAAAGTGTGAATAGTAGCTTGTTCTGCAAAAGATTTGGGTTTCTTTGTATTTAATAATAGGTTCAAAAAATCATCTTCATTTAAAGATTTTAAACAATCTTCAATTTTTTCTCCTTTACCTTTAGCCTTGTTAGTTATTTCGTTAAGAAGTCTACCTCCTAAAATTTTAGATAATTCTTCTTTATGTTCTTTTATTTTTGTTAAATATAATTTGATTTTAGATAAGGTTTCTTGATTTAATGTAACTTTATAATCTTTCCTATTCACATCTGAAGAAGAGTCTATTGGAGGCGCCTTTTCTGACTTACTTTTTTCGGCTTGAGAATCGCTTTGTAACTCAAGATTTGGCTTTATATTTTCAAATGTTTTAGTGACTTCCTCAGAAGATAAATCTGCTTTAAAGAACCTTCCTTGAACTGTACATTTTGCAGAATAGCCCGATGGCAAGCGAAGCAGAGCCATGTCATAACATTTGTCTTGGGTTACTTGATAAGAATCATCTGTTTTGTAAGAACCTTCAATGATTTGAGCATCAAAATTTGTTGCCTCTTCACATGAAATTGCGTGATAACTTTTTTTATTTCGATATTTTGACACATGATTATTCATGTCACCAACCGTTATGGTTGGAAAAGGTCTATCTTTAACTGTTTCTTCAGCATAATATTCATCAACAAGATCTTTATCTTGAGGAACATGAACATTGTGAATGGCAAATTTTCCCCCATTTTTTTTATCTTCAAAGATAAGCTCAAGACCGCATCTTAATTCGCCATTTAATTCGACATTTAACAAAGTTTTATTTTTAGACTCTAATTCGCATTTTTCGTTATTATATAAAATAACTAGCTGCTTACTTTTGCCTTTTTTCCCTGTCTCAAAGCCATCACTTTCACTACCTTCTTTACCAGCCACCTTGATGAATTTCCATCCTTCTCCCATAATTCTGCATATCTCATCAAGATAGCCCTTATCATATCCATTAGCTTCTTGCAAACAGATAACATCATTTCCTTTGGCTAGTTCTGTTATTTTATTTTTTTGCGCAGCCTTTCTTCCTGTTTCTTGGTTAATTTTATTTTTTTTGTAATAGCTTTCAGATTCTTCTTTGTAATTCCATGGATTATTTGCGAATGGTAGAGTTGTAGAATTCTCACCTTTAACTATTTTTTGATCTTTTTTTGTGCACTGACCCAAAAGGTTCCATGTAGCAATATTGACAGCACTTTGTTTGCCATCTTTTTCCAATGTAAACTGAAATTGTTGAGCTAAGTGATCGGAAGTTTCGTTTTCCAAGATATCTTGCCGAGTTCTTTGTACAGAAGTTTTAGGCATGTGCTAAAATTAATTTTATAAAAAATTTGCGCTTTTTTAAAAAGCCTTAGAACTATAACATTTTTTCATAAACACACAAGACATTTATTAAAAAAACCATGAAAACCGCGCATTTTCCAATTAAGTGATTATTAATGGTACCGTTGCAAATCCTTCTAAATCTTGTTAATTTTTAGATTATTTTCTTGTTATTAATGCTTGCCACAGTTGAACCAAATCAAACCTAAATAACTATTGAAGCGCTCAGGGATAAAGGAAGGAAATTTAAGGGCAAACAACAACCTTAAGACATCTCTAACATCTTACGCAGCGGTTTTTCGGCTTTAATTCTTAGATCTTCGCTTAAATTTAATTCCCCACCAAACTCTGAATCATTGCCGTATTTCATTACCAAATAAAGCTTTTCTAAATTATTTAATTTCATGTAAGGGCAAGTGTTGCAGAGTGTGCAGCCTGCTTTATCCACGAAGGGACAATCGTAGAATTTTGCGGTGGGATTTTTTTGATGCATTTGGTGGATGATGCCAACTTCTGTTAAGACGATAAATTCGCCGCCTTGATGATCTGCGGTGTATTTTAGAAGTGATGAAGTTGAACCGATGTGATGGGCGTAGGACAATAAATTTTCAGGGCATTCAGGGTGAGCGATGACTTTTGCTTGCGGATGATTAACCATTAATTTCACCAATTCTTTTTCGCTGTATTGTTCGTGAACGATGCAACTGCCATTCCACAGCAACATGTTGCGACCTGTGATTTTATTGATGTAACGACCTAAATGTTGATCTGGGGCAAAAATAATTTTTTGATTTTGCGGAATTTGATCGACAATTTTTTTAGCATTTGTTGAAGTGACAATGATGTCTGATAAAGCTTTGATTTCAGCCGAACAGTTGATGTAAGTGACCACTAAATGATCAGGGTGTTTTTTGCGAAATTCGGCGAAGGCTGCTGGTTGGCAAGAATCTTCCAAACTGCAACCTGCTTTTAAATCTGGAATTAAAACCTTCTTTTTTGGAGATAAAATTTTTGCAACTTCTGCCATGAATTTTACGCCGCAGAAAATTATTTCGTCAGCGTCTGTGGCGGCAGCTTTGCGGGATAAATCAAGAGAATCGCCGACGAAATCTGCAATATCTTGAATCTCACTATCTTGATAAAAGTGAGATAAGATGACCGCGTTTTTTTCTTTTTTTAGGCGAAGAATTTCTTGTTCTAAATTTATGGGTATTTCGTACATTTTAAAAATTCTTAAAAAATAATGTTTGTCATTCCCGAAAAGTCAGGAATCCAGTTGTTAAAATCGCTCTGGATTCCCGCCTTCGCGGGAATGACAAACATGTAAATCGATATTAGAAGATTATTTAATTACATTAAGACAAACCAACTAGCGAAAAAACTTCATTTCTAGTTTTAACTGCAATTTCACTTGCTTGATTTTTACCATCTGCCAAAACCTGCTTGATGTAACTTTGATCTTGCTTGAAGCGCGCTAGATTCTCTTGAATTGGTTTTAATTTTTCAACTAAGTTTTCTGCCAAGTCACCTTTGAATTTACCGAAACCAGAGGTTTCATATTCATTGGCGATGTCTTGTGGAAGCTTACCAGTAATGGCTGAAAAGATGTTTAGTAAATTGTAAATTTCAGGGCGATTTTCATCAAAAGAAATTGTGGTTAAGGAATCGGTTTTGGCTTTTTTTACTTTTTTTACGATTGCATCTGAGGTGTCTTCTAAATTGATGCGCGATAAATCTGATTCGTCTGATTTGCTCATTTTTTTAGTGCCGTCTTGTAGTGACATTATGCGTTTTACTTCCTTTAGAATCATTGGTTCGGGAAGTTTGAAATATTCGGCGTTGAAGCGGCGGTTGAAGGCGCCTGCAATGTCGCGGGTTAGTTCAAGATGTTGTTTTTGGTCTTCGCCTACTGGGACGAGGTCGGCTTTGTAGAGGATGATGTCGGCGGCCATTAGGACTGGATAAGAGTAAAGTCCGAGATTTTCATTATCCGCAGATTTTTCTTTGAATTGAGTCATGCGATTTAGCCATCCAAGTGGAGTCATTGTACTTAAAACCCAAGCCAATTCCGCATGCTGCGCCACCTCCCCTTGTACAAAAATTGTTGATTTTTTTGGGTCTAATCCGCAGGCTAAATAAACCGCTGCGGCGTCGATGATGTTTTTTTGTAGTTCTTTTGGGTCTTGTGGAACTGTAATTGCGTGCAGGTTCATGATGCCGAAGATGCAGCGATGATTGGTTTGAAGGTCGATCCAATTACGGATGGAGCCTAGGTAGTTTCCTAAATGTAGATTTCCTGTGGGCTGGATGCCGGAGAAGACGGTTTTCATTTTATTTTTATTTTAGGGATGTTTGGGTGGTGGTTTATTTTTAAGTCGGAACTCGTTAATCTACCGCCCCTAACCCCTCCTTATCAAGGAGGGGGACTAAAAGCATCCATCCTTATCAAGGAGGGGGACTAAAAGCATTTCCTCCTTATCAAGGAGGGGGATGCTTTAGCACCGAGCTCGGAGTTGTTCCCCTCCTTGATAAGGAGGGGTTAGGGGCGGTAGATTAACACATTCTGACTAAACAAAAAAACACCAACCAAAAAGAATCCAATTCTAAAGTTGCTTTGAAAAGACATCCAATTTAGATTCCTAATCTTGTAAGGCAAGCAGATGGTCGCTTATTTTAATATGTGAATATTTGAAAATAAGAGGAAAGTCCGGACTCCACGAGAAAATTGTACCAGTTAAGAGCTGGCTACTAAGCTTTTAAATGGCTTGGTAAGGGCAAGTGTTACAGAGAATATACCGCTAATTTAGACCTATCATGATCCCCTATTTAGGGGCTTCGAGCGTAAAGAAAACGATCTAAACGATCGTTTTTAGCGAGAAGGTTATTGCGTAGCGAAAGCGAAGCATAACGATGGGGTGCATAAACAGTAAGGGTGAAAATGTGAGGTAAGGGCTCACACGCTTATGTGGTAACACATACTTGGATAAACCCTACATGGAGCAAGACCAAATAGGGGTGGCAAGTTTCTTTATTGAAACAAATGTTCTCGCATCGCCACTCGGGTAGGTTGCTTGAGGTTAACAGTGATGTTAATTCTAGATGAATGGCCGTCGCTTGAGAAATTGAGTACAAAATCCGGCTTATCGCTTGCCTTACTTACTATTCAAGCCTCCTTTGAAAAAGGAGGTGGCGTTGCCCGAAGGCAATGACGGAGGATTTATCTTTAATATTAAGTTAGAATTAAGCTATTTAAATCACCCGTCTGACCGCTACGCGGTCATCCACCCTCTTTTTCAAAGAGGGCTTTAAACCGAGATTTTATTTAAAAAAACATGCTTACAACCAACGAAATTCGCAGCAGATTTTTAGATTTTTTTGCTAAAAATGGTCATGAAATTATTGCATCCAGCCCTTTAATTCCGCATAACGACCCTACTTTGATGTTCACCAATGCTGGCATGAATCAATTTAAAAATTATTTTACGGGTGCGCAAACCCCTAAGTTTAAACGCGCTGCTACTTCGCAAAAATGTGTGCGTGCTGGTGGCAAGCATAATGATTTGGATAATGTTGGCTTCACTGCCCGTCATCACACTTTTTTTGAAATGTTGGGTAATTTTTCTTTTGGTGATTATTTTAAAGAAGAAGCAATTTCTTACGCTTGGGATTTTTTGACTAAAGATTTACAGATAAACAAAGACAGACTTTTGGTAACCGTTTACCACACTGATGATGAGGCGGCGAATTTTTGGAAAAAAATTGCTGGGCTTTCTGATGAAAAAATAATTCGTATTGCAACCGATGATAATTTTTGGTCAATGGGTGAAGTTGGACCTTGTGGGCCTTGTTCAGAAATTTTCTATGACCACGGCGATAAAATTTTCGGCGGCGTACCCGGATCGAAAGATCAAGATGGTGATCGTTACACTGAAATTTGGAATTTGGTTTTTATGCAATTTGAGAAAAAAGCTGATAAAACCATGATTCCTTTGCCAAAGCCATGCATTGATACTGGAATGGGTTTAGAGCGCGTGACATCTGTTTTGCAAGGCGTTCACGATAATTATGAAACTGATAGTTTTAGAAATTTGATTTCTGATATTAGAAAGTTTGTTTGATAAACTTGGATCTTAATAAACAATTTAGCTTAAGAAGATATGCCTTATTTATCATCAACCAAAAAACAAACAAAAAGTAAAATTTAGATAAGCCACAAATCAAGCATCTAAAATACCGCCCCCCTCTCTTGGCCCTTTATGCAAATTATCAGCAATAGCATTCCCAATGCTAGATGGTGGAGTTAGACTTCTTAAGTTCAGCTTAATATGGCTTTCTATTGTTTTATTTAAAAAATCTTCCAAACCAATTTCTCTATTAAAATCTTCCAAACTTTTGGTCTTTATTGGAATTAAAGAAAGGGAATTGTAGGCTTGAAATAAAGCCGCATGCTCATCTTTATTTGTAATATCAAATCCAGCAGTGTCAGAAATTGTAAAATCCTTATTTAAACTACCAAATACAGGACTAAGCTTAATCTCTTGGCTTTTTATTTTCTCAAGTAAAGTTTTAATGGCGCCTTCGGCTTCTTTAGATAAAATGTCTCTTTTTCCATTATTAATAATTGTAACCGCTTCATCAAAAACAATTTTACCGCCACCGCTAGAAAAGCGTAAAGTAAAACGCTCTCCAGTTTCTGAAGCAGTTCCAGAAACAATATGACGAATACCATCTCGACATCTTGGTCCATAGCCCGCAGCACAATGATGCAAATAATCAGCTTCTTCTTTCAGCTCTTTTTCATTAACAAGACAACGAAACTGAACTCCATTAATTTCACAATTTTCAAAAGCTTTAAACCACCCTGATTCAAGTTGCTTACCCTCTCCCAATTCCTCCATCCTCTTAACAAATAATGGCTTAGAATTATTAATTCCAGAAGCTTTGTTGTCATATTCTTTGGCATATTCATATATTTGTTCTGGCATACCTCTGATCATAGCATCTTGTAAGAATGTAGTTATTTCTTTCAAAACATATTTTGTAGACCAGTGATCGTATTTATCTGGAAAATGTTGACAGGATTTATCAAGGGAAATGTCTGCTTTTTCGTTAAATTTTTCAATGTAAGTTGGTAGTATCAAGTTAAGAGCCATTGATGACAAATATTCATCCATTAATGATTTAAAATTCTTTGATAAAACAACTTCTGTATTTTTAACCCAATCTCCATCATTTTTTATTACCTCATCAAACATCTCTTGTTTTGCTTTTTTGGTAAAAAATCCATTTGTGAAACAAAAATCTACAAACCTCTTCAATGAATTATGCCTTTCTTCATCTAACTTATTTGGAATGGGAATGACAGATATTCTTTCGCCATATAACTTCTTATCAACCACCCCATTCTCGTCAACTATTCCATTAAATATAAGATCATGAAATTCTTTTATTAAATGTGGATGCATATCTCCAACTCTTTTAAAAAAAGATCTTTTAGCATGTGGAGTTTTAAGATAATCAATTAATGATTTTGCTGGATCTAATTCTGACGAAGGAAGAAAGCTATCCAATAATTTTTTACCACCCTCAGGATTGCCATTAATTATTTTCTCTAAAAACGGCAAGAAATGTATTGCCTTACTAAAGTTTCTTACCGCACAATCATATTCATCACCTTGTAAAGCAAGACCAGAAGATGGAATAGCATGATTATAAGATCTTATGTTTTTTCTGTTTTTTTCATCAATTTTAAGAATTGAAACTGCGCTTGGATGCAGCTTTTTCATAAATTCTAACCAAGAGTCTTCATCAAATCCTTGGCATATTTCTTCTATAGAAGGAAAATTTGCAGAAAATATTTTGTTATCAAAATTTGGTTCTTTAGTGTGTTTAGTGTATGCTTTTACAAAATCTTCCTGAGATTCAAGCAAACTAGACGAAGTGCGATATGCCGCTATTTTATTGTCTTTACCCAAAGCAACAAATTGACCCTCTTTGGAAGAATATATTAAAGCTTTAGTTTTTAAATTAGGCGGTAAATCAGTAATGCAATTATTAGTGCTAGATAGACTTCTTGTAAGATTTTGCGCAAGCGGCGTTAAAGAACGAAAGCTTCTTTTCATTAGTTTAGCTTTAATTAGTAATAATATGAACCATCGCCAGCTATTTAAGTTTGCAATTTTAGGTTGCAATATTTTACTAAAGCCCTGATCAAGATGACTCATCTTTTTAATACTAAAGATTCACAATAACAGAATTTGTAATCCTTAAAGCAAATCCACCAACTTCTCAATCATCACATCACCCAATTCTTCCAAACTTTTAATCGTAATTGAATTTTGGTAAAAATCTTCAGTGGAATGTCCAATGCCAATTCCCACAATTTCAATTTTTGATTGTTTCTCAATTTTATTAATTGCATGCCTCAAATGATCACTCAAAATATCGCTGTCATTACTTGAATTAGTTGAATCATCAATTGGCGTGCCATCAGAAATCACCATCAGAATTTTTCTCTTCTCATCTCTTTGCATCAACCTTGCCTTCGCAAAAAGCAAAGCCTCGCCATCAATATTTTCTTTCAAAATACCTTCTTTCAACATCAAGCCTAAATTCACTTTTGCCTTCTTAAAATTCTGATTTGAACTTTTGTAAATAATGTGACGAAGCTCATTTAGCCTTCCCGGGTTTTGTGGCCTGCCCAAATTCTCCCACATTTTACGCGCCTTACCACCTTTCCAATCTGCCGTGGTAAAACCAATAATTTCAGTTTTAATTGAAAATTTTTCTAAAATTCCCGCAATAATTTCGCACGCCAAAGCACTCATTACAATAGGGCTGCCGCGCATTGAACCCGAATTATCCAGCAAAATTGTCAAAGCAGTATCTTGATATTCACGCTCTTTATTATTCACCCAAATATCTTCCATGAACGGGTCAAGCACAAATTTCGTAAGTTTTTTTCGGTCTAAAACGCCACTGCTATTGTCTCTTTCAATGTAAGAATGCTTCTTTGCCATTAATTTTCTTTTCAATTTCAAAGACATTTTTTTTGAAATTGCATCAAGCCTTACCATTTTTAAATCAAGTTGATCACGCAAAAGTTCAAGCTCTTTTTTACTAACTAATTTTTGTGGAAAAACTATTTCATCAAATTTGCTGGTAAAAATTTTGTAAGCATTTTTAAATTCAATTTTATCTTCTTCAAAGCCCTGTTTCTCAAGCTTAACTTTAGCTGAACCACCTTTTTCATCTTCTTTAAAATCAACAATTTTTTGCTCTTCTGGTTGTGGTGCAGCTAATGTTTCTTCTTCACCAGATGAAGGGTTTTCTTCAACTTCCATTTCAACATTTTCTTGCCCGTAATTATTTAAATCGTCTTTTGGTTTGCTGCTTTGAGCTTCAGATTTTTTCTCATCATCTTTTTGCTCATTGGAATTTTCTTCATCCTTCAACATTTCAAGAACCTTCGCCACAGCTAATTCAAATTCACTTTGGTTAGAAAGTTTTTTAGCAAGATTTTTAATCTCTTTAGTAATTCTTAAATTTAAATTTTCAGCTAAATTTTTAGCAGTTTGAACAGTTTTTGGTAAAAGTTTTTTACCAAAAATTTCTTGCAGTAAAATTAAAGAGAGACTTGTTGAGCCACTAAAAATATCTTCTTCAATTTTGTGCAAAAGGTTCCAAACAATGCCTTGGTAAGAATTTTTAATATTGGCAATTACACGAATTTTTTCAAATTCATCAAAGAATTTTTGTTCTTCTGAATTGTGCTGTGTTTTTTGATGAATTTTCGCATCGTGGAATAATAAATAACACAGCGCCATGTCGGAGGTGGCGCGGAATTGCTTGACTGGACGGAGTTCATCATCAAGAGATCCTTCGCTGCACTCAGGATGACAAAGTGAGTGCTTGAGCAGGGCGGTAGAGCTCTTGAGCTGGACGGGGTTTGTAACCCCGTCCACATGTTCATTTTTTTTAACCTGCTCTGAACATGTAGACGGGGTTACAAACCCCGTCCAGCTTGAATCAGATTCATCATCAAGAGATCCTTCGCTGCACTCAGGATGACGATGAGGGGTTTGTTTTAGGATCTCCTGCGAAATCTGCGGCAAAACAAAAACCTTCCCATCCACCAAACTCTGATTCCAAGAAAAAAAGTTATTTTCACAATCAGAGTTAAAATCAATTTGAATAGCTTCATCCCCACCAATGGCACGCACTGTTGAAGTTAGATATTCTTTGATTTGATTAATTTGAGCGTTTTCTTTCGTCATCAATTATTGAGTAATTTTAATCCCGTATTTTTGAGCAAGATATTTTTCAACCGACTTGCGATCTACATCATTTAAGTATCTGTTAAAAATTATTATTTCAGAAAGCCAGCCCGACCATTTGTTAACGTCAGGCTGGCTTGCGCCAATTAAAAATCCGGTTGTTGGCGCAGTGTAAGTAACATTGGGAGGGCTTAATGCATAATTCACGCCATTGAAATAAATTTTATGCGCACCTAAAGTTCCACCAGCGTAAGTGTAAGACACCACTTCTGGAGTTCTGAGGGTTGCAAAATTAATTATGTTGGTATAACCTGAATTCCCAACCAAAATGTACTTTCCACCAGTACCGTTAAGCATACCGTAACTAAATCCATTAGATGCAATAACGCCATTACCCATGATGTGAGACCGAACAATTATTTCAGTTCTACTAACTACAAAAAATGTAAAATCATTTTGAGTTGGAACTGGCGTAGCAACATCAGAAGACGAAGAAGTTGAAAGCGAAAACTGACCAGAAGCAGCACCATCCAAATAAACTGCTGGAAGACCCCCAACGGGGCTATTTTCAACATATTTAGCTGAGGCAGAAGCAGTTTTACGAGCAAAAAATGGATTTCTTACCTGCGGATTAATGTCATTCCAAAGAGTAAGCTGAGTTTCATTTTCAGCTTGTGAAGAAAGAAAACTTTCTGCTGATGTTGTTTCCAACCACAAGGCTAAATCTTTTATTCCAGCAACAGGAGAAGAGCGAGTCAAAGCTCTGGCTGATTTTAACCGAGAATCCACAAGCAATCTACTGCCCTGAATAACACCAGCAATTAGAATTCCAATTACCAGAACCACAATTGAAAGCTCAATTAAAGAGAAAGCTTTATTTTGTTTTTTCATTTTTAATAATTTTATCTTTTTATCTTTACGATACAATAAGCACGAGGGCTACAAGCCATACTCCGTCATTGCGGAGCTAGAATTCTTAGAATTGTGTAGCGATTCTTAGAAATTCTTCATCCGCAATCCATGTTGACTAGTGGATTGCGGATGAAGATTTTCTAAGAGCTAAAGCTCTAAGAAACTCTAGCTCCGCAATGACAGAAGTAAAGGATGAAGATTTTCTCAATGTTAAAAAATTCTCACTTGAGCAATACACCCTGAGCAGTACTGGGCTTGTAGCTTCTTTCGTTCATTTCTTAAATAAACTAAACATGTGGACGGGGCTACAAGCCCCGTCCAGCTAATCAATACATCTCAATACCCCACTAAAAAACCTCAACCACCCCTTCATCAAGCAAAATCTTATTCAAATAAACCCCAGAATTCGCAACCTCCTGAGCATCCAAATCAATCTTCTCTGCCAAAAAAACATCCGCCACATACCTGCCGTAAATATCAGTCTTAATAGTCTTCACCACCAAAAAAGGCACATCTTGCAAAATTTTACTCAAAACTTTTTTACCATTCTTCCCAGCCTCACTGTCAATTTCTGGTGCATTAATTTTTGCCAAACGCAAAATTTCATGGTGAAAAATTCCAAAACCTAAATCAAGATTCACTCGAATTGTGTCGCCATCCACCACCCTTTCCAAATAAGCTTTGTAAGCGTAAAGTTTGCGTGGATGAATTGCATCTTTTTTAACCAAATAGTCTGAAGATTTTTTTTCAACAGCAACAATTTGATCTGCTTTTTTAACTTCGCGGGGCAATTTTATATCAACTTTTTTAAATACACCAAACCCGCAGTCAAAGAAAAAATCTGCAACGCCTTCAATTTTTACAATTTGGTACGAAAATAATTTTCCGCGTGTTGGGGTAATTTTTTGAACAACATTTTCTTTCTGAACTACTAAATTCTTTTTTTCTTCCAAATTTGAAACTTTATTTTTAACAACCAATTGTGATTTAATTTTATTCATCTCTTCTTGTAAATCAGCATCATCCCATCCATTTTGCTTTACCAAATTTTCCAAATATTTTCTCTCATCAGATTTTTTTATTCCACTCAAAATTCGGTAATGACTCCAATTTAATCTTTCATCATCTTTAGGAATTTTGGGATAAGTTTTGTAAAAATTACGCATTTTGTAAAGTACGGTTTTGCTAATACCAACATCCTTCTCCAATCTTTCAATTAATTTTCTACCACTTTCATCTTTGTCATTTTCAGACAAATGTTTATTAATTTCTTTGCCAATTTTCCATGCCATTTCCACTTTTTGTCGCGTAACATTTCTAACAATATTACTTTCGGTTTGAAAAATTAATTTTTGAATTTCACTAAGAATTGCTTTGTAATTACTCTGTAAAATTTCTGTATTTTTGACCGTCATTTACACAATTATTTCTGGTTATTTTTGAAAAAAGTCGCCGCCGGCGGCAACAAGTTGCTTAGCAAAACCCTCTTACTCATTGGCTCTAAAAAAATATTACATTTTAAAACAGAAATTTCTTCAACCAAATTATTTAGGGTTTTTTGTAGAGATCTTCCTCTTCCACCTTTTCACCATTTTTAGGTTTTGGGTTTGTTGTAGGTGTAAATCTTCCATTCACATACTTAGCAATTTCCGCCCACGCAACCCCAAATAACACTGCTGTGCCATTTTCAATTGTGGTGGACGGAACATGAACTTCACCCCCTCTCAATAATGTTGGATTTATTGCGCTGTAATTTTGACCCCACCCTTCTAAACTAAAATTTACTGAATCTATTTGTTGTATTTTTTTAACATCAAAAACTTTTTCATTACCATCCCAGATTGCTTTAGAATCTATTTCAAGACTTCCTTCCCAAATATTCTGACCTAAAAAATTTGAAATAGAATTAATTGATTCGCCTTGCATCTTTTTCAAATCTTCTGAAGAAAAGGCACTTTTCCATTCTCTTAAAGTAGCGTCTTTGTTTTTTTTCTCAATCGCCTGGGAAATTAATGAGTCTGTCGCAAATCCCACCCAGAAATTCATCGAAATTTCTTTAATTTTTCTGAATTATTTTCTTGCTAATGATGCTTGTTAGAGCTAGTTTTTTCTAGTGCTTGTGACTGATTTGTTTTTTGT